>CDZJ01006542.1_pt1 | contig 13683 bp, 13 predicted proteins | sample 557391 | NCBI WGS metagenome assembly CDZJ01 (sample SAMEA3182111, study PRJEB8094) | gut metagenome | biome: human; feature: gut; material: Stool; isolation source: human stools | place: Canada | collected 2013-05-07 | reverse complement strand
AGGGACTATGTGGGCCGGTATCACCGGCACAGCATCCCACCCGTGGGCGGTAAATTTGCCGTGGCCTGCTATGATGGGGACCGACTGTGCGGCGTCGCCATTTGTGGCCGTCCCGTTGCCCGGTATCTGGACGATGGGCTGACCCTTGAAATCCTGCGCTGCTGTACGGATGGGACAGGCAACGCCTGTTCCAAGCTCTACGGTGCCTGCTCCCGCATCGGATTTGTTATGGGCTATGATCGTATCATCACCTATACGCTGGCGTCGGAAACTGGGGCATCTTTGCGGGCCTCCGGCTTTGCCTTTGACGGCATAGCCGGAGGCCAGACATGGACGGGCCAGCGCCGCAGGGACTACTATGTGGCTCCCGCCGAGCGGAAACACCGTTGGATAAAAAGGCGGGCTGGTGTGACGCCATGAGTAAGATCAAGACCCGTGAAAAAGGGAAAGATATTAAAGTGCTGGACAGATCCGCCATGATTGGCCGGCGCATGAAAAGCGCCTTCATGCGTTCCAGGCGGGAGATGGAGGCCCTGATGGATGACCGGCAGGCCACGTCCAATGAATATGCCACGGACAAGATAGAGCTTGCCGCGGATGATCTGGCCCACGATGCGGCAAATGTGGCCGCGTCCGGCACGGAAACGGCGGTGTGGCAGGGCCGGAAGCTGTTTCAGCGCCAGCGGGAGAAATGGTCGGCAGAAAAGCGCCAAGAGAATACGGCCCCCGCTGAACAGTCCCACTCCCCTGGGCCAGCCCAGGGTATAGCCCCGGATGGGCAGATCCCGCAGCGAAGCGGAGGGACGGCCCCAGAACGCCAGCGCCTTCCACAGCATAAGCGCATGATGGAGCATCCACCCACCCAGGCCGGCATAGAGCTCCCAACGGATACCACAAGCTCTTATGTAGAGAGAGGTCGGGGCTTTGCCAGGAAGCAGGCCGAGCGGAAGCAGCAGGTCAAAAAACAGGCCGTCCCATCTGACCGGATGCCGCAAATCAAGACCCCAAACGCCGTCCAAGCGCCCCGACAGGCGGAACTCCCCGTAAAAAGGGTAAAGCAGCCCACCCAGGCTATGAGGCAGGCCGCAAAGGACACCGGCATGGGCACGAAGAACACCATCAAGCGCGCCCAGCGAACGATAAAAACTGCCCAGCATACCGCCAAAACTGCCCCACGCACGGCGAAAACCGCCATCAAGACAGCGGACCATACGGCAAAGACAGCGCAGGCCACGGCCAGAACCACGAGAGCGACCGCCCAGGCCGCCCGCGTCACAGTAAAGACCACCGCCACCGCCGCAAAAGCCGCCGCAAAGGGCGCTTCCGCTGCGGCAAAGGCCCTGCTTGCGTCCGTTAAGGCGTTGGTGACCGCTATCGCCGCTGGAGGCTGGGTTGCCATCCTTGCCATTGTGGTGATCTGCTTGATCTGCTTGATTGGCTTGATTGTCGCCTCTCCCTTTGGCATCTTCTTTTCCGGGGAGGACAGCGGTACAGGCCAGACCATGCCCACCGTCGTCCGGGAGATCAACCAGGAATACGAGGGCAAGCTGGGAGAAATTGAGCGCAGCGCCGTACATGACCGCCTGGAACTGTCCGGCTCCCGCGCCGTCTGGCCCGAAGTGCTGGCGATCTATGCCGTAAAAACTACCACTGACCCGGACAATCCCCAGGAAGCCGCCACGATGGATGAGGGAAAAAAAGAACTTCTGAAAGAGATATTTTGGGCCATGAACGAGATAAGCCACCGGACAGAAACCGCGACCACCACCCAAACCGTGGAAACCGATGATGGAAAGGGCAATATCATGGTGGAAGAAGTAGAGGTAACGGCCACGACCCTTTATATCACCGTAGCTCACAAAACCGCGGATGAAATGGCAGACCTCTACAATTTTACCGCTGACCAGCGAGAGATGCTTGCGGAGCTACTGGCTGAAGAAAACAGCGGTATGTGGAGCGCCATACTATATGGCATCGGCACAGGTGACGGGGAGATCGTGGCCGTTGCCCTCTCACAGCTCGGTAATGTGGGTGGTCAGCCCTATTGGTCCTGGTACGGCTTTGAGAGCCAGGTGGATTGGTGTGCCTGCTTTGTTTCCTGGTGCGCCAACGAGTGCGGCTATCTGGACGCCGGCGTGATCCCCAGGTTCGCAAGCTGCTCCATCGGCATCCAGTGGTTCCGGGAGAGAGGATTGTGGCAGGACGGCAACTATGAGCCACACCCCGGCGACCTGATCTTTTTCGATTGGGACGATGAGGACGAAGGCCAGGACGGAGCGGCGGACCATGTGGGCATTGTGGAAAAGGTGGAGGGCGGGATCGTCTATACCGTGGAAGGTAACTCCGGCAATGTCTGCCGGGAGCAACAGTACGCTATTGGTCATTACGAGATTTGCGGCTACGGAACCCCAAATTATTAAAAAATGAAGCAGCTTACATGGCTGCTTCATACATAAAGACGGAAATATATATTTCTTAATTGGTCAGTTCAGGCCAGGATGTCAAAATCAATCGCAACGCATTATCCACATCAGGCGGATATTCCTCAATAGTTAAAATGTGTTTGTCAAGGAAAAAGTTAAGCAAAAAGGCTCGAAAAAGGTGAGCACCCTCAGCACCTATAAACGACAAGGATAACTATTAAGCATTGGAGTCCTAACACACAAGTTTTGAAGCTCTCCTCTATACCAGTGAAGATATCTGCTACTATGAGCCCAGATGCACACCTTTTGAGGCCCCTTTGATAAACCAGAGAAAAAGTTTTGTTTCAGGAGCCCTAACGCACAAGTTTAGGGGCTCTTTTGTAGGAACATGGCAGGCAGATACAGAATTCGACATAATTCACAAAGCTAACTGTACTTGGCTGATAAATTTTGGCAATTAATATATGCTTCTTATCATAGGAGGTGTTAAAATTGCTGAAATTTAACAACACATGGGAAACGAACCCTCATATGACCCAACTACTGGAAACCGAGCTCTATGAAAGGCGAAGAAGGATAAAGGGTATGTCTCAGGATGCTCTGGCGAACAAAATAGGAGTTAGTCGAAACTGTATTTACCTGATAGAGTCCCACGAAAACATACCAAAGATTGAAACAATACTTGATATCATAATGGCATTGGGCTTCACTGCAGAAGAACGCAAAACGTTTATGGAAAAATACACAGAAGCCTACTATAAGGACAAAAAATTTCAGCAGGAACAGGAAAAGGAAATGGCGGGTGCACTATGACAGTTGTTTACGATTTGCTTTACCAGCTTGGCGTAACGGCAAACTACACTGGTTTTTTTCACGCGGCCTACGCAGTGTCGTTATGTGTAGAGCAGCCAGACCGTCTTCTGCTGGTAACAAAGTGGCTGTACCCGGAGGTGGCGAAGCGGTACGGCACCAACTGGAAAGCGGTAGAGCGGAACATCCGGACCGTGAGCTGCATCATCTGGCGGGAAAACCGGCCCCTGCTGGAAGAACTGGCCCATAGGAATTTGGAGCAGAAGCCCCGAAATGCCCAGATGCTGGCTATCCTGGCCTCCTCACTGGATACCGGCCCTCTGGCGGTTCATGGACCGGGTAAGACGGTAGCTCTCGCCGGAGAAGATGACGATGTGGGAGTGGTGGATGAGCCTGTCAATGAGGGCGGCAGTGAGCCGGTTGTCGCCGAAGACGGTGTTCCACTGGCTGAACTCCAAATTGGAAGTAATGATAAGGCTCCTACGTTCGTAACAGTCTGAGATGACCTGGAACAGCAGTTCGGCCACGTCCTTATGGAGAGGGACAAAACCAATCTCATCTACTACGATGAGTTCCACCTTTTTCAGGTTTTCCAGGAAACTGTTCAGCGTGCCCCTGTTGTTGCGCTCCAGCAAAAGATTGGCTAACGAAGCCGCGGTGAAGAACCGCACCCGTCGTCCTGATTGGCAGGCTTTCAAGGCGATAGCCGTGGCTAAATGGGTCTTGCCGGTCCCTACAGCACCCAGGAAAATCAGGTTTTCTTTTTGAGGGAGAAATTGGAGCCCTTCCATGTATTTCTTTGTCAGGCCGACCGGCAGCTCGATGTTCTGATTCCATACGAAATCCTCCAGAGTCTTGATGACTTGGAAGCCGGCGGTCTTGACCATCCGGTTGATCCGGTTGACTTCCCGTTCCCGCAGTTCCAGCTCCAAAAGCTCCTGCACATACTGCTCCGTGTTTTGAAACTCCACGCCCCGCCATTCCCTGGCCATGCCGCCCAGTTTCAGGGTCCGCATGTACTGCTCGATCTGCTCAGGCATGAGAAACACCTCCTGTCAGCCCGTCATAGGCGGTGAGATTCGGGTCATACCGAAGCTGAGGGGCTGAGGTCTGGAGCTTTAACGGTTCTGGTCTGAACTCTTTCTTTGCAATCATGTAGTAGCATTGCCGGATGCTGTCCGGGTCTGTCCGCCCGTTTTCCGCGGCAAGGGAGAGCGCGTCCTCACACAGAGGGGCGTTGCCGTCCCGCACGATCTCATCCAGCAGCCGCAGGACCCCTTTCCGTTCCCGTCTCCCGGACTGGGCCAGCAATTCCTGCCACTGCTGGGGCAGCTGCTTGAAGAACCGGGTATGTTCCGCCGCTCCAGGCTTTTTCAGCAGTGTGCTGACATACTGTGTCCAGTCGTACAGTTCCTCGTCCCGGCCGTAGCTCCGGCGGTATCGGCCTACCGGCTGGTGGTCGTGGCAAAACTCGACATGGTCAAAGAATATCTTCGCCTGCACTGTCTTGCCCGCCAGCATGGGCGCCAAGCCGTACTTGTTAGTGTCAATGACCGCGAATCACCGACAGGGCCTCGTAGCGGAACACCGGAAACGGGTACCCTGGCAGCTTCAGCAACGCATCCCGGTCCGCCTCCCACAGCTCCTGGATGGGCACCTTGTACTTATAATGCAGCCGCTGGGCGTCCTGTTCGCACCACTCCCACAGCCATTCATTGAATCCCTCAAAGGAAGTGACCATTGGCACAGGCACAAAGGCATTGCGTCGGCTGTACCCTACCTTGTTCTCCATGTTCCCCTTTTCATTGCCAGCCGCCGGGTTGCAGAACTCCGCCTGGAATCGGTAATGCAGCATGAAACACCTGAAGCCATCTGTGAGCTCCCCTTCCCCGCCCTCCAGTACCTTGACCACCGCAGTGGACAGATTGTCAAATCTCAGACGAGGCGGCACTCCGCCGATGTGCTCAAACACCCGCTGCAAGCCATCCAGCAGGCACTCCTGGTTCTGTGAGGGGAAGAACTGCGTGTATCCCTTGTTGGACTGTGGAAAAGACACCGTTAATGCGTCCCCCTTGCGCTCTTTTCCTTGCGCGTCATGGTACAGGCTCTCTCCAAAATCCACTTGGCCATGTCCGCAGGGCTGCGCCAGGGGCAGATACCCCTCCGCAGCCAGCTTCAGTACAAATTTCTTCTTCCTAACATACCGCTTCACGCTGCTGTAACTGCCCTGGTAGCCCTGCTCCTCCACCAGACGGTGGTAGATTCGCATTGCTGTATGCCGCTGCTTCCGAGGCAGTTTCCGGTCTGCCTCCATCCACTCGTCTATGCTGGGGATGTACTTCTCCAGGTTCGGGTAGTTCTCCGCCTCCAGATTCGGCAGATGCTCCACACTCCAGTCCTCCTGGTATGCGTATTTCTGCACCGTTTGGAAGCTGTACCCTGTCCTCCGGGATATCTCCCGCAAACTTAGGTCTTCATTTTCGTATAAATCTTTGATATACTCTATTTGGGCCATTCTTAACACCTTTCCGCTACATCCTTTAGTCCTCAACAAACTAAGGGTAGCTGATTTTTACGGTGCTGACAATGGCTCCCTTTTTATCCTTCACCCCCTGCTAACTTTTTCGTGCCCTTTTGTTCACTTTCCATTTTACCGAAAACAAATGACCATTCCAGTTTTGGACGGTCTGGGGTGCTTTTTTATGATGTCAGTAGCATATTCCTGGAAATGGAGGGCACTTCGCAAGCTTTTTGAAATGCTGATAATGAAATACCTACGGCGCTGTGCGGACAGTGCGAAAAGGCCTTGGCAGGAAAGATAACAATTATACCTTGCCGATTCAATGCATACAGGGGCCATCTATTGGGCCAACATTGGAAGGATCGTATTTCCCGCGACAGAGAAAGCGGTGCTTGACGCATCTGCGGAAAAAGAACATTCTGATTTCCCGATGTTCAATTTAGGCTACCGGGAAGTCCTTGTCAGAGGCCAAAAGGGAATTGTTGTGGATGGGCCGTATGATGGTTTGACCGAGACTACATTGGACATGCACAGGCGTTGAGCATGTTCTTATGATCTGGGGACAGATCGGGAGCGGCCATTCTTATGCACTTCTACACCCGCTTTGAATTGTGTCGGGCCGAAAATAAGAAAAATTCCCCTTACATTTTTCCTCTTGACGGATATTCTAATCAATGTTAAATTAAATTTGTGAAGTAAGTTTTCTTCAGAAACGAGGATATTCCTCTACTGGCGGTAACAGCCCGCGAGCGGTCAGCAAATCCGGTGGAATTCCGGAGCCAACAGGTTCGGTCTGGACGGGAGAAGAAGGCTTTCTGGTACTGTGCCGGATGCCATCTTTCCTCGTAGTAAAGCCGCATATTTCAGGCGCCCGGTACAGCCACTCCCCCACCCAGGGAGTTGGCGCCGGGCTTTTTTGTGTCCAGCTTCTCCCGGCGGAGTCCAAATAAGTATAGAGGAGACGAGCTATGGAATCCAAATTGAACCGAAGTCCGCTGGAAACCGAACCCATCCCCAAGCTGATCGTCCGCTACTCCGTCCCCACCGCACTGACATTGATGGTCAACTATCTCTACAATATTGTGGACCAGATCTTCGTCGGCCAGAGCGTGGGCATTACGGGTATGGCGGCCACTAACATTGCGTTCCCGCTGACCATCCTGATCAACGCCGTGGCCCTGCTGCTGGGAGACGGCTGCGCCGCCAATATCAGCCTGAGTCTGGGGCGGAAGGAACAGCGGGAGGCGGACAACACCATCAGCCATGCACTCACCCTCATTATAACCAGTGGTCTGCTGGCCGCCCTGATCTGCGGCATTTTTGCCCCGCAGATCGTGGTGCTCTTTGGCGCGACGACGACTGCCTACGCCGAATCTCTGGCCTATATGCGCGCCATCGCCTGGGGCATCCCCTTCCAGCTGCTCTGCCCCGCGTTTACCGCCATCATCCGGGCGGACGGCTCTCCCCAGTATATGATGAAGTGCATGATGACGGGAGCCGTCATCAACCTAATCCTGGACCCCATCTTTATCTTCCCGCTGAAAATGGGTGTGGTGGGGGCCGGGATCGCCACGGTGATCGGGCAGGTGGTAGCCGGTTGCCTGTGCCTGCGCTACCTGCGCCACCTCAAAACGGTTCATATCCGGCGGGGCGCACTGCGTCCCACCTGGGCGCTGACCCGCCGCATTCTGGCCCTGGGCTTTCCCAGCCTGCTCACCCAGATGCTCTCCGCCCTGGTGCAGATCACGATGAACAACCTCATGCGGGCCTATGGAGCTGCCACCGTCTATGGCAGCGATATTGCGCTGTCCGTCTACGGCATGATGATGAAGGTCTACCAGATCGCCCACTCCATGTTTGTGGGCGTCTCTTCCGCTATTCAGCCTATCAACGGCTATAATTTCGGCGCGAAGCACTATGAACGGATCCAAAAGACCTTCCGCATGGCCTCGCTGATCGCGCTGGGCATTTCGGCGGTGTGGTTTTTGATCTTCATGGTATTTCCCCGGCAGATCGCATGCCTGTTCGTGTCAGACAACACGCTCTATCTGGACTGCGCGCAGCACTGTTTCCGGCTCTATATGCTGGCCTTTTTCCTCTACGGCCTCCACATGACCACGGCTTCTTTCTTCCAGGGCATCGGCCGGCCGGTGAAGTCCCTGCTGATCCCCTTGGCCCGGCAGGGCTGCTGCCTGATCCCGCTGGCTCTCCTGTTGTCCCAGGTCTGGGGAATGGACGGCGCGCTTTTGGCCGCTCCGGTGGCGGATATCCTTGTGTTCCTGCTGTGCCTCCTTCTGGCCCGTTCGGAGTTTCAGGGATGGAGAAAGAAAGGCTGGCTGTCCGCACAGCCTTAAAACAGAATGTACCGCTGTAGCGGACCGGCTTACTGATTTGATCCGACAAGAGGTGCGTAGGAGCAAAGAGCGTTGAGATTACAGATTCTCAACGCTCTTTTTGCCTATGCACAACATCAATACTGCTCTGTGGACTGCAAATTCCCAAGGGAAATTTGAAAGGTAATCCTTATCAGCTATGCGGGTAAAGAAAAAACGGGCCTTCGACAAGCGGTAGAAGGAAAGCGGACACAGACTTAGAACAGCCATTTGTCTGCAATAAAATTGTTCAAAATTTCAGGTGGAAATTTCAGAATATCCATGCTAAAATGCGATAAAGAGGAGTGGCACCTTTTGGAGCTTGAGACAACGATAGCAAAAAATATCCGCCTTTCTGATCTGGACGCCCGATATGACGCCGCGTGCAAGCGCCTGCTTTCCGAGCGGATCATCCTGGCGTGGATCATGAAGTCCTGCCTGGAGGAATACCGGGGGGTGAACGTCAAAGAAATTGCGGAAAAGTATATCGAGGGCCAGCCCGCGGTTGGCGAAGTGCCGGTGTACCCGGATGAAACCAGTGCAGGCACGCAGATCCACGGGATCAGCGGTGAGGACACGTCTTTGCACGAAGGAACCATTACCTATGACATCCGGTTCCATGCGATTGCCCCGGCGTCCGGTGAGCTGATTCGCCTGATCATCAATGTCGAGGCCCAGAATGTGTTCCACCCCGGCTATCCGCTGGTCAAGCGTGGCATATACTACTGCAGCCGGATGATCTCCACCCAATATGGGACTGAGTTTACGGCGGCGCAGTATGACAAGATCAAGAAAGTATATTCCATCTGGGTCTGTATGAACCCGCCGGAAAGCCAGAAAAACAGTATCACGCGCTATTCGATCCAAGAGGATAACCTGGTAGGCGGCGCACAGGAACCGGTTTGCAACTATGACCTGTTCTCCGTTGTGATGATCTGCCTTGGACGTTCTGACCACGACAGAGAGACCGATGTACTGAAGCTGCTGGATGTACTGCTTTCGGAAGAAACAGTACAGTCTGAGAAACGCAGGATTTTGCAGGAAGAATTTGATATTCCGATGACCGAGCACTTGGAACAGGAGGTGTCTGTTATGTGCAATCTGAGTCAGGGTATTCGCCAGAAAGGCCGCGTGGAAGGCCGTTTTGAAGAGCGGCTGGAATTGATCCGCGCGCTGATGAAAAACGCTGGCATGTCCATGGAACAGGCGATGGATACGCTGGAGATTGATGAACAAAAGCGTCCGGAAGTCCGCAAAGCGCTGGGGGAGCGGTAAGTTCCGCCAGTTCAGCTGTTGTTGAGGAGGTGCCTGTGATGTGCAATCTGAGTCGGGGTATCCGTCAAAAAGGCTGCGTGGAAGGGTATGCGGAAGGCCGTTTTGAGGCGCGGTTGGAGTCTATCCGCGCTTTAATGGAAAATATTGGTGTATCTGGTGAACAGGCGATAGATCTGCTGGAGGTAAAGGCGCAGGACCGTTTGGAAATTCGGGAGGCTATGGCAAGTAGCGGCTGCTGACTGAACTCCAGTGCGTCTGCGCGGCTGTACCAGAGACATCTTCACGAGAACTGCTCACAGTTGCAATCTGCTTTCAGAAAGAATTGAACGAATGTGGTTTTATTCGCTGTGCGCATGGAATATGGAAAAGGGATGCATCGACTGTTCAGGCCGGTACATCCCTTTTTGTCTCCCAGCGGGAGTATGGTGATAGAGAACTGAATGCTGCGTTCGTGCGCGTTCATCTCTCTTCTGATAAAAAGGAGCGAAACTGTGTATGAAAGAAAATCTGCCTTATCGGATTGATGGCCCTCTGCTCACAGTGATCGGGGGCTGCGACGAGCTTCTTATGATGGCCCTGTTGGATCTGAACGCGTCATGTCCTGGGATGCCGGACAATCTGATTGAGGTGCTGCCCAGTGATGGGATCGTCTCGACCATCACAGAGATCTGGCGTCTGTGCTCACCGTACCAAAAGGCACTAGATGAGACCGTCGATGATGACCAGGCAAAATCGGTGCCTGGTGTAGAGCTTGACCGCCTCCATCCGTGGAGAGGGCGGACAGAACTTCCGTCATCGGGTCTTTCAGGACGCGGGCCACCCGACGGCAATCATCCAAGCTTTCGTCCACAACGAGTATGCTCTTTCTCATCTCTTTCAGGTCTCCTCTTTATTTTATGTGTCTGGTGGCATTTCCATATGGATTTATACTCATTGCGGACAGGTGATATGGCGATACCGCTGTCCGCTACTTCTTTGCCCAAGATAGCAAGATGAGGCAACAATTCTGCCGCACCATCCGGGCCCTTTAGGGTTTCACATACTGCTCGCAGAATTGCATGAGTATCACTGCCGCCTGAGCGCAGGTGGCGTTGTTATGGGGAAGATTGGAAGGGTGATCTTCAATGTTTTTAAGGACATCGATGCACAGATCTACCAGGATCTTCTCAAATCCGATTAAGTGACTCCGGGCGGCTCTGGAAGGTGCGGACGTGGTCGTCATCGGAGCGGGCGCGGACCTGTCCGCCTCTGCTGGGATGACCTACTCCGGGGGAGTGGTTCCGGAAGACCTTTGGAGACTTCCAGGCCAAATACGGCATCCGGGATATGTACTCCGGCGGCTTTCACCACTTCCAGGGTCTGGAGGAATACTGGGCCTAGTGGAGCCGGCAGATCCTGGTGAACCGCTATGAAAAGGCCCCCAAGCCGGTCTATGACCATCTGCTGGAGCTGGTACAGGGCAAGGACTACTTCGTCCTCACCACAACGTGGACCACCAGTTCCAGTTGGCGGGCTTTTGACAAGAAGCGGCTGTTCTATACCCAGGGGGACTACGGCCTGTGGCAGTGCTCTAAGCCCTGCCACCAGGAGACCTATGACAACGAGGAGGCGGTCCGCCGGATGGTGGCGGAACAGCGGGATATGAAGATCCCTCCGGAGCTGATCCCCTGCTGCCCCAAGTGCGGCCGGCCCATAACCATGAACCTGCGAATCGACGATACCTTCGTCTAGGATGAGGACTGGTATTCCGCCGCCCGGCGATATGAGGACTTCCTCCGGCGCCATCAGGGGCAGAAGCCCCTGTTCCTAGAACTGGGGGTGGGCGGCAACACGCCTGTGTTACATTTTTTGAGCACCAGAAACAAATCAAGAAAATACACGGTTAAACAGCAGATTTCAGATGTTTTGCATGATAAATCAAAAGAATATACAGAAAGGCGGTGTGCGTGATGTTTGGCAGAAGAACGTTTAGAATTTCTAATACCGAAAACGATGTAGAAAAGCTGCGTGAAGCACTTAACCAAGCCGAGGCTGTCATTATCGGCGCAGGAGCAGGACTTTCAACTTCTGCTGGCTTTACTTATGCCGGGGAACGCTTTGAAACCTATTTCAGTGACTTTGCCGCCAAGTATCCCATTCGTGATATATATTCCGGTGGATTTTATCCTTTTGACAGTATGGAAGAATTTTGGGGCTGGTGGAGCCGGCACATATGGGTCAATCGTTATATGAATGCGCCCAAGCCGGTTTATGATCGACTGCTGGAGCTGGTAAAAGATAAAGACTATTTTGTGATTACCACTAATGTAGATCACTGTTTTCAAAAGGCAGGATTTGATAAGCATAGATTGTTCTATACACAGGGGGACTATGGATTGTTCCAATGTAGCAGGCCCTGTCATCAGGAGACCTACGATAATGAGCAAGTCGTTCGTGGAATGTTGGAGGCTCAAGGGTTTGTTATCGCGGAGGATGGTACGCTGATTGTCCCGGACGGTGTGACACTTCAAATGTCTATTCCGACAGAAATGATACCACATTGCCCGAAGTGCGGCGGGCTTATGACAACGAATCTGCGGTGCGACGACACTTTTGTACAGGACAATGGATGGAACGTTCATGCTGGATATTATGATGACTTTCTTCGGCGTCATAGGAATATGAAAACACTGTTTATGGACCTAGGCACCGGGGCAAATACGCCAATTATTGTGAAGATACCTTTTATGCGTATGACTCACGAGTGGCCGGATGCTATTTATGCCAGCTTAAATTATGGAGAAGCATTTGCCACGGATGAAATCAGAAAGAAGTCTATTTGTATCAACGACGATATTGGTAAAATACTGGAAAAGATATAAATTAAAAAGTAAATATTGCAAGCCAGAGGGCATTTCGTCAAATTAGATGGAATGCCCTTTTTTGCGTCCATTTTTATGAAGGAGGGAAATATACATGGAGCTAAAAGAAATGGAAAAACGGCTATTGTTTCAGGTCGAGGGCGACTATCAATCCAAAGTCCTGAATGAGCTTTATATGACCGCCCGGTATACAAAGAGTCCTGAACAGCGTGAGGCGGCACAAAGTCTCATGGCGAAGCTGCGTGTTCTGTCGGATCGTGAGTGCATGGATTTGGTGCGGGATATTCAGAAAAATTACCGGCTGCCCCACCCGCCCCGGACCATTGGAGAAAGGATTGCCGAGGCCAGGCAGCAGTCCGGCGCAGAGAAATTGAAGGGGCATGACATCATGGGGCTGGAACGATTTGACCCGGAGGTAAAGCACATGGTCGTCTTTGATGTGCTGTCCTATGATTCCCCTGTTGGGGATAAGGGCGATAAGATGCGCCTGTTTCTTACAGAGGCCGGCTATCAGAAATTCTTAGCGAGCCAGGAACGGGGCGAAGTCAAACTGAAAAACCATGCGAAGGTCTCAGGCGGACATCTCCATTATGACCGCAGGGACCGCGCTTTGTAACGGAATAACCGAAGAAAGGAGGCTGTGAAATGGCTGTATTCCGTGTAGAGAAAACGAAGGACTTTACGGTTATGAGCAATCACCACCTGCGCAATACGGAACTGTCCTTAAAGGCGAAGGGGCTTCTTTCCCTTATGCTGTCGCTGCCGGAAGATTGGGATTATACCACAAAGGGGCTGGCCCACATTTGCAGGGATGGCGTGGATTCCATTACCACCGCCCTGAAGGAGCTGGAGCGGCACGGGTATCTCACCAGGCAGCGCCTTCGCTATGAGAACGGACAGTTGGGTGATATTGAGTACACGATCCATGAAAAGCCCGCAACCGGCGTAAAACAAGGTGTTTCACCTAAACGGGAAAATCCAAGACAGGTAAATCCAAGACAGGCAGAACCTGAACAGGCGGAACCTGAACAGGAAAATCCCACACAATTAAATACTGATCCACAAAGGACTAAAAAATCAAAAACGGATATATCAAGAACACATCAATCAATCTATCCGGCAGAGCTGGAAACGGCAGGCCGTCAGGATGGGATTGATCGGATGGATATGGCAGAGGCATACCGTGAAATTATCAAAGAGAATGTTGAGTATGACTTTCTGGTTCCCCGCTATGGGAGGGAACGCATGGACGAGACTGTGGAGCTTATGCTGGAAACGGTGCTGTCAAGACGGCCATATATCCGCATTGCCGGAGATGACTTCCCACGGGAGGTTGTCAGGAGCCGGTTCTTAAAGATCAATTCCGGCCACTTGGAGTATGTTTTTGACTGTATCGACAAGAACGTTACGAAGGTCAACAA
>CDZJ01011443.1_pt1 | contig 14048 bp, 16 predicted proteins | sample 557391 | NCBI WGS metagenome assembly CDZJ01 (sample SAMEA3182111, study PRJEB8094) | gut metagenome | biome: human; feature: gut; material: Stool; isolation source: human stools | place: Canada | collected 2013-05-07 | reverse complement strand
TGTAAAATTTGGATGCCCCGCAAGCCAGCCCCTGCCCGGAGACAATCCCCAAAGCCTTCACCTCTTCCAGATACGGTTCGGCTGAGCGCGCCGTTGCGGCATTTAACAACAAAACTAAAACAGCAAGAACAATCTTTTTCATTTTTCACCTTAACTTACAGCCCCGATTATAAAAACTTTTTGCCGAAAAGCAAACAGTGTCTTACTTTTTTACCAAGTTTCTAAAAATAGAGTTGACAAAGCTTATGTTTTAGAATATGTTGCGGGCAAACATATCGTATAAGGAAATAAAAATGAAAGTCTACAGTTCTTTAAAATCAAAGAAAGTACGCGATAAAGATTGCAAGGTCGTTCGTCGCAAAGGCCGCGTATATGTCATCAATAAAAAGAACCCGAAGCTCAAAGCTCGCCAAGGTTAATATTGATAAGTTTGATTTTGTTTTATTAAAAAACCCGCAGTTTTCAAGCGGGTTTTTTGTTATATCAAAGAATCAGAAAATTAAACCGTAAATTTGATAAAGGCCTGTGCTGCAAAGTAATTTTTGAACGCTCCCAAACTAAAAGTTTAAATAGCGTAAAATAAATTTGGAGAATGAGTTGAGTAGTAGGCGTTGAGGGCGAAAGTACCGCAGCGTAGACAGACCTACGTGAGGACACTTTCGTCCCGAAAACAACGCACTAATCAACCATTATACAAATTTATTCCGGGATGTAAACCGTATGCAGCATATTCGTCCGCCCCTTCTTGCCGAGCGGGAAACCGGCGGTAATAATAATATGCTGCCCCGGTTTGGCAAATCCGTTTTCAACCGCTATCTTTTTGGCAATATCTTCAATCTTGTCAAAGCTCTTAAAGCCCTCTTTATTGACAAAGCTCTTGGCCCCCCAGACAATTCCCATGCGGCGGGCAACTTCCAAATCCGGCGTAATTGCCAAAATCGGCAGATTCGGACGCTCGCGGGCCGTCAAAAACGTTGTCAGACCGGAAGACGTATAAGTAACGATTGCCGCAACTTTTTTCAAAACATTTGACACTTCACTGGCGGCAAAAGTAATGGAATCGGCTTCTCCGGCACAGCAGGGCTTCAAACGGGAAGACTGCATCAGCGTATAAAACAGCGGATCGGCCTCAACCTGCTGAATGATATTGTTCATCATCTGAACCGCTTCAACCGGAAAATCGCCGGCAGCCGTCTCTGCCGAAAGCATAACCGTATCGGCACCGTCATAAACCGCGGTCGCCACATCGGAAACTTCTGCCCGGGTCGGAGTCGGCGCTTTAATCATCGATTCCAGCATCTGCGTGGCAATAATTACCGGACGACCATATTTGCGGCAGGCGGCAACAATCTTTTTCTGCATAACCGGAACCGTCTGAATCGGACATTCAACGCCCAAATCGCCGCGGGCAACCATAATGGCGTCCGACAGTTGGATAATATCGTCCAGTTCCTCAATCGCACTCGGCTTTTCCAGCTTGGAAACAATCCAAGCCCGTCCGTTAATCAGGCTGCGTGCTTCGCGCACGTCTTCCGCCTGCTGAACAAACGACAGGCTGATCCAATCCACGCCAAGCTTAAGCGCAAATTCAATATCATCGCGGTCTTTCTCGGTAATTGCCGAAATCGGCAGTTTGATATTCGGCAGATTAACCCCCTTATGGCTGGACAAAGGCCCGCCGACCACCACGGTGGTAACGGCATGCGAGTCGTCGCAATCTTCGACATGAAGCCGGATATTCCCGTCATTCAGCAACAAATCGTCACCCGGTTTCAATGCGGCAAAAATCTCTTTATGCGGCAAATTGACACGGGTCTCGTCACCCGGCGTGCTGTCCATGTCCAACACGAATTTCTGGCCGTTTTTCAATTCGATTTTATCATTCTTAAACAAACCGACGCGAAGCTTTGGCCCCTGCATGTCCGCCACAATCGTAATATGCAGATTTTTCTCTTTCGCCAACTTCCGTACAATATTGTAGCGCTCTTTGTGCTCAGCATGCGTTCCGTGGCTGAAATTGAAACGAAAAGCATCCGCTCCGGCGTCAATTAACTGTTCGATTTTTTCCCTGGTCGCGGTAGACGGCCCGATAGTCGCTAAAATTTTCGTACGAGTTTTTTGTGGCATATTATTATATCCTTATGGTTAAACCTTTTCTGAGCGGTAATATAACAACAAATATATTAATAAGCTATTTATTTAAACCGTTTGTCAGACGAATTTATTACTTGTCAAAAAGCTCAGGCTTTGCTAAAGTCTGCGCAAACATATCTCAACGGTTTTTAAAAACAAGGAGTGATAAACATGACTGAAGTTGGCGGCATTGCCGTAGATAGACTGCGTTCTCTGATTGAAAGAATTGAACGCCTTGAAGAAGAAAAAGCGGCAATCGCATCAGATATCCGCGATATTTTTGCCGAAGCGAAAGGCGCCGGATTTGACGTTAAAATCATGCGGACGATTCTCAAATTGCGCAAAATGAACGCCGCTGACCGCGACGAACAGGAAATCCTTTTGGAAACCTATCGCAAAGCATTAGACATGTAAAAAAAGCCCCTCAAAAGAGGGGCTTTTTTTTACATATCATTCAACTTCCTCAATAATAATTTTATTTCCGCCCTCAGTAATAATTGTTGTAACATTACCCTCTTCTACTGCTGATAAATACCCTAACTGGTAGTCATAATCATGATAAAAGGCTTCTTATAATCATAGTCATCATATCATTTTCCTTTCGCTGTCAGGAATTTTTTGCCTTTAAATTCTGCATTTTGTCCTTCAAATATTGCAGACTTTGCTCATAAGACTTCTTCACACAATCCCTAAAATCTTTCTGTGAACGGGAACACCCGGAACGTTGGTAATAATATTCAACCAGCCGAGCATCATCACTCTGCTGATTGCCGACCTCAGTAGCCGATGTTAACTGTTCCGTACGATAATTAGCTATCTTTTGAGACCAAACATTAACTTCCTGATCCAATTGAGCCAACTCATTATCCCGACAAGTCAGTCTTTCCGCATCCGTTTCAGCTTTTGCACAATCAAACCCGGGCCGAACCGTCGCTTCGCCGTATAAAATTAGATTTCTGAAACTTTCAAAATACGGACTGTTTTTCATGACTTCGTTTTGTTCTAAATATCCCAAAACATTTCGCCCGGTTTTATCTGCCTGCCAAACGTTTGCCCCGTGGGCAATCAATTCCTGAGCAGCTTTCCAAGCATATTCCGCAGTCTCCGGCCGCATTTTTTGATTATCTAACAACATAATCAAAGATGTCCTCGGATCTGAACTAACCGGATCGACTTCTCCGATTTCTTGAATAAACAATTTAACTATTTCCACTTTATCGGAAGAATCAATTCCTTCTGCCAAAAATTTATAAAAAATCGGCGGAGAAAATGATTCTCCAGTTTTAACATCATGAGCCAATAAGATTTTCATTTCATCCAAATTAAAATCCCGGCAGAATTCGGATGCAGAAAATTTACCCGGCATGCCTAGCTTTGCCCCTTTAGACAAAGCATATTTTAATGCTTTGCTGCCGGTTTGATTGCCAATTGCCATATAATAGGCCGGAACGCCATCCATAAAGGGAAACACCGGAGAAATGATACAATATTTTGACGGTACGTTATCAATATAGCCGTTAATATCCGCCCCCGTAGCAAGCAACCTATCCGATAACGTAAAATCACATTGTTCAGAACCCTCTCCTGAACAGGACATCATCAGCGAAAACCCCAGCAACGTATCTTTCAGGGATTGAATATTTTTTTTATAAAATTCCGTAAGGCATTCTTTGGCCTGCTCGCCTTTCTGCAAACACCTGAGTCGTTGAACAGTATTCTTTGATTGGTGCTGCTTAACATAATCCCTTTCAAAACCCGGAAGATTATTGAGATGTTTTTCTCGATAATCAGCCTGTTTTTGATACCATTTATTTGATTCTTCATTCAGCTTTGCCAAATCATCAGCAGCACAAACAAATTTTTCATCATCATATTTCGCTGTCGCACAATCAAACGTCGGCTGCAGATTTTTAATCATCACAGCCTCCGCCGGAGATAACCATAAGCATAAACTGCAAAATAACAAAGCTTTATAAATCATTGGAACATCCTCTCTCAGTTAATGACTTGCTTCCAGTCTTTCACAAAAACAAAAAACACACAATAAAATACACGATTTTATTGTGTGCCCCATAGAATACGCCTACAACGCGTAAATATCCTGTACATAAAGTTTATGAAAGCTTTAGCGCTAATCCCACCACCGCTCCCAGGCAAATATAAACAATCGGGTGTCCTTTAACCCAATGTATCGCCGCCAGGAAAGCAAGACCGATAAGCGCATTTTCCCAGCTCACCCATGCCAGCTTGGCAATGGCTATTCCTGCAAACAAAATAAGCGCCAGCACCGCCGGACGAACCCCGCCCAGCAAGTCCTGCAAACAGGACGAACTCCCGAAACGGCGCAACAATTTGGCTATCATTACAATAATAATAACCGAAGGAGCCACCAAACCGACGGTTGCGGCCAAGGCGCCCCCGATGCCGGCTGTCGAATAGCCGACATAAGTTGCCATATTAACCCCCAACGGTCCGGGCGTTGATTCGGAAACGGCAATCATATCCGCCAGTTCCTGCGTCGTAAACCAGTCATAACGCGCCGTCAAATCAAACAAAAAAGGCACCGTAACCAAACCGCCGCCAATGGCGAACAAACCGATTTTAAAAAACTCGTAAAACAACAGCCAGTAAATCATTTATGTCTCTCCTGCCGATATTGCGCCAAACCGACAGCCGCCGCCAAAAGTACAATAACAATCGGCGACAGGTTAAAAGCCAGCAGCGCAGCCAAAGCCAGCAAAAAAACCGCCCAGTCCGTTTTCCGCCGTACCGCCTTTTTCCAAAGGCTGAAAACGGCTTCTGCAATTAATGCCGCAACCACAATACGAATACCGGCAAAAGCATGAGCAACATACGGATTGTCCATATACAAATTAAGTACATGCGCCAGCGACATAATGATAATCAGCGAAGGCGAAACCATTCCCAGCGTAGCCGCGACGGCGCCCGTGCTCCGCGCTCTTTTATAGCCGATGAAAGTGGCTACGTTAATGGCGATAATCCCCGGAGTCGATTGGCCGATGCAATAATAATCCATCAGTTCTTCATCACTGCTCCATTTCTTTTTCCGCACCAGTTCCGCCTGCAGCAGCGGAATCATCGCATAGCCGCCGCCAAAGGTAAACAGGCCTATTTTGAAAAAAGTCATAAATAAATCCGCTAATATTTTCATATCCGTAAATTTTCCGTTGTTAACGCTCCCTAAACTTACTATATTATCCTTATCTTAAAAACTTTAAATTTCAGCCGGAGGATAAATTATGCTGATAGCCGTTCCCAAAGAGATAAAACCCGGAGAAACACGGGTTGCCGCCACACCGGACATCGTTCAAAAATACAAATTCATGGGGCTTGACGTTCAGGTACAAAGCGGCGCCGGCGAAGCTTCCGGCTTCAGCGACCGGGACTATCTCAATGCCGGAGCCGAAATCAAAAAAAATGCGGCCGACACTTATAAAAAAGCTGACATTATCCTCAAAATATGGGCGCCGGAAGCTGAAGAGGACGGCTTTCTCAAAGCCGGAACCGCCGTTTTTGCCAACTTTCAGGCTCTTACACATCGCGGCCGGATCGAAACCTTTGCCCACCTGGGATTGACCTGTTTCGCCCTGGAATTGATGCCGCGCATCTCCCGCGCCCAAAGCATGGACATTCTGTCTTCCCAGAGCAACCTAGCCGGTTATAAAGCCGTTATCGAAGCAGTTGACAAACTGCCCTCAGCCGTGCCGATGATGATGACCGCCGCCGGCACAATCGCCCCGGCCAAAGCTTTAATTCTCGGTGCCGGCGTTGCCGGATTGCAGGCGATTGCCACCGCCAAACGGCTCGGCGCCGTGGTGTTCGCATCCGACGTCCGCCCGCAGGTTAAGGAACAGGTCGAATCCCTCGGCGGCAGATTCGTTGAAGTCAAATCCGATGAAAATTTTGAAACCGCCGGAGGTTATGCCCGCGAAACTTCGGCCGAATATAAACAGAAACAACAGGAAGCCGTCGCCGAACAACTGGCCAAAACCAATTTTGCCGTTACCACCGCGCTGATTCCCGGATTGCCGGCACCGCGGTTAATCACCAAAGCCATGCTTTCCGCCATGCCGGCCGGCGCGGTCGTAGTTGATATGGCTTCTTCCGCCGGCAGCAACGTCGAAGGGTCGGAAGACGGCAAAACCGTCGTTATCAACGGCGTTACCGTTATCGGCAATTCTAATCTTGCCGCCTCGCTTCCGGCTTCTGCCAGCCCGCTGTATGCCAAAAACATTCTTAATTTCCTCGATACAATGTATAACAAGGAGGAAAAGAGCCTTAATTACAACTTTGAAGACGAACTGATCAAAGGCACCTGCCTTTGCTATAACGGTAAAATGATTCACCCTTCATTCACGGGAGCATAAGACATGGACATCTGGACCTTATTAACAATTTTGACTTTAGCCTGCTTCGTCGGCTATTTCGTCGTCTGGGGCGTCACTCCGGCGCTGCATTCGCCGTTGATGAGCGTTTCCAACGCCATCTCCGGCATCGTCATCGTCGGCGCTTTGATTACGGCAGGCATTTCGGAATTTAACGATTCCAAAACAATGGGACTGATTGCCGTTTTTCTCGCTGCAATTAACATTTTCGGCGGTTTTGCCGTTTCCCACCGCATGCTGCTGATGTTCAAAAAGAAAAAAATCAAAAATTCGGAGAACAAATAATGACACACGCATACTTATCCCTCGCCTATCTGCTCTCCAGCATTTTGTTTATTTTTTCAATCCGCGGATTGGCTTCTCCCGAAACGGCCCGCCGCGGCAATCTGTTGGGAATGCTCGGCATGGCTCTCGCCGTTTCGGTCACCATGTATTCGCCGTTGGTTTCCGATTACAAATGGGTGCTGCTCGTCATCTGCCTCGGCGGAATAATCGGAACCTGGAGCGCTCTGAAAGTCAAAATGACCGCACTGCCGCAGATGATTGCCGCGTTTAACGGCCTGGGCGGTCTGTCCTCGGTTTTCATTGCCGTCGCCGAGATCATGGCCGGTGCAGACACCTACCTTGAAACCTCTCTCGGCCTGCTCATCGGCGCCGTCGCTTTTTCCGGGTCGGTTATTGCCTTTGCCAAACTGCAGGGGCTGATGTCGGCCCGTGCGGTCATTTTCCCCGGACAGCAGCTGCTGAACCTGCTTTTGGGACTGGGCGTCATTGCAGTCTGCGTTATGTTTACCCTGAGCGGCAATCATCAGCTTTTCTATATTTTGGCAGCCCTGGCAATCATCCTCGGTTTTCTGCTTGTTCTGCCGATTGGCGGCGCCGACATGCCGGTTGTCATTTCCGTACTGAATGCTTATTCCGGATGGGCGGCTGTCGGCATCGGCTTCTCGCTCAATAACATTCTGCTGATTATCGTCGGTTCGATTGTGGGTGCCAGCGGCGCAATTCTGTCTTATATTATGGTAAAGGCAATGAACCGCTCGCTGACCAGCGTTATGCTCGGAGGTTTCGGTGCCGAAACCTCCGGCAGACAGACACAAAATGACGGCATCATAAAAGTCGCTAAGGCCGGAAATCCCGAAGACGCCGCTTTCATCATGGAAAACGCCAACAAAGTTATCATCGTTCCCGGTTACGGCATGGCCGTTGCTCAGGCGCAGCACATTGTTAAGGAAATGGCAGCCGACCTCCATGACAAATACGGCGTTGAAGTCAAGTTCGCCATCCACCCCGTTGCCGGCCGCATGCCCGGACATATGAACGTCCTGCTGGCCGAGGCCAATGTTCCTTACGACGATGTCTTTGAACTGGAAGAAATCAACCGCGAATTCGCCACCGCCGACGTTGCCTATGTTATCGGTGCCAATGACGTCACCAACCCTCAGGCAAAAACCAATCCCGATTCGCCGATTTACGGCATGCCGATTCTTGACGTTGAAAAAGCCAAAACCGTCTTCTTCGTCAAGCGCTCTCTGGCTACCGGCTATTCCGGCGTGGAAAACCCGCTTTTCTATGCCGATAATACGATAATGCTCTACGGCGACGCAAAAAAAGTCACCGAAGAAATTGTCCGTACTCTGGAAAAGAACTGAAACAAAAAACCTCCCGCACCGGGAGGTTTTTTTTACAACATCAACAGCAGCGCTATCGCCAGCACGGCATACAGCAGAAGCCCCCTTAAAAACATTCCCGCTACTTTGAAATCGGCGCCGGAAGGAATGGCATTCTCAATAATAATTGTCTGTAACAGCACATAGAGAATATAGTTAAAAAACGTCGGCGCCATCAGCGGCAAAGCATAACGGTTAATGTAAAAAGCGATTGGCAGCAGCAGAAGCGGCGCCATCGCCGAAGGAACCGCATTATAAAAGGTGATATTGCTGAAACCGACGCTCCCCATCACATAATCGCCGTCCAGATTACGCTGCGGAAAAATCGTAAAATTAACCGGCCGGGCATTCAGCAGCGAACCGACCAGATAATGCATCAACTCATGCAGAAAAGTTCCCGGAATATTCACCAGCGCACTCATCCACATGCTGGAATAAGTCGCATACTTGAACCGCATCAGAATAATCACCAGCAGAATCAGATAAAAACGGTTGTCAAAAAAGCTCCGCAGAAACTCCGGACTGTTCACAAAAGCGGAAACCTTATAAAACACCTGCCACAAAATGTTCATCGGCCCTCCTCTTTACTTCAAAACCGTCAGTCCGGCCAAATATGTGTTCAGCAGCAGTTTGCACAGACTTTTCTTGTTAATTTTGCTGAAATTGTCCAAGGCGTTGGTCGTTAAAAACGAACTCATTGAAAACAGCGTCAGCCACAGCACCTGGCGCGCCAGCTGCCGCTCTTTGACTTTCAGTCCGGCATAAACCTTCTCAAATGCGGGTTCCCAGATTTTGGTTACCGCAACCAGTTTGCGCAGATAAGCTTTCGGCAGTTTGCCATATTCTGCATGCAGGTGGAAGTTATACAACAGGAACCACAGGTTTCGATTCGCCAGCACAAACGCGACAAAAGCATCCAGATAGCGGTTCAGCATTTGATATGAGCTTTCGCCTTTCGGGGTTTTCAGCATATAGCGAACCAGTTCGTCCAGCGTCTGCTTGTTCTGTTCCAGCACAAAGTTGTCCATTGTGCCGAATTGGTTGTAAATCGTACCGACTGAATAAGCCGAGGCCTCGGCCAGTTTGCGGGCGGTCAGATAATCTGCACCTTTTTCTTTCACCAGCAAACGCCCTTTGCTGATGAGAATTCTGCGGATATTGTCTTTTGTAATTGTCATCTTATATTAACTTAATATTTGTAAATATGATTTATATTAAAACAAATTTGAACACTGTTCAATTTCTTTATGAAAAATCAACAAGGATAACATGATGAAAAAAGAATTATGGCTGTTCGGATTAATGATTTTGCCCGCCGTTTTCACATACGGCACGAGCCGGGCGCAAAACAGCGGCGACTTTTATGACTCTCTCCTCATCTCTGATGAGTTGAAAACCGAAGAAAACGCCGAGGAAGCCAAAGACAGTGCCGGGCGGCTGCTGGATGCCAAACCCCGTGAAATCAAAATTGATTCGCCGCTGCTCCGTTCTCATCAGGAAAAACTCAAAAAAGCCAAACGCGCGCAGCTGGCCAAAAAGAAAAACAAGACTCTGGCCGAAAACGAACCGGGCCCCTTCGGCCTGGCGTGGGGGACGACTTATGACGAAGTCAAAAAAGAAGGCGTATCGCTGTCAGCCGTCGGACAGAAAGACTACGTCAATAACTTCAGCGCCACGCATCTCCCCAAAAGCGTCAAAACCTTCCGTGAAGTCATTCTCACTTTCGGCATCGAAAACGAACTCTGGCGGATAATCGCCTACGGTAATCTGCTGCAAGACACTCCCTCTGCCGAAAAAGTGCTCGACCTTTACAACCAATATTACAAACTGCTGGAGCAAAAATACGGCAATGCTCAGCAATTTTACACCCCTAAGGTAATCAACGTCGATCAGCCCGTCAGCAACGGCAAAACCGAAACCGTGCAAAAAGAACAGGCCATCGGCAATCCTGACTTTCTAAAAGAACTTCAAAACGGCGAAGCTTTCCTTTATGCCACTTTTGAAAACGGCAAAGTCGGCGCCGCCCTCAGCGTAAATGTTGACGGCAGCGGCCAAAGTTACATTACGGTAGAATATAAAAACCTCACCATCATGCAGGCCCGGGAAAAAACAACCTTGGATGCGCTCTAAATTCAGAAAGGACTATAACAATGACTAAAATCAGTTTTTGCGGCATCTCGGGCAGCGGAATGAGTGCGCTGGCGCAGATTCGCCTGCATCAGGGCTATGAGGTTCGCGGCTCCGACCGCAGTTTTGACCAGGGCAAAGACCAAAGTAACAAACAAGCCTTGGAAAAGCTCGGCATTAAAATCTATCCGCAGGACGGTTCGGCAATTACCGACGACCTTGATGTCCTCTATGTTTCCACCGCAGTCGAAGACACTATCCCCGACGTCAAAGCCGCCCTCGGTAAAAATATTCCCATTCGCAAACGCTCCGATCTGCTGGCCGACATTTTCCACGGTTACGGCCACAACATCTCCGTCGGCGGAACCAGCGGCAAAACCACCGTTACCGCAATGATCGGCTATATTCTCGACCGTCTCGGACAAAAGCCCTGTATGATTGACGGCGGCCTATTGCTTAACTACGCCGACAGGGAGGGAATTCCCAACATCATCTACAACGAAGGCGACATCTGCGTTATTGAAGCCGATGAAAGCGACGGCTCAATTGAAAAATATCACCCCTATGTTGCGTTGATTAACAATATCTCAATCGATCACAAACCGATTCCCGAGCTGCAGAAACTGTTTCAGGATTTTGCCGACCGAGCCAAACAAGGCGTGGTTGTCAACGCCGACTGCGAAGCCTGTCGGAACATCAGGCATCCCCGCAAAAAAACGCTGACTTTTTCCATTGAAACCAACAAAGCCGATTTTTGGGCTTACAACATCGAAGCCCTGCCGCACGGCACCAAATATTCAATGGACGGTAAAAGTTTCACGCTGAACCTCATCGGACGTTTTAACGTCTCCAACGCACTGGCCGCCATTGCCGCCTGTTCCTTGCTGGGAATTGACAAATTTGACGCTGCACAGGCCCTGGAAGGTTTCCTCGGCACCCATCGCCGATTGGAAGTTGTCGGTACCCGGAACAACATTACCGTCATTGACGATTTTGCTCATAACCCGGACAAAGTCAAAGCTTCCGTTTCGGCTTTGAAAAATTACCCCGGACGGCTGATTATGATGTTCCAGCCGCACGGCTTTTCACCGATGCGGATGATGGGCCGGCAGATTATCGACGAATTCTGCGCCCAAATGAGCGATGAAGACATCTTGCTTATGCCGGAAATCTACTTTGCCGGCGGCACCGTAACCCGAGACATTTCCTCCCGTGATCTGATTAACCGGGCTGTCGAAAACGGCAAACAGGCCCGCTATTTTGACAATCGGGAAGCGGCCGGAGAATTCATTCTTGCCAATGCCCGCCCCGGCGACCGCATTGTCATCATGGGCGCCCGCGACAATTCTCTTCCCGGTTTCTGCCAGACTATTCTTGAAAGGTTGAAATAATGTTCAAATTGCAGGAGGGTGATAAAATCGGAATTATCACCCCTTCAAACTTTCTTGACTATCAAACGCCGCTTGATCCCGAGTTAAAAGCATCGCTGGCGCATAACCGCGGAATAAACCCGCGGGATGCCGCCGACCTGGCGGTTGAATATCTGAAAAGCCTCGGGTTGCAGCCGATTCTCGGAGAACATGTTTACGATAAATTCAGACACATGGGCGGCACGCCGCAGAACCGTGCCGACGACTTCAATAAATTTATCCGCGATCCGGAAATTAAAGCGGTTTTCTGCAGCACCGGCGGTGCGGGGGCCCAATATATGCTGCCTTACCTTGATTACGAAAATCTCAGAAAGAATCCTAAACCGATTTTCGGTATCAGCGACGCGTCCACATTGCAGATTGCCGCCCAAAGTTTAAGCGGCTGCCCGTCATATAACGGTTTCAGCTTGGCTTACGATTTCAAATACGGCAAAATCCGCCCTCAGGCCGACATTGACCTGAAAGCAATAATCTCCGGAACCTACCACAAAGTCTCCGGCGGCGAAACGGTTATCCCCGGCTGTGCCGAAGGTACCTTAATCGGCGGTTGCCTGAGTATGCTCCGCAATCTGGCCGGAACACCTTATTTTCCAGATTTCACGGATAAAATTCTGCTGATTGAGGACATCGGCGAAAGAACCTACCGCATTGATTCCATGTTGCAGCAAATCAGACAACAACCGGGATTTAACAAGCTGAAAGGGTTGGTTTTCGGCGGATTTAACGGCTGCATTATCCGTTACGAGGAAGACAACACCATTGACCAGATTATTGACTACTTCTGCGGTGACTTATCCATCCCGACAATAAAACATTTCCCCTGGGGACATTTTGAAGAACGGAGAATCGTCCCTCTCGGCATCCGCGGAAAACTGAACGCCGATACCTGCACGCTGTCTTTCTAAAACAGCACATTCTTAACATACTGCCAGTCGCGTTCCAACAGCCAGAAAACCAGCTTATGATACTGGGAAACGCCCAGCCACAGCTTACTGTTAAATGCCAGCATCATCCCGATCATCCACAAATTGGCACCGGGCAGAAACAAAAAGCAGAATTTATAGGAAACCTTCGGCAAATCCGTCTGCTTTTCATGTATCTGCGAAGCAACCGTATCAACGTGATAGGCGATAAAATAGCCCATCAATCCGTTCATAATCAAACTGTTTGCATATTGTCCGAACAGCGGAACCGCCAGCATAAAGAAAAAGGCGAACAGAGGAAAAAAATAAGGCGCAATGATAATCAGCCAGTTTCCCTCGCCTTCAAAACTCATCGAACCGCCGGAATCATCCCCCTCCGCTTTGATATGCTTAACCTTATGCAATGTCAGCACCGCAAAAAAAGCATGGGTCAGTTCATGGGCAATAATCTGCATGCTGGCTTTAACCGACGCATCGGCCATCGTCCGGGAAATAAAATAAATAAAGAAACCGGCAAACATCACCAGATATTTAGGCTGCCCGAACTTAAACCACGACAGCGATTGAAACAATGCCGGCAAAGTCACCAGCATAAACAGGGCGGCCGGCCATTTCAGCATTTCAATAAAACGATTCAGAGCTGTCTGCATCTTTAATCCTCCGTTTATTTGCCTGCGAGAATAACGCACTTCCGCATAAAATTCATCAAATTTAACACACCTATCAACATAGGACTTGTAAATAAAGAGTTTTGCGCTAATATAAACTCAATAAAACTGCTGATTTAAGGATGATGCAATGGATAACAAAGATTTTGACACCTTTGATTTTTTGATTAATGACGAAGACGAGGTTATGCTTCTGCTCTACCAGCGCGAAGGCGAACCGTTAAATCCGCATATTGAATTGGATGCGGAAGAAAAATCCGCCTTATTATATCGCAACGACGATGACAATATTTTCCTGAGTGACATCAGCGATGAAGTTTTCGACAGCCTTCAGGATGCCGATAAACTTTTAGTCTGCGAACTTTCCCGCGATGAAAAAGATGAGGATGCCCAAATCGTCCACGCTTACGAAGCCGAAATCAGCGACTAATATACTATTAAGAGATACCAACCTGCAGCTCCTTCTCTTGAGGGAGCTTTTTTTACTTCACCTGCAATAATGTAAGATCATCCAAAAAAAATGCGGAGAATGAGGTATATTGTAAAATTAAAAGGGGAAAGTACCGCTGCGTACATTTTAGTACGTGAGCATCTTCTGACAGCGTAAAATCGCTCTAGTTATCCGTTCTAATACCAAAAGCTTGGCTGGCGCGTATAAATAGAGTGATTTCCAGATGCAGAAAAGCGGAGC
>CDZJ01002761.1_pt1 | contig 14136 bp, 16 predicted proteins | sample 557391 | NCBI WGS metagenome assembly CDZJ01 (sample SAMEA3182111, study PRJEB8094) | gut metagenome | biome: human; feature: gut; material: Stool; isolation source: human stools | place: Canada | collected 2013-05-07 | reverse complement strand
TTTGGGAGCAAGATGCCGGGAGTTCGAGTCTCCCCACTCGGACCATGCGGAGTGTCCTTATAGGATTTGAGTATCCTATGAAGGACACTCCGCTTTTTTATGCTCAAAAGTTGGTTATGCCATCCGGCCCACAAATCACGCGCTCTTTGATACAGAGGAGCTTTACGTTGTGAGCCGTGAGCAAGTCAATGTACTTCTGTGTCATACCCCACTCCCGGCCTATACGGGTCATGCTTTGAATCAGCACCATATCCACCTTGCCGGACAGTACAGCCTCGGTTACTTCTTGGAGCGCCGGGCGTTCTAAGGTCAGCCCATTTCCATATTCGCATGACGCGCCGACGATGGTATATCCGGCCCGTTCCGCGAGGTGCCGGAGCCATGCCGCCTGCGCCTCCAAACTAAAACCGTCGTCATGGGCTACCCGGCAGTACAGGAAAACTCTCATATCCGCACCACCTTTATACTGCAACCTGTGCCGGGGCGTAGCTGACAGCTACGCCTTTTCTCGTCCGCATGGTGATGTCGGCCTCCGGAATTTTCCGGCGTTCCGGCACTTCAAAGGCACCGATGCAGTTGTAGTAAATAACGACCCGCTGAGTGGTAACACCGTCCTGCTTTTCTGCGTGGTACACGTCAATGTGGTCGATCAGCTCCGCCGCCATGCGCTGGGTGATCTTATCGGCGTTGGTATAGCGCCGGACAGCTTCAAGAAAATGGTCAACGTCCATCCGCTTGCCCTCCGACTTTTTTAGCTCCAGCCGCAGGGCCTTGATCTTTTTCGCGTTCTCGCCCTGCTCTTGCTCGTACCGCTTGGACATCTTGGCAAACCGGGTATCGTCGATCTTGCCCGCCACGTTGTCCTCGTAAAGCCGTTCAAAGAGCGCGTCCAATTCCTTATCCCGCGCCAGCAGCCCATCCAGCTCCCGCTGTTTCCGCGCCCGGTCGTTTTCAGCAACCTTTGCAGAGCGGCCCATCATGGCCTTGATAAAATCGTTCTCGTACTCGTTGGCAAAAGCGGCCAGCCGCTTTACCTCGTACAGCACGACCTGCTCCAGGAAGTCCAGCCGGATATAGTGTGTTTTGGAGCATTTGCGAAGCCCGGAATTGTGGTTTTGACAGCTAAAGAACTTAATGTCGTGATTGCTCTGGTTAAAGTGAAAGTTTAGGTTGCCGCCGCACTCCGGGCATTTCAGCAAGCCGGAGAACACGCTGGGCTCCTGGGTGACGGTGGGCCGCTTGCGGCGAGTGCCCTTTTTCATGCGTTGCACCTTTTCCCAGGTGGCCCGGTCAATGACCGCCTCATGGATATTGGGGAAGATCGCCCGGTTTTCTTCCGGGTTCTCAATACGCCGCTTCATTTTGTACGACTTGGAGTAGGATTTGAAGTTGATCACATCGCCGCAGTATTCCTGCAAGGTGAGGATTTTCTTAATGGTGGTATGGCCCCATTTGGTGGGTTCCACGGTGCTTTTGGAGCCACCCCGGTTTGTCCCCTTGGCCCGCCAGTAGTAGGTGGGATTGAGAACACCGTCCTGCTCCAGCGCGGCGGCGGTTTCCGCCAGCCCGTAGCCGTCCAACGCCATCTGGTAGATACGCCGCACCACGGCGGCGGCCTCCGGGTCGATGACCCAAAACCGGGAATCGTCCGGGTTCTTGATATAGCCATAGGGCGGCGGGGAGAGCGGGATGCCGGAATTGCCTTTCATCTTATTGACGATCCGGCGCTTCTTGGAGATGTCCTTGGCGTACCACTCATTCATAATGTTGCGGAACGGGGTAAACTCATTTTCGCCCTCGTCGCTGTCCACCCCGTCGGCCACGGCCACCAGCCGCACGTCATGCTGGGGGAAGAACTCCTCGGTGAGCTTGCCAACCTCGATGTAGTTGCGGCCCAGGCGGGAAAGGTCTTTCACAAACACCGCCGAGATGTACCCGGCCTCAATGGCCGCCAGCATTTTTTGAAAGTCCTTGCGCTTCATGGTCGTACCCGTGATCCCGTCATCCACGAAAAACAGGGTATCTGTATACCCCTTTTCCTTGGCGGCCTTTTGGAGTATCTTTTTCTGATTGCTGATGCTATTAGACTCCGTGTCCATGTTATCGTCACGGCTCAGTCGGCAGTACAGGGCCGCTGTGCCCATTGTGGGGTTCTTGCTTGACTGTTTCAAAACGTCCTCCTTTCCAGCCGTCAAGCAAGAGGTTTTATCCTATTTATATTATACCTCTGCCGACAGGCCATGTTAAGGATGCCTCGAAAACGCCTATGCCGGTTCCAGTTCGGCCAGCATGAGCTTCAAGAGAATATCACGCAACGGTTCACCATCTTCTTTGTAAACGGGCGTGACAATAAATTTAATTTTATCCACCTGATAGATGTATTCCTCTTTTTGAGCGGTATCGGCCATAGCATCCTCCTTTCCCGTGATCGTAAAACCGTCATCCCCCCTTGTCCCGTGGGGAAACGTCAAAGGGCGACGATCACTCGCCGCCCTTTGACCTTCCCCCACCTCTGGCCTGGATGGCCAGAAGCAGGGGCGGTGCTATTCCATTTCGATCTGTAAACAAAGGGAGCCGCCCCGCCGGGCTAATTTGAGCTGTCACAAGACAGAAAGACCCCGGAGCAAGCGGCCCCCGCATTTTGTGCTTGTGTGCGCCGTATTTGCCACGCATCCCCGGCGCGGGGAGTATTCCAGGCCGCCGGTGGCCCCGGCTGTCATAGCTCCCGCCTGTACCGCTGCCCGTGGAGGGCTGGCGCATACGGCAGGGGCTCCCCCTCAAGTCTGTGGGAGGGCGTGAGCAAGTTTCATTATCCCCCGCGCTGTCCTCGCGCCCGGCTTGCCGGAGCCGGGTCTAAGGTAGGCGTTGATCGCTCGGCCAGCTTGTCCATCACCTCCTGAAGCTGGCTGTCCTGGCGGCGCACCTTACGTCGCTAATCACGCGGGTTTTGTGCCTGAAATACTGTCTATTCAGTTGTCACGGTTCAGAAGAAAGGGCTTGTACCTCTCTCTAATAACCGTGTCTTTTTCAGAGGCAAACCGCAGGTGATTACAAGTTGTTTTTCAAGATTTCCCGGAGCGTTTGCAAGCCTCGGCTGATACTGTCCCGGATGGCGCTCTCGGCCACGCCCTCGGCCCGCGCAAGCTCCGCCTTGCTCACGCCGAGTATGTAATGGGCGAACACCCGGCGGCCCTGCTTTTCCGGGAGTACGGCAAGGGCGGCGTATAGGGCTTCAATCTCTTCTTTCTCCTCATAGAGTTCGGCGGGCGAGGGTGCGAAGCGCAGGGAGCTATGCTCGATGCCGTCCCCACGATTCAAGGAATACTGTGCCTTGTAGCGGTACATTTGACGGCGGGCGTTGGACTCGCAGCGGGCGGCGGTGGTCATAGCCTCGGCAACGTCATGGGAAACTTCTACAAAAAGGTCACTATGGTAAAACGGGTACACGTCCCGCAGATTGATAATCGCCATTGATAAATCCTCCATTTCGATGTTCAACGGTTGGCGGGTTGAATGGATCGAAATGGAGGGGGCGGGGAGCGACACCCTGGAGAGCCACCCCGCACCTCTGGCCACGATGGCCAGAAGCGGGTACAAAAAGCGCCCACACAGCGGATAGCTGTACAGGCGCACGAAACTAAACACTCTGTTAAGTAGTGATATGTTTCATATTCAAGGGCAGACTGTACCCATGCAAAGAACGGGCTTTTTTTGAGCAGTAATGCTTGTTAGGGACTATACAATAACATGGCAGCATCCTCCCGTATGCCGCCGCTTATAGAGAAAGCAAAACGGCGGCTTTGATTTCTCAAAAGCCGCCGTTAAATGGGCGTAATGGTGTATCTGCTGTACGACGGCTTTTTTTCTTTTGCCGTCGTGCGGCAGTTATAATGCTAAAACGTATTATCCTTATAGAAAGGGGTTACTCCCACTTAAAGCATTTTACTGCGACTCCAGTACAGAGAACGGTAACAGCTCCCATCACGACGATGGGGAGCCAGACATTGCCGACCGGCAGGCCAAGGGAAGTCTCTTTCATCAATTGAATCCCCTGGGTCATGGGGAGAACGCGGATGATTTTCTGCATCATTTCGGGCATGACTTCAAACGGTAATGTCGCGCCGGAGAAAATAAGCATGGGGAAATAGAGCGCACAGGCGATCACACTCGCGGTCTTTTCATTTTTCGCTATGCCGCCCACCATCATTCCAATACTTAAGGTGGACACCATCGTGAGAAGCCAGCTACCCAAAAACGCCAGCCAAGAGCCGTGGATCGTGACGTTCCAAAGCAGTCTTGCCACAGGGAGCAGGGTCAGCATGGAAACAGCGGCGTAAATCACATAGATCGTGAACTCCACAGCCAACAGCATAACGGGACTCACCGGGGTCACTTGAAAGCGTTTCAGGATCTTGCGCTCCCGGTATTCCGCCACCACCAGGGGCAGACCCATCAAGCCCCCTGCACAGATGGAGATGGTGCAGAGCGCACCAAAGGATTGATCTAAAAAGGTGTATGCCGCGCCATCAGCGGCGGGTTTTGTGCCGTAGAGAAAACCGAGGATGACCAAGACCACCAGCGGCATGATGACCGCGAAAATCACCATGTTCATATTTCGGATGTTGAGCTTCAATTCATTTTTCAGGAGCGTTGCAAAGGTTCTCATTCGTCCATTCCCTCCTCGCCGGAAAGCGCCAGATAGGCATCCTCAAATTTTTCACAGCGACATTGTTCTTTTGCCTGGGCTACCGTCCCGTAAAAAACAGCCCTGCCTTTTTTGAGGATGCAGATTTCATCGCACAGGGCCTCAACCTCGTCCATGAAGTGCGAGGTCAGGAAGATGGTCAGCCCCTTGTTTTTCAGCTCCTCAAGTATTTTCCAGACATCCCGCCGCGCTTTTGCGTCAAGCCCGGTTGTCAGCTCGTCAAGAAAGACAAGCTGGGGATTGGGGATCAGCGCGAGAACAATAAATAGCCGTTGGCGTTCCCCGCCAGATAAGCTCTTGACCGCGCGGTTCACCTTGTCCCCAATGCCAAACTGATCACACAGCGATTTCCAGTCAGCAGGGCTTTTGTAGAGGCAAGCTGTTTCCTCGCACAGTTCCGAAACCTTGATTTCCGGTTGATAATCTCCCTCTTGAAATTGAACGCCGACCTCCTGGAACAAGCTGCGCCGGTCTTTTTTGGGATCGCGGCCAAGGACGGAAATGATGCCGTTGTCGGCCTTTTTCGTCCCTAAAACACATTCGATGGTCGTACTTTTTCCAGCGCCGTTTGCCCCCAGCAAACCGAAAACCGAATTTTGCCGGACGCATAGGTTTAGGTTGTCCAACGCAAGCTGATTGCCGTATGACTTCGACAACCGCTCAATTTTGAGTGCTTCCTGCATACGCATACCCTCCTTTTCGTGATGACAAAAGAATACCACCAACGAAAACATTGGTGGTAAGATGGAGGGTTTACGAATATTGTTTTTTCATTTTCTGCAACATTTCCATCAAAATGATGGCGTTTTTCTCCGCCGTAGACAGAGAGAGGATCAACTGGTCACAAGCCGAAATAATATCGTCGGACGGTCTTGGCGTGTTGAGTACAGTCTTAATATCCACGTTGGGATTTTGGGATAGCTGCTGGAGCATCCGTAAAATGGCCTCCAACGAGTAATTGGCACAGCGCAGGGCGCGAATGATTTTCAGCCGTTTGATGTCGTCATCCGTATAGATGCGATAGCCGTTTTCTTTCCGCTTAACCGCCAGCAAGCCGTTCATTTCCCAATTTCGCAGGGCGTCCATGGAAACACCTAAATACTCAGATACTTCTTTCCGCTTCATAGAGGCCCTGTTCTCTTGGGTTTCGCCGGATATGATCTGCTTTACAATGTGGATCGCATCCTCCGCATTGTCACGCTCTTGGCGCAGCCCACTTAAATATGCCTGCGTAAGGGCAAGGGCCTCATCAAACTTCCCCGCCGCCGACAGCTTGACCACCTGAAATATTTTCTTTCGCAGGCCGCTTTGCAGGATTTCAATTTGAAAGGCGGTACGGGCAAGCCGGATTTGGTCAATGTGAAAATCCGTAAAGACCCGATACCCATTCGATTTCCGTTCCGGCCTTGGAATAATGCCCCATTCTTCATACAGGCGCACTGTGTTTGGGTGTATTCCAATCACAGCGGCGACCTGCGAAGTTTTATATGTGTTCACAGCAAACCACCTCCAATCTTGCTTTAGTATATCTCATTTCAAAAGTATGGTGTTATAGTGGAGGGTTTTTATTATAGGTGATCTGCATTTTGAATGCAAGGATGCAAACAAGAAATAAAATACTACCTATTCATAAAACTGTATTTCGTTCTCATAACCTCACCCGAAACGTACAATAATATAGGGTGATATGAGAATGTACCAATATGACAAGCGGCTTGACTTCCATGCCTTGGGACGGGAGATTAAGCGCAGGAGAGAGGCCAAAGGCTGGACGCAGGAGTATCTGGCCCAGCTCGTGGATCGCACCCCGCGCTCCATCATGTATATTGAAAACCGGGGCCAGCATCCCAGCCTCAACACCTTTTATCAGCTCGTCACCCTGTTGGATATTTCCGTAGATCAATTCTTTTTCCCGGATAAGCTAAACGGCGAAAGCACCTGCCGCAAGCATATAGATATCCTGCTCAACTCCATGGATGAAAAGGAACTAACGATTTTGGAAGCCACAGCGGAGGGGCTGAAAAAGGCCCGTGGAACGGAGGAAGCGTAGAAAACGCGGCCTCCGTTTTTTCGTGGGCTTTTGGGGGCGCGCACTAACGGCAAGCAGGGCAAGTGTATAGACACTTGCTATTTTCGCGCCGCGAAAATGCTTGTTGGGGTGCCCCCAAACCCGCTGGCACTTCTGGCCACGATGGCCAGAAGTCGCCCTGTCTGCGGCCCCGTCGCTATCGCTCCTGGGCCTTATTTTCCCGCCCGTCCGTCAGGCCGAGCAGATGATCCACGTTGCCCTTGACGGACACCAATTCCCGCATCTGCCGCTGGGCCTCCCGGTACTCGGTGTAAAGGGCTTTTTTCTTCCCGGCCAGCTCCCGGCGGGATTTTTTGAGCGCGTCCATCTTTGGGAGCTTGGCCCCGCCCAGGATGTCGCTCATAGAAGCCTTGGCCGCCCGGTAGGTGGCAAGCTCGGCCTCGTGCTGGGCCAGATACTTCTTGGAATATTTGGCGGCCTTGTAACCATCGAACACGGGCCGGGTCTTAGCGTAGTTCACCACGGCGGCCATGAGATCGGCGGTCTTGGAGAGCTGGGCCTCGGTGGCCTGGAGCTCCCCGGCCAGGGCGTGAGCGTGTTCCACCGCCCCGGAGGTCTGAGCCTCCAGCGCGTCATAGTCGGTCAGGCCGCGCTCCATGAGGAACTGGAGGGCGGCGGCCATCTGCTTGAGGTTGTAAACCTTGGCCCACCGCTCATAGGCCGGGCCTTTCCCTTGGCGCATACGCTCTTGAATGTCGATCAGCAGATTGACACGGCGGGGAGCCGGACGGGGCCGCGCCGGGCCGCTCTTGCGAATGGGAGCCTTGCCGTCGATGACAGCCTGCACGTCCTCCAGGCCGTAGCCGTCCCCCAGGGTGGATGCCCGGAGCCGGGCCGCCCGCTCCTGGCCGGGGACACGAAACGAGATCGCCCCGCCCCGGCCATGCACCACCTGAACGCCCGCAGCCTCCACCCGCTGGAGAAAGGCGGCCAAGTCGGCGGGGCGCTCCGTCAGAGCCGCATCAATGGCCCGGCGGATCTGTTCTTTATAGGACGGGGGCCGATCCTCGCCCAGCCATTGGCCGTAATGAAGAAACCGCCCCTTGCTGTGGAGCTTGGGATGCTCAATCACGGAAAGGCTATGCTCCAAGCACACCCGGTCGGACAGCCGCCGCAGGGCGCTGGCCGATCTGAAAAAATCCCGGAACTTCCCGGTACAGTCCAGGGCCGTGGAGTTATAGTAAATATGGTTGTGGATGTGCTGGCGGTCTGTATGGGTAGCAACGAAAAAGGCGTGTCGGCCCTTTGTCCAGCGCATGGCGGTTTCGTAGCCCACTCGGTTTGCCTCTTCCGGAGTAATCTCCCCAGGCTTGAACGCCTGCCGGATTTGATAGCACAGCACATCGGCATCCCGCTTTTGCTCTCGGCCCGTGATGGCCTTGTACTTTGCCTTGGCAAGCAGGAACTCGACGTCGGCGGTCAGGTGCTCGCACTCGTAGCAGGAGATCAGCTCTCCGCCCCGGGTCTTGTCCGGGTTCTGCCCATAGTCAAAGCGATCCCGCATAGACTGTGCGATGGTTTCCCCCTTGCTGATATGGTGGGTAATAAGGCGTGTTGTGGCCGTGGGCGTTCCCCCTTTCTATAAGAACGGCGGCGGCTGTTCATAGCCGCCGCCCGCTTCTGGCCAGGCTGGCCAGAAGCGGGCGGCGCAGCAACTATAAATGGATGACGACCTTTTGTGGCCCTATCATCTTGTGATAGTTGGAACATTGTGATAAAATTATTGTGATTAATTATGGTCATGAGTATTGCCATTAAAATACGGGAGGATTAAATTGATTACAATTAATGAGTATATAAATACTTTGGGGTTAATATCCCCCTTTTTTCTATATGGAGATTCGCTAAAAGTATTGGCACAGTTACCTGACAAAAGTATTGACTGCGTAATAACAAGTCCTCCCTACTATATGAAAAGACAATATTTGGGTGGCGGAATTGGAATGGAAAATACATACAATGAGTACATTGATAATCTTCTTCTGATTATTCAAGAAGTATACCGAGTTCTAAAGCCTACAGGATCATTTTGGTTGAATATTGGGGATAGCTATAAAAATAAGCAGTTACTAAATATTCCGTATCGAGTAGCTATTCGAATGCAGGATGAACAGAACTGGATTCTTCGCAACACTATTATTTGGGATAAAATGAAGGGGGCCATGACGCAATCAAAAGACAGTTTAGGAAACGAATATGAGCCCTTCTTCCACTTTGTTAAGAAGAAAAGCGGCTATTACTATAATTCTGATGCAGTAAGGAAAAAGCCGCGCGAAGCGCATATTGAAAATGGAGCTGTAGTAAGCGCGACAGGTGTAACTGGTGTTAGATATAAAAGGAAAATCCAACTAAGCACTGAACTCACTGAAGAGCAACGCCAAAATGCATATTTTGCTTTAGATACTGTACTGGACAAAATAAAAAATGGTGAAATATCTGATTTTAGAATGGTGATAAAGGGTGCCAACCATCGAACAACTAATGGAAATAATGCAAATCTAAGTGGACGAGCAAAGGAATTGGAGGAAAAAGGGTTTTACTTTTTGTTTTATAATCCTAAGGGAAGTATGATTTCTGATGTTTGGCAGATCATTCCTGAAGATACCCACGGCAGGAAGGTACATTTTGCACCATATCCTGAAGATTTAGTAAGAACGCCAATAATCTTGACGTGTCCACCATCTGGCATTGTATTAGATCCTTTTGCAGGAACAGGTACAACTAACTATGTATCAGCTATGTTAGATAGAAAATCTATTGGTATTGATATGTCAAAAGAGTACCTCGAACTTGCTCAAAAAAGATGTAGTTCATTTGGACTATTAGATATTGGAGAGGTAGAGAATGCTATATGAGTAAAATAAGCGAATTTTTTGGGCTGAATTGCGGAGATAAGGAACAAAACTTTAATACTGCTATGGAGGAACAGCTCTGCCCTTATACTAAAAAAATCTGCTCGAAGATGCGAAAATCTGATCCAGATATTAAGATTGGGACTTGCACAGTAAAGTACCAATCTCAGGATATAGTTATATGTCCTTTTAGGCTATTAGAACATAATCAGATTTTTGTAGACTGTATCCATCTTCTGACTATGCATGAACCAGGCAATGAACTATATCTTGTTCCAGAAGTGCAGATTCCAGGGGGCCATGTTGATTATTTTTTGGTTTCCGCCAAAAATAGAAAAGTAAAAGATTTTATTGGTATTGAACTACAGACTATGGATACTACAGGTACAGTATGGCCCGAAAGACAGAGATTCTTAAATGAATGTGGAATTGATGTAGATAAAAAAGACCTACAAAGCAAAAGACCATTCGGAATGAATTGGAAAATGACGTTGAAGACAATCCTTATTCAGATGCATCACAAGAGTGAAACTTTTGAGAATTTGAATAAGCATCTGGTTTTAATAATACAAAAACCATTATTTGACCATATGAAGAGTGATTTTAATTTTAACAATATTAATGGGGTTAGGCTTGGTGATCCTATTCATATTCATTCTTACAATTTGGAAACAGGGGAAAAGTGTTTACATTTATCGCTAGATTCAAGAGTTAGTACTGATTCTGCTGGTATAGCAAATTGTCTTGGGTTAAACGCTGAAACAAAAATTGAGTTGCTGGATTTGATAAAAATATTGGAGCCTAAGTTAACTGATACAAACCGTTTGTACATAGGTATTGAAGGGTAAATCCTCCCAACTTTTAGCTATAATGGCCAAAAGCTTTGACACGAAGGGAGCGGCCCCCGCTGCTCCCTTCGTGTCAAAGCTGTACCACGTCGGCCAGCTTTTTGAGCAGGTCGGAGAGCGGCCTCCACAGCTCGGCATAGTCTTTTTGCAGGGCCTTGATCTCCTCCGGGTACACGCCGTAGGTGTTGGCGTGGATCGCCACCTGGTTCAGATTGTTGGCACACCGCCGCTGGAGGGAAACAAGCTCCTGAACGGGGGCAAGGTCAACGTGGAGGACGAAGCCGTTTAAGGCCATCTTGCGGATATAGGCGCTCATGTTTCGGATGCCCGCCTCGTCCATGCGCGCCCGGATCGCCTCCAGTTCGTCGGGGCGCACCCATACATAGATGGGCACATCCCGGACACGCTTTTTCACCGCTCCTCCCGTTCCCGACTCCGTCTGCGGCGGGGCGGCTCTTTCACCTTGTCCAGCGGCTTTTCCTCCTCCGGGGGCAAGGCGGGCAGGTTGTTGATCAGACCGTCGATATGGTTATAGTTCTGCTCCACGGTCAGCTCGGCATTTTTCAAAGGGTTTTGTTCCATATCACACCTCCAGATGTTTGATTTAGGGCGGGAAACGGGGGCCGGACGTGAAAACGTACCGGCCCCCCTCTGCATTGGCCCCGCAAAGCCTTGAATACAGCGGGTTTCTTTTGCCTTAATCGTAATGGCGTCCCCCAGGCTTGGCCCGCTTGCTCCGCATCCGCGCCCGGCTCTTTTGGCGGTTTCCCTCGGCCTGACAGGCCGGGGAGCAGTAGACCTGCCGCCCGCTGGGGGCAAAGGCCCTGCCGCAGACGGGGCAGTTCTTGAAATCCGGCGCCGGGCCGTCAGCGGCCAGAGCCGCCTCCAGCCTGGGATCAAGGGGTAGGACGGCCTCCCGGAAATAGCGGCACAGCGCCCCGGTATAGCACTTGCCCAGCATATAGCACTCACAATCCAGGGGCAGACAGCCATACTCCCGATCATAGTTGGCGCACGATTTTACCACCAGGGAGCGGATCGCCGCCCGTTCCTCGCGGGTCAGCTCCCGGCTCATTCCAACCGCTCCCCGTCGTCGTCCTCGTCCCAGGGGGGATCATCGTCAAAGCCCTCCGGGCCGTCATAGTTGGCCTCGTCATAGTCCTCCTCCGTGGCGGCGGCCCGCTGTTGCTTGGGGCGGTAAATCTTGAAATACCACCCGGCCCCGCCGCCGATGACCACCACGGCCAGCACCAGCAGAAGCGGCCCGGCTCCGCCCTTTTTCTCCGGCGTGGGTTCCGGGTCAGGCTCCGGCTCCGGGGCGGGGGTGATGGGAGCGGCTTCCTCGGTATTCTCCGCCAGGGCCATCAGATCGGCCACGGTGACGGCGTTCAAGAAGTAGACGTTTTCGGTGCTTTTCTGCCTATCAATGACCAGATAGAAAACCGCCTCGTCCGCCGTGGTGATGGTGAAAAACTCCTTGCCCTCCTGGTCGGTGGCATTGTCCAGCACCGTTCCCTGGCCGTCCGGGGTCAGTGGGTTCGGCTCCGGGATCGGCTCCACAGGGTCAAGCCCGTCCCACAGTTCCACGCCCCCGGTGCAGTCCTCGTATTCCTCGCCGCCCCCAGCATAGGCCGGGGTGGCGAAGCCGCACATCAGAACGGCGGCACACAGGGCCGCCGCCAGCACACGCGCTTTTTTCATTCCGTGGCCTCCTTTCCGTCCGGCGCGGACTTCTGGCCAGACTGGCCAGAAGCGCCCCGGAGCTTCTGGAGCAGGAGGGGCAGCTCGTCGAGGGGGACGCTCATGCCCCGCACGATGTCCACGATCTCCTCGTTTTCCGCCTCCCGGTGCTTCTGTTCCAACTCTTTCAGCTTGGCCTGGGCCTCGCTGATCTTGGCCTTGACTTTCTCCATCTCGGCCTGGATTTTCGCGCTTTTGCTTGTCGCCATGTAAAACCTCCAATCATGGTAAACGCCCGTAGGCGTAAAGGTGAGATTGCCAGTAGTTGCTGTTCAGGTTGGCGTACCCGATGGGATCGCCACAGTGGAGCATCCAGCCGTCCCCCACATACAGCCCACAATGGGACACGCCCGCCACATCATACGTTCCGGTGAAGAATACCAGATCGCCGGGCCGGGGTGAGCTGGTACGGGTGCAGAGATTGTAAAGCCCCTGCGCCCCCAGCCGCCCGATGTCCCAGCCGCACTGGTTCAGAACGTAGGACAAAAAGCCGGAGCAGTCAAAGGACGTGCTGGGGCTGGAGCCGCCCCACACATAGGGGTAGCCGATATACTTTTCCGCCTCGGTGAGCAGGGCGGCAAAGGTTTCATCGCCCAGGTAGGACTCCGGCACCTCATGGAGCGTGGGGCCGCCCGTGATGTATTTGCCGATATAGCCGGACGAGGGGAACAGGTCGGGGCGGTTGCCCAGGGTCGCCATAAAGAGGGCGTACCGGGAGAGCTGATCCTGACCCATGATATAGATGGGCAAATGGGAGAGGTTTTCGTTGGAGAGGGTCACAGTGCAGATAAAATAATCGTAGTACACCCGGTAGCTGTCGTGGTGGGTGTGGCCGTTCTCGTCCGTCCAGGTATCGGTTTCGATGTAGTAGCGCCGCTCTACCACCACGTCCTCGGTGAGAATGTACTGGCGGTCAAAGAGCATTTGCAGGGTGCCCTGTACCTCGTCCACCGTCCAGGCCCCCTCATGGAGCGCGGAGAGAATGGAGATCAGCACATAGGAATCGTGTTCAATTTCCGCCAGATTGTAGTGGTACTCGTCATAGCTGTGGGTGCTTTCATAGGTGTCCAGGTAATTTTGAAGCTCGGCCTCTAATCCGCAATAGGCGGCCTCGGCCCCCAGCATATCCCCATCCTCGGCGGGGTAGGTGCTGGCGGCCACCGCGCCCATGGTGCCGTTTCCAATCGACACCATGGAGGACATACAGGACTGCATCACCACCAGGAGCAGGACGCAGGCAATCAGGAGCAGCGCCCCCACGGGATGCCGCTTGACAAAGCCGGCCACGGCCCTGCCGCCGCCCGCCGCCGTTTTTCTGGCGGCCTTGGCGCTCCGCTTGGCGGTTTCCCGCGCCCGCTTTTGATACTCCCGTTTCAGCTTGTGCTTGTGCCATTGGCGGGAGAGGGCGTTTTTCATAGCGTCCGGGTGTTCCTGGGCCAGCTTGCGGCTCTGGTAGTCCGCCTGGGCCTTGATATAGCTGGACTCGGCGCGGGCGGCGGCGCGGGCCGGGTGGGTGCGGATGCGCTTTTTCACAAACCGGGCCGTCTTTCCGGCCACCACCTCGCCTGCCAGCTCGGAGCGGTGAGCGCCCTCGGTGCCCACGTTTTCCTGTTCCACCTCATAGAGCTTACCATGCACAAAGCCGTGAACGCCCCGGCCAGCCGTCCGGCCCACCCGTTTCACGGGGCCGGGCTTCTTGGGCGGCTTCTGGTTCGCCAGCTTGTCTCGGGCGGCCTCCAGCTTGCCACCCCGCTTCTCCATGCGGAGCTTGAAGCGGTTCAATCGCTCCTGGTTGCTCTCTTGGCGGTACTTCTGGCCTCGTCGGCCCAAACTCCGCTCTGCTCCTTCTGGCCATTCTGGCCAGAAGTCCGCCCGCTCCGTTGCGCCTCCTCTCCCCACAAA
>CDZJ01011461.1_pt1 | contig 14148 bp, 12 predicted proteins | sample 557391 | NCBI WGS metagenome assembly CDZJ01 (sample SAMEA3182111, study PRJEB8094) | gut metagenome | biome: human; feature: gut; material: Stool; isolation source: human stools | place: Canada | collected 2013-05-07 | reverse complement strand
CTCTGACCACAGACCTCCTCAAACAAAGAGGTTGGTCCTGGTTAGGGTGCTATAAAGGTTAGAACGTTGAGAAACCGCCGTAAAACCAAGGGAACTTGGCCTACTAGATCGGTACGGGCGGTGGTGTGAGAGGGTGCTCGCTGGAATTCAGCGAGACCCTACTCAATTTCCATCGCCTGTTTCTTGAGCTTTATGAAAAGCACTCGAAAGAGACGTTTAATTTCTTTTGGTTTCGCGTCTCCCCATCTTGTGAGATTCCCAAGATCTAAGACCTAGCCGCTATCCAAAGTCGAAGTTAAAAAACTTTCTTGTTCTCGCCTGTTTGTTTCAGTAAACAACCCTTTGGCTACAAGTTTGGTAATCCCCCCATTCTTCCTTCGAAATAACTCTTTCGAATATCCTTATCCAACCTTAATTCTCTGAAATCTGCCATAGGGTAAAGAATCGTGGAACCATCAGACTCTCGATTTGCAATCCAAAGCTCGTCCCTTCTTAATAGATCTTGATTAATCAGAAAGGGATTTTGCGTCGTGACAATTAATTGTTTTCTTGTTTCAGCGCCGCAAGAATATAAGAAGCGATTGAGTAAATGCTCAGTGAGTAATGAATGCAGGCTTCTGTCAAATTCATCAATGAAGTAGGTGACGGAGGCGTCGCGCCTTTTCAGGTTTTTCATTGCCGGTAGAAGGTCAAAAAGTCTTTTAACGCCTTCGGACTCATCTTGATCAGGAATAATCACTTCATACCCTTGTCGAGTCACATGGACGGCAAGTAGTTTTTGCATTAGGAGACCGTCAGAATTTCGGCCCACTCTGATAGCACCTGACTTTGGATCTCTGTAATACAAAAATTCCCCGTCTTGCAGATCTCTGGCTAATCGGCTGACTTCGTCGGGTAAATTCACTTTGCAATCCTGATACCCGATTTTTGTTATGCCGGTGTCAAGGTATGCGAAATCCTCCCATAACTCTCCGTCGCTCTCTGCAAATTTACTAATTGATATCGAATTAGGAGTAATTATTCTGAGGGAATGTTTGAACCAGTTGAATACATCCTTTACATGGTCAATATTTGCTTCTCCAAGGACGCTTAAGGCGGGTTGATTCTTATCCAAAAGAGGCTGGATGAAACGAAGAGACTCAGTGGGAATCGTTTTGGAAAGGGCAGGGCCAGTTTCAAGTTTTGTTCCGGAGCGGCTGAATAAAAGATTGCTTGAGGAAGTATTAATGAGAATAAGAGATTCGTTGACAATCCTTTGGTTCGTGAAAGATAAGAAGTAGGAGTAAACGTACTTTCCAAGCATTAGCTGGATTTCGATTTCGCTAGGCTCGTTTCTTAATTTTTCGTCAAAACAGAAAGCGTATGGCTTGGAGGAGAAAACGCCTTTTTCCGGCTCTGTTAACAAACGCTGTACGAATGAAATTGCTTTAATGAAATTAGATTTGCCGGAACCATTTGATCCGAAAATAGCCGCGATCGGGAGCAGCTTAATACGAAACCGCTTGAAGTCAGCTAACGTAGATCGACTTGATTTCTCTTTTCCGGCTTCCATCGTGAAAAAAGTTTTGTCCTTAAAAGACATCCAATTCTTGATGGTTATGGATACAATCATTCTGCCTCCGTTGATATTTCTACATATTCAGAGAAAAAATCACGATATATGTAAAATATTATCAGATAACATCTTGTGATTTAACTTTTATATAGGATACTTCTGAAGAAACGGTAAAAACTTAACGACTGTCAGGGTAAAGACAATGTTTATAACCTCTTTGTGCGATTTCATTCCATGAACTGGTCTTTAAAACTTAATGGCTAATCAATACTCAATAACTGACAAGGTGTGGGTCATGGGTAGGCCAAAATCGAAGCGTTTTCACGGTTCTTTGCCCGAAGAATCTTATGCAATTGTCAAAGAGACAGCAGAGCGAATAGGGATGTCAGTGAAAAGTTTCCTTCCCATGGCGACGATTAAATACGCGCTGGAGTTTTAATAAAACTCTCGCCCCCAAGACTCTTTGCCTCTCTCAAGAAGGCTGGGAACACTTCTTCAGGCTGATGGAAGATCCGGATAAGTATTTTGGCAAAACTCACGCTAAGTTTCGTCGAGTGGTAAAACAAATCGACATCAAGGCGTGAACTATAAAATCCTTTTAGCTCTCGAAGTCATTATTAGATTTTTTGATTACGTGCCATCTGACGTTTGAAAGTTTTCGCCTTTGACGAGGCCATTTCACGGCCTTCAGTCAATATTAATCCTCCATATCGGGACGGGAGTCGGTGCCTCAGATGCTATTGAATTCATAAGCGAAATCATGGGTGACAAAGAAAGCAATTAGCACAATCCCCTCATAAATCTTGATCAACTTATAAATCAAAAGTAAATTGGGGTAAATCATCACTCTTATTTTTTCTTATCTTGCAAAACGATCTTTTCAATACATTGATTTAAAACGTTTTTCATAAATTAAAAATTGGTTTTTTCGAAAAAATCAATTTTAAGAAGTTTGATAATTATCAAATTCTTAAGGATGGCGGCTTCATATAATTGACTCAACTTCAAAGAAGCCCCAATATGACAATTAACCAGTTAACGTACCAGCTCTGCAAAATCTTTCTTGCAGTCTTCAAGTTAAGAAATGCAAGTCAGGCTGCAACTGAGCTCGGAATCAGCAATTCTGCGATTAGTCGTGCACTCGCTTCCTTGCGGGAAATGTACGACGATCCGCTGTTTGTTCGCACGCAGAGCGGCTTCTGCCCAACGCAGAAGGCCGTTGAGATCTCGCAAACGATGGTCGAGATCGTTCAACTCTTCCGAAAAATGGATAAGCAGCACTCCAAGTTTGATCCATTTACCTCGGAAGGGGCTTTTGAACTTCGTGTCTATGACGAGTTCTGCTTTCCGACGCTGAAAGTGATCAATGAGAAGCTGCTCCCTAGAGCCCCGAAGATGCGCTTCAATACCCGCATTCTCTCTCACAACTGCATCCCTGAGCTAATCAATGGTGAAGTGGACTTCGCGATAGTCTATGAAGGTTTCGGTGATCCGCGTCTCAATTACGAATGCTTCGCTGAAACCAGTGACATCTATCTTTTCGGAAGAACCGGTCATCCTCTGTTTACACAGAAGAAATTCTCGATCGATGATATTTCTAAATATCCGCTTTTGGAAATCGACAATTACAGCGATGTGGCTTGTCCTCTGTTGGTCGGCGTATGTGAAGAGAAGGGCCTTCAGATGCAGGTATCGAACTACACCGAAAGCCTCGCAGCAGCATTCCGCCTGCTGATGTCCACGGATTCGGTGGCCGTCGTCTGTAACCAATTTACACGCCAGTATTCCAAACTGGTTCCGGGCGTCTCTTATATGACGCTGTCGCGGCAGGTCATCAACCGCATTAAGAAAATGCGCAGCGCAGAGCGCCCGATCGGAAATTACATCGTTTACGGAAATACCAATCAGTCTCCTGCTTTCGACTGGGTAAAGCGGGAACTTAAAAAAGGTTTAAGTGAAGAGTGGCAGACCGCCCTCAATGAATAAGAAGCAGTCAACTAGGACAGGATCCGGAGCTGTCTTGGGAAAAGACGTTTATTAAAAACCCCAAATCTAAAGGAGTCATAAATATGATGAAGCTTACGCGAAGATATTTTCTTCAGGGTATCGGCGCATCGGCTGTCCTTGGAACGCTGACAGGACTTGCTCCGACCAAAGCGCTCGCGATGAACAGCTACGGCGCAAATACTTCGCTTCTCGCAAAAAGAGCAGGAACCATCAAATACAGCAGCTGCCTCAGAAACTGCGCAGACAGATGCCTGATGAAGTTCAGCGTTCAGAACGGCCGCATGACTTATGTCAGAGGTGCCGATGAACAGTACAAAACCGGCTCTTGCCCGTGCGTTAAGGGCCTGACATATGTTGAATACACTTATGCGCCCGACCGAATCCTTCATCCGATGGTCAGAGTCGGAGAAAAGGGCTCCCATAAGTGGAGAAGAATTACCTGGGAAGAAGCCTGGGATATTCTGATCAAGAAAACCAATGAAGTGATCGAGCAATACGGCTCCGAGGCCATCCTTCCGTATTCCTATTCAGGCAACTACGGTGCTATCGGTATGCGCGGCGCCGACCGTTTCTTCAACCGCATCGGTTCTTCCATTCTGGATCGCCTGGTTTGTACGGAAGCAGGTGTCTGGGGCTACGGCAGCGTGCAGGGTACCACTGACGGTCCTGACCCCGAAACCATCCCCAACTGCGACTGCTACGTATCCTGGGGCTTTAATGAAACAGTCTCTAATGTTCACGGCATTAAGCTGATTAATGAGGCTAGAGACAAAGGCGCCAAAGTATTAGCTGTCAATCCGAACCGTACGCCGATTTGCTCTCAGGCTGACATTTATCTCCAGCCGAAACCTTCTACCGATGCATGGGTGGCAACCGGTGTCATGAAATATTTGATCGCTCATGACATGATCGATCACGACTTCCTCAAGAACTGCTGCATTGGTGCTGATCAGGCGATCGCTAAAGTCAACTCCGTCGATTGGAAGGACATCGAACGAGTAACCGGCCTCACGCAAAAGCAAATTGAAGAATTTGCCGATGTGTACGGCCATGCGAATCATTATCCGCGCCGGCTACGGTATGCAGCGTAACTACAACGGCGCCCGCATGACGCGCGCGATAGCCATCATGCAGGCCATGAGAGGTATGTTCGACAAACCGTCCTGCGGCATTATTTATGATAATGTTCGTCCGATTACCGGCATGAATCTGAATCTCGGCCGCGGCAATTATCTGCGTAAGGGCAAACAGCAGCACGTCAATATGACGGACTTGGATATGGCCTTAAAGGCAGAAAATCCGACCACCGAAAACCGTCCGATCAAGCCGATCCACCTTCTGGTCATCTACAACGGAAATCCGGTGGCAGTCTCTCCGAACGTCAATGCCGTGATCGAAAATCTCAAGAGAAAAGACCTGTTCGTCGTGGGCTTTGACATGATCATGACAGACTCTCTTGAATACTGCGACTTGATCCTCCCGGCTTCTACCCAGTTCGAAACCGACGACATCATCGGCGACTACCACTCCTGGTATGTTCAGATCTGCGAGAAAGTGATTGAACCGGTCGGAGAATCCAAGCCGAATTGGGACTTCTTTGCCGAATGGGGCAGAAGAATGGGCTTCAAGGATCAGGCTTTCCGCGATACACCGAAAGACATCATCCGTCAGTTCCTGCAGACAGAAACTCCGTGGTATCAGGGCATCACGCTTGAACGTCTGGAAAAAGAAAAGTTCATTCATCTCGATATGCCCGAAAGCGTCCCGGTTCGCTCCGGCGGTAAGGCAGAAACGGAATCCAGCAAGATCGAGCTTTATTCCAACATTATGAAGAAAGCGGGATTTGATCCGGTGATCGATCTGGCTCTGTGCGAAGAAGAAATGCCCGAAGAAGAAAAGAACCTGCCGTTCCGTCTTCTTTCTCCCGGCATCCCGCAGCGCGTTAATTCTTCTTTCTATAACGTTAAATACATTCGCGCTTACAACGCTTATGAATGCGAAGTCAATCCGGAAGACGCAAAACGCTTAGGCATTAAGTCCGGAGACAAAGTTCGCCTGAACAATCAGAGAGGCGAGGCCTTCTTTGTAGCTCGAGTGACGACACGCGTCGCTCCGGGTGTGGTTCGTACGGCCAAGTGCAATTGGAGAAGCACCAACCCTTACGGTCAAAACACCAATACCAATTCTTTGACAACCGGAAAGCTGACGGACATGGGTGGCTGTTCTGCTTACCACTCAACCAGAGTGAACCTTAGCAAGGCATAGGAGTTAGAAATGAGCAACAAATTTCAAAAAGGTTTCATTTTCAGACAGGAAAACTGTGTCGGTTGCGGCGGCTGCTCTGTTGCCTGTCAGATTCATAACGAACTGCCCGAGGATGTCCGCTTCCGCAAAGTGGACCTCTATGAAGTGACGTCCGCAGACGGCCGCGTCAGAGACGTTTGGTTCTCTCACGCCTGCATGCACTGCTCGAACCCGACCTGTCTGGCAGTTTGTCCGGCAGCTGCTTTCACAAAGCGCCCTGACGGGATTGTAGTTTTGGATAGAAATAAGTGCACTTCCTGCGGTTTATGCAAAGAAGCCTGCCCGTATGACGCGATTACGATCAGCAAGATCGACGGCAAAGCAGCCAAGTGCAATCTTTGCGTTGAACTCTTAGACGCCGGTCTCAATCCGGCCTGTGTCGACGGCTGCCCTGTCAAATGTCTGCAGGTCGGCAACGTCACTCAGGTGCTGGCGCAGAAAGCCTCCGCTTCTAAACAGGGTATCGGCTATTCCGACGGCCCCAATAAACCCAACATGATCATCATCCGAGAAAGAAAATGACATCTAACGGGCAAAAGAAGATGCTTGAGGTTTTCAAAGATTTATTTTTGAAGCCCGGTCTTCCTTCGACTTGCTCGAACCTGCAGCTTTGGGCACAAAGCAGCGGCTATCCCGCTCTTGCTGAAGAAGCGAAAGAAGCGGCCCTGCACCCGGAGGAGACAGAAGCGGAATTCAATCGGCTCTGCATCGGTCCTTACCGCTTAATCGTCGTCCCCTATGAATCAGCCTGGGTGACGGGGTCGAGAAAGCTCAACGGACCGGTAGCAGAAGACGTAGCGAATTTTTACGCTGCCGCAGGCCTCTCCAGTGCTTCTCTGTTGAATGAGCTGCCGGATTTTTTCGGCAATGAACTTGAGTTTCTTTATTTCCTTGATGCGCTCTTTGATGAAGTGCGCGGAAAGGGGAACCAAGAGCAGCTGCTCAAAGATATTCAAGGTTTGTCGGATGCTTTCCGCGCAGAGCATTTTGACAAATGGTTCGAGCCGTTTCTGGACGCGATTGCAGAGAACACTAGTCAAGACTTTTGGAAGGAAGCCTCTGCAGCGCTGAAGGCTGAGCTTCGCCGAACCCAAGCCGTCTAACTTTTGCCCGCATTCCAAGGAAAAAATATCATGAACAAATTTTTAGCCTTATTTGCTTCCGTCATGTCGACAACGGCTATCGCCCAAGAGACAGCGGTCAAACAGCCTGAATTTTGGTCTCCGGTGGTTGAACACCAGATTCAAAGAGACATCCCTCAGTATTTGGGTTATACCGATAATGCGGGTCTGCTGATGTCTACGTATGACCCGAATTCGGTCTCTTCCGGTTATCTCGGCTTTTTGCAGTCTGCCGAAATGATCTCGAACCTAATCTTCGCTTCTATCGTTGCGGTTGCTGTTCTCTTTGCAGTTTTCGTTTTAATTAACGGCCGCGCAAAGCTCACCGAAGGTTTTTCGGGAAAATTGGTTCAGCGCTGGTCAGTAGGAGACGTTGTCCTTCACTGGTGCGTCGCGATTCCCTGCATCATCCTGATCCTGTCCGGATTCGTTATCGGCGCCGGTAAGGTCTGGCTCGCCCCGATGATGACGCCGGCCCATTTCCACAGTCTCGTATACGCCAGCGTTTTGTTCCATAACATTTTTGCCATTCCCTTCATCATTGCTGCGGTGATTCTCATGGTGAAATGGAGCAAAAATCAGCTTCCCGAAAGCTGTGACGGCAAATGGTTCCTTGCGCTCGGCGGTTACATCAATATAGGCGGCAAGGCTAAGCACCCTGATGCAGGGTTTGCCAATGCCGGTGAGAAAGCTTTCTTCTGGACCTTCACAATCTTCGGTCTGGCGCTTGTGGCTACCGGCTTGCTTCTGCTGTTCCCCGGAATCTTCGGAACACTCTCTAAGAACGGCGCACTCTTAGCACTCATTATCCATATTTGCAGCGCCGTAATCCTCGGAGCCTTCTCCGTAGTCCATATCTACATGGGCGCTGTCATGAGCGAAGGCGGTATGGAAAACATGCTGAGCGGCAAGTGCGACGAAAACTGGGCGAAACAAAATCACAACCTCTGGTACGCCAAGGTCCAGGGTCAGAACAAGTAAACGCCTCTTCGGCTCCGCTTCTTCAGGCGGAGCCGAACAAAAGAATCTCTAGGATTAAAACGATGTTAGACAGAAGAACACTCTTAAAACTCATCGCCTCAGGCACGGCTTTCACGACAGTCTCCCCGAAAGTTGTGCTTGCTAAGACTCCGGACAAACATTACGCCATGGTTTTTGATGTCAGAAAATGTACCGGCTGCTTGTCCTGCACGGTGAACTGCAGCATAGAAAACCAAACCGAACCGGGACGCGAACGCACGGTCGTCAACCAGCTCTCATTAACAAATGACGACGGCGTTGCCATGATCGCGCTTCCCAATCAGTGCAACCACTGCGAGAACCCGACCTGCGTTAAAGCCTGTCCGGTCAAAGCAACTTATAAGCGTCCCGAGGACGGCATCGTAGTGATCGACTATGACAAATGCATTCATTGCATGAACTGTACAAAGGCCTGCGCTTATGGCGCTAGAAAACCGGATCCGACTCATAAAAACCCGCCCGAAAAATGCAACTTCTGCATTCACCGTCTGCAGGAGGGTCTGCTTCCCGTTTGCGTGGAAAGCTGTATCGGTGGTGCCCGTTATTTCGGTGATTTGAATGATGAAAACAGTGAAGTGCACCAATTGATTAAAAACAATAAAACCTACGTGCTGCTGCAGTCCGCCGGCACAAAACCGAATATTTTCTATATCGGTTTGCCTGAGAACTTTGAAGATAAGAAATGGCTGCAGGCCGATTTCAAGAACTGGCAGCGATAAGGGGAGGAATCATGGCAAATAACGCAAATCATTTCGGCAATCCCGCAGCACCTGAACTGAAAGTCAATCGAGCAGGCGTTGCTTTACAGCCCGGTGTTCGAGTAGGCTTTACACGCTGCTTTACCTGCAACAATATGTGCGGACTTCGTTATCGTGTTGACGAAGCCACTGACAAAATTACGAGACTCGCCGGCAACCCTTATTGCGAAGTCGTTACCGGAGGAGCTCCGCTTCCTCTTAAGGCATCTGTAGCGGAAGCTTATCAGGCGCTTTACCTTGGAAAAGACGGCAAAATCTTTAGAGCGACTTCCTGCGGTAAAGGTGCCAGCGGCCTTGATTCCGTCGATGATCCTTATCGCGTTCTAAAAGTCTTAAAACGCGCCGGCAAACGAGGAGAAGACCGCTGGAACACGATTCCTTATGAACAAGCCCTCCAAGAAATTGTCGAAGGCGGCAATTTGTTCGGAGAAGGAGAAGTTCAAGGACTGCGCGCCATTCGCGATACAAAAACACCTGTGGTGCCCGGAGTTCCCGAGTTCGGTGTAAAGAGCAATCAATTATTTGCGACATTCAACGAAGAAGATACGATGCGCGGAAGCCTTTACGGCAGATTCATGCGCCAAGGCTTCGGTACGGTAAACGTCACGACAAAACACGGTTATTGCGGGGCTCCAGTCGGCGTCGGTTACGCCATGGGTCTTGCTCCTGAGATCGGCGCGGGCATGTGCGATGTTGATTGGGATAATTTTGAGTACGCGATCTTCATCGGTACAGCACCCGGCTGCTCCGGCGCAAGCATCAACAGGACGGGTTCAGGCTTAAGCAAAGCACGCGTAAACCGTAATGCCAAGTACGTTTGTGTGGATCCGATCTTAAGAGGCAACGTGACGAAAGGAACAGGGGCTCAGTGGGTTCCCATCCGCCCAGGCGAAGACACCGCATTCCTGCTTGCTTTGATTCAGGTCATTTTGAATTCCGGTAAAGAAAATCAAAAATTCTTAAGCACTCCGAATGAAGCCGCCGCGAAAAAGATCGGCGAAATCAATTGGTCTAACGCCTCCCACCTCATCAATACAGAAACGAAAACTTTGGCAGATGCCTCAGAATTCGGTTTGGGAGAGAAAGGCGACGGCGTTGTTTATTCGGAGGGCGTTCTTCAGGCTGCTTCAAAGAGCGGTCCGGCAGAACTTTATGTGGACAGAGTGTTCACCAATGCCTCCCCGAAAAACGTTCGTTATAAATCCGCTCTGCAGCTTTTAAAAGAAAGTGCCAATGAGCACTCTTTGAAATATCTTTCTAAAGTGTGCGGTGTGCCGGTTGAAACCATTGAAGCGGTAGCGAAAGAATTTACTTCTCACGGAACCAAGGTCGTGGCCGTCTCCAATACCGGCAACAACGGCTGGGATTCTGTGATGAGTTCTTGGCTGATCTGTATTTTGAATACTCTGGTCGGTTCTCATGACCGAAAGGGCGGGGCGGTTTACGGCAACGGCGCCTTCATGGGATTCAGCGGAAACTACGACCTGGAAAATGTTCAGGGCGGCGTGAGTCAGGACGGCGTGGTGAGTGTTTGCAGGAACTATCCCTATGAAAGCTCCACCGAATACGCCGAGCACGTTAAGAACAAGGAAAATCCGTATCCGGCCAAGCACGTCTACCATCCTTTAGCTTCCGACTACACGGGGCTTAATGCCGCAGAAGCACTGCTTGCCATTGCCAATGAAGAGCCTTATCAAGCTAAAGCGCTGATTAATTGGCGCAGCAACCCCGTTTACAGTGCCAGTTCATTGCCTTGTGAAGCAGAAAAAGCTCTCCGTGATACTAAGAAGCTTCCTCTGTTTGTAGCGATTGACGCTTTTGTCAATGAGACGAACAGGAATGCCGATTACATTATTCCGGATCGCGTCATGTTTGAAGAATACGGCTGCGACAGAACATGGGGTAACTTTGACCAATGTGTGGTTGCCGGAGTCCCTGTTGTCACGCCGAGAACCGCTTTGACTGCAGACGGCCGCCATATCTGCATGGAAGAATTTATTTTTGACGTTGCGAAAAAATTGAATCTTCCGGGCTTCGGAGAACAGGCAGTTGCTAAGAAAGACGGAACTAAAGCTTCCTTGAAACGATTTGACGATTGGTATGCCTACTATCTGAGCAATGTTGCTTCACAGTGTGAACATTTGCCCAAAGTTACGGATTCCGACAGAGAATTAGCAGCTTTGCCCCGCGCGATGAAACCGCTGGAAACGGTACTGACACCGGAAGAATGTGCTCAGGTAGAAGCACTGCTTTCTCGCGGCGGCTACTATGAAAAATCAGAGAAATACAACGGGGACTTCTTAGCGAACGGCGGCGGAAAATTCCTGCAAATCTTTAATCCGGCCATCGCAGCTCAGAAACACTGCTTCAGCGGAGAAGCCTATCCCGGCATTCCCGCCTATGAAAAGCCTAAGTTCTTTAACGGCGAACAGTGGGAAAAATATTGGGATAAAGATCAGTATCCGTTGGTCTTATCAACCTATAAGCCGATCCTCAGATCCAACTATTCCGGCTTCTTTGACCACTGCAACCAGGTATCGCCGCAGAACTTCATTTACATGAATAAGAATTCGGCGCAGCTGTTCGGCTTGAAGGATAAGGACCGTGTCATTTTGACGAGCCCGGACGGAGTAACGGCTGAAGGCGTATTGGCTTGCGACGACGGCGTTGCCGAAATGACGGTTTGCGTTCCGCATGCCTACGGTCACTGGGCGGGCGGCGCTGAGGTTAGAGAAGTTGATGGTAAGTCGCATCCGGTCGCCAGACGACGCGGTGGCGGCACTGCGGTTAATAGGCTGATCCCTGTGGATCCGACCCGACCGGGTGCAGTGAAAGTGCTGAACGATTACTATGCAGGTGCTTTCTGTCGGTCCGGCATTCCGGTTAAGGTAGAACAGTACCGAGAAATGAAACCGATCGGATGTCCTGTTATGTAGTTCTTTAGTTAACAGATTCTCTTGGCCGAAGAAAAACACTTTTTCCATCTATGCAAAAAAGAAATCGGCCAAGAGAAGATCAAAGTTTCTTCTTGTCTTGTTGAAATAGCATTGGGGTGAATTTCATAAAACTAGAGAAGTTTTTGGAGCCTTCGGGCTCTTTTTTTTTCGAAGGTGCCGTGGACATCCAAAGAGGCGAGACACTGGACGCTAAACCGGGAAATAAGGTCACGTCTGCTCCGCCTTCATGTTAAGAACGTCCCGAATTTGGACACCGCCGAATCGATTTTTGTCTAATTTGTCTGAATGAAATATAAGGAATTGGAGTATTTGATAAAACTAATAATAAGGTTCAGATCGATATTTGAAATTAGGTAACACAATTTGCACAACGTTTTTGCAAGATCTTCAAAAGAGATCTATCTCTTTGAATATATTTATAAACATTAAACATAATTTTTGTTTTTTTTTGTTTTCTCTATACGCTTAGATTCACACCTCGGTTTGTTGACCGACTTTGCGTAAACGGCAAAATGTTCTTTTAGAATTTGCCTGTCGCTTTTGAAACTCTCTCATCAAAATGATCTGAAATCTCACATGACTAACCAGAGAGTTTCAGATGAAAGTTTCAAAAACAGCAGTTCTTGTTTTGTCCGCCTTAACCTGCGGCGCTGCTATTGCAGCTGCTCCGTCTTCGAGCGTTAAGCTCTATGGAGTATTAGATACTGGTGTCTATGCTCACCATGCATCTAATGGTCAAACCATTGTCGAAATGGCTTCAGGTATAACAAAAGGCTCTCGCTTCGGCCTCGAAGGTCAGGAAAACCTCGGCAACGGATACAAAGTTTATTTCCGTTTAGAGCAGGGTTTTGAAAGTGATAGCGGCGATGCAAAAGATGCCGATTCTGCCTTTTACCGTGACAGTTATATGGGTGTAGCCACTCCGTTCGGTGCATTTGAACTAGGCCGCACAGGTGCTCTGACCGCAGGCACCCACGGCGGTATCGTCGGAGGAATGAGCCCGTTTGGGATCACCTGGAAAGAAGGTGCATTGACTAAAGTCTTTGCCGGTAATATCGCAGCTCGTGTAAATAATATGGTCAAATACGAGTCGCCTGAACTCAGCGGTTTTAAGCTCTACGCCCAATACTCAAACGGTATCGACGATGACGATGTCGTCTCCTCACAGAAGAATCGTTACATTGCTTTAGGCGCAACCTATCGATATAAGAATTTAAAATTGATCGCTGCCTTCGATAATTTGTTCTACAACGATTCTGCTGTCAAAACAGATGCCGGAGTGGCTGCCGGCAAAGACCTGAAAGATCAGAGAACCTACAACATTGGCGGAACATACGATTTCGGAGATGTTCGTATGTACTTAGGTTATCAATATGGCCAAAACATTAAAACTCCTCGTCAGGGGGACGCAAAGGCTATCGCGGCAGCCAAATACGACAGCAAAGACAGCAAGGCATCTGAAGGTTACGATACAAACGCTGTAACACTTGGAACGAAAATCAAATTATTCGGCGGCGAGCTGAACGGCACATTTGGCTATGCTCACGCTAAGCGTGATTATCAGGATTCTAAGGCCGATGTTTACCAAGCGATGCTCGGTTACAAATACCCGATCTCCAAGAGAACTTACGCTTATGGCGCTGTCGGATACATCCATGGCAAATCTGAGAACACCAAGTTATCCAAGAAGGTATGGAAACACACCGTAGAACGCGTCAACACAAGATCTTTCTTTATGGGTCTGTGCCACGAGTTCTAAGATCTAATTGATTATCTTTAGGTTTACTCCTGTTAATGGCTTCCGGTCGGCTACATGCCGCGGGAGCCATTTTTTCTTTCACAGATACTCGGGCCATAAAACACTTATCCCGTTGGTTCAAACGCCGGGTCGAAAACCGAATTCCTGGCCTAATTGATGAGAAAATTTCACTCATAGAAGAAAAACCAAACTCAACCCAAGCGAGAACATCATGCCATCTCATTGCACAACGAGTTCTGATAACTGCATCGGCTGCGGAACCTGTATTCTTGTCTGTCCGAAGCGCCTGTTAATTCTTGATAATGGTCGTCCAAAAATGATCGAAGGACGGGAGCATCTTTGCAACGACTGTGGACAATGCACAGCATATTGTCCGGTAGGGGCCGCTATTCACAACGGTATTTTGGCTGCCGATCTAGAGAAGACATCAATGCCTTCTTCTTCAGCCTCAAAAACAATTATTCAGGCCCTCAAACAAAGACGTTCATATAGGAGTTTTTCCTCTCAGCCAGTGAAGCAATCCGATCTCGAAAAGATTCTTGAAGTGGTCGGATATGCGCCCTCGGGTGGAAATAACCGTTTTTTGCGTTTAATCATCACAAAGCCGGAAACGACTAAAAAATTTTTGGAATTAATCGCACAGTGGTTCGACGGGGACTGTCGAACC
>CDZJ01003288.1_pt1 | contig 14683 bp, 11 predicted proteins | sample 557391 | NCBI WGS metagenome assembly CDZJ01 (sample SAMEA3182111, study PRJEB8094) | gut metagenome | biome: human; feature: gut; material: Stool; isolation source: human stools | place: Canada | collected 2013-05-07 | reverse complement strand
CTCGCTTTAACTGCCAGAAAACTGGTCCGGTTGGTCTTTCGGCTGCTAAAGGACAACCGCCTGTATATCCCGCCGGAGGGCTGAGAGCGCAGCTTGCCACTCTGACTCATAGGCCCTGTTTCAAAATTTCTCAGGGACAGGGCTTTGGTTGGTGTTGCCTTTTTGCTGTCTACACAGTGCTTTTTACTCTGTTTCGCTTAAAATTTTCTTGCATCACCTACTTGACTTCATACCATTGGACTTTCATAACTTCTTTGTTACGGTTTGTTGCGCCCTTTTACAGTCTCTGCGGTATTTGCCGGGTCTGCGCCTACTGCCTCCTGCTCTCACCTCCCTCGGCACCGAGCCCATTCCGGAAGTGCGGCTCAGTGCTCTTCCTGATTGCAAATGATTCGGATGGGAAAACTGACTTTGGCCGCAGGACTCAAAATGGATCTCATCCTGCTTCGCTTTTTATATAAGCAATTTTTATACCAACTTTTTTCTTTTGTATAAAATACGTTTTTTGTGTACTTTGTCGTCATTTTTTGCATATTTACAGCACGAAATTGTATATGTTTTATTTTGAGACTCTCTTTTCGACAAAAAAAGCCGCCAAAATTCTAATGCACAAGAATTTTGGCGGCGCTACCCCTACTGGCAAGCAACTTTTTTTGTTTTCTAATTTCTAATAACCTGGATTTTATGCCCCGGAGATGTTTAATTTCTTCATTTTGTTATAGAGCGTGGCGACGGATATCCCCAGCGCCCTGGCAATATTTTTCTTTGCGACCGTGCTGGTCCCATAGTGTTCCAGCATCTCGCAGATGGTCTCCTGCTCCACCCTTCGCATGGTCTCCTCCAGCGTCTCGTTGGGCCGTGCCGAAAACCGCTCCTCCCGCTCCTTTGTCACGTGCATCTCCTGACGCATGTAGTAGGGCAGGCAGGCCGGTGTGATCTGGTCCGAGGTAGCCACCATGCAGCAGTATTCCAACACATTCTGAAGCTCCCGGATATTGCCCGGCCACTTATAGCTGTGCATCAGCTGGTCCGCCTCCTTGGAGAAGCGGAAACGCTTTTTGTACTGCCGTTCCAGGGGCTGGAGAAAATAGCTCACATAGTGGTCAAAATCCTTCTTTCTCTCCCGGAGCGGGGGCAGTTGGATCGCAATGACCGCAAGCCGATAAAACAGGTCCTGCCGGAACCGGTTCTCCGCGAGGGCCTTCTCCATATCCTGGTTCGTGGCGGCGATCACCCGGACGTCCACTTTGATATTTTTCGTATCCCCCAAGCGTCGGATCTGCCGCTCCTGCAGGACGCGCAGCAGCTTGCTCTGGAGGGGGAGGGGCATTTCCGTGATCTCGTCCAGAAACAGCGTCCCACCGTTGGCCAGTTCGAAAAGCCCGATCTTTCCGTTCTTGCTGGCCCCTGTAAATGCTCCCGGCACATAGCCGAACAGCTCACTGTCCAGGAGCGTCTCAGGGAGAGAGGCGCAGTTGATGTCCACAAAAGACTGTCCGCCCCGATAGCTGTCCCGATGGATGGATTGGGCGACGACCTCCTTCCCCGTGCCGCTCTCTCCGATCAAAAATACGGAGTTGTCCGTCTGTGCCGCCTTTTTCGCCAGCTTGATATAGGGATAATCCTGGCCGATGATATCTTCAAAGGCATACCGCGTCTTATAGAAGCCCTTAACGCGTTCGTTCAGTTGCGAGATATACTTCTCCTTCTCCTGTACTGTCTGGATCAGATCCCGCAGGGACAGGATGTCGCGGACCACGATGATGGCCCCCACAATCTCTCCCCTGTCCCAATAGGGCACCACATCTGAATAGGACTCCGTGCCGTCGTTCAGCCGCTGGTGGTAATTATAGATCGGCCTGCCCGTGCTGAACACTTTGTTGGAAATGGAGTCCGCCTGCGCCCGTATTGCGCGCCGGACCGCGATCCAATCCTTGCCCTGATACTTCGCGTATGTTTCGTCATCCATGTGGACGTGGTTGCGGTAAGCCTGATTGGCGTAGACAAATCGCTGCTTCTCATCCAGGATCACAATGCCTTCAATGAGCAGGTCAAACCAGCGCGCGGTATCCGCGTTAAAAAACTTTGAAATCGTGCTGCTTGCTTCCATCGTCGCCTTCCTCCATTACGAAAACCGCCGACTTACCACCACTTTTGCGGGTTTTACCGGCCATTTTCTGAGGGTATTGCTTCCTTTTTTGCAAAAAACGCCTCTCCTGGCCCCATCCGGATCTGACTGTTAACTTTTTTATTTTACCCCGCCCTGTGCTCGTTGTAAAGTCCAATTCCTGGTATGGTTATCTAAAATACATAAATTTAGGCCATTCTTCCCTCCGTCCCTTGACATGTAGACGGAGAGGAGTGTAGTATTTTAGGCACCCGGAGTCCCATCCCAACTTTGAGAGGAGTGCGATTTTATGAAGCTGCTTCAGCTCTACTATTTCAAGGCGCTGGCAGAGCGTGAGCATCTCACGGCCACCGCGGCAGAGCTCTACATCTCCCCACCCTCTCTCAGTGCCGCCATCAGCCGCCTGGAGACGGATCTGGGCGTCCCTCTCTTTGACCGGGTGGGACGGAACATCCGTCTCAACGACAAGGGGCGGCAGTTCTACGACCATGTCAAACTGGCCCTGGATGAGCTGGACAAGGGATTTGACGAGCTGCAGAGCACCGCCGCCTGGAACCGCAACCTGTCCCTTCGGGTGGCCACCTCCACCCATATCATCTGGGAGAAACCCTTCGCCGATTACATCTGTAAGCACCCCCATGTGGCGTTCAGCCACCGCTCCCTCTCCCTGGATCAGCTGCTCGACAGCGCGGAGACCAGCCCCTATGATTTTATCATCACCCACTTTACCGATCTGCCCTCTGCGGAGTATGACTCCCGCGTGCTGATCCCGGACGACTGCCCCGGCCTGATCGTCTGGCAGCATCACCCCTTCGCCTCGCTGGACAGGATCTCTCTCGCTCAGGCCAAGGACGAGCCCTTTGTCGCCCTCTCCAAGGGTTTTTCCATGCGAAAATACTTCGATCTTCTGTGCAAAAAGGCCGGATTCCAGCCCAAAGTCGTGGCCGAGGCCGACTATTCCCTCCGGGCCAGGCTGGTGAAGAATGAATACGGGATCGCCCTGTCCACCCGCACCGGAGCCGAGTCCATCTACCTGTCGGGCCTGAAATTCATCCCCCTGTCCGAGCCGGTGGACACCCGCGTACAGACCCTTTTCTGGCGCAAGGACCGAAAGCTTTCCCCCCAGGCGGAGGTGTTCCGGGACTTCCTCACCGAGTATTTCGCCTCCCCCGCCGCCGAGGCGCTCAACCCATCCATCTGAACTGAAGGAGCTTCCCTGCCGGGGGAGCTCCTTTTCTGTCTGCTGCCGCCATGTTCCCCCCGCTATGGGAGCGGGTGTTTCCCCTGCAATCCGGAGGTTTTGTGTTGAGCTAAGGATTCCAGTCCGCCGATCTCCTGCGCCCCATTTTTTGTTTGGTATAAGTATATAATTTTGATATAGTTATATTGCTATATTGATAATTGTAATATAGAAATGCCGGAGATATAATCAAAAATACTCCCTTCAGCAAATATCGTCCTGTTTTTTCTCAAAAGAATTTCTGCCCTCGTTCCCTTTGCATTAAAAAATACCATTAGTTGTACGGCTAATATTCTGCTTTTTAACAAGTAATTTACAAAGGTCCCCTCCACCACTATAATTTTTTCAAGAAGAGCCCTTTCTCCATCCCTGCCCCGTGAATTTCTGACCTGTGAGCACGGGGAAGGGGCGCAAACTGTTCCCGAGCATGTGGTCTGTCGGTATTCCAGCGCAGACGTAATCCCCTCGGTCCTTCCCAAAGGCAGGGACTCCCGGCACAGCGCAGTGGCCTCACAAGCGCTGATTACGGGAGCGGGCGGGCGGAATTCTGAATTATTGGAATTTAGAACTGTGTGGGACCCGCCTGCTGCAGCGCCTTTCCGCATCTGAATTTTTAAATGGTTGGAATTTTGGCCGTTTTTTCCCGCCTGCGGCTGCCGTGGGCGCGGGTTTCCCGCCTTCGGCGGGGACATTTTTCCCAAAACATTCAAAAATTCCGGGGATTTGTGCTTTAGCGAAAACTTTTTCCTCAAATGCGCGGTTTGGTATGCCGCTTGCTGACAGACAACAGCGCAGCACGGAACAGGTCGAACAGTGCGGTATCAATATTATTTATATGGAGGGACGCAAAACCATGAAAGAAGTAGTCATCGTATCCGCAGTCCGTACTCCCATCGGCTCCATCGGCGGCACGCTGAAGAACACCCTGCCGGAGAAGTTGCTGGCCACTGCCTATGAGGGCGCCATCGAGAAGGCCGGCATCAGCAAGGACATGTTCGATGAGGTCATTGCCGGTCAGGCCAAGCAGACCACCGACGCCCCCAACATCGCCCGTGTCTCCTCCCTGATGCTCCAGATCCCCGAGGCCACCCCCGCCTACACCGTCCATCGTCAGTGCGCCTCCGGCATGCAGGCCATGCTCTCCAGCATGCAGCAGATCCAGTGCGATTACTCCGACATCATGCTCTGCGGCGGCGTCGAGAGCATGAGCACCGCCCCCTTCTATGTCCGCAACGTGCGCTTCGGCGTGGGCAACGGCAATCAGGCCCTGGTGGACCCCAACACCGAAAGCCAGCCCAAGAGCCAGCCCGCCGATATCTACGGCACCTTCACCATGATCCAGACCGCCGACAACGTCGCCAAGCAGTTCGGCGTCACTCGTGAGGACTGCGATCAGTTCGCTCTGGAGAGCCAGCACCGCGCCGTGGCCGCCATTGACTCCGGCCGTTTCAAGGATGAGATCGTCCCCGTGGTGATCCCCCAGCGCAAGAAAGACCCCATCGTGTTCGACACCGACGAGTATCCCAAGCGGGACACCAATCTGGAGAAGATGGCGAAGCTCAAACCCATCTTCGCCGACGGCGTGACCACTGCCGGCAACGCTTCCGGCCGCAACGACGGCGCCTCCGCCCTGGTGCTGATGTCCGCCGACAAGGCCAAGGAGCTGGGCCTCAAGCCCATCGCCCGCATCATCGCCGGCGCAGCCGCCGGTGTGGACCCCCGCATCATGGGCATGGGCCCCGTGGCCGCGACCCGCAAGCTGATGAAGGCTCTGGAGCCCAAGGGGCTGAAACTGGAGGACTTCGGCCTGGTGGAGATCAACGAGGCCTTTGCCGCCCAGTCTGTGGCCTGCGTCCGCGAGCTGGGCCTCAACCCCGAGATCGTCAACGTCAACGGCGGCGCCATCGCCTTGGGCCATCCCCTCGGCTGCTCCGGCGCCCGCATTTCCACCACCCTGGTCCACGAGATGCAGAAGCGGGACGTCCAGTTCGGCCTCGCCTCCATCTGCATCGCCGGCGGCCTGGGCATGGCCATGGCCTTCGAGAAACTCTAAATCCAAAGAATACGACCGTTCCCCAGCCCCCGGCGGCGCAGCCGGGCGGCTGGGGCCCCGTCGTTTTCGATTCCCGGCGCCTCTCCCGCGGCGCGATCCAGGCGGAGACGGGGAGCGCCACCGCCCCAGTGCCGGTCCGGCATGAAAGCGGCGGCCACGTGGGCCCCATTTCCCACCATCTTTAACATACGGCGGAACCAGACCGCCCGCCCTCGCTGCCGAGGGGACGCACTCACGGCAGGCGTTGTTCCGGACGGGTTTGAGGCCCAGATGGGTACGGCTTTCTTTCGGCGAGGGAGCCTCCCGTTTGCCGTTTTGGTCCTGCGGCGTCCTGCCGCGCGCCCGCAAGAGGGGAGTTCAACACCCGCATATGCGCAGGAAAGGAGTTTTACCATGAATCCCACAAGAGTAGATCACATTGGAATCGGCGTACCCAATCTGGAGGAGGCCTGCAAGTTCTACGAGGCGCTGGGCCTTGTCTCCGGCGGCACCGAAATCGTAGCGGATCAGAAGGTGAAGGTGGCCTTCTTCCCCTGCGGCGACAGCGAGCTGGAGCTGCTGGAGAGCACCGCCCCCGACGGCCCCATCGCCAAGTTCCTGGAGAAAAACGGCGGTCACGCCGGCATCCAGCATGTGGCCATCCGGGTGCCAGACATCCGCGCAGCCATTGCCGAGATGAAGGAAAAGGGTTACCGCATGATCGACGAGGAGCCCCGCTACGGCGCGGGCGGCGCCTCCATCGCCTTTGTACATCCCAAGAGCACCGGCGGCGTCCTCATCGAGCTGACCCAGCGGACCTGAGTAAAGGGAGAAGGAGGCAGGCAATATGGATAGAATCGAAGATCTCCGCAAGAGACGCGAAAAGATCGAAGCCGGCGGCGGCCCCAAGCGGGTGGAGAAGCAGCACGCTTCCGGTAAGATGACCGCCCGGGAGCGCATCACTGCGTTGCTGGACCCCAACAGCTTTGTGGAGTTGGATGCTTTCGTGGAGCACCGCTGCACCAACTTCGGTATGGAGAGCATGGAGGCCCCCGGCGAGGGCGTGGTCACCGGCTACGGTACCATTGACAACCGCCTTGTGTATGTCTATGCCCAGGACTTCACTGTTGTGGGCGGCTCTCTGGGCGAGATGCATGCCAAGAAGATCTGGAAGGTGCTGGACCTGGCCATGGAGATGGGCGCACCCGTCATCGGCCTCAACGACTCCGGCGGCGCCCGCATCCAGGAGGCTGTGGACGCGCTGGCCGGCTACGGCGGCATCTTCTACCGCAATACCAGGGCCTCCGGCGTGGTGCCCCAGATCTCCGCCATCATGGGCCCCTGCGCCGGCGGCGCGGTCTACTCCCCCGCCCTCACCGACTTCATCTTCATGGTGGATAAGACCTCCAACATGTTCATCACCGGTCCCCAGGTCATCAAAACCGTCACCGGCGAGAACGTCACCGCAGAGAAGCTGGGCGGCGCCATGACCCACAACACCACCTCCGGTGTGGCCCACTTTGTCTACCCCACCGAGGCCGAGACCCTGGCCGCCATCCGCAAGCTGGTGGGCTATCTGCCCCTGAACAATATGGAGACCGCTCCCGTGGTGGAGACCTCCGACTCCGTCAACCGCATCTGCGACGCGCTCAACAGCGTGATGCCGGAGAGCTCCAACACCCCCTATGATATGAAACAGGTCATCCTCAGCGTGGTGGACGACGCCGATTTCTTCGAGGTCCAGCCCTACTACGCACAGAATATGATCACCGGCTTTGCCCGAATCGGCGGCTGCAGCGTGGGCGTGCTGGCCAATCAGCCCAAGGCCATGGCCGGATGCCTGGACATCAACGCCTCCGATAAGGCAGGCCGCTTCATCTCCATCTGCGACAGCTTCAACATCCCCCTGTTGACCTTTGTGGATGTGCCCGGCTTCCTGCCCGGCACCAGCCAGGAGTACGGCGGCATCATCCGCCACGGCGCCAAGATGCTCTATGCCTACTCCGAAGCCACCGTGCCCAAGATCACCGTGGTCACCCGGAAGGCCTACGGAGGGTCCTATCTGGCCATGTGCTCCAAGGATCTGGGCGCCGATATGGTCTTTGCCTGGCCCACCGCCGAGATCGCGGTCATGGGTCCCGACGGCGCCGCCAACATCATCTTCAAAAAGGAGATCGACTCCGCCGCCGATCCCGCCGCCGCCCGCAAGGAGAAGCTGGACGCCTACCGCGCCGAGTTCGCCACCCCCTATCAGGCGGCCAAACGCGGCTATGTGGACGACGTGATCGAGCCCTGCGAGACCCGCCAGAAGGTGGCCGCCGCCCTCAATATGCTCGCGTCCAAGCGTGTTTCCAACCCGCACAAAAAGCACGGGAACTTCCCCGTCTGACGTTAGGAGGAACCGGATATGCGTGACGCCGTCATCCTGGCCGTTCTCGGCATGGGCACGGTCATGATCCTATTGTACGTCATCAATCTGATGATTTTGGTGCTTGGTAAGGTTTTCGGCCCCAAGCAGACTAAAAAAACAGAAAACCCTAAGCAGGGCGGCGCGGCCTCTTCCCCCGCTGCCGCCGCGCCGGCCCAAGCGGCCGCTCCTACGGAAGACGAGGCCATCGTAGCCGTCCTGGCCGCGGCGGTGGCCGCCTACCTGAACACCTCCCCCGACCGGGTCCGCTTGGTGGTCCGTCCCATCCAAACTTCCGCCGCCTGGGCTCAGGCTGGACGGCTGGAACAGAATTGATTTTGGAGAAAGAGAGGAAACGTCTGCTATGAAACATTTCCGTATCGCCGTAAACGGCACTTCCTATGATGTCGAGGTCACCGAGCTGGACGGCGCCGTCAGCGCCGCCGCGGCCCCTGTCTCTACCCCCGCCGCTCCTGCCCCCGCGCCCGCTGCGGCTCCCGCCGCTCCTGCCCCTGCGCCCAAGGCTGCCGTTCCCGCCGGCGACGGCACTCAGGTCACCGCCCCCATGAACGGCACCATTGCCCGTGTCAACTGCAAGGTGGGCGACACCGTGCAGCCTGACACCGCGGTGATCATCCTGGAGGCCATGAAGATGGAGAACGAGATCTTCGCCGGCGTGGCCGGCACTGTGAAGGCCATACAGGTCAACACCGGCGACGCCGTGCAGCCCGGCGATGTGCTCGTCGTGATCGGCTAAGGCCGGCGAGGTAGAGAACGATGATAGACGCAATTATTAAATTTGCCGGCGACTCAGGCCTGGCCAGCATCTCTTGGCAACAGGCGGTCATGCTGCTGGTCTCCTTCGTCCTGATGTACCTAGCCATTGTAAAGCAATACGAGCCTCTGCTGCTGCTGCCCATCGCCTTTGGCATGTTCCTGGCCAATATGCCTCTGGGTGGCATCGCGGACGACCCCAGCGAGACCGTCCGCCTTCTCTCTCCTGAATTCCTGGCCCCCTATCTCCAGCAGTTGGGCCTGGACCTGAGCGACAAGCTCAGCTCCTCAGAGATGCTGTCGCTGACCAACATTCTGCTCAACACCTCCGACTCCACCGGTGCGGCTCTGCTGGCTGCCGGTGAGCATCTGGTACAGAACATCGCCGAGGACGGCTCCGTCGTCATGGAAGCCGTGAAGAGCAACTACGGCGGCGTGGTCTACTACCTTCGTCTGGGCGTGAAGCTGGGCATCTACCCGCCCCTCATCTTCCTGGGCGTGGGCGCCATGACCGACTTCGGCCCCCTGTTGGCCAACCCCAAGAGCATTCTGCTGGGCGGCGCGGCCCAGTTGGGCATCTTCGGCGCCTTCTTCCTGGCCATTCTGCTGGGCTTCACCCCTCAGGAGGCCGGCTCCATCGGCATCATCGGCGGCGCCGACGGCCCCACCGCCCTCTTCACCACGGCCCGCCTGGCCGAGCATCTGCTGGGCCCCATCGCTGTGGCCGCCTACTCCTACATGGCGCTGGTCCCCGTCATCCAGCCTCCCATCATGAAGGCCCTCACCACGAAGAAAGAGCGCCAGATCGTGATGAAGCAGCTCCGCCCGGTCTCCAAGACCGAAAAGATCATCTTCCCCATCGCCGTCACCACGCTGGTGGGCCTTGTGGTGCCCTCCACCGTGCCCCTGCTGGGTATGCTCATGCTGGGCAACCTGATGAAGGAATGCGGCGTGGTGGACCGCATCAGCAAGACCGCCCAGAATGAGCTGATGAATATCGTCACCATTTTCCTGGGCGTCTCCGTGGGCTCCACCGCCACGGCCGAGGCTTTCCTCAACATCAAGACCATCGGCATCCTGGTGCTGGGCGTGCTGGCCTTCAGCCTGGGTACCGCAGGCGGCGTGCTCATGGCCAAGCTGATGAACAAGCTCATGGGCGGCAACGCCATCAACCCCCTCATCGGCTCCGCCGGCGTGTCCGCCGTTCCCATGGCGGCCCGTGTGTCCCAGGTGGTGGGCCAGAAGGAGAATCCCTCCAACTTCCTGCTCATGCACGCCATGGGCCCCAATGTGGCCGGCGTCATCGGCTCCGCCATTGCGGCCGGCATCCTCCTCTCCTACCTCTAATAGTATGACTTGGCCGCCCGGGCCCACGCGGGATGCGGACCCGGGCGGCGTTCCATCCCCCCACAGGATCTTTGGAAATTCACTTGAAAAGGGAGCGACATTATGGCAGATAAGGTCTATCCCCCCGTTACGTTCGAGGAATTTCAGCCCACCTCCTATGAAGTGTGGAAGGAAGAGGCTGTTACTTCCCTGAAGGGCGGGGACTTCCAGAAAAAGCTGTTTACCAAGACGTACGAGGGCATCACCCTCCAGCCTATCTATACCAAGGCCGATATGGAGTATATCCAGGAGACCAGCACCTTCCCCGGCCGCGAGGACTATCTCCGCGGGGCCGCGGCCGCCGGCTATATCGCCGACCGCTGGGACATGGCCCAGTCTGTAGAGGGCGCCACTCCCACCCAGGCCAATGCCGACATCCTCCATGAGCTGAAAAAGGGCGCCACCGCCGTAAACCTCACCATCGGCCGCAAGGGCGTGGTGCTGGAGTGCTCGGACGACGTGCGCGCGCTGTTCGCCGGCGTGGATCTCGCCAAGACCCCGGTCTATCTGGACTGCGGCGCGGCCGCTCAGCGGACTCTGAGCCTGCTGTCCTTGGCCGATATCGACCTCAAGGCCCTCAAGGGCTGCGTGGGCGGCGACCCCTACGGCACCCTCCTGGCCGACGGACGGCTGCCCGTGACCATGGAGAAGCTCTTTGACGAGATGGCGGAATCCGCCAAGCTGGGCGCCGGCGTGCGCACCGTGCTGGTGGACGGCCTCGTCTACGCCAACGGCGGCGCTACCGCCGTCCAGGAGGTGGGCGCCTGCATGGCCACCGCCTCCGCCTACATCAGCGCCATGCTGGAGCGGGGGATCGATCCTGACGCCGCCGCCCAGTCCATCCAGTTCCGCTTCGCGCTGGGCGCCAACTTCTTTATGGAGATCGCCAAGCTGCGCGCCGCGCGGATGGTGTACGCCCAGATCGCCGAGGCCTACGGCGCCTCTGAAGCGGCCCGGAAGCTCCATGTCTTCGCCCGCACCTCTGCCTTTACCAAGACCGTCTATGATCCCTATGTCAACATTCTCCGCACCACCACCGAGGCCTTCTCCGGCGTGGTGGGCGGCGTGGACGCCATGGAAGTGGCCCCGCTGGACGAGCCCTTCGGCTCCAGCGAGGAGCTCCCCCGCCGCATCGCCCGGAACATCCAGGTGATGATGCAGGAGGAGTTCCATCTCACCCAGCCCGTGGACCCCGCCGGCGGCTCCTGGTATGTGGAGACCCTCACCGCCCAGCTCGCCGAGAGCATCTGGGCCTATTTCCAGAACATCGAGAGCAAGGGCGGCATCGAGTCCGCCATCCTCTCCGGCGCCCTTCAGGATGACGTGGCCGCCACGCTGGCCCAGCGCTTCAAGAACCTGGACACCCGGACCGACCGGGCCGTGGGCGTGAACATGTACGCCAACGTGCTGGAGCAGAAGCTGGACCGTCCCGCGGCCAAGGCCGTCCCCGCCCCCGCCGGCCCTGCGGTAATCACCGCCAAGCCCATCGAGGCCCACCGCTGGACCGAGCGCTATGAGGCGCTCCGGGCCAAGACCGAAGCCTGGATGGAAAAGACCGGCAAGACCCTGGACGTGTTCCTTGCCAATATGGGCCCCATCCCCCAGCACAAGGCCCGCGCCGACTTCGCCGCCGGCTTCTTCGAGGTCGCACACTTCAACATGCTGCGCAACGACGGCTTCCCCACCGTGGACGCCTGCGCCGACGCCGCCGTGAAGTCCGGCGCCCCTGTTGTGGTCATCTGCTCCACCGACGCCACCTATCCCGAGATCGTGCCGGAGCTGGCCCGCAAGATCAAGACCGCCAAGCCGGACACCACCGTACTCCTGGCCGGCGCTCCCGCCCCCGAGTACAAGGATGCCTATCTGGAAGCCGGCGTGGAGGACTTTATCCATGTCAAGGCCAACTGCTATGATATCCTGAGCAAGATCCAGAGCACGAAGGGGGTAGAATGATGAACAAGAAGCCTGATTTTGCCTCCATGGCATTCCGTGACCGCAGCGAGGACCGTGCCGCCGGAAAGGCCGCCTGGAAGGCGCAGATCGAAAAAGAGACCGGCAAGAGTTTGGAAGAGCTCATCTCTCATACCGTGGAGCAGATCGATGTCGCTCCCATCTACACCGCCGAAGACCTGAAGGGTATGAACCACCTGGACTTCATGGCCGGCGTGCCCCCTTTCCTTCGCGGGCCCTACCCCACCATGTACGTCACCCGGCCCTGGACCGTCCGGCAGTACGCCGGCTTCTCCACCGCCGAGGAGTCCAATGCCTTCTACCGCCGCAATCTGGCCGCCGGTCAGAAGGGTCTGTCCATCGCCTTCGACCTGGCCACCCACCGCGGCTATGACTCCGATCACCCCCGTGTGGTGGGCGACGTGGGCAAGGCCGGCGTGGCCGTGGACTCCATCCTGGATATGGAGATCCTCTTCTCCGGCATCCCGCTGGACCAGATGTCCGTGTCCATGACCATGAACGGCGCCGTGCTGCCCATCATGGCCTTCTATATCCTGGCCGCCGAGGAGCAGGGTGTGGACAAGAAGCTCCTCTCCGGCACCATTCAGAACGACATCCTCAAGGAGTTCATGGTCCGCAACACCTATATCTATCCCCCTGAGGCCTCCATGCGGATCATCGGCGACATCTTCCGCTATACCTCCGCCAATATGCCCAAGTTCAACCCCATCTCCATCTCCGGCTACCACATGCAGGAGGCCGGCGCCACCGCCGACATCGAACTGGGCTACACCCTGGCCGACGGTCTGGAGTATATCCGCACCGGCATCAAGTCCGGCCTGACCGTGGACCAGTTCGCCCCCCGCCTCTCCTTCTTCTGGGGCATCGGCAAGAACTACTTCATGGAAGTGGCCAAGATGCGGGCCGCCCGCCTGCTGTGGGCCAAGATCGTCCACCAGTTCAACCCCAAGAACCCCAAGTCCATGGCGCTGCGGACCCACAGCCAGACCTCCGGCTGGTCCCTCACCGCCCAGGACCCCTTCAACAACGTGGCTCGGACCTGCATGGAGGCCATGGGCGCCGCCCTCGGCCACACCCAGTCCCTCCACACCAACGCGCTGGACGAGGCCATCGCCCTGCCCACCGACTTCTCCGCCCGCATCGCCCGCAACACCCAGCTCTACATCCAGGATGAGACCAAGGTCTGCAAGGTCATCGATCCCTGGGGCGGCTCTTACTACGTGGAGGCCCTTACCAACGAGCTGGTCCGCCGCGCCTGGGGCCACATCCAGGAGGTGGAGGAGCTGGGCGGCATGGCCAAGGCCATCGACAACGGCCTGCCCAAGATGCGCATCGAGGAAGCCGCCGCCCGCCGTCAGGCCCACATCGACTCCGGCAAGGAGAAGATCGTCGGTCTGAACTATCTGACGCTGGACCACGAGGACGCCATCGACATCCTGGAAGTGGACAACACCGCCGTCCGTCAGGCGCAGATCGCCCGCCTGGAAAAGCTGCGCTCCATGCGCAGCCAGGAGAAGGTGGATCAGTGCCTCAACGCCATCACCAAATCCATGGAGACCGGCGAGGGGAACCTGCTGGAGCTGGCCGTGGAGGCCGCCCGCGCCCGCGCCAGTCTGGGAGAGATTTCTATGGCCATTGAAAAGGTCTCCGGCCGCCACAAGGCCGTCATCCACTCCATCTCCGGCGTATATTCCGGCGAGTTCTCCGACAGCGCCGAGATCGAGGAAGTCCGCAAGATGACCGATGAGTTCGAGAAGCGCGAGGGCCGCCGGCCCCGCATCATGGTCGCCAAGATGGGCCAGGACGGCCACGACCGCGGCGCCAAGGTGGTCTCTACCGCTTACGCCGATATGGGCTTCGACGTGGACATCGGTCCCCTTTTCCAGACCCCGGAGGAGGCAGCGCAGGAGGCTGTGGACAACGACGTGCACATCGTGGGCATGTCCTCCCTGGCCGCCGGCCACAAGACTCTGCTGCCCGCCCTGGTGGAGGAGCTCAAAAAGCGCGGCCGCGAGGATATCATGGTCATCGCCGGCGGCGTCATCCCGCCGCAGGACTACGCCTTCCTCTATGAGCATGGCGCCACCTGTATCTTTGGGCCCGGCTCCATCATCCCCGAGTGCGCCAAAGAGATGCTCATTGCCCTCAACAAGCGCCTGGGCTATACGGACTGATCCGCTTTTTCTCCTGTCGGCCGGAATTCCGGCCGGCAGGGTACTTTTTCACGCTTTGGCCGAGCTGTATTTCAGACAGGGCCAAACCTATATCAGAACGGAGTTGTTGCACTATGCAGAAAATCGTTGTCATCGGCGGCGGCACCATGGGGCTGGACATCGCCCAGGTCTTTGCCAGGAAGAGCTTTGACGTGGTCGTCCGCGACATCAAGGATGAACTCATCCAGGCCTCCCGGGCCCGCCTGGTGAAGGGCCTGGACAAGCTGGTGGCCAAGGGCAAGATGGACGAGGCCAAAAAGGCCGACATTCTGGCCCACATCACCTTCACCACCGACCTCCAGGAGGCCGCCGACGCCGACCTGGTCGTGGAGGCCGCCACTGAAAACCCCACCATCAAGAAGGGCATCTTCACCGACCTGGACGGCATCTGCAAGCCCGAGACCATCCTGGCCTCCAACACCTCCTCCATCTCCATCACCGAGATCGGCGCCGTCACCAAGCGCCCCGAGCAGGTCATCGGCATGCACTTCTTTAACCCCGCCACCGTCATGAAGCTGGTGGAGGTCATCCG
>CDZJ01021072.1_pt1 | contig 14747 bp, 19 predicted proteins | sample 557391 | NCBI WGS metagenome assembly CDZJ01 (sample SAMEA3182111, study PRJEB8094) | gut metagenome | biome: human; feature: gut; material: Stool; isolation source: human stools | place: Canada | collected 2013-05-07 | reverse complement strand
CCGCCGGCCGTTAAAGGGCTGGGCAGCGTCAGCTTTGCCGAAAGCGACAATGCCGACGTTTCCTTCGAGCTTGATTTTGCCGAAACCGAGCTGGCCTACAACGACAAAGGCATCGCCCGCTTGTTCCGCAATCTCAAAAACTTTCTGATTGGCAAATACAGCCAAGAAGAGGCCGATAATATCATCCCCGAATATGCGATTGAGGAAATTTCTTCCGGAGCGGAACGCAGCCTGAACAAAGCTGTCGAAGCCAAAACCGAATTCAGCGAGCCTGAAACCGAGCCGAAAACCCCGGCGGAACCGGTCGAGGCCGCCCAAAATCAGCTGGCTGACGCCGTTCAGGCCAAAGAAGCCGAAAATGCCAGACTCAAGGCCGAACTGTTGAAGGCTAAAGCCGACAAACAGGCCGCCGAAAACCGGGCGTTTTGCGAAAATCAGGTCAAAGCTGGCCGCCTGTTGCCGGCCATGCAGGACAGCGTCCTGGCTTTCATGGACGACCTGAGTGAGCTTGAACTTGAGTTTGCAGAAGAAAATTCAACCCTGACCGCATTCAAGGCGCTCATCAGCCAGCTGCCGCCGTCTGTCAACTTTTCCGAGGTAACTCCGCCGGAAGACGATGACGCAGCCCCGCAGACCGCCGCGGACATTGCTGCCAAAGCGGCCGAATATCAAAACAAACAGGCCGAAAGCGGCAAAGACATCCGTTTTTGCGAAGCCGTTCGCGCCGTTTGCAAATAGGAGAAAACGACTATGAGAGGCAGAAAACCCAATCAGAACAAATCCTTCCCGGCAACCGTAACTGACGGAAACCGGACTGAAATCCGCGCCCGGCGGGAAGAATACTGTGACCGCATTGCCGACACGGCAGACGTCATTCACGCCATGATTGACCAACTGCGGCAGGAAGGCGGAAACGAAGCCCTGCTGCAACGCGCCGAGTTTTATTTTCAGTGCGCATTCCTGGCGGCCGGCTGGTCGCTGGATTTAGTCGACGGCGATGTCATCGACTTTGTTATGTAACCCCCAACACATGAAAGGCAACAAACTTATGAAAAACCTGCCCTATACCGCCGAAACGGACATTGAAGGCTACCGCCTGGTCACTTTCGGCACCAACGACGGCGAAGTCAAGCCGACCACCGCCAAAACAGACCCGGTTATCGGCGTCACCAACTACATCGGCGCCCCGAAAGGCACCACCGTTGACGTCAATGTTGACAATGTCGGCAAGGTCAAGCTTTCCGGTACGGTTGCGGCCGGTGACGACTTAACTGCCGCCGCCGACGGCCAGGCCGCCAAAGCTACCGCTCCGACCTTTGGTGAATCTTCCGCAGCCGGTGACCGGGTGTTCGGAATGGCGCTTCAGGACGGCGTCGCCGGTGACGTTATTGAATTTTTGAAAAAATAAGGAGTTTTTTACATGCCAAAACAAGCTTTTGAACCCGATGAACAGCTGACCGCCATTGCAATTGGCTACAAAAATGAAAAAGCAAATTATATTGCTGATAAAATTCTGCCCTATACCCCAATTGAATCGGCACGGTTTTCTTATAATGAATTCCCCCTTGAAGAGGGCTTCAGCGTCCCTGACACCAAGGTCGGCCGTATTTCTGCGCCTAAAACTGTAGATTTCAGCGCCATTAAACGCACGGCCGAAGTTGAAGACCATGCGCTTGATGTTCTGGTGCCCAACTGGGACAAAGACCACGCCCCCAAGAACTACGACCCTGAAGGACGAGCCGTTGAAAACGCAACCAATCTGTGCATGCTGGCACGCGAACTGCGGGTGGCCAAGCTGGTAAAAGATCCTGCCAACTATGCCAACAAGCAGACTTTGTCCGGAACTTCGCAGTTTGACAATGCTTCTTGTGACCCCTTGGCTGTTTTTGTCCCGGCAATCGAAAAAATGCTGGTTTCTCCCAATGCGCTGGTCATGAGCATGAATGTCTGGACCAAACTGCGCCTGAACCCGAATTTGCTCAAAGCCGTACACGGCACTGCTGGAGACAAGGGCGCCGTGTCCCGCCAGCAGCTGGCCGAGTTGTTGGAAATTCCCGAAATCATTATCGGCAACAGCCGTTACAATGTCGCCAAACAGGGACAGACCGCCAGCCTTGAACCCTGCTGGCAGGACTATTGCGGCCTGTTGCATATCAATTCAGAAGCCGACAACAATCAGGGAATGACTTTCGGCCTGACCGCCCGTATGGGCGACAAAGTGGCCGGAAGATTTTTTGACGAGAATATGGGCATGCGTGGCGGCTATAAAGTTCGTTCCGGCGAATCCATCAAAGAGGTGATTGTCGCCAAACAGTGCGGTTTCCTGTTTGAAACGCCGGTTTCTGCCGCTTAAGGAGCTGCCGCCATGAAAAAGTTGAAAATCCTTCAGGACTGGCCGCTGCTTCATAACGGCAAAGCGCTTAAACGGGGAGATGTGGCCGAGTTTGACGACAAATACGCCGACTGGCTGCTGGCTCACGGCCGCGCCGAAGCGGACAAAAGTCTAAAAACGGGCGGAAATAATTCCGCCCAGGCTTCCGCCAGTCCAGAAACAAGCGAACAGGAAAACCAGGCAGAACGCCAGGCCAAAATTCAGGCAGCCGTTGCCGAAATGCTGACGGCCGACCCGGCGGCTACGCCCAAATGCCCGGACATTGCCGCTAAAACCGGTCTGCTGAATATCCGCAAGGAAGAACGCGACGCCGCGGTTGCTGCCTTCAAACAGGCCGCAGCCGGCAATGAAACTGAAGAAAGCCAGGGAGAATAACGCCATGGGGCAGCTGTACGCCGACAAAGAGCAAATGCTGAAGCGTTACCGGGCGGAAGATATTGCCGACCTGACGCAGGATGACGAAACCCGGCTGAATGCCGTGCTGGCTTCCACTTCGGCATTGATTGACGGCTACGTTGCCCCGCGTTACCGCCTGCCGCTGCAAAACAAACACGACATCTTGACCGACGCCGCCTGCGACATTGCCTATTACAAGCTTTATTACGTTGACGTGCCGGAAGGCGTCCGCCAACGGTATGAAGACGCGATTTCCCTGTTGAAAGACATTCAAAGCGGCAAAGCCCGCCTTTCCGAACCGACCGGTACGGAAAGCAGCCCGCGCCGCAAGGTCTTTATCAAGTCGCAGCCGCGCCGGTTTACCAATGACATGTGGTGAGGTTTGGATGGAGGCAAAGTTTAAATGAGCGGCGTATCAGTCAGAATAGACCTCAGCGGATTATCAAAGCTTAGCAAAGTCGCGGAAAACCTTGACCGGAAACTCAAAGACCGGCGTGCGCTCAATCTGGCTTTGGCGACTACGCTGCGGGAATGCACGCGCAAACGTTTTGAAACCAAGAAAACCCCGGAAGGCAAAGAGTGGACTTCCCCGCTGGTCAAGAGCGGCGACCTGCGCAACAAACTGCTGATTGATGCCGACGACCGCATTGCAAAGGTCGGTTCAAATCTGGTCTATGCCGCAATTCACCAGTTCGGCGGCATTATCCGGGCAAAAAAAGGCAAAGTCCTGCGTTTTACCATTGGCGGCGAAACCTTTTTCCGCCCCAAAGTCACAATTAAAGCCAACCCTTACCTCGGTATATCGGAAAAGGACGAGGAGGCTTTGGCCGACACTGTCAAAGTTTTTGCAGAGGCATGCTTAGATGATTGAAAAAATCGAAATTGCCGTTTTGGACCGACTCAACCAGGCGTTTGGCAATACCAAACCGGCACTTGGCTATCATATCGAAAAAATCGACAGCTACAAAGCCGAACTGTCCGACTTCGGTACTCTGATTAAAAACCGGCGGACGGCGGCACTGGTCGCCTGCGGCGGCCTGTCATTGGAAGCGGATTATCCCGAAGGCAGCGACTACAGCTTCAGCCTGCTGATTTATCTCTACAGCCGCAACGCCAAGTTAAACGAGTGTTCAACCCGCTTCGGCGGTCGCGGTTCGGTCGGGCTTTACCGGATGATTACCGATGTTGTCAGGCTCTTAAACCGCAATGACTTGGGATTTTTAAGCGAACCGCTGAAGTTAGGCGAAGCCCGGCCGATATTCGACAACAAAGTCAATCATTTTAATGCCGCCTGCTGGGAACTTGAATTTAAAGGCGCGTTTTTCGACCGTTTCGGCAGCTGGCCCGGCATGCCTGAGCCCGATTTGCTGAAAACCATTGCCGCCGACTGGATTGTCCGCGGCGCCAAGTCCCAAACTATCGTGAAATTTGAGCAAAAGGAAAAAAAGCAATGAGTAAAATTTTTATAAAACCGCGAAAACCGGAATTTATCGTTTTCAAGCCCAACGGCTGCCGGCTGAAAAGCGAAGGCGAGTATGTCGACGCCGAACCGTTCTGGCAGCGCCGGCTGAATGACCGGGACGTTATTGTCGCCCAACCGTCCCAAACTCCGGCAGCCGATGCCAAAGACCAGCCGGCCGCCGCTTCTTCAACCGCCAGAAAAGGAAAATAACATGAATATGACTTTTAATGAAATCGCCAGCAACCTCAAGGTTCCGGGCGCTTATGCGGAAATTGACGCTTCGCTCGCCCGTCGCGGCCTGACCGGCAAGGAAAGCGTCGGTTTGCTGATCGGGCAGAAACTTTCCACCGGTTCCGCCGAATATAACCGCGTTTACCAGATTACCGACATCAATCAGGTCATTGAACTGACCGGCTACGGCTCAGAACTTCACCGCATGGCTGTTGCCTGGGATAAGGTAAACAAAAACAATTTGTTTAAAATCATGGCGGTTGAACAAAGCGAAGGCGTTGCCGCCACCTATACGCTGACCTGCACAGCTACCAAACCGGAAATCGGAACTTTAAGCCTGATGATTGCCGGCTATCCGGTCAAAGTTACCGTAACCGGCGACGATACGGCCGAAACCCTGCAAACGGCACTGATTGAGGCGATTAATGCCGCTACCATGCTGCCGGTAACGGCCGCCAAAGCCGCCGAAGAGGATAGCACCGGAAAAATCACACTGACGGCCAAACACAAAGGCGAAGCCGGCAACAACATTGATATCCGCCTGAATTATTACGATAACGAAAAAACGCCGGGCGGGGTTACGGTTGAAATTGCCTCTGGTACAAAAGGTTCCGGCAATGTTTCGCTGCTTGATGCTCTGGCGGCTCTGGGTGATGAGTACGCCACGGACATTGTCACCAGTTACACCGATGAAGCCAACCTTAAAATCATTGACGAGGCTTTAAAAGAACGTTTCGGCGCTATGGTCTGCAACGAAAGCACGTTATATGCCGGCTCTAACGGCACTTATGCCGAACTGACGACTTTGTCGGCAAAACTCAATTCCGAGCATATTGTTCTGGTTGAAAACTATAAAGCCCCGCAAATGCCGGAAGTCCGTGCCGCTCAGGTTGCCGCAATCTGCGCTTATGAGGCGCAGCAGGACCCGGCCCGGCAATATCGTTCTCTGGTTCTTACCGGAAATCTGCCGGCAAAAACGCCTTTCAAATCCAATGAACGCAATCTGCTTTTAGGCCACGGCGTCGCGACAACGCTGACCGATTCGGCCGGCAATGTTACGATTGAGCGCATTGCCACCACCTATCAGAAAAACGCCGTCGCCGCTGCTGATGAGGCCTATCTTGACTTAACCACTGTCAAGACCCTGATTTATATGCGTTACAGCTATATCCAGCGCATGGCGCAGAAATATCCGCGGCACAAACTGGCTGATGACAGTTATCCGGTCGAACCGGGACAGGCGATTGCCACGCCGTCCGTCCTGAAAGCCGAGGCCATTGCTTTGGCCGGCGATTGGCTGAAAGCCGGACTGATTGAAAACCTGGACGACTTCAAGTCAACAATTGTCAGCGAACGCAACGCGCTTGACGTCAACCGTATCGACCAGCTGTTGCAGCCCGACATCATCAACAATCTGATGATTATCGCCTGCAAAATTCAATTCAAGCTTTAGGAAGCAGACCCGGAGGGCAAGGTCTAAAACTGCCCCGCTTGTTCCTTTTTCTTGCCGTACGTCTCTGTACGCCCACGAAAAACGAACGGCAGAACAAATTTTATTAACTTGTTACGGGGGAATACCCCCCCTGAAATAGGAGGTTCAATGTTCACAACCACTAATCCCGACGTTGTCTTTGGTATTGCCGAGGTTAAGGCCGATGGCGAAACCATCGCCAAAATATCAGAAGTTGAGTTTCAGCCATCCGGCATCAAATTTGAAGACGAAAGAAACGGTAAGGATTTTGTCCCGTCGGAAGTCGGTGCTGTATTAAAAGCCAACTCAAAACTTGTCAGAGGCCAGAGTCTGGACGGAATTAATAAAAGGTATGATGTCACCATTATGATTACCGCCAACACCGGCCAGGTCTGGATGATGCCGCACGCCGTTCTCATGAATCCGGCCTCAATCGGCACAAAGGGATATGACCTTGAATTTCACGCTTCTGAAAGTATGGAGGTCACGCATGGCTAATTTGAAATTTACCTTAGAAGACGGCCTGAAAGTCGGCGACCAGATTCACAAAGAAGTCGAGCTGCGGGAATTAACCGCCGGCGACATGCTGGATGCCGAATCCGAAGTTGAAGAGCTGGTCATGACTGAAAACGGCGCAGTCACTTATAAAACGTCACCGGTCAAACTGGCGCATGAGTTGCTTCGCCGCAGCATTGCCAAGCTGGGCAGCCTGCCGATGCCCCTTTCTCAGGCAGAGTTCCGCCTGCTGACCCGAACAGACCTGATTATCCTGCAAACCAACGCCCGGAAAATTGACCAGGCCATGGTGGAGAAAATTGCCGAACGGGGGCGACGTAATCAGGCAGCTTCCGGAAATTTACCGTCTGCTTAAGGAAGCTGCCTCCGCCGGGTTTTCCCAAAAAGAAGCCCGACAACTGCCTTTGTCTAACCTTGTTTTGTTAATTTACGGATTTTAACATGAAAACAATACGCACAGCAATAGAACTCAGCCTGCTTGGCAACGTGTCGGCGCAAAGCGACAAGTTCGCCCAGAGCCTGAACCGCCTTGAATCCTCCGGGCGGCGTTCTCTGCTGGGCGTGGCGAATATGGCTAACAGCACGCACAACGCGTTGGGATCCGTATTCAACAAAGGTTCTGCCTTGCTTGGTTCAGTCGGGCTGGCCGTCTCCGGAAAATCGGTGGCCGACCTTGAAACCCGGCTGACCCGCCTGCGCCTGCAAGCCGGCATCAGCAAGGAAGAAATGGCAAAGCTTAATCAGGAATTATTCAAAACCGCCCAAAAGCGCGACATCAATATTGACCCGTCGGAACTGATTTCAGCCATTGAGCGCATTGTCGGCAAAACCGGCGATTTGCAATTTGCCGTCCAAAATATGCAAAATCTGGCCTATGCCATTTCCGCAACCGGTGCCGCCGGTCAGGACGTCGGCGCCATGGGTGCCGATTTAATGGAAAAATTCGGCATCAAAGACCAGCAGGAAATCATCAAAACCCTTGGTTTGCTGGTCAATCAGGGCAAAGCCGGCGCCTTTGAGCTGCGTGACCTGGCGACACAGGGCGAGCGCGTCACCGCGGCTTATGCCTCAACCGGCCGGCAAGGCAAACAGGCCGTTGCTGAAATGGGCGCCATGCTGCAAATGGCCCGCAAAGCCACCGGCGGCCCGGAAGAAACCGCTACCGCCCTGGAAGCCCTGATTCGCAACTTCAACGACCCGATGAAGCGCAAATTGTTGACGGATTCCGGCATCAAGCTTATGGATCCGGAAGACCCGAAACGAATGCGCTCAATCATTGATATTTCAAAAGACCTGATAAAGCTGACTAATGCCGATGTCAGCAAAATCGGCCGTGCCATTGATTCCGAAGGCCTGCGCGCTTTGAACGCCATGATTATCGAATTTAAGCAAACCGGCGGTTTCAAAAGTGTTGATGAGTTCTTAACAACCAGCTCCGACCCGCAGGCGCTCCTGGACGATTCTAAAGAAGTGGCGCAAACGTTCAATTCCGCAATGACCTCGCTCAGAACGGCTTTTATGTATTTTGCCAACGCCAACCTGGCCGGGCCGATTCAAACGCTGGCAGACGCCATAAACTCGCTTGACCCGGAAACATTGCAGCAAATTTTAAGCTACGGCGGCACGGCGTTAGGCGGTCTGGCTGCCGTCTGGGCCGGTTCAAAGGTTATCGGCATGGGAGCAACGGCCTTGTCGGCGCTTAAAATGTTTGGCAGCGGCAAAAAATCCGGAGTTGGCGGTGCTTTGGGCGGGTTGGCCGGCCTTGCCGGCATGTCAAACCCGCTGCCGGTCTATGTCGTTAATGGTTTTGGCGGCACACAGCTTCCGGGCAGCAGCCGCTTCAAACGTCGGGCCAATCTCGGCAGTGTTGCGGGAAATACCGCCTCTGTTGCGGGCGGCGGCCGCTTGGCCTCGCTTGCCAAATGGGGCGGACGGCTCGGCGCTCTCGGTGCTGTCGGCGTTGGCGCTTATCAGGCCTTTAACGCCGATAACAATGTCGACCGCGGTTCCGGCATCGGTATGGCTCTGGGCGGTGCGCTGGGACTTCTCGGCGGCCCGATCGGCGTGCTTATCGGAACTTATGCCGGGGAAAAAATCGGCGGTTATGTCGGCGGCTTGGTCGATGAAATATCAAATGCGGAAAATGGCGAAGAAACCGGACAAATCATCGGCCGCGAAGTCGGCAAAGTGGTTCGTCTGCTGCCGTTCGGCGAAATGCTGTCCGAATACTCCGAAGCGGCAGGAGCCAAACTCGGCGGGCTTATCGGCCGTTTCTTTGACAACGTCGGTGAAAAACAGGCCGAGAAAGAAGCCGTTTCTGCGGCCAAAGCGCTGGAAACCCTGCAACGGGTTAAGAACGAAATCACGCTGAAGATTGACAGTGAGGGCGCGCATATAACCCGTATGAAAACCAGCGAACCGCAGCAGACCAAAATCAATGTTGACTTAGGCTATACAAGGATACCTGATTATGCCGTTTGAACGCGAAGATATTATAAAAATCAACGGAATCACCCTTTACGCCAGGAATGACGACTGGGGACAGTCCGGCAAACAATCCGGCAACAAAGTTTTGCTGACGGACGAAACGTCGTCCCAGCAAACGGACTGCCAGCTTGACGCCGTCGATTTTCATATTGAAGCCTATTATTTGGGTGAAGACTATCAGAGCGTCGTCAGCAAGCTTTATAAAATCTATAAACAGCAGAAAAATATGCTGCTGGAGCACCACGACATCGGCCGCGTTTGGGTAAAATTTGCCAACGGCGGCTATCGCATCAAAAAGACCAACACCAAATTATGGTACCGGGAATTTGTCCTGAACTTGGTTCTGGCCAAAACCTCAGACCTCAAAATTCAGGTGGTCGAACTTGAACAACTGGCGGAAACTCAGCTTGAAAAAGGCGTTGAGCAGTCGTTGCTTGACGCGCTGGACAAGTTTAACACCGATTTTGTTACCGAAAACTTAAACAGTCTGGTTAAAAACGATATCGTCAACAACCTTTATGCCCTGGGCGATAAAATCTCAAGCTTAAGCGCCGACAACCTGCTGGGCAGCCTGACAAACCCTTTCACCGGCACGTTTGAATCGCTTTTGGCAGCGGCCGGAGGCATAGCCGGAACAATCCAGTCTTATTTGAATCTCGGCAAGTCTAAAAACGACCGAAAGTATGAATACAATAATTCGGGTTTCTCCGGAGAGGAGGCAAGAAAATATTTTCAGTCGTATATCGACATCGCTTCACGGGTGGACAGTGCCGTTGACATTGCCAACACTGAGCCGGAAACCCAGCAAAATATTCAGACCGCAATCGACCTCATCAAGCAGACGGCAATCGTCAAAGCCTGCGACTGCGTCACGGAAAAGCCTTTTGAAACCAAGGAAAGCATAACAAACGCTATTAAAGAATTAGAAAAGGTGTCCGATTCCATTATTTTGGCCGCCGAAGACAACAAAGAAATCCAGAACGACATCCACAATGTTGTCAATCAGGCTGTCGTTATCTTACAGTCACAGCCGGTTTTTAATGCCCGCCAAATTCAGACAAACATCTGCCTGCCGGCCGCCGTCATCTGCCGGGATGAAAACTGCGACGAGGAAACCTTTTTAAGAGTTAACGAAATCCGCCATCCGCTGTTTGTCCCGGCCGGCGTGGCGCTGGAGATTACCGGGGAGACCGCCGATGAGTAAAGCGGTCAACGTTTCCCTGAAAGTGGGTGGCTATCAAATCAGCGGGTTTGATAACGTCGAAGTCGGCAAAAGCCTTTATAATCTGGCGAACATGGCGCGGCTGAGCTTTTATGAAAAAGACGATCATGATTTGCTTGCCGTTAAAAAAATCATCAAAGGCAAGGCTGAAGCGGTGGTTTACTTTGACAAACAGCCGGTTGTCAGCGGCTATATTTATGAACCGGCGCCGGGCTTTGGGGCAAAAGGAGCCGCTTTTGAAATCATTGTCACTTCCCCGGTTGCCAAATATATCGGACAGTCGGCAGAAAAAGGAAAAACTTACTATAACCAGTCCGCCGCCGCCGTTCTGGCTGACCTCTGTCCCGACATCCGGCTTGAAACCAGAAGCAGCAAATTTCTGCCCAAGTTCGTCACTTACGGCTTTGAACATATTGACGGCATTATTCAAAAATTCTGCCGCAAAACCGACAGCGTTATCTATTCCGGGCCGCTCGGGCAGCTGATTATTGACGAACGTTCCGCCGAAGCCGCTATTGCCGGCACCATTGCCACCGGTCAAAACGTCCTGTCAATCGGCCGGGTTGAGACCAACGACGACGCAATTGTCATTGTCGGGCAGCAGCCGCTTGATGACAATATCAGTCTGGACACGGCGGTTTGCAGCAAAATCACCTCTGCCGGCAGCGGCAAAAAACGTTTCTTTTACGGGGATGACATCAGCCCGTCAGCCATTAACGCTCTCAAATTCTGGTCGAAACGGGTTCCGGTCAGCATTCCCAACTGGTTTGACAATGCCGGCAATCTGCTTGAACTCAACAAATGGTACAAGGCCGTTGACGCCTGGCACGGCTTGGATGAACCGATGCGCCTTTGCTCGCTTGTTTTTAGACTGAACAAAAAAGACGGCTATTCCGCCGATTTAACTCTGGAGGTGTAAAATGGACAAACAGCTTGAAAACGAAATCATTTCCCTGTTTTCCCGCCTGATAAAACCGCGCGATGACCGGCTGAACAATCTGTCCCGGCTCGGCAAGGTGCTGATGATGAAGGCCGGCAACACCCAGTCGGCGCAAGTTCAAACGGCCAACAACGAAATTGCCGACAATGTCAAATTCATTGAAGCGTACGGCTTCACCGCCAAGCCCAAGCAGAACAGCGAATGTATATTACTGAACATTCAGGGCAACCCCGGCAACGTTGTTGCTCTGGTTATCGGCAACCGCGAGCTGCGCTTTAAGAAGCTGAACGACGGCGAAGTCGCTATGTATGACGATTCGGGAAATCTGCTGCATTTTAAGAATGGCGGCATAATCGACTTCAAAGCGCCGAAAAGCATAAACCAGACGGCGCAGACCATTAATATCAGCGGAACGACGGCTGTCAACGTCAACACCAAGAGCGCTGCCGTATCAACCGATAGCCTGACAGTCAAAGCCAAGACCGCGTCGATTGATGCCGACACAACCACAGTCAAGGCCAAAACTGCCACGGTTGACGCTGAAACGACAACGGTCAACGGCAAAGTTAACCTTGCCGGCGGCGGCCAACCGGTGGCCCGTCTGGGAGATGCTGTGCAAGTGAATGTCACTTCCGGTTCTTCCGCCGGCACATGGTCGGGAACAATAACCGCAGGTTCCACGGAGGTAACAGCCGGATGACACAAATTATCGACATCAACAACCTTGATATTGAAACCGTCAGCGACGAGCTGTTGCAGGCCATATTGATTGCCATTTTTACTGACGCCCGCGCGGCTGACGGCGAACTGCCGGACTATGTCAAAGGGGCAAAAGGCGGCTGGTTCGGCGATAAGGTTGAAACCGTCATTAACGGCAAACAGACCAGCTTCAGCTGGGGGTCTAAGCTTTGGATGCTCAAACGCGCCAAAATGACCGAGGATGAGGCCGGGCTGGCGGAATTGCTTATTCAGGACAGCCTGACCCCGCTAAACAATGCCGGCGTTATTGATGAAAACACCGTCACCGTCAAAAAGTCAGGCAATACTTTGATTTTAACCATAACCCTGTCAACGGAAACTTACGAAATAAAAGGAATTGAACAATGGCTTGGCCGGTAACAACTTTAACACAAAGAATCGATTCGATTGAGAAGGCTTATCAGCGCTATATTTCCGTTGATAAAATGCCGCTTTCGGTGCAAAAGGCCCGCGCCCGCGTGCTGGGCTATCAAATCAACGCGCTTGAGACTTATATCAAGTATTTAAGCAAACAAATGGTGCCAACCACCGCCGAGAAGGAATATCTGGAATATCATTGTGCGGCTAAAGGCATTTACCGCAAACAGGCCGTTGCTGCCGTCGGTTCTATCACGGTTAACGGAACCAAGGGAACGGTCATTGCAGCGGGAACAATCCTCAACCGCAACGTCGACAATGTTCAGTATCGCGTCACGGAGACCACGGTTTTAACCGCCGAAACGCAGGAAATCAAAGTCGAATGCCTCACCAACGGCACAACCGGCAACTGCGACGAGGGCGAGCTCCTCACCTTTGCCAATGCCATTGCCGGCATTGACACCACCGCAACGGTTGTCTTAATCGGTGCCGGCGCGGACATTGAAACCGACAAAGACCTGCTTGTCCGTTATCTTGAGCACGTCCGCAACGTTTTCCATGGCGGCAATGACGCCGACTACGTCAAATGGGCCTTACAGGTCGAAGGCGTCAACCGCGCCTGGTGCTATCCCTGCGCGCTGGGCCCCGGAACGGCGATTGTCCGGATTATGACGCCGCAAGGATTCCCTGACGCCATTTTGATTAAAAAAGTTGAAGACTACATCAATTCAGTTCGGCCGCCGACATATACCCGCTTCAAAGTTCTGTCTCCAACGGCCAAAGCCATTGATTTTGAAATCCGCATTGTGCCCAACAACGAAGAAATTCAGGCGGCGGTCACTCTGGCGCTCAAAAGCCTGCTTGACGATTCGTCCGAACCGGAAGGAACGGTCTATGTTTCAAAAATCCACGGGGCTATTCTGTCGGTTTCGGCGCTTGAAGACTATACGCTGATTAAGCCTTCGGAAAATATCACCTGCGGGCTCGGCGAGCTGGCGGTTGTGGGAGAAATCACATGGAGCTAGTGGAACGCTACATTGCCGCGGGCAAAGCCCTCCGCCCCCGCGGCGTCATCTGGGAAGTCAAGCCCGGCAGCGTAACGGAAAAAGAAATCCGCATTGAAGCCGAGCAGCTGGCGGAAATACAGCAGTCAATAGAAGACATGCTGAAAGAAACCGACCTGCGCAAAGTCTTTTATTTTCTGGAAGAGTGGGAAGACGTTTTCGGGCTGCCTCATACCGGAAGCTATGAAGAGCGTATTGCCGCGTTGAACGCTGCCGACACCGAAGGCGTCATTTCCATTGACCGCTATGTTGAACTCTGCGCGCTTCAGGGGGTAACGGTGACAATTCGCGAACACTGTCCGTTTATGTTCGGCTGGTCGCGTTTTGGCGGAAGCGACGAATGCGGCGCGCCGGAAATCATTTTCTGTTGGGAAATTATCATTCATGAGGCTGTTGACGACGCAGCCGTCGCCGGCATGAAGAATTTAGTAACGAAATTAAAACAAAGCCACACCTGGCTGACATTTATTGACGAAAGGACGCAAGAACAATGAAATATTATCCACCATTAAATGCGACAGATGAAAATGCCGATTATGAAAATTGCGACCCGGTCAATCATAAATGGGAAAATACCATGCCGGACGCCCGCGGTTTTGGTGCCACGCAGCGAGAAATCGTAAATACCATTACCACAGCAGGTTTGACGCCGTCGGTCGATGATTTAACCCAGCTGAGCCAGGCTATTCTGAAAATAGCTCAAAAAGGCCTGTTTAATTCAGCCGGTGACGGCCTAACCATTGATAACGGCGTCTTAAAAGCCGTTATTGCTGCCGGTCTGATTTTCAGCGCCGGTAAAATTGCCGTTAATACCGGTAAGGGTTTGTCGATTGGCGAAGACAACAAGATTAATGCCAACATCGGCCCGGCTTTGATTTTTAACGAAGCCAATCAACTAGCTTTGAATTTGCATGACAGCCTGCAGATTTTAAACGGTCAGCTGGCACAGGCTTATCTGATTTCTTTGTCGAAAGCCGAGGATATGACCGACAATGTCATCCGGCCGTCGGCAATCCATACCATTTTACGCAGGTCTATCACAGCAGCGACGACATTTACTTTTGATAATTCCGCGATTGCCAGCGTGCCGGACGGAACCCACGTCACGCTTGAACTTCACTTAAACATGAAGACCGTTTCCACAATTTCATTCAGCCCGGCAGTTGAATGGGACGGCGGCAAAGCGCCGACCATGAACAAAGTCCGCGATTACTGGCTGGTATTGAGAACAGAAAACAAAGGTACAAGCTGGAAAGCCAGCTTGGGGAGCGATTTCAATGCCTATTAAAGCAGCATTTTGGCCTTTGGGCGGTGGCAAGGAAGTCGACTCTTACCCACTTAATCATGTCGTTTTGGATTTGCGGCCGTTGCCGGAAAAAGGTGGAACGACAAATATCAATCAGCGCTCGCAAATAAAAAAAGGCTATTTTGAACTGACAATGGCCGGCGG
>CDZJ01007038.1_pt1 | contig 14772 bp, 15 predicted proteins | sample 557391 | NCBI WGS metagenome assembly CDZJ01 (sample SAMEA3182111, study PRJEB8094) | gut metagenome | biome: human; feature: gut; material: Stool; isolation source: human stools | place: Canada | collected 2013-05-07 | reverse complement strand
TCTAAAATCTTGGTGGAGGTAAGCGGGATCGAACCGCTGACCTCTTGCATGCCATGCAAGCGCTCTCCCAGCTGAGCTATACCCCCGAAAGAAGTGCGATATTACGGGACATTTTTGATCTTGTCAACTCTATCCCCGAAAATCGCATTCTAAAAAGTAAAAATTAGTTTCCGGCTCTCTGAGCGGCCCACTTCTCCATACCTTCGTTGAGGCGGGTAAGAACGCGCTCTTGACCGTACAGTTCAAGGGTTGCGTCGATGGACGGTGTCTTTTCAGCGCCTGTCACCAAAACGCGCAGAGGAATTGCAAGGTGCAAAACTTTGACGCCCTGCTCATCCATGATTTCTTTCATCAAGCCATAAATGTTCTCTTTCTTCCATTCGATGGAAGGAGCTTTACGGACGAAAGCAGCCATCGCTTCGAAAGAAGCGTCTTCCTTGTCCTTGAGCTGCGCAGGCAGAGAAGAAGAAGCAACCGGATTGTTATGGCAGAACAGCATTGCTGCCTTTGCAAGAGCCTGCAGGGTGGGTTCGCGGCTCTTCAGAAGAGCCATAACGCCGGGAAGGTCCTTGACCAGGCTCAGATCGCCGCCGAGTTTTTCAATTCTCGGTTTGACAAGCTCTGCAAGCTTCTTGTCGTCATATCCTTTGATGTATTCGTGGTTCAGCCAGTCCAGTTTCTTCATACTGAAGCGGGCCGGAGAACGGCTGCAGTCGGAAAGCTCAAACCATTCGGCCAGCTGTTCGCGAGTGAATTTTTCGTCGTCTTTGTGGCCCCAGCCCAAGCGAGCGAGATAGTTGAACAAGGCTTCCGGGAGGTAGCCTTCTTCGTCGTACTGCAGAACGCTGACGGTACCGTTGCGCTTAGAAAGCTTCTGGCCGTCTTCACCGTGGATCAAGGGCAGATGTGCGAACGTCGGCAGAGGTGCGCCGATAGCGTTGTAAAGGTTGATCTGACGCGGAGTGTTGTTGATATGGTCAGCACCGCGAATGACGTGGCTGATCTGCATATCCCAGTCGTCAACAACAACGGCAAAGTTGTAAGTCGGGATGCCGTCGCCTCTCATAATCACGAGGTCGTCTAATTCAGAATTTGCAACGGTAATTTCGCCGTAAACTCCGTCTTCCCATGTCACAACGCCGTCGTCCGGGTTGCGGAAACGGATAACCGGAGTGACGCCTTCGGGAATAGGTTTGCCGACACAGTTTTCAGGACGCCAGCGGCCGTCATAGCGAGGTTTCTCTCCGCGGGCTTTCTGTGCTTCACGCATCTCATCGAGCTCTTCCTTTGTGGCATAGCACTTGTAGGCCAAGCCTTTAGCCAAGAGCTGATCCACTACTTCTTTGTAACGAGGAAGACGGTTCATCTGATAGACCACTTCCTTGTTGTCATAGTCGAGGTTGAGCCACTTCATTGCGTCCAGAATCACTTGAGTTGCTTCAGGAGTGGAGCGCTCGCGGTCGGTATCTTCAATACGGAGAAGGAATTCACCGCCGAAATGACGGGCAACGGCCCAACAATAAATCGCAGTACGAGCGGTTCCCAAATGCATCATTCCTGTAGGACTCGGAGCAATGCGAGTACGGACTTTTGTAAACATGGTTCTAAACTAATCCCGTGAATATTAAATTTCCCGCAAATAAGCGGGGCGAGCATAAGTTTTGATTTTACCGCGTTAGGCCTTGACTGGACACGGACCTTTCCGTGCAATCAAGAGGCAAAAATAAAGGCCGGCCAAAATCGACCGACCTGGGTTCAGCAAATGAGCCTTTTAACTGACGTACTGCCAGAGGATGAGCAATACAAACTGGCCTGAAAGAATTCGCAGAAACATCGCCAAAGGATAAACCGTGGAGTATGCAACTGCAGAAACATTCTTTTCCGTCAGTGTGCTGGCATAGGCCAGCGTGGGTGGATCGGTCGTCGCGCCGGCAATCATGCCCACGATGCTGTGGTAGTTCATCTTATAGACCTTGCGGGCGATACTTCCGATGACCACTAAAGGAATAATCGTGATAAACAAACCGAGGAAGGCATAGAGGAGCCCGTTGCCTTCGAGGATTGCGTCGACGAAAGGACGGCCGGCTGCCAGACCCACACTTGCAAGGAACAATGCGATGCCCATTTCTCGAAGCATCAGGTTGGCTGATGCCGTGGTGTAAGTAATGAGCTTGAAATTCGGACCGTAGTAGCCCAGCAAAATCGCAACAATCAGCGGACCGCCTGCCAAGCCTAATTTCAGAGGAACCGGCATTCCTGGGATAGCGATCGGAAGGCTGCCGAAAAGAATGCCTACTGCGATACCGAGGAAAATAGAAATCAGGTTCGGATGGTCCAGTTTCTTTTCCTGATTGCCGAGTTTGTCGGCCAAACGGCGAATTGAGCGTTCCGGACCAACGCAGTAGACCACGTCACCGATCTGAAAACGAAGATGCGGATACGGAAAAAGCGTCATACCAGCGCGGAAAATACGCGTGATATTGACACCGTCGTAGCGACTTAAGTGCAGGTCATGAACAGTCAAGCCGTTCATGGCGCTTCGGGTCACACGAATATTGCGCGCTGTAATCGGAGAACTTTCCGTTGCCAAGTCGACATCTTTATCTTCAGAACCGCAAAAAACCGTAATGGCATCTTTGTTTTCAGCGGAAGCAACAATACGCATCACGTCGCCGACGTGGACCGTGTCCTTAGCATGAGGACTAATAATCGTTCCGTCATGCAGCAATCGAGAGCAGATAAAGGGACGGCCGATAAAGTTGCGGAGCTGCTCCAGCTGTTTACCTTCTAAAGCCGCATTTGTGACTTTGACGTGGAAGAAGATAGGGGCTTCGTTGTTTTCTTTTTCCGATTCTTCCCACATGCGGTCTTCTTCCTTGAGATCAATACGGAAGATAAAGCGCAGGCAGATAGACGTTGCGATGATGGCCACAACGGCGAGCGGATAGGCGCATGCATAGGCGACGGCAATATCTTCGCCTTTGTAATCCAGCATGTTTAATGCTTCCTGCGTGGCACCGAGACCCGGTGTATTTGTCACGGCACCGAAGTAAACGCCGAGCATCTGCGGCAGCGAAACAGTGTCCGAAAATGCGAAATAAAGACCGACCGTTACAGCCAAGCTCAGAAATACTGCTAAAAGCGTAAGCAGATTCAGCTGAACACCGCCGCTTCGGAAGGATGAAAAGAACGATGGTCCGACTTGAAGGCCGATAAAGAAAACAAAAAGAATCAGGCCGAAGTCACGAAGAAAATGAAGAACCGTCGTGTTTACGGTAAAGCCGAAGTAACCAGCCGCTAAACCGGCAAAGAGCACAAAAGTGACGCCGAGCGAGATTCCGAAAATTTTGATTCGTCCGAGCAGCAAACCGACCGTGATGACGATCGCATAAACCAAAAGAATATGCCCGACCGAATTTGAATCGCTCCACAAAGAAACGAGCCAATCCATAGTTTGAACCTTGGGAAGAAATATTTAATAAATCGAGAGCCTTACCAATAGTGATAAGTGCTCTCATAATGTGGAATAAATTTTAATTAGTTCTCGGAAAGAGAACCTTTATTTCCGAGGAAACATCCTATTGTTTTCCCTAGCAAACTTTAAACTTTTGAAGAGTTGCAGGCGTTTTCACTTAAGCCGGATTCATGATTTTGGACAGGTTAGGCTATTGATGAGTGAAAGCTGGCAGGAAAATCTCCTTTGCCGTTTTTATGAATTCTGTCAGAGCGTAACTTTGATATTTCCCTTGCTTCCAAACTAGAGAAACATTGTTTTGAGGAACATCGTTTCCAAGAGAAAAAAGCCGGACATTTCTGGCCATACAATCGTCTGCGATCGTGGATGGAACCAAAGCAGCACCGACGTTAGCCGAGATGAGCGCGGGAACCGTAAGAATGGATTGAGTTTCTAACACAACTTGCGGGGGTACCCTATGCTTCTGACATAAGTCGTAGTAGTACTGATTGAAAATCTGTCCCCTCTTCATAATGATGAAAGGCGTACCATCGAGCTCCTTAAAATCCACTTTCGGGAACTTCTCTTCAAGAGAGGCTTCGCCGGAGGCTCGTTTCGTATAAGGATGATTCGGCGGTAGGCCCACTAATACCTTTTCGCTGTAAATCTCGACAGACTCGAGAGAGGACGGAACCATCGAAGAAATAACAAATGAGCAATCCACCTTCCCGTTATCTGCAAATTCAGCAACTTCCTGAGTCGTCCCTTCCTCTATTCTGACAATCACGTTGGGATACTGTTTTTTATACACAGAGAGTATCGGATTCAATATTGTGGCCGTGCGATATGCTGTCGAACCTATTCTGACAGTCCCGCTCTTTAAACCTTTTCGATCTCTAAAAAACTGTCGGCATTCTTCATCAAGCTGTTGTATTTTTCTTTGGGTCTCAAGAAGATGCTCCCCTTCTTCCGTCAACTTCCAAGGACTTACGGACCTGTCAAAAATCACTATTCCGTACTCAGCTTCCAGTCTCTTGATGTACTGACTTAGTGCAGGCTGTGATAAGAACAATCTTCTGCATGCACCGATAACAGAGCCGCTCTCAATGATGGCTTCCAAGTGATGAAGAATCAGATTTCTCATGTTTATAACATTTTTGTTAATTAGACAAATCATAAATAATATTTTTCAAATGAGATAGCGAAACCTAGAATTTTTCTCAACAAATTCCTGTTTCCTCAACTTCAAAAACCATGTTTGATCTCATCATTCACAACGGAAGGGTCGTTGATTACAAAAACCATCTCGATCAAGTTACCGACATCGCTGTAAAAGACGGTCGAATCGCTTCTATCGGTACTGCACTGGGAAAAGCTAAGAGCCATCTCGATGCAAAAAATCTCCTTGTTATCCCGGGAATTGTCGACAGCCATATGCATGCATCCTCCTGGTTAGGAGGCCCCGACAGCCTGAAAATGCTGGCTTTAGCCGGTGTTACAACTGCCATAGAAATGGCAGGCCCTGTGGACAGCGTTAAAAAATTCATAAAAGAAAACGGGACCGGATTAAATATTGGCTGTCTGGAACAGCTCAGACCCGCCGTCAATCTCAGCTCAAACCATCCTTCATCGCAGGAAATTCTTCGGGCCGTTCAAATCGCTCTTAAGAAAGGAGCCTTCGGAGTAAAACTATTGGGCGGCCATTACCCGCTTGAGCCGGAATCCGTGGATACGTTATTTTCAGTTTGCTCCGAAAACGGAACCTTTTTGGCGGTCCACGCCGGCTCCACGAAGCAAGGATCGAATATCCGCGGAATGGAAGAAATAATCAAAATAGCAAACGGGAGGAGTTTCCATCTCGCACACATAAACGCCTACTGCCGTGGTGCTGTACTTTCTGTGGAAGAAGAGATTCGCAAAGCCGAACAATTGCTCGAAGAACATCCTGAAATCCTTTGCGAAAGCTATCTCTCCCCAATCAACGGCTGTTCAGGAAAGTGTATCGACGGCGTTCCTGAAAGCGGAGTCACAAGAAACTGTCTAATTGCCAAAGGCTATGCACCAACCATCGATGGGCTGAGAGCGGCCATAGAGGAAGGCGCTGCCCATGTTCACGAAAGAGCCGATGGTGTTGTTGTCCTGACGAATAAAGAAAAAGGTTTGAAGATCTGGTCGGAAACTCAGACGGATGTACCTATGAGTTTCGAAGTCAATCCGGCACTTCCTCGTTTCTTTTTCGCTACTCAGAAACGAAAAGACGGTAAGCACTTCCTAGTTGACGCCTTTTGTACTGACGGTGGCGGAATTCCTAGAAACGTCATCATTTCAAGCGGCTTCAGCCTTGTGAAATTAGGCGCCCTCAGCCTGCAGGAGTTTGTCTTCAAGTCCAGTTATTCCGCTACGAGGCTTTACGGTCTCAAAAACAAAGGACACTTCAGTCCCGGCGCCGATGCCGACATCACCATCATTGACTTTGAGCGTCAAAAGCCAATTCATTCTTTCGTAGAAGGCAAAGAAGTACTCGTCGATGGCTGCGTTAAAGGGCAAGGAGGCAAATTCATCACAACGCAGGAAGGATTATCGGCTTGCAAAGAATACGAAATCGAACCATACCTCATTGATATCAAAGATATTTTTTCTTATCGCACTGAAAGATTTGCAAAAAATCAATAAAAATCCCATCACCCAAGGAGTTAATTATGTTGTGGATAGGCATCGCTATCGTTATAGGAACTTTTTGGCTCATTTATAAAAATTATGAAGCCCGTTTGGTTCTCTTCTTATCCGGCATTTTGATGACCGTCGTAGGAGTTTTTGTAGCAGGCTCCTCGGTCGGTTTCGGCCAAGCTATTGACGCTTTCGTAAAACAATTAACCAACCCTGGCTTAGTCCCCACTTACACGACCGTCATGGGCTTCGGGTACGTTATGAGCTACACCAAGTGCTCAGACCACTTAGTCAATGCCCTGGTACGTCCTTTAGCCAAAGTTCCCATGCTTGTAATTCCTGGAGCCGTCATCATCACGTGGTTTTTGAACATTGTTCTCCCATCTGCTGTCGGTATCGCTGCAGCTGTCGGCGTTCTTCTTATTCCTGCTTTAATTGCTCTTGGCGTTCCTCCGGTCATGGCCGGAGCTGCCGTTTTCCTCGGTACGTGGGGATCGGTTGCCAGTCCCGGCTTAATGTTTAATCCGCAGGTCGCCGACCTTGCATTCAAAGCCGGCGAAATTAGCTCCCCCGATGCAATGATCGTCATCATGTCTGAATTTTTCCCGGCTTTATGCGGTGCTGTAATTGCAGCCATTATCCTGGCCTTCCTTGCTGTTGCAATGAAAGAAGGCGTAGGAAGTCGTAAATTCTCAGAAGACATTACAAAGAAGGCTGATTGCTCTTTGGAAGTGAATTATCTCTATGCACTGATTCCTATACTCCCACTCTTCTTACTGGTTATTGCTTCTAAGCAAGTCGGCTGGCTGCCCACGAAAATTTTCACCGTACCCTGCTGCATGCTGATTGGAACGGGTGTCGGTCTTATCGTAGGAGTTGTGAACAAACTGAAAGCCGGCGATATCTCTAAAAAGTTCTGCCGCGGCTGCGGAGACGCCTTCTGTGACGTTGCTCTGCTCATCGGTGCCGCTGCGGTTTTTGCCTCCGGCATGAAATCCATCGGTCTTACAGGTGCTCTTGTTGATGCAATGAAAGGCTCTCAATCCATTGCTATGGTTTCGGCAGCTATCGGTCCGTGGCTGATGGCAATTGTATGCGGATCCGGCAATGCTGCAGCACTTGCTTTTAATGAAGTCATCACTCCCCACGCCGCTGATTTCGGCATGACAGTGGTTCAATTGGGTGCCGTTGCGCAAGTCGCTGCAGGACTCGGCAGAACGATTTCTCCTGTAGCCGGGGGCGTCATTGTTATCGCCAGTATTGCAGGCGTCAATCCGATCGACATCTGTAAGAGAACATTTATACCGGTCTGTGTAGCTCTGGTCGTGTTCACGATTGGTATGTATTTCTTCTAAAAATCTTTTCAACTGCTATGTCACAACTTCTGACAAGGTCGTCGACCTTGTCGGAAGTTGTCGTTACGGATGAAACAAATATTAAGCACCAGCCTCTCTGAGCCTTGGAGCAACTGAAGAGGCATTCAAGCTGAAAAGATGGAATGTTGCCGCTGTTTTGAAACACGGAAAGAGAAAACATGCAGGGTAAGGAATGAGTGGCCGCGGCTTTGATTTTTTGCTTGCTACGCTCCTGCATCTACTCCTGCACAAATCAGCTATTTTTAGTCACGTAGTCAGATATAAAAATAGCCTCGGAACCCGAATTAGAGGTTTTTTTGCGACTATTCGAAATATGGTTTGGTGCACGATACTAGCACCGTTTTTTATTTAATATTCATATAGATAAGCGTTACCGATCTGTCAAATATCTGTTGTTTTTTCAAAAAACGCTAATTTTTTATCGTTTTTAGGTGTTTTCCCTAATCTGTGTTTTGACCGGCGCCGGATGTGAAAACGGAGGCTCGTAAGCCTCCGGTGTCGCGTTCAATATTTGGAGCATCGTAACGAGTTAGCTCCGAGTGCGGCGCTCACGAATAAGACTTTAAAGACCGAACCTGGGTAACGACTGAGATAAATATTACACGATGTTTCAGATAAGTGAAAGAATAACTTTTATTAGTTATGTGTTGACACAATACAAAAATAGGAATACAATATAAACATACTCAATAAGGAGCTTGAAAATGACGAACAAAATGACAGTGACAGAATTAAAGAATTTAATGAATCTGAGCGGCTGGACGCATGAGCAGGTTATTACGATCAATAACGAATACGACGATACAGTCGAAGGTATCGCGGAAATTATCTCTCGTAACTCTAACGTTCCTTTCGAGATTCACTTCAACGAAGGTTTCAAGTACAACGCCGAAAAAGACGAACTCACAACTCAGAAAGATGACAGCCTGTACGGTATCTGGTGGTTTACGCCTGAACTCGAAATCGTCGATAGCGACGGAGAAAAAATCGATTCTTGGGATTTAGATAATCAAGGCTTCAAATCTGAATTTTCAAACGTCGATTATTCGAAAGTCATCGAAAACGCGAAGGACGGTCAGTAATGACGGAAAAGAAACCTGTCGGAGCACCGAGGAAAACGCCGGAAGGCGGCCAGCGCGTAACGTTCTATCTGCCTAAAGAAGTTGCGCACTGGATACGTGAAAACGGCGGGGCGCGCTGGATACGCGAACATGCGTATAAGGCGATGGGAAAGAAAGAGGAAGCTAAAAATGAATAAGCAGATTGAAAAACAGATACGAGACTATAGAAACGACGGGATTGTTCTTTACGTACACGACAACGGACAGCCTAACTATTTCGACGTTAAAACGATGTGCGATTTCGCGATGATCGATTTTGAAGAAAAGGACGGCGAATTTGTCGCGGTCTTATTAGATGACGGCAACAAACGAGAAAACATTATCAGCGTTGACCAGCTCGATGATTTAATTGCGAATCAAACGGAGCATCGTGGGATTTATTTCAACGATAAAGCAGACGCTAAACGAGCATTAGATTTCGCGTTTGCTACTGGAGAATTAGATTCTGATACGTATGACGAATTTGTCGAAGAATTGAACGAGTAAAATTCTAATAAATGGGTGGTCGCAGGATAACCGGCGTGGGCGCAAATTAGCGCCCTTTCGCTTTATTTGCGACAGCATTTTCTTTCGTCAAAATACTTTCTTTCTGCTACCTCGCCCTTCTTGCCTACATTGAATGAGTCGATAGGACGGTGATAGCCCATTACGCGAGTCCAAATTTCGCATTTTGTGCGTTCTTTATCACTAATGCCAAAATTCTCTAATTCGTTTTTCATACGTTCTCCGTTAAATAACAACTATTTGAATAACCACGACTTTTTAAGTGTTACGGCTGCCGCGTTAAATAAACGTTACTTACTGTAGCGCTTTTCGACAGTATTCAAGAGCTGATCTTGCTTCGAGAAGTAGCTGTCTAGCCTCCGATTCCAGTCGTAAACATCGAATTGTGTCTCGAGCGGCGCCGGTCTTGGCTCGCTTTTCAATGGCTGAGACACGTTCGCGCATCCGGTCAGCGTCAGTACGAGCGTTAGATTCAGAAACACGAAGCTCAGCCATAGCAAGCGATTGTTCTTTCTGTTTCGTTTCATATCGTTTGATCGTATCGGTTAATTGAGCAACTTGCGCCTGAGCGTTTTTAAGTTGCTCAGAGTTGTGACCCTGCGATAAACCCAAAAAATAAGCGCCAACGACAAGTAACGTCGCGGCGCCCAACTTCAAAATAGATAACGGATTCACATTAAGGCTACCTCCGAGCGGCGACGGTTCGTAATTTTTTCGTTCGGTACGCCATTGACTTTATTAAACGTTAACCAGCCTGCTTTTGCCTTTTCGAGCTGTTTATTGTTTAGATACTGGAGTGTATGAGAACGAGCTACGGCAGGCGCTCCGACATTAAACGCAAGAGAAACCAGCGCGACAAATTGTCCCTCCGTTACAGGCGTTTTAACGTGAGGTGTTAATTCTTCGACGACGTTTTGAATGTCATCAAGCAAGAAACGCTCGGCAGTCTGTAAATCAATCGTCATGCCCTCGTGGACTCCACGAGTATGACCATATCCGATTGTCCAGCGATTAGCAGAGCATTTGTATGCCTTGAGTCTTAACCCCTCTTTTTCTTTAACAAACGGGACTGCTACCGTCGGATTCCACTGCGAAAACGGCAATTTTTCGTTATTCATTATTTACCTCTGTGAAATTCGTTAATTCTCTGTTTGATTGTTTCGATGTCGTTTTTCATTACTAGAATCGTTTTCAAACTCTCAGAGTTTTCAGAGACTTTTTTAGTCAGAGCGTCAATCTCGATTCGTTGTTCGTCAGTCTCTCGTTCTAACTCGTTTATTCGAGCGCGCTGTGAGTCAATCGTCAGCCCCAAAATTTGATACGCAGTTAGAATGCCAGCGACGTAAAACGCAGTCATTACGATTGCTTTAATCACGGCATTGAAAAACGTTCTGAGTGAAAATTTTTCAGGTTTAGGTAACGGCGTCATTTTTGACCTCCGTTATCGTCATCGTGTTTATCATGAAAAATTATTTTCAAACGACCTACAAGAATCGAGTAGAGAACGTTCATTAGACGAGTGCCAAAATATGCTGACAAACCCGATAGCGCGGCTATCCATTCCTCAGGCATATCTGTAACACGCAAAATTAAAAATACGATTACGCCTGCCGCCGCAGACGAAATTACCTCAACTAAATAACGAGTAAAAACAAACATTTTTTCCCCCTTGACGTACGGCATGGCGGCGCCGGAAACGGAGCAAACGAGTATTAAAACGCCTGCTATGTATGTAATCGCCGTCATGAAATCTTCAATTCGTGCGGGTTCCGGTTTCATGTCCCGCCTCCTTTATCTATTAGTCTCTAATTACCGTGTAATTGACTTCATCAGGCCAAACGACGTTATCCGGAAAACCCTCTTGAGACGGTACGTCTCGCAATGCTTGACGATATGCCTTTACTTTTTCGAGGTCTTTAGCGCTGATCGGATAATCCGGCGCCAGTAGGTAATCTGTTTTTGAAATTAAGGAATCACGTTTAGCGCGTACCTCATCCTCTTTTTTCTTTCGCAACTCTTCGGGTGTCGGCTGAGGAATTTCCTCGACAGTGGTAGCAATTTTGTTACCGCTTTCGTCGTTTACAGCGACTTCTTTATACAGCTCAGGTTCAGCTGCTACTAGTTGCTGAAGAATCTGACGCATTTTGTTGTCGTGCGCTGTACGAGAAGTATGTGAAATCTGCACGCCTACGAGTTCTGCGGCGCTCGACGGATACGGGATTTCGTCCCATCCGCTGTTTACGTCGTTTTTATCTTTGATCTTAAAGAAAACGCCTTTTTTGTCTGCCGGAGCTACGGTCGTGCAATCCTGCGGGAATAACCATTCGTCAGGGTTTTGGGGGTTACGCTGAGCGATGGAGCCGTCTGCATAAAAGCCGTCGGCGTCATACGTGAAAACCTGCTTTAAAGAAGGAGAAGTCATGTTAACCTCAAAAGAAATTAAAGAATTACAACCAAAGGACAAGCGCTATCAAATAACTATTCAGGCTGGACTAGCGCTCAGAGTCCAGCGCTCAGGTGTTAAATCGTGGATTTTGCGTGTACCTCAAAATGGCCGTATGGTTGATATAACGTTAGGTCATTACCCCGAAATGACGCTACAGCATGCATGTGCAATCGCACGCCGGCGCCGGAAAGATTTGGAATTAGAACCATCAGGTTCATATACGGTCAGAGACGCGTTCAAATTTTGGTGCTCTAAGAAAAGGGGGAGAATTATTAGCTATCGCGATGAAAAAATACGCCTAGAAAAATACGTTATTAGCAAAATCGGCAGCCGACAACTCGATTCAATCACGCCGCCTATCCTTATTAACCTCATGGAGCCTATAGATCAGGCGGGCAAAGGTTCTACAGTCAAACGCCTGCTCATGCGCACACGCGAGATATTCGATATGGCTGTCAACGCTGGTTATCTGCATTCAAATCCGTTAGCGAAAATTACTAAGGTTTTTCCGGTTCCAGTCGTTTCACACATGCCATCCGTTGACTGGAAAGAATTGCCTGTCGTCGTTTCTCAAGTAGAAAAACTTGCGAATGACAAATATCGTTTGCTGTTTTATTTTTCGTTAGCTACGTTATTACGCCCGGCAGAGGTTGTTTCTATTCGCCTCGAATGGATTAACGAAGAGTCCATTACGATACCTGCTGAACACATGAAAATGAAACGCGTTCATCGTGTCCCGTTAACGCCATATCTAATAAATTTAATCACAGATATTAAAAATGCTCGTTCAAATCAACGTTCACCGTTTTTATTCCCTGCGAAAAATAAGAACAAACCTATTAGTTCTCAGGCGTTAGCAAAATGGATGCACGATCAGGACGTTTTTAGAGATCGTCTCGTACCGCATGGACTTAGAGCTATCGGCCGTTCTTGGTTTGCAGACAATGGCGTTCCGTTCGAAGTCGCCGAGGCCTGTCTAGCTCATGTAGTTGGTTCTCAAGTTGTTAGAGCGTATCAGCGAGGTGATTATTTTGCACCGCGCCAAAAAATTTTTCTTCAATGGCACGGCTACATAATGCAGTGTGCTCAATGTGCTCAGGTTTTCGTCATGAAGTCAGACACGACGGAGCCTGAGACCAAAAAAACCAAAAAAACTAGGTAGTGCTAGGCACAGATAAAAGCGCTCGCCCCGCTCAATTTTGACGGGGCTTTATTCAGTTTTCTGACAATTCCCGAATAGCTGAGGGCTGATTGGTGTTCGAAGCTCCGTAAAGAGGATGACTCCAAGAAGCGTTATAGCCTAAAGTTAAGTTATAAATCGGAGCAACTGATCCGCTTGTAGTCCAACCTATATCGGTACCACCGTCCAAGTTTTGAAATCCTCCAGTCCATCCGGCGTTTGAGGTATATAGATAAGAAAAAGAGCCGCCGTTATTCGGTTAGAACGCTCGAATGAGGTTAAAACCAAAGATGGCGTTTACTCGTACCTCGTTCATCCCAGTCTGATAAAGAGAGCAAATACGTGAAGCATCAAATCCCATTTGCCCCGATCCGCCTGATGATTCGAGTAAATAACTTGCTGTCATATGCGGATACTTAAAGTAGCAAGCTCCATCGGCTTCTGAATTAGCAATTACGGCATAAGTATTCGACCATTCGCCATGGATATTCGGGAATCTTCAGATAATTCGATTTGATAAAATGCGAAAACCAACTCCGGAGGGCATGTCGGGGGCGGAATTGGAGAGTTCTTGGTCATCTCTCTGATCGGAGTAGAAACCATGTAAAACGCCTCACCGATTCACGGTCGGGAGGCGCTTAAAGGTAGTTGGAACATGCCCAAATGTTCAACTGTCGCTAGTATAAGGCATTTGATTCGACTCATCATTAAATTGTTGGTCGGATTGGTTTTATTGCTGATCTGCTAGGCGCGTAAGTAAAGAGCCCCAGAGCGTAAGCCGAGGGGCTCGCGTGTTTCTGACCGAATATCTTGAGCAGTGGCCGAGGGTTTGACGATCAATTTGACATATCACAGTACGGCTTTCATGACCTTACTGGAGCAATGTTTATTTCTAGGACAGGGCCTAGAAAATATGACCGTGATATGTACGAAAGTCATACAAGCGGGTCACTCTCTTGGACTTTCGATGCATCGCGAAACTCAGCTCTCTACGGGGCTTCGACGACGAACCAGCCCGCCGCCTTACAGGTTTATTGCCTTATCCGTTATTGATATCGAATCAACAGGTACCCTCTAAGCGATTTTGGCTGGTTTGTATCAGAACTACCAAACAAAGCGTTTGATTTTGAGGCATCAAAATTAGCGTCATCTGTTATAACGTAATTGTTGTTTTCTTGAGTTGCAACAATTCTTCCGTTTCTTACCCTATTGGGCCGTAACGCACCGTTCCAACTGAGGACGTATCCAGCATCTATATTGCCTAGGTTTGCAGAATTCAAATAGCCTTCGATATTCGGGTTTTGTCTCTAGTTAAAGCGTATCAGGCATAAGGATCGAACAGAGGCAGGTTGGTTTGTCGTTGATGCCCCATAAATGGGATCGGAGCCCGCAGCATTAAAGTTAACAATCCCTGATGCGGTCCCGGGTTCCCGCATAATTGTGAATGTCCACCGAGTGCTAGCGCTCAGGGCGCCACCCGCGGCAGTCAATGGATCGAAGTAACCGGCAATATTTGAAAAACCCGTAATATTCGGGAATTGTCAGAAAACTGAATAAAGCCCCGTCAAAATTGAGCGGGGCGAGCGCTTTTATCTGTGCCTAGCACTACCTAGTTTTTTTGGTTTTTTTGGTCTCAGGCTCCGTCGTGTCTGACTTCATGACGAAAACCTGAGCACATTGAGCACACTGCATTATGTAGCCGTGCCATTGAAGAAAAATTTTTTGGCGCGGTGCAAAATAATCACCTCGCTGATACGCTCTAACAACTTGAGAACCAACTACATGAGCTAGACAGGCCTCGGCGACTTCGAACGGAACGCCATTGTCTGCAAACCAAGAACGGCCGATAGCTCTAAGTCCATGCGGTACGAGACGATCTCTAAAAACGTCCTGATCGTGCATCCATTTTGCTAACGCCTGAGAACTAATAGGTTTGTTCTTATTTTTCGCAGGGAATAAAAACGGTGAACGTTGATTTGAACGAGCATTTTTAATATCTGTGATTAAATTTATTAGATATGGCG
>CDZJ01019031.1_pt1 | contig 14846 bp, 10 predicted proteins | sample 557391 | NCBI WGS metagenome assembly CDZJ01 (sample SAMEA3182111, study PRJEB8094) | gut metagenome | biome: human; feature: gut; material: Stool; isolation source: human stools | place: Canada | collected 2013-05-07 | reverse complement strand
TTATGATAGATACCACTGTATTTCAAAATAAGACAGCCGTTTATTATACGTTAGGCTGCAAATTGAACTTTTCAGAGACTTCAACTATCGGCAAAATCCTGCGGGAGGCAGGAGTCCGGACTGCACGTAAAGGGGAAAAAGCAGACATCTGTGTAGTAAATACTTGTTCGGTGACGGAGATGGCAGACAAGAAATGTCGTCAGGCTATTCATCGGTTGGTCAAGCAGCATCCCGGAGCTTTTGTGGTAGTGACCGGATGTTACGCGCAGTTGAAACCCGGCGACGTGGCAAAGATAAAAGGAGTAGATGTAGTGCTGGGTGCCGAGCAGAAAGGAGACTTGTTGCAGTATCTCGGCGACCTCCATAAGCATGAAGAGGGAGAGGCATTTACTACCACCACCAAAGATATCCGTTCGTTTTCTCCTTCGTGTTCACGGGGCGACCGTACTCGTTTCTTCCTGAAAGTACAAGACGGATGCGATTATTTCTGTTCTTATTGTACCATTCCTTTTGCCCGTGGACGCAGCCGTAACGGTACTGTTGCCTCTATGGTGGAGCAGGCAAGGCAGGCTGCTGCCGAAGGCGGAAAAGAGATCGTACTGACAGGCGTGAATATCGGCGATTTTGGTAAGACTACCGGTGAGACTTTCTTTGATCTGGTGAAAGCGCTGGATCAGGTGGAAGGCATCGAACGTTACCGCATTTCTTCTATCGAGCCCAATCTGCTGACTGATGAAATCATCGAGTTCGTTTCCCGTTCCCGTAGATTTATGCCTCATTTTCATATCCCGTTGCAATCCGGTTGCGATGAAGTGCTGAAATTGATGCGCCGTCGTTATGATACGGCTCTTTTTGCCTCTAAAGTAAAGAAAATCAAGGAAGTGATGCCGGATGCCTTTATCGGAGTCGATGTGATTGTAGGTACTCGCGGAGAGACGGAAGAGTATTTTGAACAGGCTTATCAGTTTATTTCCGGACTGGATGTGACACAGTTGCATGTGTTCAGCTACTCCGAACGTCCGGGGACGCAGGCCTTGAAGATAGATTATGTGGTTTCGCCGGAAGAGAAACATCAGCGCAGCCAGCGCTTGCTGACACTTTCTGATGAAAAGACACGGGCTTTCTATACCCGTCACATCGGGCAGACCATGCAGGTATTGATGGAAAAATCAAAAGCAGGTACACCGATGCACGGGTTTACCGCTAACTATATCCGCGTAGAAGTGGAGAATGACGAATCATTGGACAATCAGATGATTAACGTCCGACTGGGAGAATTTAATGAAGACATGACAGCGCTTAAAGGCACAATTCTGATGAATTATGAAGTCTAGATTTATCTATTGGCTGGTATATAGCGGGATGTGGCTGTTTTCGGCGCTTCCCTTCCGGATATTGTATTTACTTTCGGATTTCAATTACCTGTTGATGTACCGTATAGGGAGGTATCGCCGGAAAGTAGTACGGGAAAATCTGAAGAAATCATTTCCCGAAAAAGACAAGAAAGAAAGGCTGCAGATCGAACGCCGTTTCTATCGTTACCTTTCCGACTATATGCTTGAAGACTTGAAAATGCTTCATATGTCACCCGAAGACCTTTATAAGCGGATGACTTATAAGAATACGGAACAATATCTGGAACTGACCGAGAAATATGGCGGAATCATCGTAATGATTCCTCATTATGCCAATTATGAATGGCTGATCGGGATGGGATCTATTATGAAACCGGGTGATGTACCGATGCAAGTCTATAAACCTCTGAAAGATAGATACTTGAACGAATTGTTTCAGCGCATCCGTTCCCGCTTCGGAGGATATAACGTTCCGAAACATTCTACGGCACGCGAAATTATCAAGTTGAAGCGTGAAGGCAAAAAGATGGTTGTCGGTCTGATTACTGACCAGTGGCCCAGCGGAAACGAAAAATACTGGACTACTTTTTTGGGGCAGGAAACCGCCTTTCTGAATGGTGCGGAGCGCATTGCGAAAATGATGAACTTCCCTGTGTTCTATTGTGATCTGACAAAACCCGGCAGAGGGTATTGCGTAGCTGAGTTTAAGCTGATGACAGAGAAACCGAAGGAGACGGGTGAAGGAGAAATTACGGAAATGTTTGCTGATTATCTGGAACAGACGATTCGCAGGGAACCGGCTTATTGGCTGTGGTCTCATAAACGTTGGAAAGCTTCTAAGGCTGAATGTGAAAGGGGGTAAGGATGAAAGTGTCAGTGGTTATTTTGAATTGGAACGGGTGCGATATGCTTCGTACTTTTCTTCCGTCCGTGATCCGCTATTCGAAGAGCGAAGAAGTAGAAGTCTGTGTGGCCGACAATGGCTCTACGGATGCTTCTGTGGAAATGCTTCGGGAGGAATTTCCTTGTGTCCGGATCATTGTGCTGGATCAGAATCATGGATTCGCAGATGGATATAACCTGGCTTTGCAGCAGGTAGAAGCGGAGTATGTGGTACTTCTGAATTCTGATGTTGAGGTGACCGAACATTGGCTTGAACCGATGATCTCCTATCTTGATGGCCATCCGGAGGTAGCTGCCTGTCAGCCGAAAATCCGTAGCCAGCGGCAAAAAGAGTATTTTGAATATGCCGGAGCAGCCGGAGGATTTATAGATAAGTACGGCTATCCGTTCTGTCGTGGGCGTATAATGGGAGTGGTCGAAAAGGATGAGGGACAGTATGATACGATCCTACCAGTTTTCTGGGCAACGGGAGCCGCCCTGTTTATCCGTCATGCGGATTATCGTGAGGCGGGCGGACTGGACGGACGTTTCTTTGCCCACATGGAAGAGATTGATTTATGCTGGCGACTACGTTCCCGTGGTCGGGAAATCGTTTGCATTCCTCAAAGTACGGTCTATCACGTCGGTGGTGCAACTCTGAAAAAGGAGAATCCCCGCAAGACTTTTTTGAATTTTCGTAATAATCTTGTCATGCTCTATAAGAATCTTTCGGACGAAGAGTTAAATAAAGTGATGCGTATCCGGACTTGTCTCGATTACGTGGCTGCATTCACATTTCTGCTGAAGGGGCAGTTGGACAACGCCCGTGCGGTGATGCGTGCCCAGAAAGAATATAAACAGATTTGTCCTTCATTTTCTTCTTCCCGTAAAGAAAACTTAAGAAAAACTTCTTTGAATCCAATCCCTGAACGGATAAAAAGTAGTATCTTGTGGCAGTTTTATGTGGGAGGGTGCAAAAGATTCTCTCAATTGTCGGATTTAAAAGGATAACAAAATGGAACCAAAAGTAAGGAGAGGCATCGGGCTGGTAGCACATGATGCCATGAAAAAAGACCTCATCGAATGGGTGCTGTGGAACTCGGAACTGTTGATGGGAAATAAATTCTATTGTACAGGTACTACAGGTACTCTGATTCTGGAAGCACTGAAGGAGAAGCATCCTGAAGTGGAGTGGGACTTCACAATTCTGAAATCCGGTCCTTTGGGAGGTGACCAGCAGATGGGATCGCGTATTGTGGACGGTCAGATTGATTATCTATTCTTTTTCACTGACCCTATGACTTTGCAGCCACATGATACGGATGTTAAAGCATTAACCCGACTGGCCGGTGTTGAGAACATCGTTTTCTGTTGTAATCGTTCTACGGCGGATCATATCATTTCCAGCCCTCTGTTTATGGATCCCGATTACGAACGTACCCATCCGGACTATTCCAGTTATACGAAACGGTTCGAAAACAAATCCGTGGTAACGGAAGCTGTAGAATCGGTAAATAAAAGAAAAAGAAAGAAGAGATAGGTCGTTATAGACTGAAAATATGATAGTGTGAGGCTGCTTCAAGTAGAAATGAGGCAGCCTTACTTGTGCCATGCCTTTGGCACGACGATGCCACGCCTTTGGCACAACTGTGCCATGCCCTTGTCACAACTGTTTCCAAGCCTTTGTCACAACTGTGCCACACCCTTGTCACAACCGTGACACTCCTTTGGCATAACTGTGCCCATTACTTGGCACAAGCGGAATGATAGGGTGTTGTAAATAAGTTGACCGGATGTGGCAGTCCGGATGATAGGATGACAGACCAATGTGCTTCTTGATAATAACACAAACTGATAAAGCAAAGGTACTTATCTGCTGCAATGCAGTTCTACTCCGGCTGAGTCGATGTCTGCTCCCATAGGCGGATTCCGTTTGGAAAGACGAAGTTCTATTTCTTCAATGGCAGGAAATTCTGCCAGTAGTCTTTTAGCTATTCGTCCGCATACGTGTTCCAGCAACTTCGACGGGATGGACATTTCAGCTTTCACGGCTTCGTGTATTTCGGCATAGTTGACCGTATCCACCACGTCGTCTGTTTGAATAGCCTGACTGATATCTACCTTCAACTTCAAGTTGATAATATACTCATTTCCAATGATATTCTCTTGGGGGGCTACTCCATGATAAGCGAAGCAGCAGATGTCTTTCAGCAAAATATAGCTGTTGTTTATCTTCATATCTTTTGTTTTCTAAAAAAGTAAAGGTAAGGCTTTATTTCTTTTTATAAAGTGTTTTCGATCATTTTTGTTCGCTTATTAAATGAATGAAAGGCTTTATAAATGAGATTTTAGTCATCAGCTATGTAATTCAACTGCCATTTTTAGTCCCATGAAAGACGTCGTGCGATATCTATAATATGAGGGACTTCTTTATTCAAAGGTTCGCCGTTCAGTACAGTTTCATATTTCTTTAAATAAGCTTCTGCCATGACACTTGAATTGAATAGATCTCTGGCATATTCGTGGCAGACTTTCGGAGAATATTGTGCTGACTGTATATGTTCGGCCATTTCCTGTCCGTGAGCGGTCAGAAAACCGACTTCCGGTGAAACGAGTTCGGGAAGCGCACCGTAGGGAGTACCGAATACGGGAGCTCCGAAGTATAAGGATTCGGTGATTGCAAGTCCGAAAGGTTCGTGCCATGTAACGGGGAAAATAAGCCCTTTTGACTGCTCAATAATAACTTTTTTCTTTGAATCATCTACCATTCCATGAAAATGAATCCGTGGATTCCATGTGAATCGGAAGCCCATTTTGAGATTGAGGCGATAACCGCCTAAAACGTCCAGTTGTGCGTTCTTGATGCTTTGGACAACGGCGATAGCTCCTTTGATATTTTTGACCTTCCAGGCTGCTTTGCCTAGAAAATGGTAGTTTTTTCTGGAAAGGGTGAGGTTGGCGGGACCGTAGTCATCCCAGTCCAGTCCATTGTAAACGAATGATTCGCTTCCAAGTCTTTGTGCATGATTACGTGAGACAAAAACGATGTTCCGGTCTGCGTTGGCCGGGATTCCATTGCCGTGTATGGTCAGTAAGTGCGGCTTGGTGATTCCTTCGGGAACGGGAATGTTGAAATGTACGATGTCCGCGTCTGTGGGGATTTGGGTGTTCAGATTTACGCTAGGGTCCAGTTCTATCACTTTAGCGAAAGGGCAGGAGGAACCTTTTCCTGCGATGAAGGTGACTTTGTGTCCGCGCTTATTGAGTTCTTTACCCAGATACCACATTACTCTTTGAGTTCCGCCGTATTTTATAGATGGAATTTTATCTCCTAAGACAATCGTTATATTCATTTGTTCTCGGTCTATAGTTCTTTGGAACAAAAGTAGTAAATTATTTGATAATTAAACTTAGAGTTAAGAAAAGTTTGGCTTGCACAATGTTTTATTATTTGACTTTTAATAAATCCTTTTGTGCCACCAACTGTGGAATTATCTTAAGCAGGATAGGGGTAAAGAGAATGCAGATGGTCAATGTCAGCAGGAGCAGTGCGCTTGCTTCTGCCCAGTCGTTATGAATATAATGCGAAACGACCGGTCTTGTAAAGTGAATAATCGGTCCATGAATACTGAGTGTGATAATGGAATATCGCCCCAGATAAGAAACGATGCTTATTCTTTTTATTTTCTTACAGATCAGCATAATCATAAAGATTCCGGCAAATGCGGCAATGTATACCTGGAATATGTTGCCGGGATAATTGTTGGTCCGCATACCCGGCGTGGTGGCGGTGAAGTACATTACGACCAGTGCCAGCAGGACAAATGAGGGAATAATCTTGTCGAACCGATGACTGGGGAACAGGAAGAAATTATATCGGCGAACCCAGAAACCTGCCACATAGAAGGGGAGGGCAGTCATGGCAACGTCTATATACAAAGGAAGTTCGATGTGAAATTTGCCCAGGAAGAATCCTGTGCATCCGATCAGTAACGTTGCTGCAAACATCAGAGATAAATGCTTGTCACGCAGATAATGAATCAGATAGAACAGGATATTGCAGTTGAACAGAGCAAGCAGAAACCAGATGGGAGGATTGAACTTGATGAGGTCGTGCCCGTGAAAGACAAACAGTAATTCTCTCCATGACACAGGGAGATGGAAAGTTCCCGGTGCAATCTTCCATACAATGTATTTTAGTAGAAAGGCGCTGACGTAGAAGAAGATAAAGGGAATGATTAGCTTATTGGTCTTTCGGATAATGAACCCGTATAATCCTTCATAAGGCTTGAAGAAAATTCCTGATATAAAGAAATAGAGAGGCATGCGAAAGCAGGATAGCATGGAATGCTTGTCAAGTTGGTCGAAAGCGCCTCCGATATGCGCCATCACTACCAGAATAATGCAGACTCCCTTGGTTAAGTCCACAAAATCAATACGCCGATGCTGATTGTCTCCCATTTATTTTGCGTTGCGTTTTTGCGTTGCAAAGATACTTGATTAATTGGAAAAAACGGAATGAAGGAAGATAAAGAATTGCCGCATGGGAGAGAAACGGAGGTGTCAAAACTATCAGTTGATTTTATTCAGGCACAGATGACACGGATTTACAGTTTTAAGAGATTATAGGTCTAAAAAACGTGTTAATCCGTGTCACCCGTGCCTAAAGATATTTATTTCTTGGGAGCTCTGCCGGTGTATTTTATTAGCTCACGTATCTTGTCATTGAGTTCTTCTGCTTTCATCAACTGTTCCAGAGTGAGGTGCATCCGGTAACGCCAATAATTGCGCGGATTGGCTGGTACATTAATCCGTTCTTCCTGCACATTCGGATTTCTCCATTTGCCATCAATGCTCAGCCAGTCTTGCAGGGACAGAATACAAAGTATGGAATTGCTTTTCAGATGATTGCGCACCACTTCTTCGCACAATTCGGGAGTGGCGACTGTCGGTGCGGTTCCGTAATGCCCCAGCATCGTGTTGTAGTAACGCTGTGTCTGCAGGTAATCTTCTTCCCACCAGCCTCGCAAAGTAGACATATCATGAGTGGAGATGGTACAAACCGACCGGTATGGGTATTCATTTAAATATCCGAACTCGTGCATCGGATTCTTTGGCATCCGCTGAATCTCCAGGCTGAGGATACGAAGATCATTCATGACGGACGAAACACAATCCGGAATCATACCCAGGTCTTCTCCGCAAACCAGCATACGTGTCGATTGTGTCAGTTGCGGTAGTTTCTTCATAGCCTGTTGGCGCCAGAACTCGTTGTGGCGGTGATAATAATACTGATCATACAGTCTGTTAAACGCATTCTGCTCCTGTTCATTGAGTGAACGGAAGATGAAATCGCGTTGTATTCCGATGCGCGGATGATATTTATCTTTTTCTTTCGTATCCGGTACAAAAAGAACATCACTGATCAAAGTGTATAGTCCATCCCGAATCCAAAGACTGTTTTCATCATTCTTTCCTGCAAAGAAACTCTCCACTTCCCGTTGGGTGGTGAACTCCGGTTTCATGTGATAAACACCGGGTGTTTCGGCAGGAAGCAGAAAAGTCTGTTTCACATAATCGGTATGCGGACCGAATACTTGCCCGAGGAAGGATTCATGAATATATGGAATCAGATATTCTTCCCGAAAGGGGAGACCGTAACTTTCGATTTCCTCCCGACTCATAGGGATGGAGGGAATGAACTGTCCGAGTAATCCGTGTACGGCATGCATCGGGATTTCCCAGATACGGAAGAAACCAAGGATGTGGTCAATCCGGTAAGCGTCGAAGTACTCTGACATTTTTTGGAAACGCTTCATCCACCAGCGGTAGCCGTCCTTTTCCATGACGTCCCAGTTGTACGTGGGGAATCCCCAGTTTTGTCCGTTCACGGAGAAATCATCGGGAGGGGCGCCCGCCTGCCCGTTGAGATTGAAGTAATAAGGTTCGGTCCATGCTTCCACACTGTTGCGGCTGATGCCGATAGGGATATCTCCTTTGAGTACGACACCGTGTTCGCGGGCGTATTTCGTAGCGGCTACCAATTGCAGGTGCAGGTGAAACTGGATATAATAATAAAGTGCGATGTGCGGGTAATCTACAGATTCCGGCCGGCACATCTTCTCTATATCTTGTGCATTATAAACGGAATGTCTGGGCCATTCACGGAAATTAGGTGTCTGAAAGGCATCGCGCAGGTAGCTGAAAACAGCGTAAGGTTGCAGCCATTCCTTGTTGGCATTAAAGAATTCGCCGAACTCTCCGGAGGCTAATACTTTTTCTCCTTCCTGCTTGAAGATCAGTCGGAAGTATTCCCATTTCGTTTGGTTGACAGCTTCATAATCCATCGCCGGCAGGCCGTTGAGTTCTTTCTGTTTTTTGTTGAACTTCGCTGCGGCTGACTTGTCTTTCAGTGTTCCCATCTGCTTTATATCTGCATACATCGGGTGGAAAGCATAAATGGAGATACTATTATATGGATAAGAATCGGTCCACTCATGAGTCATGGTCGTATCATTGATCGGTAATATCTGTATAACCTTTTGTTGGGTACTTACAGCCCAGTCAATCATGCGTTTCAAATCTCCGAAATCTCCTACTCCGAAACTGTTCTCTGATTTCAGTGAAAAGACTGGGATGGCTATACCGGCCCCTTTCCATACCGGAATATCGAAATATGCATATCGGTCGGAGATGACCAGCGTCTCATTTGTTTTCAGTTCCGGGTCGGCAAGATAGCGGTTGGGGTTATTTTCCCAGCAGTCCGCTTTCTTTTCTTCTTTATGGTAAAGGATGAATTTGTATTCCAGCGGGAATTTCAGCTTACTTGCATCCAGCTCGATCTGCCATTCCGGAAAGTTGGCATCGCTCATGGGAATCGCTTTGTCCGGGTCCCAGTTTCCCAATGCTTTCTGATTTCCGCAAATTGCCAGGCAATAGTCTTTGTTGATGCGTGGGGCGTATGCCTTGATGACCAGCCCTTTTCTGTGACAAGGCGGAATTTCAGCTCTGTCGGGATGGGCTAACAAGGCTTCCGTGAAGGCCGAACTGTAGTAATACAATTGTTCGGGGATATTTTTCCAGCAGTCTTTAATCTGATACTTCTTTTTAGAGTTACCGGATAAAAAGAGACGTCTCGGAAAACTGTCCCATTCTTTGCGGATGATGATTTGGTTTTGTTCTATCTGATAGCTGTAATTGATAGTCATTCCTTCTTTGGGAACTTCCAGTTCCACGTCTGCCGTCCAGTATATGCCGTCTGTGGTATGCATGGGGATCGACTCCGGCAGCAGCCCGGCAATCCTGACTTCTTCTCCCCAACTGGTACGATATTCGATGTTAAATGATACAGTCATATATATTAGATTTTGATTAGACACTAATGACTATGCAAGTATAAGACATTTTTTTGAATAAAAAATAAAAGGAGCCGTATTAGGACTCCTTTTAATCTTTTGTTTATATATTAATTAACATACGTCACATGTTAACCGCATCTGGAAGCACCGCAAGTGGTACAGATCAGACAGCCTTCCTGATAGACCAAAGTTTCATTACCGCAATTCGGGCATTTTTTTCCTTTGGCTTCCGTTCCGTCCTGAATATATTTCTTCAATGCACGTTCTACACCGTTCTTCCAAGTGTTGATGCTCTCGCTGTTTAGTTGCAGAGAACCTACCAGCTTGATAACCTGCTCGATCGGCATCCGGTAACGGAGTACACCGGAGATCAGTTTTGCATAGTTCCAGTATTCCTTGTTGAACTTCTCTGACAATCCTTCGATAGTCGTCTTGTATCCACGTTTATTTTCGAACTGGAAGTCGTAACGCTTGGTTCCATCCTCGTCTATATTCTTGATAATACGTCCGCTGGTTACGCTTTTCGGCAACAGGATACCTTCATCGTCATCCTGCAAACCTGTGAATATCTCGTAAGGATGTCCATCCAGCAGTCCTACAAAAGCCACCCATTTCTCTTTGTTATTCTGGAAACGAACCACGTCGGCTTCCAGTATTCTTGGGCGTGTTTCTACTACCGTAGGCGGTTTGCAAGGAGGAAGAGTTTCTTTCTTATCCGATTTGGTTGAAATCAATACTCCGGAACGTGAGCCGTCGCGGTATACCGTACATCCTTTGCAACCGGATTTCCATGCTTCTACATACAGGCGGTTGACAAGATCCTCGTCTACATCGTTCGGCAGGTTGATGGTTACGCTGATAGAGTGGTCTACCCATTTTTGGATTCTTCCCTGCATCTTTACTTTCATCAACCAGTCTACGTCATTGGAAGTCGCTTTATAATAAGGTGACTTAGCCACCAGCTCGTCAATCTCTTCCTGCGAATAACGCTTGGCGGGATCGTATCCGTTAGCTTCCATCCATGTCACGAATTTATGATGGAATACGATATATTCTTCGAATGCGTCGCCTGTCTCGTCAACAAAGTCAACGTGTACATTCGTATCGTTCGGGTTTACTTTTCTTCTGCGCTTGTAAACGGGCAGGAAGACCGGTTCGATACCGGAAGTCGTCTGTGTCATCAGACTGGTTGTTCCTGTAGGAGCAATCGTCAGACATGCAATATTACGACGGCCATATTTCTTCATTTCTGCGTACAGTTCCGGATCAGCCTCGGCAAGACGCTGAATGAACGGATTGTTCTGTTCACGCTCATTGCTGTATATTTCGAAAGCACCGCGTTCTTTTGCCATTTCAACCGAAGAACGATAGGCACCGAGGGCCACTGTCTTATGTACTTTTTCAGAGAATTCGGTTGCTTCTTCGGTTCCGTAGCGCAGACCTAAAGCAGCAAGCATATCGCCTTCCGCAGTGATTCCCACACCTGTACGGCGACCTTGACCGCTCTTCTTATATATCTTGTTCCACAAGTTGCGTTCGGCATGTTTTACCTCTTCGCCTTCCGGGTCTTGATCGATCTTTTCCATGATACGTTCGATCTTCTCCAGTTCGAGGTCGATGATGTCGTCCATGATGCGTTGAGCCAGCGCAACGTGTTTTTTGAACAGTTCGAAATCAAAATAGGCATCCGGTTTAAACGGATTTACTACATAAGAATATAGATTGATAGCCAGCAGACGACAAGAGTCATAAGGACACAATGGAATTTCACCGCATGGATTGGTAGATACAGTCTTATAACCTAAATCTGCGTAGCAATCGGGCACAGATTCACGGATAATCGTATCCCAGAATAAAACACCGGGTTCTGCCGATTTCCATGCATTGTGCACAATCTTCTTCCATAATGTGGAAGCATCTATTTCTTTAGTGGTAGTCGGATTTGCCGATTCAATCGGATATTGTTGTATATAAGGTTTCTCGTCAACTGCCGCCTGCATGAAAGCGTCGTCCAGCTTTACGGAAACATTGGCTCCGGTAACTTTTCCTTCCGTCATTTTAGCGTCGATGAAGGCTTCCGAATCCGGATGCTTGATAGACACACTCAGCATCAGTGCACCACGACGACCGTCCTGAGCTACTTCGCGGGTAGAGTTGGAATAACGTTCCATGAACGGAACGAGACCAGTGGAAGTCAATGCCGAATTTTTAACGGGAGAACCTTTCGGGCGGATGTGAGACAAGTCATGACCTACTCCTCCACGTCTTTTCATGAGCTGTACTTGTTCCTCGTCGATTTTGATGATAGCGCCATAAGAGTCTGCTGCGCCGTCTACCCCGATTACGAAGCAGTTGGATAGTGAAGCGACCTGATAGTCATTACCGATACCCGTCATCGGGCTTCCTTGCGGAACGATGTACTTAAAATGATCCAGCAGATCATACAGTTCCTTTGCTGTCAGTGCATTCGGATACTTTGCCTCGATACGTGCTACTTCATTGGCAATTCTCCAATGCATATCTTCCGGAGATTTTTCATAGATGTTTCCGAAAGAATCCTTTACTGCGTACTTGTTTACCCAAACCCTTGCAGCAAGTTCGTCGCCTTGAAAATATCGTAAAGATTCTTTGTAGGCTTCGTCATAAGAATAAATTTGTTTTTCCACGATCCAATGTGTCTTAGATTTTATTATTTAATAAGTAATGTGTAGAAGTTTACTTATCAGTAACAAATGTGGCTGCAAAGCTAAGAATGTTTTTTTATCTATCAAAATAAAAATGCAACATTTTATCAACAGGCTTTAAGTTTTCCGTTTGTTATTGTTAAGTCTTTGATTAACAGATAACTTTGCTTTTTGTTCATGGCTTTAAGTTTTCCAAAAAGAAAATTAGATTATTTCATTGATATGGCAAAATAATATTTCTTTTTGTATCTTTGCAAAAAAAAGATATGTTTGAAACCGTAAAGAACAGAAGAACAATCCGGAAATACCAGCAAAAAGATATTGCTCCTGATTTGTTAAATGATTTGCTCGAAACCTCTTTCCGCGCTTCTACGATGGGAGGGATGCAACTTTATAGTGTTATAGTGACTCGCGATGCAGAAATGAAAGAGAAACTTTCTCCTGCTCATTTCAATCAGCCGATGGTAAAAGGGGCACCTGTCGTGCTTACTTTTTGTGCCGATTTCCGCCGTTTCAGCAAGTGGTGTGAACAGAGAAACGCTGTTCCCGGCTACGATAATTTAATGTCTTTTATGAATGCGTCTATGGATACCTTGTTGGTTGCGCAAACCTTCTGCACGTTGGCTGAAGAGGCAGGCTTGGGTATCTGTTATCTGGGAACGACTACTTATAATCCGCAAATGATCATCGATACACTTCAACTGCCGAAACTGGTATTCCCTATTACGACGATCACAGTCGGCTATCCGGACGGTACTCCGGCCCAGGTGGACCGCTTGCCTCTCGAAGCTGCCGTGCATCAGGAAGTTTACCATGATTATACTCCGGAAGACATCGATCGCTTGTACGAGTATAAAGAATCACTGCCGGAAAATAAACAGTTTATAGAAGAAAATAAGAAAGAAACTCTGGCACAGGTATTTACGGATGTACGTTATACAAAGAAAGACAATGAATTTATGTCTGAGAACTTGTTGAAAGTGCTTCGTCAACAAGGATTCTAATGATAAGTAATAGGTAATAGCTATGCGGACTGCACTTGTTTATGCAGCTTCGATATTACCTATTACTTAATACCTATTACTTGAATTATGCTTTCTTCTTCAGCAACGACTCAATCTCCTGTACCTCAGCCTGAAAGCTTTTATCTACTTCCAGTTGACCTTTTACAGTCTTGCAAGCATGCAGCACTGTCGCATGATCCTTATTGCCGATGAACTTACCGATTTTTGAAGTTGAGAAATCCGTATAATTCTTAGCCAGGTACATTGCAATCTGACGTGCCTGAACCACTTCTCTTTTTCTGGATTTGGTGTGAATAGCCGATGCTTCCAGATCAAAGTGCTTGCATACTACTTTCAGTATATCGTCAATGGTAACTGCTTTTGTTTCGTTGTGAACTACGCCGTGTACAATATGTTGGGCTAAATCCAGGTCTATTTCTTTGTTGAAAATAGTAGAGCGTGCCATAATGGCGATGACGATACCTTCCAGGTCTCGTACACTCTCATTTACATTTTCAGCGATATAGTCGATCACTTCCGGTGGGAATTGCAGACCGTCGCGGTGTATCTTGTTCCGCAGGATGTTTTTGCGGAGTTCGACAGTCGGTTTTTCCAGTTCTGCCACCATTCCCCATTTGAAACGGGTCAACAGACGTTCTTCCATACCCTGCAATAATACAGGGGCACGGTCGGAAGTCAGTATAAGCTGCTTTCCGTTTTGATGTAAATGATTGAAGATATGGAAGAAAGTATTTTGAGTTTTCGTTACTCCGGCAAATTCCTGAATATCATCAATGATTAATACATCAATTGTCTGGTAGAAGTTGATAAAGTCGTTGGTCGTGTTATTACGTACGGAGTCTGTATATTGCACTTGAAACAGATGTGCCGAAACATACAATACTCTTTTATCGGCATATAATTCTTTGATTTTAGTACCGATTGCGTTTGCCAGGTGTGTTTTCCCCACTCCGGACGCTCCGTAAAGGAACAATGGATTGAAGGCAGTACCTGCTGGATTTTGCGCAACCGCTTCTGCTACGCTTCTTGAAAGTTTGTTGCTGTATCCTTCTATAAAGTTCTCGAAGTTATAGTTCGGGTTCAAGTGCGGGTCTAAGTCCTGTACGGCAGGAGCTTTCAGGAAACTGGGCGCCTTGTTGCCACCGACGATGCTTTTAGGAGTAACAGCTGTAGAACGATTGCTTGCTTCGAGATTCACGGTTTGATTCGGAATCGAAGTCTTGTCGACCATGACGTTATACATTAACTTGGTGCCTTCGCCAATAGCTTTGTACAATGTCTTTCGCAGCAAATCCACGAATTTCTCTTCCAGTATTTCATAGAAAAACTGGCTCGGGATCTGTACGATCAATGTTTTGTCCTCATATTTTAATGGAACAATCGGGGCAAACCAAGTATTATATGTCGTCTCTGGAACATTGTCTTTAATTACTTCGAGACAGCGGTTCCAAAGTACAACATGATTTGATTCAATCATAGTGACTTTAATACATTTATTAAATTAAGCGAAACTTCTACGTTTGCAAAATTGGGAATCTTATT
>CDZJ01003171.1_pt1 | contig 15040 bp, 8 predicted proteins | sample 557391 | NCBI WGS metagenome assembly CDZJ01 (sample SAMEA3182111, study PRJEB8094) | gut metagenome | biome: human; feature: gut; material: Stool; isolation source: human stools | place: Canada | collected 2013-05-07 | reverse complement strand
ATGCAACAAGTCGCATAAAAGCGTTTGTCTTCAGGTTTATCTCTGTACCAGCCAAGTGGATCAGGACATCAAGGCGGTATGTGCTGAACATCTATACCTGTAATAATGCTTACGCAGATGTTTTCCAGACTGATTTTGGATAATGCCTACAACTTATGGGAATGATATTGTGTATTGCCTCAAGTCACATTGTGGGGTAAGGGGATATTGTAGGCAGAAGTGGGTGCTTCAAGTTCAAATTATCTGCAAATTCAGTAATGAGAGGACGTGTAAACGCAATAAGGACGTTCAAGGGCTTAGTTGCGGATTTGAGGATAAATACTTTTTTTACTACAGCGGTAATCCGAAAGCAGGCGGAGGAAAACAGATTGGAGTAGCCACGAGCGATTCTCCTACGGGGCCGTTTGTTGATTTAGGGCATCCCATTGTAACGGATTCGCCCACCGGAAACGGTCAGCAAATAGATGTGGATGTGTTTACCGATCCGGTTTCGGGGAAGTCTTATCTGTATTGGGGAAATGGCTATATGGCAGGTGCGGAACTGAATGAGGATATGGTTTCCATTAAGAAGGAAACGATTACAGTGATGACTCCCGAAGGAGGGACTTTGCAGGATTATGCTTATCGTGAAGCTGCTTATGTGTTCTACCGTAACGGACTTTACTATTTCATGTGGTCGGTAGATGATACAGGGTCTCCCAATTATCATGTAGCTTATGGCACTTCAACCTCACCTTTGGGACCAATTAAAGTAGCTAAGAATCCTGTTATACTGATTCAAAACCCGGAAAAGGAAATATACGGTCCTGCCCATAATGCTGTTTTGCAAGTTCCCGGCACTGATAAGTGGTATATTGTTTATCATCGTATTAATAAGAATTATCTGAAGAGTGATCCCGGTGTTCATCGTGAAGTATGTATAGATCGTATGGAATTTAATAAAGATGGGAGCATTAAACAAGTAATACCCACTCCTTAATAATATCTTTCCTGATTTCGGTAGATGGTCAGGTTGTTTCAGGACGGAATTGTATTGTATGATTTGAATAATGAAAGATTATAGATGAATAGGATTATAGGTAAAAAGAGAGTCGTGATTTTAGGTTTTCTGTTTGTATGTGTGGCGGGTGGATGTTCTCGATCTGTTCCTGATGTAAGTTATCAGATAGAAACGGATAAGCCTTGTCAAACGATGGCATATTTTAGTGCTTCAGACGCCTGGAGTATGCAGTTTATCGGACTTTGGCCGGAAGAGAAACAAAACCAGGTAGCCGATTGGCTGTTCAGTACGGAGAATGATGCGAACGGACAGCCGAAAGGTATCGGTCTGTCCCTCTGGCGTTTCAATGTCGGTGCAGGCAGTGCGGAACAAGGGGAGGCTAGTCAGATCGCCTCTCCCTGGATGCGAGCCGAGTGTTTTCTGAACGCGGATGGAACGTACGACTGGAACAAGCAACAAGGACAACGCAATTTTCTGAAACTGGCAAAGGAACGGGGAGTCAATAAATTCCTGGCTTTCCTGAACTCGCCTCCCGTACATTATACACAGAATGGATTGGCAACCAATACCGGTCGTGGAGGTACGGCAAATCTGAAGCCGGATTGTTATGAAAAGTACGTCCGTTTTCTGGCAGATGTAATACAGGGAGTGGAAAAACATGATGGCATCAAGTTCAATTACATCTGTCCTTTCAACGAACCGGACGGACATTGGAATTGGGTAGGACCGAAACAGGAAGGTTGTCCGGCAACCAACAAAGAAGTAGCTCATACTGTCCGTTTGTTAAGCAAAGAATTTGTAAGCCGGAATATGGATACGCAGATTTTAGTGAATGAATCTTCCGATTATCGCTGTATGTTCCGCACTCACGAAACAGATTGGCAACGGGGTTATCAGATTCAAGCCTTTTTCAGTCCGGATAGTGTAGATACATATTTAGGAGATACTCCGAATGTTCCCCGCCTGATGCTTGGTCATAGCTATTGGACAACGACTCCGTTAAGCGAATTACGTAATATCCGCTGCCAGTTGCGGGATACCTTAGATAAACATCAAGTTGGCTTCTGGCAAACGGAGACTTGCATCATGGGTAATGATGAAGAAATTGGTGGTGGAAATGGTTACGATCGTACAATGAAGACTGCGCTCTATGTGGCACGTATCATTCATCATGATATTGTGTATGCCAGAGCTGAAAGCTGGCAATGGTGGCGTGCCATTGGCGGTGACTACAAAGACGGACTGATTCGTGAGTATACAACAGACGATAACTTCTTGGATGGTACAATAGAAGATTCTAAACTGATGTGGGCTTTAGGAAATTATAGCCGTTTTATCCGTCCGGGAGCAGTCCGGCTATCTGTCTCGGCTTTCGATCAAACAAACGCTTTCATTCCTGATGGCGACACCGACCAGCAAGGATTGATGTGTTCTGCTTATAAGAATGTAGACGGAACGTATGTGATGGTAGTTATTAACTATGCCAATGAAGAAAAAGAGTTTTCTATTCATAAAGAAAAAGTAGGAAATACGCAATGGCAGATTTATCGTACTTCAGATAAAGAAGGGGAGAATTTGCTTCCGGTAGGAAAAGTGAAAAGTGGAAAAAACATTCAGATTCCGGCACGTTCCATTATAACGCTTCAGAGTAACTAATAAAAGCGATTTTATATTCTTTATTTTTTGAGGAGAATAATACATCTATGTGCCCGTCTATTGCTACGAAAGTAATAGACGGGCACAGTGTATAAGAAGAGGTATTTCATAGACAATAGAAGATATTTTCAGGTATCTATATCGCTTCTTAGAGTTACAGGGGTTAAAGCTGAAAATGCCATATATCAGTTTAGTTAAAACCCTCATGCAGACTATTATTTTATGAAAAGACATATTATCTTTGCCTGCATATATGAATATGTCTGTACCATGGTGATGAAAAAGTTTACGTTCTTGTTGATTACATTGTTCAGTAGTACCCTGATTCTTTTAGCCGATAATCCCTACCGTTCGTATACTGTAGCAGACGGACTGTCAAACAGTACGGTAAAAGCTATTTATCAGGATGAGATGGGATATATATGGTTAGGGACAAAAGACGGGTTGAATCGTTTGGATGGTTATGAAATTAAAAGTTTCTTTTATGAATCCGATGAGACCGTCAGACAATCCAATGATATTGTCAGTATTACAGGAGACAGGCAGGGCAGAATGTGGATTGGAACTTTTAATGGAATTACACTTTTCGATCCCTTTGAAGAGAAATATATAGATTTAGCCACTTTATATAAAGGTAGCGAATTGCCTCGTGGGGTGGTGGTTGGTTTGTCAATAGCAGCAGACGGAGCAGTATGGGTAGTTACCAAAATGGGGGTGTATATCCTTCGGGATGGAAAATGTACCTGTCTGGAAGCGTTGAGAGGACTTTATATAAACAGTATGGCACCCAGTGCAGATAATTCTCTTCTTTTGAATGTAGCAAACAAAGGCATCCTTAGACTGGATACACGAACCTCCCGTTTCTCATATATTCTGAAAGGGCCGGATTATCCGGCATTTCTGAAAATCTTTCAGGACGAAAAAGAACGTACCTGGTTGGCCTCTTCTCTAGATAATTTACAACTTTATAATCCGGCTACCAGTACAGCAACAAAAATTGAAGTGAACTTACCGGCTGACATGAGTCTATGGAAAGGACAGGTGCACGATATAAAGGTGTATAACGATTCTCTTCTACTATTAGCTACAGATAATGGGCTAGCAGTGATGAATGAACATACACATGTTATTAGCCGGACATTTGAAGAATGTATTCCTTCCGGACTGCTTGTTAACCGTCGTTTGATGAGCCTTTACAAAGACAAACAAGGATCGTTATGGTTGGGAACCTTCAATGAAGGTGCTCTGTTTTATAATGCCAGACAATATCTATTCCGTTATCATCCGCTCACTTTGAATATAAATCAGCCGATACGAGTAACCGGGAAATTAATAGAGGCACAAGGAAAATTATGGATCGGACATAATAGAGGGATATGTACTTTAAACCTGGCTAATGGTAAAGTGGAGGAAGTTCGGTTGCCAATAGGAAAAGTAGGAGCTAGCGAAGATGAAGTATACTATATGTTTCAGAATAATGAGAATGAGATACTTTTCTATGTACTCAATAAAGGAGTATACTCGCTGAATCTTCGAGATCTTTCTATTAGTAAGGAAATGATGGATATGTTCCCCCCCGGATGCACAGATACGGGCTATGGCAAAAGATGTGCAGGGAAATATCTGGATTGCAGAGGATGAACTGTCTTGCTACAATCCCAAGACAAAAAAACTTAGCCGTTCTTTTTCGACAAATCAAGATGGAAACACGCGTTTTATGCTGACGCAGGACTTGTTAGCGTATGGCTCCAGTATGTTGGTAGGCGGGCGTACGAGTGGAGTGTGGAGTTTTCCTTATCATCCCAATAATGCAGCCCATTACTTTAAAGGCAATCAACTTGATTTTGATGAACTGAAAAATAAAAATGTGAGTCTGCTTTATTTGGATAGCCAGCACTACCTTTGGGTGGGAACATATAATATGGGTGTATATCGTTGCCATTTGGAGAGAGGAACTATCGATCATTTCGGTATAGAACAGGGTCTCATACACAATTCTGTCTGCGGTGTACTCGAAGATAAAGAAACCGGAGATTTTTGGATATCTACTGTGATCGGACTTTCCAAACTGTCAATGAAAGATTCCAGAATTGTCAATTATACCAAAGATACGGGGTTCCCTTTGAATGAGGTTTCCCGGAATACTCTGTTACAGGTAGAGGATGGGAGGATTTATGTAGGTGGCAACAATGGTATAGCAGAGTTTGCTCCCCGGGAAATTATCGCCGGTCAAGAGAGACTATTACCTGTAGTACATGTATCTTCCGTAAATAGTCTCGACTCCGACGAAGGAGCCGACCGGGTACAATACGATAATGCACGCAGTTTGGAACATGTGGAATTATCCTATAAGAATGCCGCCGTACTCATCAAGTATTCCCCTTTGGATTATATCTTTCCGAAAGGATATAAATATGCTTACCGGATGGAGGGACTTGACCAGAATTGGAATTATATTGAACGTAATGAAGTCATTTATTCGCATTTGCCAGCCGGGGAATATACTTTTTATATAAAAGCATGTAACAGCGATGGCATTTGGGGGGATGCGACAGGTATCGATGTCGTGGTTCATCCTCCTGTCTGGCTCACCGGATGGGCTAAAGTGATCTATGTGCTTCTGGCACTGATGCTGGTGGGAGGCGTGCTGTATTATTTCTACAAGCGGAAATCGGATAAATATCAGCGGAGGATAGAAGAAATAGAAAAAGAGAATATTGAACGTAATTATCGGATGAAGATAGAACTTTTCACCAACTTCTCACATGAATTACGTACTCCGCTGACTTTGATTACCGGCCCGGCGGAAGATATTTTGCAGGATGAGACGCTGCCTCATAAATTCCTTTTCCCGATGAAGCAGATTTATAAAAATTCGAATCGCCTGCTTTTGCTTGTCAACCAACTAATGGATTTCCGAAAGTTAGAGTATGGAGCTATGACATTAAAGTTGAGTCGTGTCAATATAGGGACTTTCCTTACCAGCCAGATTGATAGTTTCTCGGATTTATTACATAAGAAGGAGCTGACAATCGGATATGACAATGATTATTATGGGGATAATCTTTGGATGGATACAGACCTGATGGAAAAAGTTATTTTCAATCTGTTATCGAATGCTGTGAAACACTCTCCCAAAGGCACGCAGATAAAAGTTCGTTCAGTGGAGAAAGCTGGCAGTGTTGTGATTTCGGTGAAAGATTGTGGGGAAGGAATCTCGGAGGAGAATTTGTCGAAGATATTCGATCCGTTTTTCCAGGTAGAGCAAGGTAGCAAGTCAGATCTGTTTGGTAGTGGCATCGGGTTGAATATGGTGCAATATGTAGTGAGACTGCATAAAGGGAAAATATCAGTGGAAAGCACACCCGGACATGGAGCCGAGTTTTTGGTGGAATTGAACTTGGGAAAAGAGTGTTTTGCCGGGGCGAATGTAGAGTTTGTTGAAAATCGTGAAGATACCTATCTGGAAAAAGTAAGGAGGGAGTGTATTGCTCCTATCGAAGAAGAGAAACCGGCTTCAGTAGAAGATGACAACCGTTATCGTGTACTTGTTGTAGAAGATGATGACGATATGCGCCAGTATATTGTGTCTTTGCTATCCCAACAGTATATTGTGTACGAAGCTTCCAATGGAAAGGAAGGATTGAAAGAAGCGGTTGAACAGATTCCCGATTTGATAGTCAGTGACGTGATGATGCCGGTTATGGATGGGCTTGAATTATGTAAGGCAATTAAAGAAGAGATGATTACGGCCCATATACCTGTTGTCTTGTTGACAGCAAAGGCCTTGAATGAGCATATTGAAGAGGGCTATAGTGTGATGGCAGATGATTATGTATTAAAGCCATTTGCTCCGAAAGTATTATTGGCAAAACTGGATAGTCTCATCAAAAATCGGAATCGTCTTCGCCGGATTTTCTGTGAAAAGCTGGATACTATTGAAGTTCCCGTAGCTGAACTTAGTGCTCAGGATAGTTTCATGCAACAACTGATGGAGCTAATCCGTGAAAGAGTACATGATCCTAACTTGTCCGTTAACGATCTGCATGAAGAATTGGGCATGAGCCGTTCGCAGTTCTTCCGGAAAATAAAGGCTGTTTCCGATGTATCACCTAATAAACTTATTTTGAATGTCCGCATGAAGCTGGCTGCCGAGAAATTGGCCACAGGTAAATATACTGTTTCTGAAGTAGCTTATGATGTCGGATATTCTGACCCTTCTTATTTTAGTAAAGTTTTTAAATCTACGTATAACATCGCACCTGCCAATTACCTGAAGCAACGGATGTAAAATCGTGTTTCTCTGGTAAAAATGTCCCAGACAGAGTGTTCTGGGCTTATTTTGCAGGTCTTTGATACTATTTTCCAAGTCGAGCGGGTGAACATTCTCTATGTTTGCACCGCTAAGGAATAGTAAATGATTTATTAACCTTGTAAAATTTAGTTTATGAACGACAAAGAAAAGCAAGAAAAGAGTTCTTATGAAAAACTAAGGTTTCTGGCGACTCTTTTTGTGTTATGCTTGAGCACGATGGCTTGGGCGCAGATGAAAGTCACCGGGACAGTGGTCGATATGATGGGGGAACCCATTATTGGCGCCAATGTGGTGGAAAGTGGGAATAAAACTGTAGGTACAATTACCGACCTTGATGGTAAGTTTACCCTGAATGTAAGTAAAGAAGCAACGTTGGTCATTACTTACGTAGGTTTTACAGAGAAAAGAGTAAAAGTGAACGGCAGGTCACAGCTTACCATTAAACTGGAAGAAGATTCTAAAACGTTGGATGAAGTGATCGTGGTAGGATACGGTTCAGTGAAAAAGTCGAATCTGACTACTTCAGTTGCTAAAATTTCCTCCGATGCGATTGATGGACGCCCTATTACCAGTCTAAGTGATGCACTTTCCGGTCAGTTGGCAGGCGTACAGACACAAACATCAAGTGGAATTCCGGGTGAAGAGATGCAGATTCTTGTCAGAGGAGCAAGCTCCATTAATGGTTCCTCTTCTCCGCTAATTGTGGTGGATGGTGTAATTACAGAATCCATGAGTGATGTAAATCCGTCAGATGTAGCTTCTATTCAGGTATTGAAGGATGCTGCCGCTACCTCTATTTATGGAGCCAGAGGTTCGGCGGGAGTTGTGCTGATTGAAACCAAGCAGGCAAGTGGGTCTAAACCGGTGATTACCTGGGAATCATACATTGGTACACAAAATGCGGTGGGATTACCCGAAATGATGACAGCAAAAGAATGGCTGGCATATAATATATGGTATACCAATGCCAAGTATTTGAATAAAGGAGGAACGAATAGTATGTATGTTCCTAATAAGAAAAGATCCTCCGGCGATCAGATCAACGAACAATGGTTGGTGAATCCTAATTCAGATGTAGCCGACTGGACGTTTAGAAATGACATTCCGACTACCGACTGGATTGATCAGATTATGCAAAATGCCCTGACTCATAATCACCAGGTATCTGTTTCCAGTAAAGGAAAGAAATATTCTATCTATCTTTCTGCCGGTTATCTGAATCAGGAAGGTATTGTTAAAAATACAGGTTTCGAACGTTTCAACTTCCGTTTGAATGCTTCGGTAGATCTGAATAGATATATCAAGGCTGGCGCTACGTTTGCCCCTACTATTTCTCACCAGGATAAAGGAGAGTCTGAAGGAAAGGATAAACAGATCATGAATGCATTGCTCATGCCTCCTATCATTGGCTTGGATGAAAATACCCGTGAATATGGATTCAATGCAAGCTATCGTAATAACGTGAACCCTTACGAAAGATTGATGTCAGTAGTAGATAAGAGAGAAAAGAAAACCTTCAATACCTCTTTGTGGGCGGAAGCAAAAATCATAAAAGGATTGACTTTCAAAACATTGTTCAGCTATAACTCGGACATGAGAATTGATGAGTACTTCCTTCCGGCAAATGTACAGCCCAATAATGGCTCGACTACGCAAGGAACTACCTCTACTCTTAGCATAAGCCGTACCGGTATTCAGAATACGTTGACTTATAACACAACACTGAATAAGAAGCATGCTTTAGAGATTCTGTTGGGGCAAAGTATTGACGAACGTAATGAATTCAGGACAAGTTTGGGAGCAATGGACTATCCGCTGGAAAGTGTACCGACCCTCAATATGGGTGCTACCCCTACGGAAGCCAGCAGTTCAAGAACCATTGTTCGTACTTCATCGCTTTTCGGACGTGTGAACTATAATTATGCAGATAAATATCTGGCTTCAGCATCAGTGCGCCGTGATGGTTCTTCTCGTTTCGGTCCGGGAAATCGTTGGGCTGTTTTCCCGTCCGTATCAGCCGGATGGAAGATCAGTGGTGAGGAATTTATGAAAGATATCAAAGTTATCAACCTGTTGAAACTACGTGCTTCCTGGGGTATGTCCGGTAACGACCGTATTGGTACTGCCGATTATATTCCTAATTATGATGTGACTAACACCGTGTATGGAGGAACTTCACAAGTGGGTGTGTATGCAAAGAATATAGCCAATGACAAACTTAAATGGGAGACAACCAAAGCATTTGATATTGGTTTTGACCTCTCTTTATTCAATAATCGTGTACAGTTGAATGTAGACTATTATATAAATAAGACAGATGATTTGCTTTATTCTACGAAGTTGCCTGCTGCGACCGGTTTCAGTACAGTAAAAACCAATCTTGCATCTATTGAAAACAAAGGATGGGAGATAGACCTGACGACAGTCAATGTACATACTAAAGCATTTAAATGGTCAAGCTCGCTCAATCTGGCAACCAATAAGAATAAGGTGCTCGATATGGGAGGAAATGATAATGTAATTACAGAAGCCTATGATGCTCGTTTTATCACAAAGGTGGGAGGTCCGATTTCACAATTCTATGTTTACCGTACGGATGGTTTGTTAACAAACGACGACTTTGAACTTGGTCCTGATGGTAAGTATGACAAATCCCGTCCTCGTGTTCCTGTCCTGACCAACCAGATTCCCGGAAATGTGAAATATGTAGATATGGACGGTAATGGGGAAATCAATTCCGACGATATGGTTCCTTATGGATCGAATGATCCGGATCTGACATACGGATTCACCAATCGTTTCTCTTATAAGAACTTGGAATTAAGTGTATTCCTTCGTGGACAAATCGGTGGTAAGGTGCTTTATCTGGCTGGTCGTAGTTTGGATACGGGACGTGGAAATTACAATGGATTGAAAAGATGGCTACATGCTTATAAAGAAGAATATGCCGGAGGAAATCCGATACCGACAAGTCTGGGAGTAGACATGTCCTGGGATGGTAAGACTCCATTACCTTACGGACTTGGCAACAACTCTCCTCTTAATAAGGACGGTCAAATGCACATGACAGACATGGCTATTTATAATGCTTCTTTCTTGCGGATACAGAACGTCAGCCTGACTTATAAATTGCCTAAGAAATGGTTGAGAAAATCTCATATTCAGGCAGCTAAAGTCTATGTGACGGCAGAAAACCTGTATACGTTTACAGATTATATCGGTAATCCGGATGTAAATAGCTATTCGCCCAATAATCCGATGGTGCGTGGTGCGGATTATACCACTTATCCGCAGTCGAGAAAGTATATATTCGGAGTTAACTTAACATTTTAATCTATTGCCATTATGAAATCATTTTATAAATTAATAGTAAGTATAAGTTGTCTGTTCGCACTATCTTCCTGTGAAGGATATCTGGATGTGGAGCAACCCTCTATTTATACTGACCAGAACTATTATAAAACGCCGCAGGATTTTGAAACGGCGATTAATGGTTGTTATGCACAATTGCAGACTATCTATAATAAGAATTATATGGAAGCAATTGTCACTCGTGCCGACGAGGTTCGTAACTCTACCCCGATAGGACGTTTCATGGATACCCCGATGGAGAGCAAATGGTCAAAGCCCTGGTCGGCTTGGTGGACACTGGTGTTTCGTTGCAATCAATTATTAAGCAGGATAGATGCAGTGGTTTTTACCGATGAAGATCGTAAAGCATATATTACCGGAGAGGCTTATGCATTGCGCGGACTGGCTTATCTTCAGTTTGCCTGGTGTTGGGGTGGTGCTCCGTTGATTACTAAGGAAATTTCTCGTGAAGAAGTGTATAAGGTAGCACGTTCCAGTCAGGAGGATACTTACAAACAGGCGATTTCTGATTTTGAAGATGCGTTTAACAGGCTGCCTGACAGTTGGGCAAGCAGTGAGGCAGGCCGGGTGACGAAATATGCTGCTGCCGGTATGCTGGGACGTACTTATATGTATATGCATAATTACACGAAGGCGGCAGAATATTTGGGAAAAGTCATTGAACAGGAAGGCACTCTTTATGAACTGGCTGGTAAATATGAAGATTGTTTCAGTGACGAATATAATAATGGTAAAGAACGGGTTTGGGAAGTTCAATATCTGGGTGGTACTACTGGTAAGGCTTTGGGATTAAGTCAAAGTTTTAGTGGTTGGTTCATTCCTTCTACGCTGAATAAAGAGAAAGGGGACTATGCTAAGTTGAACGGCATTACGTTCAATGGTGCTTCCAGCTCCATCCGTGCTTCCATGTCCATTGCGGGCGACGGAGTGTATGAAACAGGAGATAAGAGAAGAGACTTGACAATAGTCAATAACCTGTATCTTGACAAGAGCGCTCCGCAGGCCGATGTATATGTGGTGCGGAAGTTCTTAAGAGCCGCTAAGAATGCGCCGACGGCAGTTGACGAATGGGGAAATAATATTCCTATCCTGCGTTATACGGATGTTAAGTTGATGTATGCGGAAGCACTGAACGAATTGGATTATGCTACTTATCTATCTACCGATATATTGCCAATTATCAATGACGTAAGAAAGAGAGCAGGTCTGTCTGCTAAATTGTCAAGTGATTTTGCCGATAAACAAGCGGTATTAGACTATCTCGTTAAAGAGCGTTTTGTAGAATTCTCTTTCGAAGGAATCCGCTGGCCGGACTTGATTCGTTGGGATTTAGCAGAAGAGGCGATGGCAACACACTTTGCCCTGGTAGACGAAGGTTATAATGAAACGACCGAACAGCCTACGTATGCAATGAAGTCATATAATAAATTGGCGCCTATTCCTCTGTCGGATATATTAGCTTATGGAAATAAGGATATTATGTGGCAGAATGATGGTTATTAATCGTTGGTTAACACAAAAAAAGAAAGCTATGATGATAAAAACATTGAGATATATGATGTTGGGTGCTGTGCTGGTTATGGCAGGGACCTCTTGCAGTGATAATGATGAATATGACAATCCTTCACGTCCGGTAGAGCCGGGTGATTCCTACTTCAGTTCGGAACCGGTTGAAGAAGGTCCTTCCCTCTTTGATGCCGCAACCATAAATACCAGTAAGATTCCCCGGGTCACTTCGAACAAGAATACTGGCCTGGATGAATACTATCCGTTAGATCCGGGAGATACATGGGCGTCGGTTATTCGTCCGGAACGTGTGAAGTTTTTTGAGAAATTCCTGAAAGAAGATATGATATTTGTCAATGGGGGTACGTTCCTGATGGGAGCTACGGCAGAACAGGGAGAAGGTGTACATATTGACGAACTTCCGGTGCATAAAGTAACTGTGAGCGATTTCTATATTTGCAGGTTTGAGGTAACACAGGAAATGTATTCATACGTAATGGGTAAATGGGAGAATTTCTCATGGAAAGATCTTGCTACTACCCGGTTGCCGATGGATAATCGTCTTTTCTCTGAAATGCAGACATTCTGTAATAAATTGAATGAGATAACAGGATTACATTTTACCTTACCTACGGAGGCGCAATGGGAGTTTGCGGCTCGTGGAGGCAGGAAAAGAACTTCAACGGTTTATGCCGGAAGTAATAATTTTGATGAAGTGGGCTACAATCTTTCCAATTGTTACCGTTTGCCGGAAGGACAGACTGGTATGCAGTTCTGGCCGGAAGAAGTAGGAAAAAAATTACCAAACGAATTAGGACTTTATGATATGTCCGGCAATGTAGCGGAAGTCTGCCTCGACTGGTACGACGAATATAGTGGTGAAGATCAGGTAGATCCGGTAGGTCCGGACGCATTGCCGTCGGATGTGCCTCAAAAACGAATCTGTCGTGGTGGAGGATGGAATACAAATACGAGTGCTTGCCGGGTTTCTGCCCGTGCTGCCTTTCCCGTAGATAAACGTAATAAGTTGATTGGTTTCAGGTTAGTACATCCTAAATTGGAGAATGTACAATAAGTGTTTGTTTTAAGGTATTGAATATTAATAGGTAGAGTAATGAAGAAGTATGGTATAATAGGGATCGTGTTTGTCGGGGTAGCGGTGATTTGTGCTTTCACATTTAGAGGGCATAAAGAGGCTGACTATTTGTTGACGGATTTTCCGGCAGAAGCTGATCCGGTGACGGTTGGAAACAAGATAGCCGATCGTTTTCTGGAGCAATGGCATTCGCAGTATGGCAGTCCGCTACGTGTAGACGAACCGCGTACACAAATCACTTATCCGGATGTATGCACTTGGTTGGGTGGATTGTGGTTCGCGCAGGCAACAAAAAACAGAGGCTTGGAGGAACGCTTGGAAGCGCGCTTCCAACCTCTCTTCACGACAGAGGCTTATCTGCAACCGCAAGCCAATCATGTGGATAATAATGTGTTTGGTGCTGTTCCTCTGGAATTATATATGCAGACTAAAGATGAAAAGTATCTGGCAATGGGTATGAAATATGCAGATACACAGTGGGATGCACCTGCAACGCAAGAACTAACCGAAGAAGAAAAAGCATGGGCCGACAAAGGATATTCCTGGCAAACCCGTTTGTGGATGGATGATATGTTTATGATAACAGCCGTTCAGGCGCAAGCCTACCGGGTTACGCAGGATATGAAATATATTACCCGTGCTGCCCGTGAAATGGTAGTGTATCTGGACTCCCTCCAGTTGGACAACGGTTTGTTCTATCATGCTCCTTCTGCTCCTTATTGTTGGGGAAGAGCCAACGGCTGGATGGCTGTGGGTATGGCAGAATTGTTACGTATCTTGCCGGAAACGAATCCGGATTATGCGGAAATAATGGCTGCTTATCTGAAAATGATGAAAACGCTGAAAGAGACACAGAATGAAAAAGGAATGTGGAGACAGCTGGTAGACGATCCGGAGTTGTGGGAAGAAACATCAGGAAGTGCAATGTTTACGTATGCCATGATTGTAGGAGTAAAAAAAGGTTGGCTGGATGCGAAAGAGTATGGCGAAGTTGCCCGCAAAGGATGGATTGCTTTATGTAGCTATATTGATAAAGCGGGTGATGTGAAGGCGGTATGCGAAGGCACGATGATAAAAAACAGTCGTGAGCACTATATCAATCGTTTGGCATTGACAGGTGATCTTCACGGACAGGCACCCGTACTTTGGTGTGCTTATGCTCTGGTGACAGATTTTAAAACAAATAAGTAAACAAAAAAATCCATGAAAACACGTATCATATTCTTTTTCCTGATAATAGTTGCTTCGTGCATACAGGCACAGGTCCGCATGGTCGCCGGGCAACCAGTCTTGTTCGAAAAACAGGATGTGATTGATCTTGCTACATATAACTGGCCGCGTACATTGATAAGTTATGTAGTGGTATTTGATGGAGGAGTAAAAGAAGAAATGCTATCGTTAACGGATAAGAGCCAGGGTGTACCTGTTCCTTTTCAGTTATCGGAGAAAGTGGTAAAAAACGGATTCCTGCAACGCGCCAGAGTCAGTTTCTTTGCCGCATTGCCACAGGGGGGGAAATATGCGTATGAACTGGTCGCAACCGGGCGGAAGCCGGTTACTGTCGACAACCCTTTAGCAGTGGTATCAGAAGATGGACAGTTTTCAATAGGTAATAAAGATATGACTGTGTACATTCCCGCGTCACAGTCTGTAAAAGCCGGAAAAGCTCCGGCTCCGGTGTTGTCTGGGCTCACCCGATAAACCTGGGGGATTAAGCATACAGCTTTGTAAGTCTGAAAAGAAAGAATTTTATATCCGTTACTCCTCTTAAAGCAGCTCTAAACGCCTTAATTTTAGCATTAAAAGACTCTGCAAATGCATTAGTTGCCCTGTTTACAAAGAAGTTCAAGACTTCATCATAGTGCTCGTAAAGTGTGGCGGCAATAACATTGAAACTCTTAAAGCCAGAGTCGTCCACTTTGTTGTACCATCGTGCAAGCGAGAGTCTTGCTGCATCTTTGACGGTATTCTTGGAAAATATCATTCTTAGGGAATGTGTAAGCGAATAGGCTTCTTTAAGATCAGGATACGTTTCAAAGAGCACCTCAGCTCTTTGTCTCTGACTTTCCGTCCATTTGTCGGCAGATTTAAAAAG
>CDZJ01008757.1_pt1 | contig 15687 bp, 9 predicted proteins | sample 557391 | NCBI WGS metagenome assembly CDZJ01 (sample SAMEA3182111, study PRJEB8094) | gut metagenome | biome: human; feature: gut; material: Stool; isolation source: human stools | place: Canada | collected 2013-05-07 | reverse complement strand
GTCTCCATACACTCCTTTTAAAAAAGCCGCAAACTCCTTGGAGTAGCGGGTTTCTTCAGCCTTCAGGTCGTAAGAGTCGGAGAAGTATCGGTTATTCTGCTTGTCATACCATTTGCGTCTTCTGACAATTAGGTCAACACCTTTATCGCGGATTGGAAAGTCACGTATAGTTACGGCTTCACAGAACCCTTTGGATTCAATCTCTGGGTTCTCTTTATATTCAGCCTTAACCGATTCATCAAGATAGATGCGGATAAGGGATGCCTCTTCTTCTACACGTACTACTTCAAAATTTGAAAGTATCTCTGATGGCAGAATCAACTGTGCCAATGCTAATAGTCCTTGATTGTTCATGGTACAAAGGTGCAAATTTTCTATAGAATTAAAGAATTTTCCCCCTGATTTATCGGGTGAGCCAGAATTAGTAGTGTTATATGAAAAAAGAGTCTAACGCATTTGCGTTAGACTCTTTTTTCATATAACTGTTTTTATTCGTTTTTCATTGATTGGTCGATCACCTCAATTTTTTTCAAGATCAATTCTAGGTCTGCTTTGAGTTTTTCCACTTTACGATTCATTTCCGTAACCAAACTGCTACCTTTTTTGGAAGAACTGGTCAAGAAGCCCAAGTTGTTCTCGTATGTTTGAATTTCATTCTTCATGTTTTCGTAAGCACGAACCAGTTTTTCGCGTTCACGATAAAGGTTGCCTTCCTTGCTGATGGTTGATTTAAAATTGCTTAATTTTTTCTGTGATGCGGAAAGATTCAGCTTGTCAAACAACTTGTCGATGACACCATGATATTGCTTGTACAGTTTATCTTTTTCTTTAAACGGTACATGACCGATGCCGTTCCATTCTTTCATTAATTCTCGAATGGCGTTTCCCGCATCCTCTTCCGGTGTTTCCTGTGCGTCAATTGCATTTAATTTTTCAATGATCGCCTTTTTCTGAACCATGTTTTCCTGTTCAACCGAGCGTTGTGAAGAAGTCGCCTTGTTCTTTTGCTCGAAGAAATAATCACATGCGGCAATGAATCGTTTCCATACGGCATCCGAATACTTTTTAGGTACAGGACCGATTGTTTTCCATTCCTTTTGTAATTTGCTTAGAATATCAGCAGTTGCTTTCCAGTCTGTGCTTTCTTTTAGTGCTTCTGCTTTTTCACATAATGCTTTCTTCTTTTCCAGATTGCCTGCCATACTTTCCTTGATGGATTTGAAGAACTCGGCTTTGCATTTGAAAAACTCATCACAAGCGGCACGGAAACGTTCGAATATCTTCACGTTCATTTTTTGAGGTGCGTAACCAATTGTTTTCCATTTAGCTTGCAAAGCAATGATTTCCTGAGTTTTGTTTTCCCAGTCTTGGAAAGTAGTGAACGTATCGTATTCCATCGCTTCCACAATTTCACAGATTACGGTCTTTTCATCCAAATTACGTTGCTCTTTTTCTTTTAAGGCTTCGAAATGTTGCTGGTGACGACGGTTTACGGCTGTAGAGGCAGTTTTGAACCGGGTCCATATATCTTCGCGCAATTCTTTTGCAACAGGACCCGTATTCCGGAATTCCTGATGTAACTTTTGTAATTGGTGGAAAGCGGAAATCACATCTTCTTCATCAGCCAATTTCTCTGCGGCTTCACAGAGATGAGTTTTTATTTCAAGATTCTTTTTAAAATCATACTCACGGAATTCATTGTTCAGCTTTATCAAGTCATAGAACTTTTCTGCATAGTGCTGATAATTTTTCCATAGTTCATTTACCTTGGCAGCCGGCACCTGTTTTATATCGTTCCATTCCTGTTGCAGTTTCTTGAATTCATTGTATGCTTTGTTGGCATCTTCGGGAGATTCGGCAAGTTCTTTCAAGCGGTCGATAATGGCGAGCTTTTTCACCAGGTTATCTTCTTTTTCTTTATCTTGTTCTGCTTGTATGGCGCTTCTTTTCTCTTTGATAGAGCTCATGATATCTTTGAAACGGCTTTCAGCATCGTCCGGTTGGGGAATAAATGCCTCAGGAGCACCTCCGCCATCAATAAATGCCTTACGGGCGGCTTCTTGCTCAGCCTTGTGCAGCTTGTAGAAGTTCTGTTTCAATAAATCCAACTCTTGTTTGTCTGCATTGCAGGCGTCTTCGTTGATTTCTTTTAAACGTTCGATGACCTCTTCTTTCGTTTGTTTAGGTACATACGTAGCGTTATTTTCTTCTGCAGTAGCGGAAGATGATACCAAAGTTTCAGATGTCTGTTCCACTGGAACTTCGGTTAAAGGGCGGATAGTTTCATTCGAGTCCATCGTATAGATTTTTAAAGTAAGCGTTTTTGTTATAACAACAATTTACAAATTAAAAGAAATAAATTAGAACTTCATACTGTTTTTCCCGATTTTTTTAGGAAAATCCTTAAAAGTGGAGAAAATAGGAGAATCAAGGGGGATAAATGCACTGCAGATTACATAGATTCATACAGATTCTCTTTTATTGTGATTCTTTGCCGGTTTCTGTGTGAATCTGTTTTTCTCTGAATTTCAATCTATGTAATCTGTAGTGAAATGTGTCAGGATAGTAATACGGTGATGCCCATATAAAGCATCATACCTATAATGTCATTGGTGATGGATATGAACGGACCTGTAGCGATGGCCGGATCTATTTTTAGTTTTTCCAGTGTCATAGGAACCAGGGTCCCAAAGATGGAAGCGAACATGACTACTGCAAACAGGCTGAATGAAACCGAATAAGTCACGGTGGCACTTGCCCCGAAACGGATGAAATTATAGATATATACCAGCATAGAAATAATAGTAGCATTGATTACGGCCACTACAGATTCCTTTACTATTTGTTTCCAGGTGTTTTGGGCATCCAGCGAGCTGTTTGCCAGTCCTTGTACGATAAGTGCCGAGGACTGTGTTCCCACATTCCCCCCTGTTCCGCCGATAAGAGGGATGTAGAGGGCCATTTCGGGATGTGCGGCAAAAGTGCTGTCAAAGTTGCCCAGAATCATGGAGTTTCCTATTCCGCCTATCATGCCGATGAGCAGCCAGGGCAGACGGGCTGTAGTCTGGCGGAATACATTATCGTCTGTTTCCACGTCTTGTGACAAACCTGATGCCAGCTGGTAGTCGCGCTCAGCCTGTTCACGTACTTCGTCCATCACATCGTCTACCGTAATCCGTCCTACCAGGCGTCCGATACTGTCCACTACCGGAACGGCGACCAGGTCATATTTTTCAATGGTTTGTACCACTTCGTCTATAGGGGTATCTACATGGACGGATATCGGTTCTTTCCTCATCACGTGCTTCACTTTGGATACGGAAGGGCTGGTGATCATTTTCTTCAACGGGAACACACCGCGCAGCCGCTGGTCATCGTCTACTACATATACATAATAGATTTCGTCCATATCTTCCGCCTGGATGCGCATTTCCTTCAGACATTCGGGCATACTCCAGTTTTCGTTTACGATTACCATTTCGGTACCCATCAATCCACCGGCAGTGTCTTCGTCATATTTCAACAAATCGACAATGTCTCCGGCTTGTTCTATGTCTTCAATGTGTGAGAGGACTTCTTCTTGTTTGTCCTCGTCCATTTCACGGATAATGTCCACGGCATCATCCGAATCCATGTAGTCAACGAACCGTTTGGCGATTGTTTCAGAGGGAAGGATTTCCAGGAATTCTTTACGGGCGTCTTCGTCCATTTCGATAAGGACATCGGCGGCAGTCTCATTGTCCAGTAACAGGTATATGAACCGTGCTTCTTCCGCATCCAGTTCATTGCACAGCTCTGCTATGTCGGCAGGATGCAGTCCGGCAAGCAAGTCCTTCAGTTGCTCTGAGTCTTTTTGCTCGATCAGCTGCTCTACTTTTTCTAATTCCTCTTTATTCATCCTATTCTTCCGTTAATATAATAAATAGGTGTTATTCTTTCTTGTTTGTTCCTTTCCGGGCGATATCATTGCTATAGACAATATCCGTCTTGTTTTTCAGCGCCGCTTCCACCTGGTTGGTCAGTTCGATAAACTCTTGTACAGACAACTGTTCCGGGCGTTTGTTGAAAATGGGGTCTGTGCTCAATGGGTTCTCTTTGTCTAAAATGGAAGAAATAGAGTTTCTCAAAGTTTTACGCCGTTGGTTGAATGTTGTTTTTACAATGAGCTTGAACAATTTTTCATTGCATCCCAGTTCCGTCGTTTCATTGCGTGTCATACGGATGACCGCACTTTTCACCTTGGGAGGCGGATTGAATACATGTTCGTGTACGGTGAACAGGTATTCTACTTTGTACCAGGCTTGTATCAGGATACTGAGAATGCCGTATGTCTTGCTTCCGGGACCGGCGGCAATGCGTTCGGCCACTTCTTTTTGGATCATTCCGGTACAACAGGGTATCAGGTCTTTGTAATCCAGCATTTTAAAGAATATCTGGCTGGATATATTATAAGGATAGTTGCCGGTCAGGACAAAAGGTTTTCCGTCAAATAATTTTTCGAGGTTCAGTTTCAAGAAGTCGTCTTCAATGATATTATCTTCCAGGGCAGGGAAGTTCTCACGGAGATAGGCTACAGATTCATAGTCCAGTTCCACCACTTTTACCGGACGGTTTTTCTGCATAATAAACTGGGTTAGTACCCCCATCCCCGGTCCTACTTCCAGAATTGGCAAGTCAGGGCACACGTCTACCGTATCGGCTATATCTTTTGCAATACTGAGATCTTTCAAGAAGTGTTGTCCTAGAAATTTTTTTGGCTTTACTAATCCCATTCCGTTATTTTTCTATCGTTAATAAATAGGTTTATTTCGCTAAGATAGTATCTTTGCATCGTGCAAAGGTAAACATTCTAAATTAATATACACAGATTTTGGAACGAACTCGATTAAAAAAGATTATAAATAAAGGTTTGCAGATTGCATTTCCGTTATTTTTGGGGGCTGCGATACTGATATGGATGTATCACGGATTCAATTTTTCCCGGGTGTGGGAGGTCTTGGATGGAGGAATGAACTATGGGTGGATGTTAGTGTCATTAGTGTTTGGTGTGTTTAGTCATATTTTTCGTGGCTGGCGGTGGAAGCTTACGCTGGCTCCGTTGGGCGAGCATCCCAAAACATCCGATTGTGTATATGCCATCTTTGTGTCTTATGCCGCCAACTTGGTTGTTCCCCGTGTAGGTGAGATTTCCCGTTGCGGGGTGTTGGCTAAATATGATGGTACATCTTTTTCCAAATCGCTGGGTACGGTGGTTACGGAACGGCTGATTGATACGCTGTGTGTGTCGTTGATTACAGGGGTAACTCTTATAATGCAGGCAAGGGTATTCGATACTTTTTTTAAAGAAACCGGCACGGATACCACGGTTTTGGCACAGGTATTTACTTCGGGGCATTTCTATATCACTATCGTCTGTGTGCTGGCCGTATTGGTGCTGGCTTTTTTTCTGATCAGGAATGTGACGGTCTTTGCTAAGGTGAAAGGCATTCTCCATAATGTATGGGTCGGTGTACTGTCTTTGCGTCATGTAAAGCGGATGCCTCTGTTCATTCTTTATACCGTCGGTATCTGGACTTGCTATTTCCTGCAATTCTATGTTTCTTTCTTTTGTTTCGATTTTTCCGATAATTTGGGAGTGATGGCGGGACTGGTCATGTTTGCTGTAGGTAGCATTGCGGTAGTAGTTCCGACTCCTAATGGGGCGGGTCCGTGGCATTTTGCTGTCATAACGATGATGATGCTCTATGGAGTGGGAAAAGAAGATGCGGGAATTTTTGCCTTATTAGTGCATGGAATACAAACTTTTTTATTAATTTTGTTGGGTATATATGGATTAGCGGCTTTGCCGTTCACAAATAAAACTAAGAAGTTATGAGTACAATTCTCTCTCTCGCTCCGCAGAATGTGTGGAAGCATTTCTATTCATTGACTCAGGTTCCCCGCCCTTCGGGTTACTTGAAGAAAGTGCAAGAGTTCTTGCTGAACTTTGGAAAAAGTGTAGGCGTAGAGTCATTCCAGGACGAAGCCGGTAATATCATTTACCGCAAGCCTGCCACTCCGGGGATGGAAAACCGTAAGAAGGTGATTCTTCAGGCTCACATGGACATGGTTCCTCAGAAGAATAACGATACAGTGCATGATTTTGAAAATGATCCTATCGAGACTTACATTGACGGAGATTGGGTGAAAGCTAAAGGCACGACTTTGGGAGCCGATGATGGTATGGGTGTTGCCGCTATCATGGCTATCATGGAAGACAAGACGCTGAAACATGGTCCGTTGGAAGCACTGATTACTGCCGACGAAGAAACCGGTATGTTCGGTGCGTTCGGTTTGAAGCCGGGAACGGTAGACGGTGATATTCTGTTGAATCTGGATTCGGAAGAAGAAGGAGAATTGTATATCGGTTGTGCAGGCGGTGAAGACCTGACAGCAGTGTTGGAATATAAAGAAGTGGAAACAGATCCGGCTGACATTGCTTTGAAAGTTACCCTGAAAGGGCTGCGCGGTGGTCATTCAGGATTGGAAATAAATGAAGGACGTGCCAATGCCAACAAGCTGATGGCTCGTTTCATGAACCAGGTGATAACTTACGATGAGGCTTGCCTGGTGTCCTGGCAAGGTGGCAATATGCGTAATGCCATTCCTCGTGAATGTGAAGTGGTCATTACGGTTCCGGCTGAAGAAGAAGCGGACGTACTGGAATTTGTGCAGGAGTGCGAAGCATTGTGGAATGAAGAATATCATGTACACGAAACACCGATCAGCTTCAAGGCAGAACGGGTGGAATTGCCTGCGATGATGGTTCCCGATGAAATTAAAGATAATCTGGTGGATGCCATTTATGCTTGTCAGAATGGAGTGATGCGTATGATTCCTACTATCCCCGATACCGTGGAAACCTCTTCCAATCTGGCTATTGTTTCTATAGGTGGTGGCAAGGCGGAGATAAAAATCCTGGCCCGCAGTTCACGCGATTCAATGAAGGATTATCTGAATACTGCATTGGAAAGCTGTTTCTCTATGGCAGGTATGGAAGTAACCCGTTCAGGTGGTTATTCAGGCTGGGAACCCAATGTGGATTCTCCTATTCTGAAAGCCATGAAGGAGTCTTATAAGGCACAATTCGGTACGGAACCTGCTGTGAAAGTGATTCATGCCGGTTTGGAATGCGGTATCATCGGTGCGGTGGTTCCGGGATTGGATATGATTTCTTTCGGTCCTACCTTGCGTTCTCCTCACTCACCGGATGAACGCTGCTTTATTCCTTCTGTAGGCAAGTTCTATGATTTCGTGGTAGCTACGTTGGAAAATACGCCGGTAAAAGAATAGTCTTTAAGATCTTATAAAGATTTCGGGCGCGGATGATAGGGATTTCGTCCGCGCCTTTCTATTAATACTCCACTTTGTCACTTTTCTCTGTCCATTGTTGGAATGCCTTTATCGCCTCTTCCGCCAAAAGAACTTCGGAAGGCAGCTTGCGTGCCGAAGGCTTCAGGCTTAACTCATCATAGATAAAAGAGTCGTCAAACCCTATATTCTTGGCATCCGTCTTGTTGTTTGCATAATACATTTTATCCAGCCGTGCCCAGTAAATGGCTCCCAGACACATGGGACACGGTTCACACGAAGTATAAATTTCACATCCGCTCAAGTTGAATGTTCCCAGTTTGCTTGCCGCCGCACGGATGGCGCTGACTTCCGCATGGGCGGTAGGGTCGCATTGTGAGGTGACACGATTGGCTCCGGTCGCAATGATTTCACCATCTTTGGCAATTACGGCTCCAAAGGGTCCGCCGCCGTTTGCCACATTCTCTATAGAAAGCTCAATGGCTTTCCGCATTAATTCTTCTTTCTTCATAGTGGTTCTATTTCTTTAGTACAGAGCAAATATACGATATTTCCGGCTATATATGCGGGAGAGGGCTTATTTTATTCGGAAACTGCCGCTTCATGTGTACACTTGTCGGTTTCTGCTACCATTGAGGTGATTATCAGTGCCTCCGGGGACATTGCCCTGTTTTTTGTTTCAGAAGCTTCAGCCTCTCCGCAAAAGCCCGTCAATAGGGCGAAGCGGCTGAAGGATTGCCTTTGGAAATTCCTTCAGCCCGATTATGGAAGCTTCAGTTTTTGGCTGTTCGGGATGTGTTTGTGGAAGTTCATTTTCTCTGGTGCTTTTATGCCTGTTGGAAATGATGTTACTATTAGGAAGAGTTTGCTTTGACTGCCGTAACAGCTTTATTGCTTCACCTTAGTGAAGCAGCCGTTTTATACAGGTGACAATGGATCTTCACCAAAGTGGAATGGCGTGTTCACCTAAGTGATGGACAGAAAATACAAACTTATCCTGATGAAAAAGAATATGTTTCCGGTTGTGTCAGTTTGCTCATTTAGGGGTGCGATACGGTGACAAGTGCCTGGATATAGGACTTTTGAAGCATTGGGGAACCAATCTGTGCGGAGTATGCATACCCCAAGAGGGTGCGGCTGAAGGATTTTTCTTCGGGCTGAAGCATTTTCAGGTGTAATCCTTCAGCCGGAATGCCCACCGGCAAAGGGTTTGCGGAGAGGCTGAAGCTTTTGAAGGAATTTTCCTGTCCTTTTTCTTTGTATCACGAATTTGCTGAATACTCCTGGTTTTCCGTAATGCGCTGGTTTGGGCTAATACTTTGCACCCTTTCGGGTATATTATGCAAAAGAAGCTAATAAATTATACCCATTAGGGTGTAATTATCGCTGGTTTTGCTATATTGGTACCCTAAAGGGTGTAATTATGAATAATTCATTGTCATTGTTTGTTAAGGAAATGCGCAAGCGGTTCGGACTTACGCAAGTAGATTTGGCAGCTAAGGCGGGAGTGGGGCTTCGCTTTGTGCGCGAGTTGGAACAAGGAAAGCAAACTTTGCGAATAGACAAGGTAAACCAGGTGCTTGCCCTCTTCGGGTATGAAGTGGGAGCAGTGCCTGCAGGAAAGGAGCATAGCGTATGAGAAGGGGAAAAATATACCTGAATGATATATATCTACGCGGGGACGCTGACGGAAGACGAAAATGGTTTTACCTTTGTCTATGATGCCGGATTCTTGCGTTATCCGGCTGGCACCTGAAGAACTTTTCATTGTATGATACGGGGATGGGCTATAGTCTGACGCCTGCATACCATTTGCTGTCCACGGTTATTGTCATGCCCGAGGATACGGAGGAGCTCGCCGGGGGGCAGTGGCAAGGTAATAGAGAACATCGCTTGGAAATTCCGACGTTCCATCATTAAATGGATGGAACTGATAGATGTTTCCTTCCTGCCCGAAGACATGAAGAAACCCTATAAAAGACTGGTGCTGCAACGTTTGCTTTGGCTGCGCTGAAAGATCTTTCCTTTTCTGTTTTAGTTATTTTAATTAAAACGTATGCAGTCTTTAAACATCTATTTCGTTTCTTTGTTAAAGAAGACTTAGTACGAACTAAAAGATTGTAGATATGAAAATTCGTTATTTATCTTTGATAGTGCTACTGGTAATGAGCGTATTTGCTCCTATGCAGGCACAAACCTATGACAATTTGTGGAAAGAACTGGAAGTATTGGAACGAAAGGATCTGCCCAAGTCGGTTATTTCCGAAGCAATGAAAATCTACGATAAAGCAAAAGCGGAACAGAATGTACCGCAAATGATGAAAGCCTATCTCACTGCCATGCAGTACCGTTCCCTTTTAACTCCCGATAGCTTGAAGGTAGATATGAATGGTTTGGAACAATGGGCTTCCCAAACCGGCAGTATGGAAGACAAAGCTATATTGTATTCTATTCTGGGTGAAATGACCATGCCTGCCGACGTAAAAAAAGGATTGGGTTATTTGCAGGCCTCTCTCAAGGATAAGGACCGGTTATTACTTATCCCGGTCGAGAAATTGAGACCTATGGTGAGAGTGGGAGAGGCTAGTAAACGGTATTTTCGTGATAATCTGTACAACCTGCTGGCACGTCGTGCCATACAGATCATGCAGCAGTACAGGTGGCAGGCGGCTGCTAAAGCAAATCAGACAAACAGTCTGCCTGCGGATATGACGGATATGGATCAGTTTGTTACTTATCAGTTTGTTCCCGTCTCTGATTGTGACCTGACGGCAGCTGTCATGCAGACTTATCAGTCCTTGCTGAAAGCATACGATACGGAAACGGAGCGTGAGGGCTGGTTGCTGACCGGGATAGATGCATTGAATTACCTGTACCGCAATTTTTCCGGAAACTTCTCGAATGACGTATGCCAACAGGAACTTCGGAAGTGGATTCATACTTATCCGGCTGTGAAAACAGTCCCTGAAGCTTATCTGGCTTTGGCACAATTTCTACAGTATCAAAATAATCAGGTAGAGCGCTTGCGGATAGTTCGTGAAGGAATAGCCGGATACCCCCGTTACGAAGGTATCAACCAACTGAAGAATATAGAAAAGGAAATTCTGAATGCAAGCCTTTCACTGGAAATAGCTACGGCCTATCCGGGTGAACAGCAGTCGGTGAAAGTAAATTATAAAAACCTTACCGGCATCACCTTGCAGTTATATAAGGTGAATTTACCCGTAACCTCTGCCGTATTGCAGAACAGAACCACCCATTTTGAAAGTAAATATGCCCGTTTGCAACGCGAGGAGCATTTTTCTTTGAAACCTACTACAGATTATTTGAATGTCGATACCACCTTGACCATACAGGCTCCTCAAGCGGGAATTTATTTCTTAAAGGCAGTGCCCGATGGGAAGAAGGGCGTTTCGGACGGAACATTAATGAATGTCACCGCTTTAAAGACCATTTATCGTCCTCTGCCGGATGGTACGTTGGAACTGGTGGTGGTAGATGCAGTGAGCGGACAGCCTGTTTCTGAGGCGGAAGTAACCATTTATACGGAGAAGGGAGGAGGTTATTCTCCCCAACAGACCTACCAGGCGGATAAACAGGGTACTTTGAAACTGGATTTCCTGAATAGTAACAAATACTGGTATAATGCACATACGGCGGCTGATAATGCGATGCCCATCTTGAATCTTTGGAAAAACGATTATTACTATAAAGAGAGCAAGAGGAAAGAAGTTTTGCAATTATTTACCGACCGCTCCATTTACCGTCCCGGTCAAACCGTATATGTATCCGGCTTGGCTTATGAAATGGAAAAGGATTCTACGCGTGTGCTTGCGGATAAAAAATATACGGTATCCCTATATGATGCGAATAATAATGAAACAGGAAAAGTGGAAGTACGGACGAATGGTTTTGGCTCGTTCAGCGGACAGTTTGTTTTGCCCTCTCCTTGCTTGACCGGTTATTTTAGCTTGCGTGCGGCCGATACTTCTGTCAGTTTTAAGGTAGAAGAATATAAACGTCCCACCTTTGATGTCACGTTTGAGCCCGTGAAAGTGGAGTATCAAGTGGGTGACTCTATAGAAGTGGTGGGTATGGCAAAGACTTTTGCCGGTGCGCCTGTGCAGAATGCCAGGGTACACTATAATATATCTCGTTCCTATGCCTGGGTCTGGCGGTTTATGGGCAGAGGTTCAGCCCGTTGGGAGGGAGAGGCAATGACCGATGCGGATGGTAAGTTCAGCGTTCCGGTGCATTTTGAAATAGACTCGGACAGGAGAGAATCTCCGTTGTGGTATTATACGTACAACATACAGGCGGATGTGACGGATGGTGCAGGTGAGACACAGCAAGCTAATTTGTCATTGCCTTTAGGAAGCACTTCAATGGTGCTGAATATGGATAATCTGCCCGATAATTTGGTGAAAGAAAAGAAGCTGGAAATAAAACTGACAGCCATGAATCTTTCGGGTGAGCCGGTAGATACTCCGGTTACTTATCAGGTAGTCGAAATGGAGGAGCAGAAAGACGGTCAGGAAAAAGAAGGCAGAAAGGTATTGACCGGTACGGTGGAAGCCAACAAGAGTTTTGTTCCTGAGGCTATTTATGCCCTGCCTTCCGGCAATTATCGTTTGAAGCTCTCGGCTAAGAATACGCAGGGCAGAGAGTGTACGGCATCTAAGAATTTCCTTCTGTTTTCATTGAACGACAAGCGTCCGCCTTTCGTGATAACGGATTGGTTCTATCAGGATGGTCTGGAATTTGATGCAGCATCTCCGGCTACTGTATATATAGGTAGCAGCGAAAAGAATGTCTATCTGCTTTATGATGTATTTGCAGGAAATAAGCGCTTGGAAAGCAAACGTATAGAGCTTTCGGACTCGGTGGTCAGTTTCCGCTTCCCTTATAAGAAGGAATATGGTGACGGCATTCTGGTAAGTATGGCATTTGTGAAAGATGGCAGACTTTACAGTCATAATGCACGGATTATGAAACCGGCCCCTGAAAAGAAGTTGCAGCTGAAATGGACTACGTTCCGTGATAAACTCCGTCCTGGACAGCAAGAGGAATGGAAACTGACGGTACTTTATCCGGATGGAAGCCCGGCTGAGGCTGAAATGCTGGCTACTATGTATGATGCTTCTCTGGATAAAATCTATAGTGCACATAAGTTGGACTTTGGAGTGGACTTTCATTATGTGGTTCCTTTGACTTATTGGAATACATCCTATATGCGGAATGCTTATTTGTATGTTGATTTCCCGTTGAAGAGGCTCCGTGCGGTTCCTTTGGAATATAGTGAATTGATCATTCCATCTACAGGAAGAATGGAGGCTATGGTGGTAGGTTACGGAGGCAGTCCTCGTGCCACTCTTGCAGGAGCTTTGAAGATTAGAGGCAGGAGTGCCGCAAATGCTGTGATGAACCAGGAGGCTGTTACTGATATGGTGCTCCAGGAAGAAATGGTAGAAACATCTGCACAGGAAAAGGTAGAAATGGGCAGTTCTGAAGAACTGGCAGAAACGGGTGATATACAGATACGTGAAAACTTTGCGGAAACGGCATTCTTTTATCCACAGCTCCGCACCAATGAAAAAGGTGAAGTCAGTATTTCCTTTGTACTGCCCGAAAGCCTTACCCGATGGAAGTTTATGGGCTTGGCACATACCCGGAATGTGGATTATGGAAAGATAGAAGCTACCGCTACTGCCAGCAAGGAGTTTATGCTTCAGCCTAATATGCCCCGCTTTGTCCGCGTGGGAGATAAAGCGAATATTGCCGCTTCACTGATGAACCTGTCGGACAAGGGAGTGAAAGGGACTGTCCGCATGGAATTGTTTAATCCGGAAACAGAAAAGGTATTCTATTCACAAAAACAGAAGTTTGATGTGAAGGGAGGAGAAACCGGGCATGTGAACTTTACTTTTGAAGTGAGTGACAAATATGCGGTAATGGCATGCCGGATGGTAGCGGATGGAGATACCTTCAGTGATGGAGAACAGCGTTACATCCCCGTTCTGACAGACAAACAGTGGGTGACGGAAACCGTTCCTCTGAACGTGAATGGGGAAGGTGCGCATACTTTCTCTTTGGAAAACCTGTTTAACAAGCATAGCAAAACGGCTTCCGAACAACGGTTGACCGTAGAATTTACTGCCCATCCGGCTTGGTATGCCGTGCAGGCTTTGCCTGTAGTGGCTCATCCTCAGAATGAAGATGCTCTTTCCTGGGCTACCGCTTATTATGCCCATTCATTGGCTGCATATATAGTTAAAGAAAATCCCCGTATCAAGCAAGTCTTTGATAGCTGGAAGGCTCAAGGTGGCACGAAGGAGACTTTTATGAGCAATCTGCAAAAGAATCAGGAACTGAAAAATATCCTGCTGGCTGAAACTCCCTGGCTGGCAGAAGCTACCAATGAAGCCGAACAAAAACAGCGTATCGCCACTTTGTTTGACCTGAATACAATGAATAGCCAACTGGCTGTTTCTGTAGAAAAACTGGGAGAATTGCAAAATGCCGATGGCGCATGGAGTTGGTATAAAGGTATGCAAGGCAGCCGCTATGTAACTACTCAGGTAATGGAAATGCTTGTCCGGCTGAATGCATTGACTCATCAGGATGCTGACAGCCGGATGCAGCCTATGATTCAAAAAGGGTTCGAGTATTTAGGCAAGCAGGCAGCCGAAGAGTATAAGTCCATGAAAGAAGCTGAAAAGAAAGGAGCTGTCGGTATCCGTCCGTCAGAACAGGTTCTCAGGTATTTGTATATCTGTGCTTTGGATGGCAAGGCTCCGGTTGATGAAAAGGTGAACCGGTATTTTATAGACAAGTTGTCCGGTGAGGGAAAAGAACTGACGATTTATGGAAAGGCGTTGGGAGCTATCATCTTGCAGCAATCCGGTAAGGTGGCAGAAGCCAGGCTGTTTATGCAGTCATTGATGGAGTATTCTGTTGTGACGGATGAAATGGGGCGTTACTTTGATACTCCTAAAGCCCGATATTCATGGTTCAGTTATAAAATTCCGACTGAAGTGGCTGCTATGGAAGCTATACAGCGTATAACAAAAGATACGAAAGCTATTGATGAAATGAAACGCTGGCTGTTGAAGCAGAAACAGACACAGACTTGGGAAACGCCGATTGCCACGGCTGATGCGGTGTATGCATTGATGGCTACAGGAGCTTCGGATTTATTGGCAAATACAGGAGGAGTAGAGATTACTTTAGGTAAAGAAGTGATCCGGACTCCGGCAGATGATGCCATCGGTTATATCAAGAAGACGGTGTCCGGTGATGTGATGAATATCAAGAAAGTAAGGGTGGATAAAGAAGGAGCCGGAATGGGTTGGGGAGCCGTTTATGCCCAATATCTGGAAAGTATGGATCAAATAGGTGAGCAGGGAAACGGATTGTCTGTCAGCCGTCAATTATATAAAGGAGATGAGGCTTTGAATGAATCAGTTCCATTGAAAGTTGGCGATAAGATTACCGTTCGCCTGACTGTGAAGGCTGACCGTGATATGGATTTTGTTCAGATCAAGGATGACCGTGCAGCTTGTATGGAACCGTTACAGGCAGTTTCGGGATTCCGTTGGGGCAACGGGCTGGGATATTATCAGGCTACCAAAGATGCTTCGACTCAGTTCTTTATCGATCAGATGAGAAAAGGAACTTATGTGATAGAGTATCAGGTGTATGTGAACCGGACAGGAGAATATCAGGCCGGAATTGCAACTGTTCAGTCTGCTTATGCTCCGGAATTCGGAGGGCATACGGGAGGATATCGGGTGATGGTGGAATAAAGACACGGGATGTCTGGAATTAGTTGTGTGATTTCATAAAAAGTAAGTTAGCTTGCTAACTTACTTTTTTCTTATGCTTCTGCCGTCCACCCATTCTAGTCTTATTTCAAAACCATCTTCAGCCGTGCCATAAAAATAGCGGCCTGAAACGGATGGATATTCAATTATAAATGTATAACCATCTGAATAGGGATATTCAGTAAATGTCTCTAAAAAATAAGATGGCATATGAAGATGATAGGGCATGACCATTTCATATGCCATTCTTATTGTCATTTTTCCGTGCTTTCTCACATACTTCTATCCGACAGGACATGACGTTCCGGAAGAAGTCTGATGACCTCTTCTGATTCTGTGAGTAAAATCATATCATGCTGCTTTAGCTGTTTTGTTTCTGATTTTTTCTATTATCAGTATGGCATTTGCCGTATGTATTCCAAAGAAAATCCACAGTATTTCCGTCTTCCTGTTTCTGGCCTTTATCCTTGAGAGCGAGTAATGTTGCTTTTGAGTGCCGAAGCTTCCTTCAAGC
>CDZJ01031116.1_pt1 | contig 15933 bp, 16 predicted proteins | sample 557391 | NCBI WGS metagenome assembly CDZJ01 (sample SAMEA3182111, study PRJEB8094) | gut metagenome | biome: human; feature: gut; material: Stool; isolation source: human stools | place: Canada | collected 2013-05-07 | reverse complement strand
GAAGGCGTATTTCGCTTTAAAGCAAGTAGTTGCACATCTTTACCTACAATTACACCTTTGTTCTTTAATTTCCATTCTACCGTTTTATATGCCAGCTCCGGATGATTATTGTCTTTGCTCAGATGACACAACCAGATATAACGCAGGTGCTCGGTGATATTTTCTGCCAGGAATTCAGCAGTAGCAGAATTGCTCATGTGTCCGGTCCTGCTCATGATCCGTTCCTTCAGATATTGGGGATAAGGTCCCATTTTAAGCATTTCTTCGTCATAGTTCGCTTCCAGAATCAGATAGTTTGCCTTGCTGATATAATCTGCCGCCGTCGGAGTGATTTCCCCTAAGTCGGTTAAGAAAGAAAAGACTTTGCCGTCTATTTCTATACAATATCCTACATTATCCGTCCCGTCATGAGGAACTTCAAAAGATTCGATACGGAAATCTTCGAGCATCATAGGCACTTGCTTTTCAAGATAACGAACCGATGTGCTGAGCTTTTCCGTCATACAATAACTACGATTAATCCCCTCATGAATACGAGCCGTGGTGTAAACAGGTATATTCATCTTTTCCCCCAAATGCCCTACAGCCTTGATGTGATCCGCATGATCGTGCGTTACAAATACGGCACGTATACTTTCCATCAGAATATTGAAATCTTTCAGTGTTTTCTTGATGGTACGGATGCCGATACCGGCATCTATCAGTATTCCATAGGTATCAGTACCCAGATAATAGCAGTTCCCACTGCTGCCACTCGCCAGGCTTATAAATCTTACTTTCATGTTTTATCTTTCTTTATTAAAATGCAAAATGCCGTCAACTTTTACAGCAAAGTGACGGCAAATATACATAAAAAAGAAGATAATTACCGAGAAGATTTCTTCTTTTTGTCGATGGATTCGGTGATTTTTGCGAATAATAGCAAAGCTATAGCGGCAATCAGCCCGATAGCAGCGAAATAATACCAGATATAATGCGCATTCGCACTGGCGGCCTCCCATGCCGCACGAGTTTCAAACAAGGCAGGGTCCGGACAATATTTTGTCAACAGAATACCAGCCAGCCCGAAACCGAATATAGAAGAAAGGAATGAGTGCAGATGACTGAATCCTAAATACATACCTTCCTCTCCCTTAGGAGCCTGCAGAGAGAAATACTCCAGATACCGCGGCGAAATGAAACATTCGGCAAGCGCCTGTACAACAATACCGGCCACCATCATCAGAGTAATATTGCTCATTCCTGAGATAATATCATTTCCCAATATGTTTCCACAAGCCATCAGCAATGCAGAAACAGGAATTAGGAACATACCCACATTCATCGAAGTAATCGCACTGCGCTTTGCCATCAAACGAGTGATAAAGCTGACACAACATACCACCACAAAAGGATTAACGTTCGCGATCCATCCCGGTTTAGCTGTTTCGCCTGCGAGACGGATGACGTACTTAGGCATAGTGGCATAAAGTTGCTGTTGTACCATCCAGAAGCCTGTTACGATTAAAATGAGAATCAATAAACGCCAGTTAGTCATAATCCGCATAAAGCCCTGCCCTATCTCACGCAGACTTTTTCCTTCACCTGCCGTATGAGTCGATTTATATAGCAGGATCACTGCCAGCAAGGCAATCACCGTCATCGCCCCGGAGAAATAGTTAATGTAAATATAAGCTTGTTCGCCGATCACATTTCTCAAAGGGTCGATAATTGTCTTACCCGTAAAAGCACCGACATTGACCATCATATAAAAAATAGAATAACCACGGGCGCGGGTCGCTTCCGTTGTCTCCTTAGCTACAGATGCGGAAATAATAGACTTGATAAAAGAACCTCCTATCATAAGGATAAACAGGATAGGAACGATAATCCACCGGGAAGAACTGTCCGGCAAACCATTAAACCGGGTAGTCGCACCGTAACTCACCAACCCTGCCGCTTCGAGCAATGTAGGGAATACGCCCAGCCCCAAATAACCGATAGATAATAAAGAAAAGGCAATAATCATCGACTTCCGGAAACCTATCTTATCTGCATAAGCACCCGAAAATATAGGAAGCAAATATAATCCTCCGGAGAAAAGACCGGAAATCATACTTGCTTCGAAATCATTAAAACCTAAAATACTGGATAAATAAATAGTGAGAACGATAAAAACAGCATAATATGCCATACGTTCAAACAGTTCGACTGTGTTACTCACCCAAAAGGCTCTTGTAAAACCTTTGGCGGCACGCTGAGGGGAATTGTTCATGTAATCTCTGTTTTTTTATTAAAATGTTAATTCAGCGCAAATATACGTTTTTTTAGCTTACAGTCCGTATCTTTGTCCTAAATTACGTATTCTAAATATATCATAATGACTATAGCTGTTGATTTTGACGGAACGATTGTAGAGCATCGTTATCCACGTATTGGTGAAGAAATTCCATTTGCAGTTGAAACGCTGAAATTGTTACAACAAGAAAAGCACCGTTTAATCTTGTGGAGTGTACGCGAGGGAGAACTTCTGGACGAAGCCATAGAATGGTGCAGAGCCAGAGGACTGGAGTTTTATGCAGCCAATAAAGACTATCCGGAAGAAGAAAGAGATCATCAGGGCTTTTCCCGAAAACTGAAAGCCGATCTGTTTATAGACGACCGGAATGTCGGCGGTATTCCCGACTGGGGAATTATCTATGAAATGATAAAAGAGAAAAAGACATTTGCTGATATATACAGCCAGCAAAGAGAAGAAAATACCAGTCAGAAGAAAAAAAGAAAATGGTTGCCGTTTTAATCTCCGACGCGAAAGATCATACCTTACATCCATTAATAAAAATGCATAATGCACTCCGGGCACATCGCTTCAGAGTGCATTATGTATTTTCTGAGGAGATCTGAAACTTACATTACTCCTTTTGACCTTCCCACTTTTCTCTATATTCCCACAGTTGTTCAATAGTAGGATGAAAAGTCGGATTTTCCCAATTTTTGGAAATCATCGAAATTAAAGACTCCAGATAAAGTTTACCATCAATGATTGAAGTACATGCATTAACCTGATACTTTTCTGTCGGGTAACTCTTCGTTTCAAGCATCTTCTTCGCCCAGCCCAACAGCTCCTGGACCGATTCTTCATCATAAGTATGTTGTGCCATATTTTTATATTTTCCTACAAAGATAAAGATAAAAACGAGAATATGCAGACCCGGACAAGCACTTTTAGTATTTCACCTTATATAATATAGATTTCTTGAGAGTGAAAAGATGCCTTTCATGCTTTCCTGACATTAATCAAATGCAAAGTTGTCATTCACTTTTATTAGTGTTAATTTCTTTATTCCATATTTTTATTGTATGTTTGTGAACATATAGCTTCTTGCAGCAATCAAGAAGTTGTATAAATTAATCAATAGCAAACAAATCAGAGCATCATACATAGACAAAAACAAAGGACAAATGAACCCAAGTGAAACAGAACCTACTACCCAAAATGTAATGTCATCTTCAGAACCAGAAACATTCCCTTTAACAAAAGATCAACTTCTGTTTGCAGAAAGTATTTATGCTTGTCTGCCAATGAGTATTGAGATCTATGACACAAATGGTATCTTGCGCAGTATCAATGAACATGCATTGCAGATGTATGGAGTCACTGATAAAACGACTGTGGTTAATATCGTCAATCTTTTTAATAGTCCTTATATGGACGAAACTCTCAAAAATCGCATTCAGAGAGGCGAAGATATTGTTCTGGAATTCGAATACGACTTTGACCGGATAAAAGACAACGCATACTTCTCTACCCAAAATAAGAACACGATCATTTATGAAGCAAAGGTTGTTCCCCTGCGAAGCAAGGAGGGAGAAATCATCGGGCATATATTGCTTTCCAACGATGTGACTGCCATAAAAGAAGCTGAATTTCGTACGGATGAAAGCAAAAAGAATCTGGAAATGGCAATGGAAGCGGCCTCTATGTCATCTTGGGTATATGACGTGTATAAGAAAACATTCAATCCATTACATGGAGATCCTGTAGCTAAAAATAACACGACATTAGATCAGATTCTAAATATACTGCATCCACAAGATCATGAACCTTTAATACAACTTTTATCACAACTGACCAACAAAGAAATTCAGCAAGGAAACATCACCTTACGTTTCTATAATGAAGAAGAAAAGCAATACCGCTATTATGAAAGCATGATGCGGTTATCTTTCGAACATTTTGGGAAATTGCAGATTATAGGAACCCAACTGGATATAACGGAAAGAATGCAAATGGTAAAGAAGACGCAGGAATTAATCGCCAAGCGTGAACTGGCCATGAAAGTCAGCAATATCATTCATTGGGATTTCGATGTACGGACTCAAGAGTTCGAAGCCTATAATGACCCGATCAATGATTATGCCAGTGATAAACTGGTGACCATCCAACGATACATGGATGTTATTCATCCTGAAGACCGTTCTTCATCCTATGACGCCATACAGTCTATGCTATCAGGCAAAGAACTCACCATTAACTTCACTTGCCGTATGCAAACGAAGTATGATGAATCCTGGCAATATTGTAATATCATAGGTGTTCCATTCGAGAAAGACGAATATGGTAACAACGTACGATATACCGGATTCAGACAAAATATCTCCAAACTTCATCAACTGAATGAAGAACTTGAAGAAAGAAACTACAAAATGCAGCTCACCTTCAAGACTGTAGGCATGTCTTACTGGGATTTTGAAGTAAAAAGCAAACAATTCAAAGCATTTAATGACCCCGTGAATGACTTCCATTCTGAAAATGCAATCACACCCGAAGACTATCTGCATGTCACCCACCCGGAAGACATTGAGCAGGTCCGCAACCATATTAATTATATGGTTGGAGGAACAACTAAAGATCTCAACTTCAAATTCCGATCCAAAACTAAATGGGACAAAGAATGGCAGACTCTCATTGTTACCGGCATACCAGTGGAAAGGGACAAGAAAGGCAATGTAATTCGCTACACCGGTATTAAAGTCAACAATACGAAATGGGAGAAAATGGCACAGCAACTAAAGGAACTGAAAGACAAAGCTGAACTTTCCGACCGTCTGAAATCGGCTTTCCTTGCCAATATGAGTCACGAAATACGTACACCCCTGAACGCGATCGTCGGCTTCTCCGAACTGATGGTATATTCTGAAGATCCGGCAGAAAAAGAAGAATACATGAGCATCATCCAATCCAATAATGAGTTGTTATTGCGATTGATCAATGATATCCTCGACCTTTCCAAGATTGAATCAGGAATTCTTGATCGCAAAAGAGAAACATTCAATTTAGCCAAAGTATGCAACGAGCTTTATACCATGATCCAGCCAAAGATTACCAATCCGGATGTTGAGTTTCAAATGGACAATTCCAGCCCGGACTGTTGGATTTTCCTGGATAGAAGCCGGCTCAAGCAAGTATGGATGAACTATCTTACAAACGCTGTCAAATGCACCAAATCCGGATATATAAAAATGGGATACAGCATCGAAAGAGAAGGAATCCGGATCTATGTGGAAGATTCCGGAGTCGGTATCCCGGAAGAATTACAGGAACGAGTGTTTGGACGTTTCCAGAAGCTCAATGAGTTTGCTCAGGGCACCGGACTCGGACTGGCTATCTCAAGAGCTATCATTGAAGGAGCCGAAGGAGAAGTCGGATTTACTTCCACTCCCGATATAGGATCGACTTTCTGGGCATGGATCCCTTGTGAAATCAGCACTCAGGAAGAGCATACCCCAACTATTTCACAGCCATTGCAACACCAGCTTTCTTTGAACGAAATCGACAAGAAGGAACTGAAGATATTAATTGCCGAAGATAATGATAGTAACTATTCGTTAGTGCAACATATTCTCAAAAACTACCATCTAACCCATGTCCAGAATGGAGCGGAAGCAGTAAATAAAGTACGTGAGGAAGAGTTCGATCTTGTTCTCATGGATATGAAAATGCCTGTCATGGGAGGACTGGAAGCAACCCGCAAAATCCGTGAGTTTAATAATAGGATACCTATTATTGCACTTACAGCCAATGCTTTTGATGCTGACAGAATCAGCGCTCTTGACGCAGGATGCAATGAATTTCTTGCCAAACCATTGAAGAAAAGTCAATTGCTTGAACTATTCTCAAAGAAATGGTAAGTTATATGTTAATATAAGATTGTAATATTCGCCTTCATTGTCTGATAGTAATAACCGTTTATAAATTCATAAATTAAGTTGTTCCGTTCTTTTTATTGCCCGAATTCAACTTATTATTTATATCTTTACGGACTATAAACTTAATTAGATAAACTATTAAAAGTAACGATCATGAAAAAAATTATTATTCTGGCATGTTCCTGCTTTCTTCTGGCAGCATGCGGAAACAGTGCGAAAACAAACAATAGTACAGGCACAGACAGTACAGCAACCGGAGTAGTCGATATACATAATGCCGAAACATCGCTTGATTATGAAGGAACTTACAAAGGTGTCTTACCTGCAGCCGACTGTCCGGGCATTGAAACAACATTGATATTAAATCCTGACAAGACGTTTACTCTTCACTCTGTATACATCGACCGGGATAGTTCATTTGATGAAAAAGGAACTTATACGCTGGAAGGTAATATCTTGACTTTAAAAGAAGAAGGCGGAGAAACAGCATATTATAAAGTTGAGGAAAATAAAGTTCGTCTACTAAATGCTGACAAACAAGAAATAACGGGAGCACTTGCCGAAAATTATATTCTAAATAAAGAATAGGCAAGGAAATTTTATTTGTACTAAAAGATACCGGAAATAAAGCGACTGGCCAGTCATTTTATTTCCGGTATCTTTTTTTTGTTTCTATGTTTCATCGTTTTCAGAGAACAATTTCAATATTTTTTATGTTTATATAAATAAAAAGCAAACTTATAAAAAGAACGACTTATGATTTATAATTTTTTATTCCCCACAAAGCCGAATACAACAAAAGTATCCTTGTTTTTATTGGCAGTCCGCATCATTTTCGGAATATTATTAATGAACCACGGTATACAGAAATGGAGTAATTTCCAGGAGTTATCCACGGCTTTTCCTGATCCGATAGGGCTGGGCAGTTCCATATCCCTCGGTTTAGCGATCTTTGGTGAATTGGTATGTTCAATAGGCTTCATCTTCGGCTTTCTGTACCGCTTGGCAATGATCCCGATGATTTTTACTATGATAGTTGCCTTTTTTGTCATCCATGCTAATGACGTATTTGCAGTAAAAGAATTGGCATTCATCTACTTAGTAGTATTTGTATTAATGTACATTGCCGGACCCGGTAAATTTTCCATCGATTATTTCATTGGAAGCAAGTTGGCACACAACAAACGTAAATGATATAAAAACAAGAAATAATAACCTTGATTAATTTAAAAATGTTATATTTGCATCTATTAAAAAGAGAATTTATCAATATTTTATTAATCAAAAAGTAAAGTAAACATGAAAAGAAGCAAACTGACATTAGTAGCGGTTGTACTTAGTGGTAGCTTATTATTCAGTTCTTGTGTTGGATCATTCGGCTTATTCAACCGTTTAAGTTCCTGGAATCAAGGAGTCGGAAACAAATTTGTAAATGAGCTCGTATTTTTAGCTTTCAACATTGTTCCGGTTTATGGCGTAGCATACCTTGCTGATGCTTTAGTAATCAACTCTATCGAATTCTGGAGTGGTTCCAACCCGATGGCTAATGTAGGCGACGTGAAGAAGGTAAAAGGAGAAAACGGTAACTATATGGTTAAAACGCTTGAAAACGGTTATTCAATCACGAAGGAAGGCGAAACAGCTTCTATGGATTTGATCTACAACAAAGAAGCTAATACCTGGAATGTAGTTGCAAATGGCGAAAGCTCTGAGTTGCTAAAGATGAACAACGACGGCACTGCTGATCTGTTCTTACCAAACGGCGAAAAAATGAACGTTACATTGGACGCTCAAGGTATGATGGCTGCCCGTCAGGCTACTATGAGCAACCTGATGTTTGCCGCTCGTTAAAAGCATATACAATAAAACAAAAAGGAGATGAAACTGTAGAATCAGTTTCATCTCCTTTTTTATTGGCAATGATTGGTCAGAAAGGATATCCTACTGCAAAATGGAAAGCAAAATCACGACTGAACTTAGGATGGATAATCGGATAACGATCTTTCCCCTTTTCATAAACAGGATTAAGCGCCTTCATACCTCCGTCAAAACGAAGAATGAAGAAATCCAGATCCAGACGAAGCCCTAATCCGTACGCTACTGCTATTTGCTTATAGAACTTATCGAATTTAAAGACTCCTCCCGGCTGATTGTCATAATCACGAATGGTCCATATATTACCGGCATCTACAAAGATGGCTCCCTGAAACTTCCAGAATAATTTGCTTCGATATTCAATACTGGCATCCAGCTTGATATCACCGGACTGATCCAGTAAATTGGTATTTTTATTTCCCACAAAAGAACCCGGCCCCAAGTCACGTACCGTCCACCCGCGAACACTGTTGGCCCCACCGGAAAAGTATTGTTTCTCAAATGGAATAGTCTTCGCATTCCCGTAGGGTACAGCAATTCCCATACCTATATGAAATGCAAATGAGTTACGACGGTCTATTCTTATATTCTTAGAAAAGTCAAATTCCCCTTTCACATACTGCGCATACGGAATTCCTAAAATAGCATATTCCCCATCACTATTCTTACGGATATTGGTCGCCTTGGATAAAGCATACATGATATTTCCCGCCGATTCGAAATTAAAACGGATGGAATATGAATTGGAAGCAATCGTATTATTGATGATGGCACCACCTATACTGTTATAGTGATAGCTATATCCCATATTAATAATCAAACGGTCCTGATAATTATACTGAAGAATATGACTCTGACCTTTATTGATAAAATCGTTCTTAAATTTCTCCGATATTCTCGGCAAATAAAGGAAACCAATATTAATCAGATCAATACGATGTTGTATTTTCTGACGCTGAGTCCACTTATAACTCCATGAAGCCGATGCCATCGTGCGTAGAAATTCAGGACGCATCTGATAATTATACTGCAATCCGAATTCCGTAGTAGCTCTGATTTTACGCTTATAGTCCGAAGAGAGAAAAGGAAACAAAAAATTAGGAAAGTTGATACTTGTCTCCACCCCATACTCCGTATAATTATTGTTAGAATAGCCTGCCTGAAGTCCGGAAATCACTTCATAAGCACCACGAAACTTGATCATAAAAGTCTCCGAACCACGAAACAGATTCCTGTTTTGAAAAGAGACGGAAGCTGCTGCTCCCAAATCACCGGCCGAGTTAGTTCCTTCCACCTCAAAAGCTACCGACTTGTGCTTACTCTTAGTCAACATCACGTAGCAGTCAAGCTTCGCCGTATCTCCTACCTGATTTTCAAGAAAACGGATATTGGTATACTTCAAGGCGGAAAGACGCCCGAAATTGGAATAAGTCTGCTGAACATCCTGCTCGTTATACAAATTGCCCGGAGCAAAGCGAAGATTATCAGTAAGCATCTTCGGGCGTAAATAGAGTTTATCTTTATAATAAATAGGGTACCCTTTAAAATGAAGAGAATCATTGATATCCATACTGTTCAGCGCAGAAGATTGCAGGACATCATAATCCGTAATAAAGTTAATCTTATTTATCCAATATTGTTGATGTGCCTTCACCGAATCACTCACATGCGCTCTGTAGGCGTGCAAATGCAAGGTCAAGTCTACCTGATAAGTACCCCGAACCGTATCTGCCGTATAGCCGACATAATCCTTATTGAACTTATAATAACCATTCCGAAGCAACTTGTCAGTAATTCGCTGACGCTCGGCATCCAGCACGTTCACATCAAATATCATCCCTTCTTTCAGCAGACTTTTGGCAGAATCCTGCTTCAGAAAATCTGCAATCTTAGGATCACGAATATCATACTTTAATGAATTGACAATATAAGGATCGCCGGCTGTCACCTCATAATACAACTTGATCTTTTTCTTCTTTATTTTAGTCGAACGCTTCACTGTGGCCGCCATATAGCCCATATTGCGCATTGCCTTTGTAATTTCATCCTGCGAGCGCTGCGCTTCAGTCTCACTGTAGATTACAGGAGCATCCCCGATTCTTCTCAGGAACTTATTTCCCCATTTAGTAGAGTCTCGTCCTGAAAGGTTGTAAACATAAAGCTGCGTTTTGATTAAACTGAACCATTTGGCATTAGGGTTCTGTCGCACATACATTCGTAAGGAAGAAGGACGGACATTTTTCTGATCTGTATGAATCTTGACTTCATCCAGCAGATAAGAGCCATCCGGCACATACTTAGTGGCAGTGCACGAAGCGAGCGACAGAATGATAACGGCAAAAGTAAATAAGTAAAGAAATCCTTTCCTCATACAGTATCTCTATAAAAGCGGAAGCAAATATATAGGGACAAAGATAGAGCATATTTTTCGTTCGGGGAAATTATCAAAACAATAATTAATGCGACAAAGGTTCTTTTCACCACGAATTATAGAAATTTGCAAAGTATGCTTTGCTAATACCTATATATTACTGACTATGTATCCTTGCAATTATTTCTATAAATCGTGGCGAATAAGACTCCTAATTTTGTTGATTTCTAAATACAATAGGAACTGTAAACTTCACAGATACAGGCTCCCCTTTTTGCATTCCCGGCTTCCATTGGGGCATCGAATTTATGACTCGAAGAGCTTCTTTATCCAAATCCGGATCAACACTACGTACTATTTTCGCATTAGAAATACTGCCATCTTTGTTAACTACAAACTGTACAATAACACGACCTTGAATTTTACTTTCTATCGCCTTTGTCGGATACTTGATATTGCGACTCAAAAAGCTCAGTAGTTCTTTCTGTCCCCCGGGGAAATCCGGCATCGTTTCCACTACTGAATAAATAGAATCACCCTTCGTCTCAGTGATTGCAACCTCAACCTGAGGCTCTGCTGGCTTATCCGGCTCAGCAGCTACTACAGTATCTGCTTTTTCTGTATCAGACTGGACTTTATCTGTTTTCTTATTAGCACAATTACTGAATAACAGCAATAATGCGGCTACTGGTATAAACATCAGATACTTACCTACCATGATGTTATGAGTTCTTTTTCTGTTTAGCATTTTAATTCGTTTTTTTAAGGGTAATACACTAAAGTTGTTATAGAAGTTTGCTGCAGCCAATGAGGTATGTTTAATTCCCAACAAATGATATTGATACGATTTCTTGTCATAGCCGGATGTTACTACTTGCTTGTCCGCCAGATACTCATGATTCATACGTATTTCACTGCGTATCAACCAGGAGAACGGATTAAACCAACATAATAATATAACCAGTTGAACCAGTATTATATCCAATGAATGCAACTCACGGACATGAGTTTGTTCATGTATCAATATCTCATCAATTTCCTTATCCGAATATTGCATCGGATTTATGAATATCCAATGAAAAAAGGAACAGGGCTCCCCTACATCTTCCAACTGATAAACAGGTACACCTTTCAGAGAATAGCGCCGAGAGCAGGCTAAAGAGCGATGTATTTTACTAACTTCCAAAAGATTACGCAGTAACAACATACCTATTCCCAATCCATAAATAATCCAGACCCAGATACCGGTCTGCCAGGTTGTCACTTCAACTTCTGTTGTAGCAACGGGTAAAGCCGTAGTAACCAGCACTTCCGGTAACAGTTTATTGTAAACGGTAGTAAACGTTTCTCCTATTGCATACTCGTCCGTCCAGCCTGAAAAATGTATCCTTGCTGAAAGAGAGCTTATAGAATGCATATAATACAATCAAAGCTATATTTACTTTAATCAAATAGATTGCAAAAGATTCCATGCCTATCTTGATTTATGATTCTTCATCCTCAATAATATTGATTAAATCCTCGAGTTCTTTCTTGCTGATTTTACGATCGCGGACAAAAAAGGAAACCATTTCTTTGTACGAACCTGTAAAATAGTTACTTACTACTCCATTCATAAAGCTACGCTTATAGTCGCTTTCTTTCACCAGCACATGATACTGAATAGAATTCCCTAACTTGAAAGGAGACAAGAATTTCTTTTTCTCCAGATTACGGACTACAGAGGCAACACTTGTATATGGCGGTTTTGGTTCCGGCATTTCATTCACAATCTCCCGGATAAAACTAGGCCCCATTTTCCAAAAGTAAATCATCACTTCTTCCTCTTGTTGTGTCAATCTTTCCATATTGTCATCTTTTATACTGAATATCAAACTACTAATTTTAAGCAAATCTACTAAAATTAAGTAGATAATCAATTTTTATTTATACAAATATTGTTAATATGAGAAAGAATTATTTTCAAAAAACTTGTTCAACAGCCGATTTATTAAAAATATATTTATAGCTTTGCGGTAAATAAAGAAGTAAAAGAATAATGCTAAGCAAAAATAAAATAAAGTATATCCATTCACTGGAACTAAAGAAAACCCGTAAAGAGGAACAGCTATTCCTAGCCGAAGGTCCTAAATTAACAGGTGATTTACTAGGACATTTCCCTTGCCGTTTTCTGGCTGCAACTTCTTCATGGTTACAAGCGCATCCCGACATTCAAGCAAATGAAATTGCAGAAGTCTCTCAAGAAGAACTATCACGTGCCAGCCTGCTGAAAACACCACAGCAAGTACTTGCTGTTTTCGAGCAACCGCAATATACGTTAAGTCCGGATTTCGCACGCCAGTCTCTTTGCCTGGCACTGGATGATATTCAGGACCCGGGGAACCTGGGTACGATTATCCGGCTGGCGGACTGGTTTGGTATCGAACATATTATCTGCTCTCAGAACACGGTAGACGTATACAATCCCAAGACCATACAAGCCACTATGGGAGGAATCGCCCGTGTTAAGGTTCATTACACCTCTCTTCCCGAATTTATTCATTCACTCGGTGATGCTCCTGTATTCGGAACATTTTTGGATGGAGAAAACATGTACGAACAACCATTATCCACCAACGGACTGATCGTAATGGGAAATGAAGGTAACGGAATAGGAAAAGAAGTGGAAGCACTCATCAATCGGAAACTTTATATCCCCAATTATCCACAAGGAAAAGAAACCTCTGAATCTCTCAACGTAGCTATCGCTACCGCAGTAATCTGTGCCGAGTTCCGGCGACAGGCTGCATGGAAGTAAAATCAAAAGGATAAAATAAATAAGGAAACAGTACTTCTCCCCTCTTTGCAGACGCTGTAAGAGCCTCTTTAAAACATGGGAAAGTTTGTCCCGAAACTATTGGAAGATTAAATTGAAACACTGAGATGTTTTTGCTGAACATCTCAGTGTTTTTTATTTTATTCTCGGGAAGTAATGCTATCAGCCCGGGCATCCATTCAACAGACTCTATTTCTTCCGTCAACGGAAAAACATCCCGTACATATCCTTCATCAGCAATCTCTACTACTTGTTGTCTGATAAAGCCAACATCAGGCAGAAGCAAATAATGAGCGGCAAAGCGTTTCATAATATTAACGGGAAGGTGACTGACGTCTTTGCTGATTTCTACGCTGATTCAATTGCCGTTCCCTTCTTTGCTCAATCTTCTCCTGCTGGATATGTTGCTCTACTTCAATCTGTTCCGGCTTCTTTTCAGGAGTCACCGTACGACGGCGGTTCATTTCTTCCGGTGATATACGTTGATTATCCTTCAGTTCATCAACTTTTTGCAAAGAGTCTTTCGAAATCTTAGTATCCTTTTGATCAGATACTTTCTTTAAAGAATCTGTCTTCAGAGCTTCCAACTGATTAATCGAATCACGTTCGGCTACAGAAAGCGAGTCTGAACAATGATAACGGGTTAAAGAAAAACGATCAGCCAGTAATGCGCCGGCTTTCTCTCCCCGTACTCCCGGGTAATAGATAAAACCTTTTATTTCCTTCATCACACCCAATGTATCTGCAGACAAACGTAACTGGTACACACCCGGATCAGTGATTGTTTCCAGGCGATTTAATGTATCCTTTTCATATATAACCTGCATGGCCATCGTAACAGCTCTCAAAGAATCGGCTAGCATTGGTTCGAGGAAACGATAACGTACTTCCCAAACTAATGTATCACGATCTTTATAATTAGTATCGGCAGGTAATACAAAGGCATACTGGTCATTCATCATCTCACCTGTCAGACGTATCAGACGTTTCCAGGGCCAGACATCAATACTATCACCCGGTTCCGACATCTTCGGTTTATTGTCACGCAAAGCTATCAGATGATTAATTTCATTCTGCTGAGCTTTCAGGCGTTTGCTCACCTTTTCATAAATTTTCGATAATACCTCCGTGTTGCGTGTGTACCACACCAAAGACGAATCGAATGTGGCTTCTGTCGTACCATATTTCTTGAAAACGGCATCGAGATACAAAGCTTTCTTATAATTTTCACTATAAGGCAGATTATCTCCCATAGACTTTGCCAGATGATAATCATACAGCAAATTCTCCATCTTCGATTCTGAGATTACATCGTCAGGTCTTTTGACTTTACAGCCTGCTATCGCAAGCGCCAACATGCAAACACAACACAGATGAAACCGAAACCTACTCTTCATGACCTAAGCTTTCCTTTTTATTTTTATCCAGTGAATGGTAAGATTCATTCAAGTACTTGCTATAGAAAAGTAGCAAAGCAATGATACCACAACTGATAGCAGCATCTGCAAAGTTAAAGATCGGGCTGAAGAATATAAAATGTTCTCCACCTACGAAAGGCATCCATGTGGGCCAGTTTGTATCGATAATCGGGAAATAGAACATATCCACTACTTTGCCATAGAACCAGGTAGAATATCCACCGCCTTCGGGCATGAAGCTGGCAATCTGTGAATGAGTACTTTCATTGAAAAAGACGCCATAGAATACACTGTCTATAATATTCCCCAAAGCTCCGGTCAGGATGAGGGCCACACAGACGATATATCCGGTCTTGAAGCCTTTTTTTATAATCTTATAGAGATAGTAGCCTATCAGCCCTACTGCTACGATACGAAAAGTGGTCAGAAACAACTTTCCAAATATTTCCATACCGAAAGCCATACCGTTGTTTTCGGTGAAATAGATATAAAACCAGTCCGTCACACGTATGCTTTCATGCCAATACATGTGAGTCTTAATCCAGATTTTAATGATCTGGTCAATAATCAGTACGGAAAAGATAACAAGCAGGGCAATTCTACCCTTCGTGAATAGTTTCTTCATTTGTTCATCATAAATTAAACATAACGAGCTACAAGTTGCCGTGCGTAAACATTGCGCAGCTACTTGTAGCTCGTCATCCGTAGCTTGTAGCTATCTATTATTTTTTACCACTGTTCTTAGCCTCGATGCTGAGTGTAGCATGAGGAACAGCACGCAAGCGTTCTGCCGGAATCAACTTTCCAGTCTCACGGCAAATGCCATACGTTTTATTCTCAATACGTACCAAAGCAGCCTGCAATCCTTGGATAAACTTCAACTGGCGCTGTGCCAGACGTGTCGTTTCTTCCTTTGAAAGCGTATTAGCTCCTTCTTCCAACACTTTATAAGTAGGAGATGTATCGTCGGTATCATTACCATCCAATCCCATCAAGCTCATCTTCAACTGATCATAATCACGTTGAGCCAACTCCAACTTCTCCATAATAATGGCACGGAATTCCTCGAGTTCCGCATCCGAATATCTAGTCTTTTCTGCCATAACTTTACTAGTTTAAAAGGTTAATCAATATTAGTATTAGTCTTTTATCACATTGACAAACAATGAAAAATCGTCAAAATTAAGTTCTGTGCCGTCTTTCACTTCATCTGCCAAATCAAGGGATGTTCCTAAAACCTGGTTACAAATATAAGTATTATATTC
>CDZJ01022865.1_pt1 | contig 16880 bp, 10 predicted proteins | sample 557391 | NCBI WGS metagenome assembly CDZJ01 (sample SAMEA3182111, study PRJEB8094) | gut metagenome | biome: human; feature: gut; material: Stool; isolation source: human stools | place: Canada | collected 2013-05-07 | reverse complement strand
CAAAAGATGATGTTTTGTGAAAAGGCAGAGGCCAAAACCGCGATCACGTCTAATGTGCTCGATTTTGTCTCAGATCAGACCTCTCCTTACTTGAACGCTCATGGTATGGTGCTCTGCATTTTGACGCCGACAGCAATTGCCGGCACGTCTATCACATTCAAGCTGCAGGAATCCGCGGACAAGTCTACCTACACGGATGTCATGACCACGAAAGCGCTAACGGCTACAGATCTGAAACAGCCCTTGCTTATTGCTCTGCCGCCGATTCATAAGCGTTACCTGAAGTTGGTTTCCACGCCGACTTCAGTTACCGCCGGAACTATCACCGCCTTTATTGGCAATGACGTTCAGCTGGGATCCCCGCTCCGCACGCAGGGAGTTGAATTCCCCGCCGAAGCAGCGGCAAGTTCTAGTTAGTTAATTCTCAGTTGCGATTTCAGTAGTTGTTGAAAGATGAGGAGGGAGGCTTGAAAACCTCCCTTTTTTAATATGAATGAAGTGTCAATTTGCAATGCCGCTCTGAGTTACTTAGGGCAAAAGGGTACGATCACACGGATCAAACCGCCTGAAGGAAATCCGAACGCCGAGGCTTGTGCTGAATACTATCCTCAGGCGCTCCGTTACTTACTGGAGGCGCACAACTGGGCTTTTGCGATCAGGCGCGTGAGACTGCCTGAATACAAGAAATATGACGCCGACTTGTATCAGTGGGCACACGGCTATCAGCTCCCGTCCGACTACTTGCGGACGGTTAAGGTGTACGAAAAGTCCTCTCAGATCGACGAGGCCGGACTTGATTTTGAGATTGAAACGCTCTCGGAAACAGGCTCATACATTCTCCTAACCGATTCTCCCGCTCCCATGCTTCGATACGTGGCCAGCGTCCAGAACGTGTCAATCATGCCGCAGTATTTCATTCAGGCACTTGTTCTCCAGCTTGCTAGTTATCTGGCAGGTCCACTGATGAAAACTTCTATGGCGCAGCAGATGATCCAAATGGCCGCTCAAGCACTGGAGACTGCGAAGTTTCAGGATTCTCGAAACTCTATCAGGGTCAAGCACGAATATTTAGCGCCCCACCTGGCGGCACGGAGTATCTAAATGTCACTGAAAATCTATAAACAGAGTATCGGAGGAGGTGAGATTTCTCCTTCGATGTACTCCAGGATCACGGATCCTTCATATTCTGCAGGGTTAGCCAAGTGCCGCAATATGATTGTTGAACCTCAAGGCCCTGTAGTGAGGAGGCCCGGATTCTCAATGGTGCGTGAGACCAAATATCCGGACAGAAAATGCCGCCTGATCCCGTTCACATTCTCAGCAACTCAGACGATGATCCTAGAGTTTGGGCATCATTACGTGAGATTTCATACCAACGGATCAACGCTGATGAACGGCAATGTCCCGTATGAAGTGACGACCGATTATGACGAATCGGAGTTGTTTGATATTGACTATGCTCAGAGCGTGGACATCATCACGCTGGTGCACTGCTCCCATCCTCCGAGAGAGTTGAGGCGTTATGGCGCCCTTGACTGGAGACTTGTGGACATCACCTTCAATACTTCTCTCACACCGCCCACAGGCGTGACGGCCACCCAGCACATCTTGCAGTCTGCGACTTATAAAGACGGATATGTCCGCAAATATGTAGTGACCTCTTGCAACTTGGACAACTCCGAGGAATCGAAAGCGAGCCAGGGCGCCTCTGTTGTGTGCAACCCGTACGGGGATGGTGCGTACAACACCATTACATGGAATACTGTTGCAGGTGCCGATCATTACCGCGTGTACCGTGATAAGGGAGGCATATATGGCTACATAGGTGAGACCCGTTCCAACTCGATTGATGACGACAATATCGCGCCTGACAGCTCAATTACGCCGCCAATCTATGATGATGTATTCCTCACAAGCGGCGGCATTACGGGGGCAACCGTAACCGCTCAAGGTTCTGGATATGTCGGTCCGAACGGAGAAATTACGGGGATCGACCTGCTAGAGACACAGACATGGGTAGTCGAGGGATCGGGCAGAAACTTCTATGGACCTGTAGCACCTGGAAACTGTTCTGCGTGGCAAAGTGATGACGGCTGGGCATTGAACTTCTATGGCGATGGTGTAGGCCTTGTCCCTAATGACGAGATGATTTCTCTGTTCTCGGCCAGCGTGGAGATTTATGACGCCGAAGGATCAGGTGTCGGAGCGACTGCCAAGGCCATATTCTCTTCTGCCTCAGAATGGATCAAGCTCACCAAGCCTACTGGCAATCTTAATTTCTGTTTGTATGGTTTCCGTCCTATCAAGGGAATCCAGGTCATAAGCGCAGGGTCCGGTTATAAACGGCCGCTTTGCAGAGTGACTATCACATCCTGGCCGACATGGACCTGGAGCCGAAAAGCACTGAACTACAAATTTGAATTCAAGCGTTATACAGGCGAATTTGTGACTTCTGCAAAGAGCGCTGGGTTCTTAGAGACTTCAATCAGAGTGACCGATACAACAGGAAGCGGAGCCGTGTTAGAGCCTGTAATTTCAGGCGGCAAGCTGACAAACGTAATAGTCAAGAATCCAGGCGCAGGATATTCAAATCCGACGGCCACTCTTTATTCAAACTATGGCTCAGGCGCTCAAATCTCTCTGACTGTAGCCAACGCTGGAGACTATCCAGGATGTGTGAGCTACTTCGAGCAGAGAAGGTGGTTCGCTGGCAGCCGCATGAGACCGCAATATATTTGGGCCACCAAGACGGGCACGGAAACGGATATGGGCTACTCCCTCCCGTCCCAAAGCACGGACAGAATCAAGGTTAGAGTTGCCAGCCAAGATTCAAACAGAATCCGCCATATCGTCCCCCTGTCTCAGCTCCTCATGCTCACGGCCAGCGGGGAATGGAGAGTGAGCCCTGTAAACTCTGACGCAATCACGCCTGAATCTATGAGTGTAAGACCGCAGTCTTATGTCGGATCAAGCCAGACAAAACCGGTCCTTATTAACAATACGATGATCTTTGCCTCAGCCCGAGGCGGCCACCTGAGAGAACTCGGTTACAGCTACCAAGCGGGCGGTTACATAACCTCGGACGTGTGCCTCAGAGCGGCTCACCTATTCGATCATCACGAAGTCGTTGATATTGCATACGCCAAGGCTCCTTATTCCATTTTCTGGTGTGTGAACGACATAGGCAAACTAATCTCCTTTACCTATGTTCCAGAACAGCAGGTGGGCGCATTCGCTCAGCACGAAACCCAGGGAGACTTTGAATCCTGCGCAGTGGTGCCAGAATCCAATGAGGACATTCTTTATGTTGTGACCAAGCGCAAGATCGGAGAGAACACCGTAAGGTTTGTTGAGCGCATGAACGAGTACATCATTGACAAGGATGAAGATTATCTCTTCATGGATTGTGCGGGCACTTACTCGGGCCCGGCCAAGACCGAGATCAGCGGGATTAGCTGGCTGAATGGGATGAAGGTTTCCATCCTGGCTGACGGGTATTGTGTGCCGGATCAAGTAGTGCAGAACGGCAAAATCACGCTGAGAAGAGCGGCCTCTAAGGTCCACATTGGCCTCCCGTACAACAGCGACATTCAGACCTTACCTCTTGCCTTACAGCTTCAGGATCTTTCTTTTGGTAGTAATCACCGCAAGAACATCAGTGGTGTGGCAGTGAGAATGATTGATTCAGCGAGCATTCTGGCTGGCTCGAGTTTCGACGACCTCTATCAGCAGCCAACACGCGGACGGGAAACACCCGGTACCCCGCCGAAGAAGAGGAACGGAGAGTTTGAAGTAGATATCGCCGCTTCATGGACGGATGACGGTCAAGTGTGTATTCGCCAGAGCGCCCCGCTCCCGCTGAAAATCTCCAGTATTACCGTGACCTGCGACGTGGTGTAGTGCGCATCACGTTCTAGGAATCCTCCAATATCTATGCTGAGTTGGAGGATTTTTTATGGCCGAATCTAGTTTCTCTTTCGGCACTTTAGGCCTTATCAGTACAGGTGTTTCCACACTGTTTAACGCCTTCGGTGCGAAGAGTGTCACGAAGTACAACAATGCTATTGCACAGGCTCAGGCAGACATAGCCAAGATCAACGCGGACACAATGAATCTGCATTATCAGCAGAGATTGTTCGCGGCTGAGGGTGAGTATCAGCGAGAGACAATGCAAGCCGCTCAAATGAAGGCGCGGCAGAAAGTCTCATTAGCCGCTAATGGCGTGGCAATCGGGGTCGGATCAGCTGCGGAACAATTGGCCAGCACGGACATTGTGAAAAAGATCAACCTCAACAGGCTTGAATCTAACGCCAAAACCGAGGCGTGGGGCTACCGTGCAAAAGAGACTGACTACCGTAACCAAGCGCTCATGAGCCTGGCTAAGAAGCAGAGCGCAAGCCGAGCATTCACGGATTCTCTCCTGGTGGGCGCTGGCAACATGGGTATGGCTTTTGCATACGGAAAACTTATGGATATGGCCAAAGCATCCGAGAGCGCCGAGAAGCCGAAGGCTGAGGAGCCGATCCACATTGATGCAATCTCTGGGGCCGACCCTGGAATCAAAGTTGACGCCGTATCAGGAGTACAGCCAGGCGTTACGCAGATTGACGCAATCTCAGGCGCTCAACCTGGTGTGAGCTGGGTGGACGGAATATCAGGAGCACAACCGAACCTCCTTTTAGGCCAGACCGTCAAAACACCACAGCTCTATCCGACCACTAAAAACATCTTCTCTCTGAACTACAGAGGATAAAAAATGCCTATCGTCCCTAAGTATGAAAACAACGTCCCAGGTGTTGTAGAGAGCGGCCGCGGTTTCGGCGCTCCCGCTGATAACGTCCGCCCGAGTTTCGACTATGAAAATGTCATGAACCGAGCGCTCCAGCCCTGGAGCCAGCTTGCAGACAGCACGATCAAGATTGAGGCGTATCACCATGACACTGTTGTGAAGGCCCAGGCCGATGAACAGCTTGACGCCTACAACAAAGAGGTGCAGACAACGCTGTATGACCCCGATAAGGGCTATTTTGCACAGCGCGGCAAGAACGCGGTTACAGGCTGGGATCAGGCGCAGAGCGACCTGCAATCCATTTATGACAAACACCTGAGCCAGATTGATGATCCAGACGTGAAGGAGGCTTTTAAGTCGAATGCCCTTCAGCGGCTCAACTCTGTAAGACAGAAGACAGTCGTCTATCGCAATGAACAGAATATTAGGTGGCGCGCTCAGACCTCTAAAGACCATGCTGACAACCTCGTAGAAGAGTTTGCTTTAGGCGGTTTTACTCCAGACGGTCAGAGAACAATGGCTAGCCTGATGAATGAGATCGACTACCAAGGCAGGATGGAAGGATGGGACGAGGAAACACTGAAACGGCAGAAGAATGCCTATAAGTCTCTGGCTTATGCAGGTGCCTACAGCAATGCTTCTATGGCCGATCCTCTTGGCGCATTTAGGCATTTTCAAGTTGACGGATCAAAGCAGATGTCTGCTGATGTCGGACGCAGAACTTACCAGATGTTATTCCAGCGTTCTGCCCTGCAGCTTGTGCAGATTATGCGAAGACTTAATGGACCAACCGCCGTAGCCCTCACTTCAGGAGCTACTGCGAGGGTATTCGGCAATACGGATCCTAACGTGTTGCGCCAATCAGCGGCTCAGGCGGGCATAGGAACTCCGCCGAAAGTCTCGGACAAGGTTCTCAATACGTCCGGTTACAAGGGCTGTAATCCGTTAAATGTGAAAGTATTCGGCAACAAATGGAAGGGGCTCATTGGGCAGGATGAAAGAGGTCATGCAATCTTTGCTCGTCCTGAAGATGGTATTCGCGCTGGCGTGAAGGTCATTCAGACTTATGCCCATAAGTATGGCCTCAATACTATTGAAAGCATTTTGTCTCGGTTTGCCGCAGCAGATTCTTTGACAATGGGTGCATACGTTGACAACGTAAGCCACGCCACGGGTTATAAATCCAATGAACGATTGAATCTGAAAGATCCCGAGGTCTTAAAGAAAGTCGTCACCGCGATGATGAAACAAGAGATCGGGGATGTACCTTACTCCGAGCGCACGATTATCGCGGGTATCCAGGGTGCTCTGGGAAAAGAGGACATTAACGACTTCTCTGACTTCTACAACACGAAACTTACTGACGAAGAAGAAGCTCAGTATCAAGCCTGGGCTAAGAAGATCGGCCATGAGCGTGATGTTTACGACTATGACCTTAGAGGAGCCTGGAAAGCAGGAGCAGCTCAGGCTGAGAACGGCCACTTCCCAGACACATTCAAGAAGCCGAACCACCACACATTCTCCGAGGAAAGCCAATATGCCGACGGGAAGAGAAATATTGGCGGACGCTGGGTAGTCGAGAACGGCCAAAACATCTTTATTGGTCCGAACGGTGAGCGCCGCGATGATAACGGCAAACTCTTGAGCGAAGGTACAGATCAGGCGCCAAGACTGACGGCAGCAGACCTTGCTTTTAACCCGAAGGTGAAAACAGGGATTGAAGTCTTTGACGCCCTGAACGATCCGGAAAAAATCTGGATTATGCAGCACGCCAAACAAGCTATGGGTCAAGACCTCAAACAACAGAGAATCGAGCTGAAAAAGAATGTGGACAACGCTCTTTCTCTTGCGCTGACCCAAGGAGACATCAGCACCCTTCCGGATATTTCTGACTTCATTGGTGTTTATGGCCAGGATGACGGAGTACGCATGCATCAGGAAGCTGCAAAGCAGGCTCAGCTAAATTCGTACATGTATCAAATGCCTGGCATGTCCCTAGCTGAGATTACTTCCATCAGCAAGTCGCTAATGCCTCAGAAGGATGATCCGGAGTACGCGAACAGAATAGAGCAGAAGGCAACATGGGATAAAGCGGCTCAGACAGTCCTTAAAAAGCGAGACAGTGATCCGATGTCTTTTGCAATCAATCATGTCCCGGCTCATGGATTGACGACCATAGAAGACTTTAATCAGCCATTGGCCAAGACGCTAAATGAGGTTTCTAATCGTGTATCTCAGTTTGAATCTATCGGTCAAAGTTTCGCTATTGCTCCGCAGTCTATGAAGTTGTTCACAAATGAGGAGGCTGCGAGATTAAATGACACGTTGGAAAAGATGAATGCGGATCAGGCCGCTCCGATTGTCTCGGCAATTTCTGGACTTGTCGAGGAACAGGGAGGAGCAGCGGCCTCAAGAACTCTGATTAACCAATTCACCAAAGACGGACGGCCAACAAAACTGAGCTCGGCCCTGGCCCTAGCCACGAGCGCTAATGCAGTCAATAAAGGCTATGTGAAAGAGTACTTGGCAGGGAACGCCTTCTTGACCAATAAAGAGGCTGATCCAGATACGAGCAAGTCAGCAGTTAATGAAGAGATTGGCAAAGAGATTAGAGGCTTGTTTGGCCAGCCTGAAGCAGGCCGCCAGGCCGTTGAATTGATCCGAGGTATTTACGCCAACAGACAAACAATGGACAGCGATAGGAAATCCATTGAAGAAATTGTTGAGGACGTTTACGGAAGAAACGAGGAATTTAACGGAGCTAGGGTCTTCATGCCTCGAAATACGAATGCGTCCATGAGAAGTCTTGTGGCCGTCTTCTCAAGACAAAACGCAAACGACAAAACCAGTGTGCAGTTTAGAGGCGGGAAGACCACTCTTGGAGAACTCACGGAAATCTTGCCGAAGGCCCAGCTTGAATGCGTGGACGATGGGAAGTATCTCATTAGAGACGGTACAGATTATGTCCGTTATTCCGCCAATCAAGCACCTGTCGTTTTGGACTTTGGCAAAGCCATTGACGCCGCCAACAAGGATCTTGACGTGATTCTGGACGCGGCCCTTAAGACCTCGAATTTAGAGAATGATCAAGATTACGATTACGAGTGAGAATCATGTCGAGCCTTTACAGTTTTAACAATATTGGATACGGCACATCCCGATACCAGCTCGGCCTGGACGGAACTCAGATCCCCGAGCAGAAGAAAGAAGCAGGATTTTTTAGCGGTATGGGAGAGGCCGCCTTGGACATTCTCCCAGCCGCAGGAAACTCAACCTTAGCTGCTGGCCTGGATCTTTTGGGCTCGTTCATGCGCAGTGAACCGAACGAAGATGAAAGCGGGTTCACTCTTGAAGACGCGCTCACCAGCGATGACATCATGAAGGCACAGGACCTTAAAGAGCAGGCTGCGCAGAAGTTTGAAACGAAAGCAAAAGAGCGCAGAAGTGTGGTTAGGGAGGACTACACGCCCAAACCCGAAACAACGGGAATGGCGGGTCAAATCCTTTACGGGTTTGGTGTAATGGGTTTGAAGCAACTCGGATATTCAGTTATTTCTGGCTTTAACCCGATTGGCGGCGCAATCCTTACTGGTGTTGATTATGGTGTCAACGAAGCAGGGAATCTCAGAGATAAAGGCGTAAAGCCAGAAGTTGCGACTAAGGCCGGTATCACCTCAGGTGTGATGACAGCTGGAGGATTATTACTGCCTGGCGCGGCTCCTGCTGGAAAGTTCAATCCCTCCCGATTGACATCTGCTGCATGGGGCGCAGGAGCTAACGCCGTGATGGATTCTGGAGAAAAAGGGATCATCAATTACATCCTGCAGAATGCCAATTATTCGGACATTGCCAAAGAATACGATCCTTTAGATGCTGCTGGATTAACCGCCTCGGCAGGTATCGGAGGCATCATGGGCGCGATCCTTTTCAATAAAAACAGAAGGATTAAATTTAAGCCCGCCAAAAAAGCAGAAGAAAAGACCGACCCTATCGAGCTGAACACGGAAACGCTTGAATCATTGCAGAACCGTGACAGAAGCACTAATGCCTCAGTTCGGCAGATGAAGGCAATCTCTGCAAATCCTCAGTACACCCTTCTGAGAACCTCACCATTCTTGTCTGAAGGAGCTCCCGTCATTACATACGCTGGAGATATTCCTGCAATTAGGCGTGGTCACACGGACACAGCCGCCTCAGGGGACAAATCCTATGATGTTTATTACGCAGTCGTTGAGGCAGATTCTGTTTTAGTTTCCAACGATATTACAGGACATAAGAACCCAGCCTATACAGACCCTAATATTCAAGGGCCTAGAGCTATCGCAGGGAATGGCCGTATTGCCGGATTGCAAGATGCTTACGCTCAAGGGACTGCCGACAAATACAAAGCTGACCTAGCAGCAGACCAAAGAAGAACAGGTATCTATGGCGATGAAATCGCACGCATGGAGAAGCCTATCCTTGTTCGAGTTCTCGATCCGAAAGATGTGACGAAGGACTTGGCGGATAAGACCAATACAAGCGGTGTCTCCAGGATGTCCTTGAGGGAAAGGGCGAAGAACGATGCTGAAAGAGTTGACCTTGAAAAGCTGGAGTTCGATGAAGACGGCCGCATCACAGATCAGACGGTTGTCAATTTCATCAAAATGCTCCCAGCGGAAGAGCAGGCTGAGCTCATTGACAGTAAGTCAGGAAAAGCGAATAAGACGGCTAGGGATAGAGCTGAAGCAGCTATCTTTGCCAAAGCCTATAAGAACGACACGCTTATTAACCTGGTCACCGAGGTGGATAAGCCTGAGGCACGTTTAGTTTTAAAGACGCTCATGGAATTGGCGCCGAAAGTGGCGCAGTTGGAAGGCAATAAGCTGGATATCACTCCTTCTATTATCCGAGCCGCTTCAAAGATTTTGGAAGGCTACAAGAAAGGATTCAAACTCAAGGACATTGCCGCACAGAAAGAGTTTGATGAAGATCCCTATGCTGATGCAATCGTTGAACTTTTCGCAAAAGATTCTCGGACAAATCGGCATGTAGTGGACGTGTTGGGAGAACACCTCGATAGTCTGCGGGAATCTGGAAACGCGGATCAGGGCTCTTTTGACCTTCTTGGTGGTCCACTGACTAGGGAGGATGCTCTTAAAGATTTACAAGGCCGCATTGCCAACCGCTATCCAACTCCAAATGAAGCAGTAGTTGACGCCGCCCGCACCAAACAAGTTGCCGACACTATCAACAAGGATCAGCTCGTTAGCGAAAAAGCTGGCGACATGAACCAATCCATTGAAAACGAATACCGTGCTCAGGCTCAGATAGATGATGGTGAGCGCGTATCCGTAAATGAAAACGCAGTGGATCAGGCCAGAGTAGAACAAGAAAAGGCAAGAATTATTGAGGCGATGCACAAGGTCCAGAAGGAGGCGGAAGGCGATCCTTTAGAAATCCTGGCAAAGATCGAGCCCGAAGATGTTCAGGGGATGACGATTAGGAGAGGATGGTTTGCAAGAACCAATAAAAAAGAGGCTCAAGCGGCGGAAATGAGCACGCCATTCGGATTGGTGAAGGTTTGGCTTAAACATGATAAGGGTGAAGAAAAACCTGAACTCAGAGTGACAGATGATGACTTGCGCCAAATTCCTCGAATCGTGAGAGGTTACGAGCCCATCCCGAGAAGCCATGAGAAGGAAACCTCCAGAACCTGGAGAGTTATGCACAACGGAAGAGAATTGGTGCTGGTGGATAAACCGATGGAAGGCGACCCAACGGGGAAAACCCTTTTGTCCTTTTTTGTACAGGATCTCGCTAAAAGAGAAACGGGGCGCGCCAAAGGCGCTCCCCTCTCCCGTCTTCGGAATCCCGCACCTGAGGTTGAAGGCCCAAGTACGGATACAAATGCGCGCCTTTCAATATTTAGCTCTCGACCGTCTGGTCCATCAAATGATGGAGTAATCACTACGCACGGTCCGAAGACTGACACTAGTGTCAAAACCAATTTAACAGATGGAATTGAGCAAAGTCAAGAGGTTAGGGACGCAACCCAGGGAACAAATGATGCAGTGCAGACACAGCAAAATGTCGTGAATCAAGTTGTGAACGCTCTTCCAGAGGAAGTAAGGGAACCGATCAAACGGGTCGTGGCCGACCTAACTGGGGAAAGGATTGAACCAACGCTTTCACCTCAGCCAGAAGTCGGACGTGAATTTAGTTTGGAGGCTCAGTATGAAACGGCCCTTCGAGACCATCCTGACATGAAAATCACGATTGAGGATGAAAACGGTGGAACTCGTGAAATGTCCGCGGCTGACCTTTTAGATGAAGCTGACAGGGAAGCCAAACAAATCGAAAACGACGGTAAAGCACAAGGCGAAGCAATGATGTGTGTTGTTAAAAATAAGGGAATAAATTAATCATGGCAAGAACATTAGACCCGATGAAACCGGAATGTAGAGCAACGATTAGCCGCATCTTGGGAAGAGAATTTGGAGAAGAGGAATCCAAACGCTGGCTTGCTGATATGCGCCGTGAATTTAGATATGTCGCAGGAACAAAAGAGGCTCAGGCCGCTGGCTGGACACGTGACCAGATAGCGCAAAAGGCTGCGGAGAGGCTTGCTCAGAACTATTTGCACAAGGCGGCAAAAAGACGCATGAGAGCGCAACAACAAATTGTTGCTCAGGCCGCACTGGAAAATGACAGGGAGAAGTATGCCAAGAGTGGTGAGAAGGCGTTTAAGTCTGTCGGCCGAGTGTTGGAGGATGTGAATAGATACATGATTGGCCTCCAGGAGCAGTACCAAGGCCAGATCGTTGACGCTATCAGCTCCATACAGAGCAAATGGTTTGGGCTTATGGAGGATAGAAAAACCGCACTTGATTTTGTTAAAGAGCTTTTTGGAGAAGATTCTGGGAACGAGGCGGCAAAGGCGGCTGTCAAAGTATGGAGAGAAAAAACAAACGGATTCAGAGAACGTTTTAACAACGCCGGCGGTGATACTGGTGACCTCGGAGATGAATGGCACCTTCCCCAATCCCATGACATGTACAAACTAATAAATGCCGACGATCTCCTGAAGGGAAAATACGATGGGAAATACAAGGGAGACAGCAAAACAGCCTGGGTGGATTTTTTATTTGATCGGATAGACAGATCCAGATACGTTGACGAAGAAGGACTTCCATTGAATGACGCAGAGATAAAAGACGTGCTCGGATCTATGTTTGACAACATAACGAAAGGTAAAACTTCCACAGGCGGATCACGCGTGGCCGGAAGTAAGAGCGGATGCTTTGCTGATAGGAACTCTCAGCACCGTGCAATCTTTTTCAAAGACGCTGAATCTTTCTTCCAATACCACGAAATGTTTGCGAGAAACCCATCCATTGTGGGAACGATGATGGATCATGTCAGGTCAATGGCGAGCGACACAGCCCTTCTTGAACAGATGGGACCCTCTCCTAATTCCGCTTTTTATACCTTATACAACGAGGCAAAAGCGGAAGCGTCACAGCACCTTGCACAAACAAAGAGCACGTGGGGCCATAAAGATATATACGGTCCTGGTTTTGTCTCAGTCAAAGATATGTGGGCTAATTTGAACGGAGAGACTTCTACCGTCATGCCAACCCACAAGAATATTGCAGAGGTATCTCAAACTTTGAGGAACATGCAGGTTTGGGGAAAACTTGGTCAAACATTTATCTCTTCCCTAACAGATATTCCTTCTTACTTCCATGCAACGGGTTACACCAAATTGCCATGGGGAACAGCCTTTAGGAACCTTCTCACAACCTGGGGGAAGGCGGATAGAGAGTTTGCTATCAGAGCGGGCATTATTGGAGATTCCTTAGCAAACAATTTATGCCGTTGGACATCCGAAAGTCTCGGTTATCGCTGGTCAGGAAAACTTGCCAACGCCACTATGTACATGTCACTGCTCACACAGTGGACAAACGGAATTAGGCGAGCTTATGCGATGAATATGATGGGCGCTATCGGGAAGATGACGCGCAATAGCGGCTGGGAAAAATTGGATGCATGGGACAGATTTATTCTTGAAAAGTATGGTGTGACAGAAAAGGACTACAAACTTTTTCAACTTGCTAAAACCGACCAATACCGCGGTTGTGAAATGCTCACACGCGGAGCTATTGAAGAAATCTCTGATGCAGATCTGGCAAAAATCGGAGCCACGAGAAATGATGCTGAAATCGCGGCAGGCAAACTCATGTCAGTGCTCACCAATGAAGCTCAAATTGCCTCGTTACAGCCTGACTTAGCAACCAGAACTGCAACAAATCGAGGTCATCAGAGAGGATCCCCTACAGGAGAAATTATCAAATCCTTCATGATGTTTAAGTCTTTCCCTCTAGGAATGGTCAGTGCACACATTGACAGACTTAGAGACAAAGGGCGCTTTATCCGAGAACAGGGAGGAACGAAGCTCCAGGTCATGACGGCTCAAACCGAATACTTAGCAGCGCTGATAATTGGTACCACCCTCATGGGCTACTGCGTAAATCAGATCAAGACCCTTATTGCTGGCAAGGACTTAGAGGATCCCGCGGCTATTGATACCTGGATCTCTGCATTCACTGTAGGCGGCGGTGCAGGTATTATCGGTGACTTGTTGGTTAATGCCACGGATGATTCAAAGTATGGTCATTCCGCTTACATCAACTTCATGGGGCCTGTAATTGGGACAATTCTTTCTGCCAGTGAGGCTTGGGATGCAACCAAAATCGGTGGAGATGGGGGAGCAAAAGCCTGGCGATTAGCAAAGAGTAATTTGCCATTTATTAATATTTGGTACGTTAAGGCCGTTCTGGATCATACGGTGCTCAATCAATTGAGCGAGTTTTTAAGCCCTGGTTACAGAAAACGCATGGAGAAGAACACGCGCAAGAGAACGGGGCAAGGATTCTGGAGAAACGAAAGAGGAATCCGCCGCGCTCCTCGAGTGGCCAAACATCCCGATCCTTGGCCGCATCCTTTCGGTTTATTCAAGTAAGTTTAGGTGTGCGCATCAACAGTCTGGCAGACAAGAGAATACTTCTAAACAATGAGGTGTTTTCATGCTGCCAGATGTACCGCGAAGGGTAGGGCCAGTCACAGGCCTGGGGATCAGTCGAGTTGACTTCGACTTCAAGATATTTGCGTCCTCCAATGTGCTCGTAATCCGCACGAGCAAGGCGGGCGTGGATAAAACGCTCAAGGAAGGTGAGGACTATACCGTTACCTTGGACGAGGACCAAACCGCAAACATAGGCGGCTACATTACTCTTGACGAGTTTCTAACGGACGGGGAATCCGTCACGATTCTCTCCAATGTCGCCTACACGCAGGAGCTTGATTTACACGCTGAAGGTGATTTCAACCCGAATGACATCAATGTAAATTTTGACCGCACCGAAGCGCAGATTCAGCAGTTAAAAGAGAAGCTCTCCCGCGCCGCAGTTGCTCCCGCCTCCTCAGGCATGGAAGGTGAAGAGTACGGCGAAATACTCTTAGAAAACTCTACTAAGTCTGGAGAATACGCCGCACAAGCTCAGGCCGCTGCAGAGAAGGCACAAGCCGCTGCTGACATTGCCACATCTGCTCAGGAAAACCTCGATGCTTCCACGGATATCGCAGAGAACGCCGCAAAGGTAGCAAGCAATTCAGCAACCGCCGCCGCTCAATTCAAACTCGATTCTGAGGCCGCGGCTGCTACAGCAACGGAAGCAGCAGAGATTGCAAAACAGGCGGCATTTTCTTATCGCTATTGTGCGACTGCTACAGCATGCGGCACGGTCAACACGTCAGCAATCGTGCCAGCCACGCTGATTAAAGTTGGCGACCACGTGATGAACGCTGACGGACAGATCTTTAGGGTCTTGAATGTTGGCTCCAGCACGTGCGAACTCTCTGGAATCATCACAACGATTAGCGGTCCCCAGGGTTTGAAAGGTGATTCAGGCAGTATCGGGCCTCAAGGCAGTAGCGGCGCAACTTTCACGCCAGCGGTTAGCACTGAAGGTGAAATTTCCTGGACGAACAACAAAGGCCTTACAAACCCAGCTCCAGTCAATATTCGCGGGCCAAAAGGCGAGAGGGGTGAAAGAGGTTTGCAAGGTAGCCCAGGACCCGCGGGCAGTGTCGGGCCTCAAGGGCCAATGGGCAGTAGCCCGTGGGCCACGGCGTTCGGCCAATTCCGCATTGACGGAGCAGATTTAAAACTTGATTACGTCGGCCTGGACACTTCAGCAGATTTCTCAATCAATACGAACGGTGAATTAACAGTTACGGTGACAGAATGACTACTTTAAATTTAGGTCGAGTTCGGCCAGTCTGGAAAGGTGACTGGGTTTCCACGGCCACCTATCTTGCCTTTGATTTTGTCCGCTACACGGACGGGAATGTTTACTTAGCCGTCCAAGACGTGCCAGCCAACTATATTCCGAGCTCCCAGACAAGTTACTGGGTTTTGTTCGGCGCGAAAGGCGGAAAAGGCGATACAGGTAGCGCGGGCAGTGTGGGCGCCACGGGAAGTCAAGGGCCCCGAGGTGTGACGTTTACACCCGCCGTTAGCGCAGATGGTGACTTGTCTTGGACTAATGACGGAAGCCTTAGCAACCCAGGCACAGTTAATATCCGCGGCCCCCGCGGTTTGCAAGGTGTAGCGGGCAGTCAAGGGCCTGCGGGGCCCACGGGGCCAGCGGGAACAACGAACTACAACAACCTGACTAATAAACCTGTTTCGGACACGTCGTTAAAACTTGCTGGCGGGTTTGCTGATGCTAAGGCCACTGGTGAGGCATTGGATAAACGAGTGGGTGTGGCCGCCCAAACATTCACGGAAGCTGAGAAATCTACAGCCCGAAGCAATATCGGCGTAATCGCCGCAGTTGAATCCTACCTAGTGAATATTCTTAAAGAACTCTGTCTAGACAACGGCGCCACTCAAGCCGAAATCGATGCTTTAGAAAACGAATCTGATTCATAAGGAGTAAACACAATGGCATATATCGGAGAAACTATCGAGCTGATGTGCTCGGATGACTATAAAGATCGGATGTTGGCTGAATACCAACAGCTCGTAATCCGGAAGGATGCGCTAGAAAACCTGCTGATCAAATGGGAAAAGGGAGAACTCAATTTCACTCCCAAATGTCCGAAGGAAATGCTTGTAAAGCAGTTTGAACTCATGAAAGAGTATGCGGAGGTTCTGCGGCAAAGAGGCGCTATTGAAGGTGTAGATCTGTATTTAGGGGAATGAGCATGACAACTCTTGCAGAGATTAAGCAGCAGTACCTAACCAAGGCGCTGTCCCGTCCTGTCAAGGCTTACGGCGTGAAGATGGGCAACGGCAGAATTACGTCCTTGTCCGATATGCAGGGATTCTGGGTTGAGCCGTGCTCAATCGAGCTTATCGCACTGGTGGATAAGAAGTACCTGAAGGGGAACACGATTCAAGAGGAAATCCCGATAGAGCCGTTGAATCGTCCTGAAGGTTTCCTGTACGGCTATAACCTGTTCACATTCACAACGCCTGACCTTAAACAGGACAACCTCAAGGTGGAGGTTCTTGAGCGTCCACTTATTGGGAAAGCTAAAGTCAAGTTCAAATCTGGTCAGCAGTTTGCTGTCAAATCTCAGTTGATCACTGACGAGCTGTATCAGAGTGCTGATGGAAAATATTACACACAGGCAGAGCTTCCGGAAAACTCTGATGAATTTTGCACACAGCGCTACAGCAACGAGATCAAAGCAGAGCGCAACGCAAGAATCTCGGATACAGACGACTATGTGAAACTGCCTGACATCACCGTGGCGCGGTCAGCAGGAGCCAAACGTTCTGCTTTGGAAGACGCCGACAGAACCGAGCTTGAGACTTACAGGCAGGCTTTGAGAAACTTGCCCGAGGCCGAGGATTTCCCGTTCGTATCTTGGCCTGAGTTTCCTACCGCTTTGGCTTACGAGCTACAGCAGAAAGTCAATGCAAGATCACAAATGAGAGGAGGTTTCTAATGAGTTTGAAATCTTTAATTCAGTGGCTACTCGATAGCCGAACGACACCGAGTGAGGCCAGTCACTCAAGCTACCCTGATGACGGAAC
>CDZJ01020624.1_pt1 | contig 16882 bp, 12 predicted proteins | sample 557391 | NCBI WGS metagenome assembly CDZJ01 (sample SAMEA3182111, study PRJEB8094) | gut metagenome | biome: human; feature: gut; material: Stool; isolation source: human stools | place: Canada | collected 2013-05-07 | reverse complement strand
ACGTTGTTTAATTTACAAGGTACACGCCGCTTCGTGCGGCGGGTTTTTATCTTACCACATTCAGTTCGCTTTGTCAAGAACTTTTTTCGAGCTTTTTCAAACTCTTTTGTCCTCTCATTCGCCGCTCCCTTAGTGGCTTGCCGCTGCCCTCGCGGACAGCTTGATTAGGTTACCACACTTCATTGCCTTTGTCAAGCACTTTTTTTCGCCAGTTTCAAACTTTTTTTGTCTGTCCCCTGGACCGCCTCGTGTGGCTCTCTCCGCTCCCCCGCAGGGCTTGCCCCTGCCGCAGAGCGCTTGCTTATATTAGCAAACACTTCCTCCCTTGTCAACACTTTTTTCCCACTTTTTTCCCCTTTTTTTATCCCCTCCTTACCTACACTATATCTTCCCCTCCCTCACTCCCTCCTACCACTATATCTGGACCGCCCTTCTACCTGTCCATCTGTCAAGAACAAATATACGCCAGATTTCCGCCTTGCGGAAATTCCTTGTTTGTGGTAACCTTATTTCATCCATGGCCGAGCAAATATGCACCACTGACGGCCAAGAGGCCACACACCTCTTATCATATAGGGAAGTGATCCAAATGCCCATCAAGATCCCCGACTCTCTGCCCGCCCGAGCCACGCTGGAGGGGGAAAATATCTTTGTCATGACGGAATATCGGGCCATCCATCAGGATATGCGTCCGCTGAATCTCCTTATCCTGAATCTAATGCCGACCAAAATCGTCACTGAAACGCAGCTGCTTCGCAAGCTGTCCAATACGCCTCTGCAAATTCAGGTGGAGCTCCTTCAAATGGCTAGCCACGTTTCCCAAAATACGGATGCCAGCCATCTCGCTTCCTTTTATACTACCTTTGACCAAATCAAGGATAAACGGTATGACGGTATGATCATCACCGGCGCGCCGGTAGAAAATCTGGATTTCGCGGATGTGGACTATTGGCCGGAGCTGTGCGACATTATGGAGTGGACCAAGACTCATGTCCACTCCACCCTCCATGTATGCTGGGGGGCTCAAGCCGGCCTCTACTACCACTACGGCATTCCCAAATACTCTCTGCCCAAAAAACTGTTCGGTGTCTTCCCACATACTATTATAAAAAAACAATCCCCTCTGTTCCGGGGATTTGATGATATCTTTTATGTCCCCCATTCCCGGCATACGGAAAACCATCTGGATGATATCCTGGACCGCCCGGAACTAGAACTGCTGGCCGTATCGGATGAGGCCGGAGTTTTTGCTGTCAAAAGCGAGAACAACCGCCGCTTCTTTATCACCGGCCACCCGGAATATGATCCGGACACGTTGGCCAACGAGTACTTTCGGGATATCAACAAAGGTCTTGATATTGATGTTCCCAAGCATTATTTTCCCGGCGATGACCCCCGACAGTCACCCGTTGTCCGCTGGCGTTCCGCCGCACAGCTCTTTTACACCAACTGGCTCAATTATTATGTATATCAGACTACTCCCTATGACCTGTATCAAGGCCAACTGCAATGATAATAAAGCTGGTCCCCGAATGGAAGTTTCGGGGACCAGCTTTTTGTTATCTCAAATCTCAGGTCTACTGCTCCAGCACCTCTGTCTGCTCCAAGTAGCTGCCCACAATCTCCTTCAGAAGCGCAAAACAGTCTACCGCAAATTTGGGGTAGTACACCATATCCTGATACACCAAATCAAAGCGCAGGGATCGTTCCAAGCCCCGTACTGGTAGGATGCAGAGAAATCTTTCCTCTGGGCAGCTTCGGTTCCCCTTTATAATGGTAGGCAGAAATATTTGAGGACAGAAGGACGCCACATATCCAGTGCGACACGCCTCCTCTAATACGTTGTAATCACTGACTGACAACAGATTGTCTATCGTCACCCCATTTGTGACCAGGTGCTGGTCAATCAACTGGAAGGCTGTACTTTTTCCATAATTCATAGCAAAGGGCAGGCCTTGAAAGTGTTTCAAGTCAATGCCGCTCCTTAGGCCGGCTATTGCCTCTTTCTCCAGTCCGAGGTATTTTTTGAGATAGGAGACGGAGGCAATCAAATAGATGCTCTCCCGAGCCAGAGGGACCGACTTCATTCCAGGACGCAGAGCTGTATTGACACCCAAAAATCCATCCAGCTCACCGTTCTCCAGCATCCTTTCCATTGCGGAGGTCTCTCCCGGGACCAGCTCGAGCCGCACCTTCGGATATCGAGCATGATACTGCACAAAGAACAGAGGAATGATCAGGCGGGCTCTTGCATAGTTTGTACCTAATCTCAGGGTGCCAGCAGCCCCCTCCTCCAGTTCGGCCAATTCCGCTTCCAACCCGGACTCCAAATTTTTTACCCGCTGCAGCGTGCGCTGTACCGCTTCCCCCGCCGGAGTAAGGGACACCCGTGGACGCCGGTAGAAGAGCGGGGTTCCATAGCACCCCTCCAGCCGCCGGATATGGTCACTGAGCCCCTGTTGGCTGAGGAAAGCACGGGCCGCTGCCCGACGGAAATTGAGCTCCTCCGCCAAGATCAGAAAGAGTTTCTCACTATTTGTCATCTGTCTCCCCCCTTTCATGGTAACATACACGGCATTTAATAACAAGTATTTACTTGTTGATTTACAGAGTACAACTGTTTTACATAGAATCAGTTTTTCTCTATACTATATTGTATCAGAGCGGATACATACCACAGCAACCACTATATTATCATTTCAATTAGGGGAGGCAAGACCTAGATGGCAGAAAACTGGAAGGGGGTCCATGACCCTGATAATATCCAGGAGGGCTATTTCACCGGCCTGATGAATTCCTGCGGATACCGCATCAAGGATTTACGCAAACCTATCATCGGCATCGCAAATTCTTACACGGATGTCAATCCCGGTCACCGAAGCTTTGGCGAACTGGTCAAGTTCGTAAAGGAAGGTATCTGGTCCGCTGGCGGCGTACCGGGGGAGTTTAATGTCCCCGCCCCCTGCGACGGCATGGCCCAGGGCACAGGGATGCATTATATCCTGCCCCAGCGTGATTTGATCGCGGCCAGCATTGAATCCATGGCCAACGCCCACGGCTTTGACGGCCTTGTCTTCCTATGCAGCTGTGACAAGATCGTCCCCGGTATGCTTATGGCTGCCGCCGCGCTCAATAAACCCTGCCTTTTTCTCACTGCCGGCAGCATGGTGCCCTATGAGGCGGAGGAGGGCACCTATGTGACCCCTGATTTGAAGGAGTCTATCGGCGCCCGGAATATCGACAAGATCAGTGAGGAAACCTACACTCGTTATCGTGAAAACATCTGCTTTTCCTGCGGTACCTGCAGTATGTACGGGACCGCCAATACCATGGGCGTTTTTGCCGAAGTCATCGGCCTGTGCCCCATCGACAGCACCACCATGCTGTTCTGCTCCGCGGCTAAAAACCGTCAGGCCCGGGATGTGGGTGAACGCATCGTTCAGCTTGTGAAGGAGAACGTCAGGTTCAGCGATATCGTCACGGAAAGCAGCCTGATAAACGGCCTCCGTCATGTAGCGGCTACCGGCGGATCTACCAACGCCCAGCTCCACATATGCGCGCTGGCCCGTGTGATGGGTATTAAGCTCGATATGGGAGATTTCGACCAGATCCAGCAGCATGTCCCCTGTATTGCCAAGTTCAAACCCTCCTCCCAATATAATATCTATGACTATTACAAGGCCGGAGGCGTGGGAGCCACCCTCAAGGCGATCCAGCAGTATTTGGACCTGGATGCACGTTTGGCTATGGGCGGTACTCTGGGCGAATTTTTGTCCGCCTTCAAACGCAAAGTAAACGCCGAGATCATTCACTCTGTCGAGGACCCCCTGTATCCTGACGGCAGCTTTGCCGTGCTATACGGCAATTTGGCCCCCAACGGCTGCATCGTGAAAAAGAGCGGCGTGGTCCCTGAGATGTTCCACCACCGGGGGCCGGCTGTGTGCTTCGACTCTGAGGACGACCTGCGCAAGTTTATGGCAGATAGGGCCGTCAAACCCGGCAGCGTCCTGGTCATCCGCTATGAAGGGCCCAAGGGAGGCCCAGGCATGAGGGAAATGTCCATCCCCGCCGCTATGCTGGTGGGCATGGGGCTGCACACCAGCTGTGCCATGGTCACCGACGGACGCTATTCCGGCGCGACACGGGGGCCCTGTATTGGCCATGTCTCCCCCGAAGCCTGGGATGGCGGTCCCATCGCCGCAGTCCAAGACGGGGATATGATTGAGATCGATATTGACAACCACACCATCCATCTGGAAGTAAGCGAGGAGGAGATTGTCTCCCGTCTAGCTAAGATTCGCCGTCCCGACCGCCCTGTTAAGGGCGCGTTGGCCGCCTACCGTTCCGCCGTGGAGGGGGTTGACAAAGGTTGCGTCTGGTTATACGGAGACGAGCAATAATTTCCCTACATTCTATTTTATTATATTCTTTGATATATATTTTACTAGAACAGGGGTCCATAGGTTGAAACCTATGGACCCCTGCTTTTTCTTTTGATTTTCCTTAAACATACAGCTCAGACCGAGACCAGTATGCCTCATGCTTCTCCAACATCTCTGTGGTCCTGTAGCGCTCCCATCCTTCCCTACTGCCGGGCCAAGGTGTTTAGATTCTGGTCCGCTCTTTTTCGCCTGTCCAGTTTTATCCCATTTCAACTATTGAAAACTGCCCATAATTATTATAGTATAAACAGGGACATTTCCACCCCGGAGCGCAGTGTTTCCCTTTCAACGGGGAAGCGGCATCTCCGTTCCCCCTGCGTAACAGTTACCGGCGGCGGGTCACCCACACCATTTGGATGAGAACGTCCCCCAACCGGCCGGCATGAAGGAGGCTTTACTTATGTCTGTCACCTTTCAGGATATTCAAAACTCCGTGGAAATCCGCACTTATATTACCCAGGCGGACGCTTCCCTGATCGCTCTCGGCTTTACTGAACATTCCTTTGCCCATGTGGGCCGGTGTGCCGACGTAGCCACCAGGATTCTGAACGAGCTGGGCTATCCCGCCCGAGAGGTGGAGCTGGCTCGGATCGCCGCCTTTATGCATGACATCGGTAATGTGGTCAACCGCCATGACCACGCCATTAGTGGAGCCACCATGGCCTTCCGCATTCTTGATAAAATGGGGATGGAACCGGCGGAGGTGGCCACTGTCATCACCGCCATCGGCCACCACGACGACTCCACCGCTTTTCCCGTAAACGCGGTGGCTGCCGCCCTGATCCTGGCGGACAAGACCGATGTGCGCCGCAGCCGGGTGCGCAACAACGATGTCATTAACTTCGACATCCACGACCGGGTCAACTACGCTGTGGAGCGGTCCGAGGTGCTGCTGGACGCCGTGTCCGGAACCGTTACCCTCTCCCTGACCATTAACACCCAGGTCTGTGCCGTCATGGACTACTTTGAGATCTTCCTTCAGCGTATGGTGCTGTGCCGTAAAGCGGCGGAGTTCTTTCACCTTCAGTTCCATCTGGAAATCAATGGGCAGATTTTGCTGTAATTCGTTTTTCCCTGCGGCCGCTTATGAGGCGGCCGCTTTTTCTTTTTCCCCATCCATTCTGTTGCCCACTGTAACCACACTGTAACTTGATTTTCTATTACTTCAAGTGTAGTATGTTTTTAAGGACTACATTTGACGTAATAAGGAGCTATCTGACATGAAACGACTTCCTGACACCGAACTGGAGGTAATGAAGGCCCTGTGGACCTCTGGGCCAGGCACTCCGCGCGCCCAGCTGGACCAAATCCTGGCCCCTTTCGGCTGGTCTCCCAACACCATCAACACCTACCTCACCCGGCTAGTGGCGAAAGGGTTTGTGTCCGTTCGAAGGGAGGGCAGGGGCAACCTGTACACCCCTCTCATCCTTCGGGATGACTACCAGGCCTTTGACAGCCGGGCAGTGGTGTCTCGACTGTACGGTTCTCCCCGAAACTTTGTGGCCGCTCTGGCGCGGGAAGGCTTGGACCGCCGGGATCTGGATGAGCTTCAAGCCCTGCTGAACGAGTTGAGCGGAGGGCGGGATCATGGATGACTTTCTTCTCACTTTAGGGGCGCTGACCCTAGGCGGATCAGCGGCTATTCTCCTGCTGTCCCTAGCATCCCGCTCCACCCGCTCCCTCTATGGGGCCCGGTGGCGGTGCTGGGCCTGGCTGCTCCTTTGTCTGCGGCTGGCGGTTCCCTTCCCCCTGCTGCCCCAAGGGCAGCGTGAAGCCGCCCCTATCCAGCTCCCCACTTTTTCTGATTCCATCATCTACCAATCGCGCCCTGGCGGCGGAGAACAATCTCCCCCTGAAGGTCAGAGCGGGGAGGCGCCCGGCAAGGCCGGCAGTCAGGGGAGCACGGTTTCTTCTTCCTACTCCGGCGGTCAGCCGGACCCATCCTGGGATGAGCCTTTCTCCCTGTCCCTCTCCCAACTGGCTGGGGCATTGTGGCTGGTAGGAGTAACTGTCGTTGTGCTATGGGCCGGGCTGGCCCACCTGCGCTTCCTGTGCTACCTCCGACGCTGGTCCTCTCCTGTCGTGGACAGCGACACTGTGCGTATTTTCAACCAGCTAGGGGACAGCTTGGGCCTGGGTCGTCGCCCTCGGCTGCTGGCGTGTCAGGGGCTGAAGGTGCCCATGCTGGCCGGTTTGCTGAGGCCCGTTCTCCTGCTGCCCCAGGATAAGCTGTCGGGAGATGCTCTGCACTACTCCCTCCTCCATGAGCTGACCCACTTCCGCCGCCGGGACATCTGGCTGAAGGCCCTGGCCCTGTGGGTCAATGCCCTTCACTGGTTCAATCCCTTGGCCTGGTATATGGTCCGTCTGGTAGAGCGGGACACGGAGCTGGCCTGTGACGAGGCGGCGCTTAACACACTCTCGCCGGAGGAACACGCCGCCTACGGGCAAACCATCCTGTCCGCTGTGTCCCGTCTGAGAAAGGAAGCGCCATGAACAGAACGTCCCTCCCCATTTCCCCTTTTACCACCGCCCTGTCCGGCTCGGCCAGGGAAATGGAGCTTCGCATCCGCAGCATCTTCCAGTGGAAGCGCAGACGCCCGCCTCTGCCTCTGCTGATCCTCCTGCTGGCCGCCGCCCTCCTGTGCGGCAACCTGGTGTCCTGCCGGACGGAGGAGCCTGACCTGGCCCAGCTTCTCCTGGAGGCGCACGAAAATTATCCCTATGATGGTGGCCGTATGTCCTCTAAGCTCCTCCTGTCCCAGGAAGGGGAGGGCTGCACCCTGGCCCTGGCTCTCGTAGACGGCGGCTCTCACCCCGCAGGGCTGGGCAATCTGATGCTGGGCCTGTGGGACGGGAGGGAGCAAGACTGGCGGGGCCCTGTCCGACAGGTGGCTGGGGATGACGGCCTGTTCTCCTCCTGGACCGATGCGGAGGGCATCCTCAACATTTTGTGCACCAACACCTCCACCTGGACCGGCATTGAGGGAGCCAGCACCGTGGCCCACTACCGCTTTGACGGCTCCAGTTTGGAGGAGGCGGCCCAGTGGGACTACTACAGTGACGACGGTCTCTCCGACCAGAAGGCCGTTCCCGTGGAGGGCGGCCTGGAGCTGTACTCCCTCAACCCGGAGTGGGGCTATCCCGACAGCATCCAGTCTGGCAGTCCCATGCCGGAGCAGTGGGTCTATTCCCATTTTGAGTCCATTGGCAAAGCAGGCATCTCCGCCCATACCGCCGCCTACTCCGTTCCCCTCACAAGCCAGCGGGATCTGACTCTGGAACTTCGTTCCGACAGAGCCAAGAGGGACGTTTTTTTCTCCCCTCTCAAGGAGATTCTGGTCTACGAGGACGGAAAGCTGCTTCAATCCATTGACGTCCCCGCTCTGATGGCCAGCGACCAACCCATTCAGGCCTACCGGTGGGACACACATTCCGTTGATATCTACCCCGCCTTCAGTCTGGCGGAGGAACCTCAGTATCTCTATGAGGGTCTGTTTTTCCGGGAGGAGTCCGCTTTTGGCGGCCAGGAATTTGGAGATTTCAACTTCGACGGCTACACCGACTTTGCCCTTCCGGCGGTGGAGGCCTCTCCCCATAATGTGACCTACGCCTATTTTCTTTTTGACCCTGCGGCGGAGGAGTACATTTTCTCTTTCCTCATGTTCAGCCCGCCGGAGCTGTTGAAGGAGGAGAAGCTGCTGGTGGAGCATGAGCATGACAGCCAAACCGTCCAGCGCCGCTATTATTCCTTTGACCGGGAGGGACGGCTTGTGTTGGTGCGGCAGGAAACCGAGCTTTACGGACAGCCCTCTGACTCCCTCTCCCCTGAGCCTTATCCCGGCCCCGCCGAGGCAGCAGAGGCATTCCGGCAAGTGATGGCCGGAGACGCTCCTTTCCGTTCTGTATCAGAAGACGGCAGAGAGTATTACCTCTCTCAAATCAACGAGCTGATTTGGAATGACCCTGCGGTGAACGCCTATGCGGAGCAATTTGCCGTGGCCGATCTGGACGATGATGGGACGCCGGAGGTCATCATTCTCACCAACCAGCACATCCACTCCGAGCCCATTCTGGTCCTGCGCTGGCAGGATGGGCAGATCTACGGCTACAATGAGGTGGGCCGGGGGATGCAGGGGCTGAAGGCGGACGGCACCTCCGGCTGGTCTGACGGCGCCTTTCACAACGGCACCCACCGGGACCAATACACCTCCAGCGGCGATGGCCCCGACCGGCGGGAGCAGCTCTATCTCAGTGAATTAATTGTGGCAGACGGTTCAGGGGAATTCTATCTCAGCGGCCAAGAGGTCACCCAGGCAGAGTATGAAGCCGCCGAAGCGGCCCAGGACGCCAAGCCTGACGCGGTCTGGTACAACCTTCTCCCGGAAACCATCGCCGACCTGTTTGGACAATAGGAGGAAGGGCCGCCCTGTGCCTTCGCCCCCCTAATTCCTAACTCCCATCCCAACTCTCCATTCTCAACCGGAGGTGTCCCATGAACAAAATCCCCTCCTCCCCCTTCGCCACCCGCCTGTCCGGGTCGGCCACAGAAACGGAGCTTCGCATCCGCAGCATCTTCCAGTGGAAAAAGCAGCGCCCGCCCCTGTGGGCCATGATCCTCACCGGCCTTGTCATCCTCTCCTGCGGCGGACTGGTGTCCTGCCAGATCCAGGAGGAAAGGCCCGCCCCCGGCGGCCTCTCCGGCGATCCGGGCCCCACCCCCGTCAGCAGACCCGCGGATCCCTCCCTCCCTTACGATCTGGAGACAGTCTCTTTGGATGGTCTGACTCTGGATGATAGTGGGACGGAAGACGACCGGGTCACCGTCACCTCCTGCCGGGTGGACGCTTCTGACCGGGAGGGGCTGACCACAGTGGAGGTCACTCTGGGCGGCGGGCAGACCGCTGTCTGGAAGTACCCCTACCCCTGCTTCCCCAACATTGTCCCCCTGTACCTCACCTCACCTGACGTGCAATCCCTGGTCATCGAAATGGCCGACCGCACCTCCAATTACGGGGCCGCCTGCTGCTTCGTCTTGGAGATGGAGGACGGCGCTCTGGCGGAGCGGGGCCATATCGGGCTGTGGGACGACCCGGAGCACGACCTTTTGCCCGAGGAGGCCGTCCTTTGCGGCGCTGAACGGGCAGAGCGGGAGGACAGCCCGCTCCAGGCCCTGCGGGTCCCCGTACTGATCGACAAGTGGCATGACCCCTGTTATATCACGCTGACCTGGGAAGATGGTCAGTTTGTATCAAAGGCCGACGACTTCTTCACCGACCGGGAAACACTTCCCCTGCCGGACGGCGGGGAAGTGACCATAGAGCTGGAGGGCCGCTGGAAAAACAGTGACACGGACCTTCAGGCGCTTTATTACAGTGAGATCCGGGTTCTAGATGGGACCCGCCTGCTCCAAACCATCACGCCCCCGCACGCACTGCCCCAGCCCCGTGCCTTCGACTCCGATACCGCCGCCCAGGTCACCCCTCCGGCGGCCAACGCCCCGGCGCTGGGCTTCAGTGCAGAGAGCCAGCTTCACGCCCTGGATCTCCGGGATGTGAATTTTGACGGCTTCACAGACCTGGGCCTTCCCTGGGACACCACCCACAACGATGTCCACCTCTGGTACCTGTGGGATCCGGTGGCCGGACAGTTCCGGTATTCCTTCGCCCTCCAAGGGGATCTGACTATCGATGCGGAGCGGCATCTGCTGATCGAAACCCGCTGGGAGGAGGGCCCCCACACCTATTCCTTCAATGCCCGGGGCCAGATCTGCTGGCAGGGGCCGTATGAGATGTGACTGCCGCCCCTTTTTGCTCCAGGACAAAAGGAGGTATATTCAGATGAAAAAAATTCCCCGCTCCCCCTTCGCCACCCGGCTGTCCGGGTCGGCCAGGGAGATCGAGCTGCGAATCCGCAGCATCTTCCAGTGGAAAAAACAGCGCCCGCCCCTGGCCCTTTTCCTTCTCATGCTGGCCATCGGCCTGCTGTGCGGCAATCTGGTGTCCTGCCAGAGCAGTCCGGCGGGCGTTCCGGAGGACCCCCCCGCCCAGAGCGGCGAGGCGTGGAGCGCCCAGGCCGTCCTGGACGCCCTGTATCAGGCCGCCGACGCCTCCATCCTCTCCCCAAGTTCCATCCAAAGCGAGCTGCTGGACACCCAGGGCACCGCTGAGGATCTCACTCTGGCCGCCGGGCATTTCTACGACAGCTTGGGGCAGTACTCCCTGCTTCTGGGGATCGTGGGCCGGAACGGGGCAGAAACCGGCATCCCCTTCGTTGTACATGGCTCCGGTGGGCGGCCCTATACCGCCGTCTTTGAGAAGGACGGCAGCCAATATCTGCTATACACTGCCACCTGGGCCGATCAGGGCTTTTCCGACGGCGAGGCAGGCGTGATCCGCCTGGACGGGGACGACTTCTCCTGGGTGTGGCCGGTAGAGGGGGATGTCCGGGACTCCCGCTCCCAAGCGTATCGGGAATACAACGACTATTGGGAGGGCAGAAAGCCTCTGCTGGCCCCCGGCGGCGTGGACATTTTTACAGAAAACTCAGACTACGGCATTTACGAAGGCTCCCCCGTCCAGTGGTCACCCGAACAAAACGAAGTCTTTTGGCACATCGCCGAGGAGGACCTGCCCGTCGGCATCTATTACCAGAGCCGGGCGTGGCTGGAGGAATTTACCCGGCATGAACGGAACCCCTGGAACGCCTTGAACACCTCTGCCCTGTGGCAGATCGTGTCCCTAGCCCCGGCGGACGGGGTGTACCGGGACAGAAACTATGACGGGGAGGCGGTCTATGAGCTGAAGGCCCGGGCGGACAGCGGAGATGACCTGTGGTTTGCGGCCTCCCTCCTCTTTGACCACAGCGGAGAGCGTCCCATCCAGATCCAGAGCTGGAGCATGGGCACAAAAGCGGAGATAGACAGCGCCGGCGGAGGGGCCGATCCGCAGCAGCCGGACGAGGCCCTCTACACCCTGCTCCGGGACTGGTATGACGGCCAATACCCCAACGGCCGGTGGTATTTTGTTTCCGACCAGCCCAGCGCCCCCCGGGAGGGGGACGTCCGACTTGGCCCTGTCACTTATGTCGGGGAGGTCCCCACAGACAGCGGGGCAGCAGCGGTCTACGAGATCGTCATATCCCGTTATACGCTCCACCGTGCAGACGAGAATGACCCCGGCTCCTGGGACTTCTTCTCCGCCGACACCCAGTTCATCGTCCTCCGGCTGGATGGGGAGGGCATACCCACCCAGGTGCTGGGCGTCGCCCCCACGCAGCCCAGCCGCGATATCCAGGCCATCGTCTATGAGGCCCTCTATGGCCTACTCAGCGGTGATGTGACCTTCCTCCGGGACGGCTGGAACACCCCCATCGGCCCGGGGATGGATCTATCCTTCTCCTGCCTGGACGTTGGGAGCATGGAGACGGAGCAGTTGGAGGACTACGAGCCCATCTACCACGATGGGGACTACTGGTACCGGGTCTCCGCCAACTACCCCACGGGCACCTTTACCGCCCTGTGCTATCACAGCGCGGCAGACGACGCCGACTCCATCCACACCCTGGAGGCCTCCATGTCCGACCTGTACACCCCCCGGGGCATCCGGGTAGGGGCCAGCCGGGCGGAGGTGCTGGCCGCCTATCCGGAGGCCCTCACCGGCGATTACTGGGGCCAGTATCCGGAGGAGCCGGACCTGCTGGCCTATCTGCCCTGGAGCGGCCACGACCCGGAGCAGGTTTCCGACCTGTCCCAGCTGGAGTTTTCCCAGGGGCTGGGCCCGGCGATCCTGTTTTTCTTTGACGGGGACACCGTGGAGCGCATCGTCCTTACCAATATGTTCAACTGACCGCAGGGCAACAAACGGCAGCTTTCCGGCAAGATATGCAGGTCAAAACTGAAAAAGCTGCATTTTTTCAGGGCTTTGCCCAATTACACGGAAAAAATATTGTTTAAAATATTCCCCCCCTTTCCTCTTGCGTTTGCACAAAAAAACAGGTATACTGAGGTCCATAAGAGCGGGGCCGGGTTTCCCCGGCCGACCCCCGCCAGCGGATCTGGCACCATTTCACTTATTTTAATTAGGAGGAACACAGTATGAAAGTCGCATTGTTCGGCGCCGGCACTATGGGCCGGGGCATCGCCCAGGTCTTTGCCGCCAAGGGCCACACCGTCCTGATGTACGCCAGCAGCCCCGCCTCCGCCCAGCGCCACAAGGATACCTTGGGCAAGTCCCTGGCCAAGCGGGTCGAAAAGGGCAAGATGGCTCAGGAGGCTATGGATGCCCTGATGGCCAACGTTCTGATTCCCCAGACCCATGAGGAGGCCGCCGACGCCGATCTGGTCATTGAGTGCGTCAAGGAGGAGATGGCCACCAAGAAGGAGCTTCTGAACGAGCTGGACGGCTTCTGCAAGCCCGAAACTGTCTTTGCCTCCAACACCTCCTCTCTGTCCATCACCGAGATGGGCAACGGCCTGAAGCACCCCGTCATCGGAATGCACTTCTTCAACCCCGTGCCCTCCATGAAGCTGGTGGAGATCATCCGCGGCGCCAACACCACCCAGGAGACCTTTGATTTCATTTACAAGCTGTCCCAGGACATCGGCAAGGACCCCGTCGAGGTGGCCGAGGCCCCCGGCTTTGTGGTCAACAAGATCCTGATCCCCATGATCAACGAGGCCATCGGCCTAGTTGAGACCGGCGTCGCCTCTGTGGCCGACATCGACAAGGCCATGCAGCTGGGCGCCAATCATCCGATGGGCCCCCTGGCTCTGGGCGACTTCATTGGTCTGGACGTGTGTCTGGCCATTATGGACACCCTGTTTGCCGAAACCGGCGACCCCAAGTACCGCCCCGCCCTTCTGCTGAAGAAGATGGTCCGCGGCGGCCTGCTGGGCAAGAAGTCCGGCAAGGGCTTCTACGATTACAGCAAGTAAATCGCCCCATCCAGCTGCCCCCTCCCAAGCCGGAGGGGGCAGTTTTATATGTCAAAAAAAGAGCGGCACTTCGGGCCTTCTTTTCCGGAGGCACCTTCTCCGCCCCCCAATCCAGCCGGACCACGGGCCGGCCCCCGGCGCCCTGAAAGGGCAGCGAAATCGCAGCCGGTCAACATACGCCAATCTTTTAGGCAACTTCCGCATATTTTCCCGTTTCCGACAAATCCGATATGGAAAAACTGTTAAATTTGCCAGATATGTCCCCCTTGCTTTACCCCTGAAAAACAGCTATAATCTGGGTTGTAAGTGGATTTTAGCCGTGTTTGATATGGTTCGCAACGCCAGGATCCTTTCCTGTGTTGCGCTTTTTTCCGGTTTTTATTGTTAAATTTCTAACAATATTCGTCAAACGCGGCGTCCCGACCATGTATCGTCTGCCCCCGGGGCCGGCTCTCTCCGGTCAAGAAAGGCGCGCCTCCCGGGCGTTTAAGGATGATTGCAAAGTAATTTAAACTAGGAGGACTAAAAAATGGATTTTCATCTGTCGAAAGAACAAGAGATGGTCCGCAAGATGTACCGCGAGTTCGCCGAGAACGAGGTCAAGCCCTTGGCTGAGGAAATCGACGAGGAAGAGCGCTTCCCTATGGAAACCGTAGAGAAGATGGGCAAGCTGGGCATGCTGGGCATCTACTTCCCCAAGGAGTACGGCGGAGCCGGCGGCGATGTGCTGTCCTACGCCATGTGCGTTGAGGAACTGGCCAAGGTGTGCGGCACCACTGCCGTCATCGTGTCCGCCCATACCTCTCTGTGCTGCGCCCCCATCTTTGAGCACGGCACTGAGGAGCAGAAGATGAAGTACCTGCCTGACCTGCTCTCCGGCAAGAAGATCGGCGCCTTCGGTCTGACCGAGCCCAACGCCGGTACCGACGCCTCCGGCCAGCAGACCACCGCCGTGAAGAATGAAAACGGCGACTATGTGCTCAACGGCTCCAAGTGCTTCATCACCAACGGCACTGTGGCTGAAACTCTGGTGGTCTTCGCTATGACCGACAAGACTCTGGGCAACCACGGCATCTCCGCCTTCATCGTGGAGAAGAACTTCCCCGGCTTCTCTGTGGGCAAGCACGAGAAGAAGATGGGTATCCGCGGCTCCTCCACCTGCGACCTGATCTTTGAGGACTGCGTCGTGCCCAAGGAGAACCTGCTGGGCAAGGAGGGCCAGGGCTTCAAGATCGCCATGCAGACCCTGGACGGCGGCCGTATCGGCATCGCCGCGCAGGCTCTGGGCCTGGGCGAGGGCGCTGTGAACGAGGCTGTCAAGTACACCCAGGAGCGCGTGCAGTTCAAGAAGCGTCTGTCCCAGTTCCAGAACACCCAGTTCCAGCTGGCCGATATGCACACCCGGATGCAGGCCGCTCAGTACCTGGTGTACGCCGCCGCCGTGAAGAAGCAGAACCACGAGCCCTACGGCATGGATTCCGCTATGGCCAAGCTGTTCGCCGCTGAGGCCGCTTCCGACGTGACCCGCCGCGCCGTCCAGCTGTTCGGCGGCTACGGCTACACCCGTGAGTACCCCGTGGAGCGCATGATGCGCGACGCCAAGATCACCGAGATCTACGAGGGTACTTCCGAGGTCCAGCGCATGGTCATCTCCCGTGCTCTGGGTGTGAAATAAGTTAGGAGGCAGATCGAAATGAAAATCATTGTTTGTGTCAAGCAGGTCCCCGATACCTCCGGTAAGGTGGCCGTCAATCCCGATGGTACTCTGAACCGCGCCTCCATGGCCGCTATCACCAACCCCGACGACCTGAACGCCGTCGAGGCCGCTCTGACTTTGAAGGAGCAGACCGGCGCCGAGGTCGTGATCGTCTCTATGGGTCCTCCTCCCGCCGAGTCCATGCTGCGTGAGGTCATGGCCCGCGGCGCTGACCGCGCCGTTCTGGTGTCCGCCCGTGAGTTCGGCGGCTCCGATACCTACGCCACCTCCCAGATCCTGGCCGCCGCCATCAACAAGATCGGCGTCGAGGACGAGGATATCGTGCTGTGCGGCCGTCAGGCCATCGACGGCGATACCGCCCAGGTCGGCCCCCAGATCGCCGAGAAGCTGCATCTGCCCCAGGTTTCCTACGCCGCCGAGATCACCAAGGAGGGCGACACCATCACCGTCAAGCGGATGCTGGAGGACGGCTATATGACCATCAAGGTCAAGACCCCCTGCCTGATCACCTGCATCAAGGAGCTGAACGCTCCCCGTTACATGAGCGTGGGCGGCATCTACGAGTGCTACTCCAAGCCCTATGAGATCTTTGACTACAACACCCTGAAGGACGATCCCCTCATCGATCCTACCACCATCGGTCTGAAGGGCTCCCCCACCAACATCTTCAAGTCCTTCACTCCCCCTCAGAAGGGCGTGGGCATGATGCTGGAGGGCGCCGACAAGGCCACCTGCGACAAGCTGGCCGGCATTCTGGCCGCCAAGCACCTGATCTGATAGAAGGGAGATTAAGAATATGTCTAACTACAACAGTGCTGCCATCGAAGAATTCAAGGGCGGCGTTTGGGTATTCTGCGAGCAGCGTCAGGGCAAAATGATGCCCACCTCCTTCGAGCTAATCTCCGAGGGCCGCAAGCTGGCCGACGAGCTGGGCGAGAAGCTGTACGGCCTTCTGCTGGGCCACGAGATCGAGGGTATCGCCAAGGAGCTGGGCGGCTACGGCGCTGACGGCGTGTATGTCTGCGACCACCCCCTGCTGGCCAACTACACCACTGACGGCTACACCAAGGTCATCTGCGACGTGATCCAGGAGTACAAGCCTGAGGTCATGCTGATCGGCGCCACCAACATCGGCCGCGATCTGGGTCCCCGCTGCGCCGCCCGTCTGCACACCGGTCTGTGCGCCGACTGTACTCACCTGGACATCGACGTGCCCAAGTACAAGGACTTCCTGCGCTCCGCCTCCACTCTGGCTCCTGCCATGATCGACTCCATCCCCGAGGATGACCGCAACCTGAAGATGACCCGTCCCGCTTTCGGCGGTCACCTGATGGCCACCATCATCTGCCCCCGCTTCCGTCCCGCTATGGCCACCGTCCGTCCCGGCGTGATGAAGAAGAACGCCTTTGACCAGGCCAAGGCTGACGCCTGCGAGATCATCAAGCCCAACTTCTCCCTCACCGAGGACGACATGGAAACTCAGGTCGTCGAGGTGGTCAAGGCCGCCAAGAAGCTGGTCGATTTGATCGGCGCCGATGTGGTCGTTTCCGTGGGCCGCGGCATCTCCAAGGATGTTGAGGGCGGCATCAAGCTGGCCGAGGAACTGGCTGAGGTTCTGGGCGGCGTCGTGGGCGGCTCCCGTGCCACCATCGACTCCGGCTGGCTGTCCGCCGACCATCAGGTCGGTCAGACCGGCAAGACCGTTCACCCCAAGATCTATGTGGCTCTGGGCATCTCCGGCGCTATCCAGCACAAGGCCGGTATGCAGGACTCCGAGTGCATCATCGC
>CDZJ01004037.1_pt1 | contig 17192 bp, 18 predicted proteins | sample 557391 | NCBI WGS metagenome assembly CDZJ01 (sample SAMEA3182111, study PRJEB8094) | gut metagenome | biome: human; feature: gut; material: Stool; isolation source: human stools | place: Canada | collected 2013-05-07 | reverse complement strand
CGAGGCCCACAAGGAGGAGATCGCTGAGGCCCAGCGCCGGTACTACGAGGCCCACAAGGAGGAGATCGCTGAGGCCCAGCGCCGGTACTACGAGGCCCACAAGGAGGAGATCGCTGAGGCCCAGCGCCGGTACCGCGAGACCCACAAGGAGGAGATCGCCGAGGGCAAGCGCGAGCTGCGTGACGCTCGTATTGCTCTGGGGCTGGCGCAAAAGCAGGCTGCCGAGTTGCTGGGAGTGGTCCAATCCACGGTGTGCTTCTGGGAGACCATCTCCCCGCCCAAAAACTGGCGGGAGATGATCGAAAAATTGACGAGCCGGCATAAAAAGCACCGCCGCCAGAGGGGCTAAGCTCTGACGGCGGCAAAACAAAACGTTTCACCCCTATTATGGGGCAGAGAAAGGGATTTGTCAAGTATGGTGAAAATCAATGAGCTTGAACTGGAAAACGTCAAGCGGATAAAGGCTATCAAGGTAGAACCGTCAGAACGAGGGCTCACCATTATTGGCGGTCGGAATAATCAGGGTAAGACTTCGGTGTTGGACTCTATTGCATGGGCACTTGGCGGCAACCGGTTCCGCCCTTCGCAGGCGGCAAGAGATGGGTCCGTCATCCCGCCCCACCTGCGGGTCAAGCTCTCCAACGGCATCGTAGTGGAGCGGGCCGGGAAGAACAGCGACCTGAAGGTGATCGATCCGGATGGAAGGCGCGCCGGCCAGCAATTGCTGGATGAGTTTGTAGAGCAGCTTGCCCTGGACCTGCCGCGGTTTATGCAGTCCAGCAGCAAAGAAAAGGCGAACACACTCCTCCAGATCATAGGAGTGGGCGACCAGCTTTACGCACTGGATCGGCAGGAAGCTGAGCTCTACAGCAGGAGGCATGCCATCGGCCAGATCGCAGATCAGAAGACTAAGTTTGCAAAGGAAATGCCGGATTTTCCCGGAGTCCCGAAGGAACCGGTCTCAGCCAGTGAACTTATCCGGCAGCAGCAGGATATTTTGGCTGAGAATGGCGAGAACCAACGCAAGCGCGCCAAGGCCGCGCAGCTCGAGGCAGAAAAACAGCGGCTTCGGCGGGCATTGGATGAGCTGCAGGAGAAGTATGATATCGTCTGCCGGGATTGCGAAATCGCCGGCAGAGACGCCATGGACCTCCTGGACCAGTCCACAGAGGAGCTGGAGCGCAACATCCAGGATATCGAGTCCATCAACCGGAAAGTGCGGGCCAACCTGGACAAGGAGAAGGCAGAAGCGGATGCGGCCGAATATGGAAATCAGTACGCCGCCCTCACCACGGAAATTGAACAGGTTCGGCAATCCCGCATGAACCTGCTCCAAGGCGCGAAGCTGCCCCTACCCGGACTCTCCGTAGAGGATGGGGAACTGACCTACCAGGGGAAGCGATGGGACAACCTGAGCGGATCGGATCAGTTGAAGGTATCCACTGCAATCGTCCGTGCAATCAACCCCAAGTGTGGTTTTGTATTGCTGGATAAATTGGAGCAGATGGATCTGGAGACGCTGCAGGAATTTGGGGCCTGGGCTGAGTCGGAGGGCCTCCAGTGCATTGCCACCCGTGTATCAACAGGCGGAGAGTGCAGCATTATCATTGAGGACGGGTATGCGGCAGGCGCAGAGGCGCCCGCAGAACCCACGGCATGGAAGGCGGGAAGTTTTTAATGGAGATCATTACAGGGAAGCAGGCGACTGCGCTCAAGATCGTGGTGTATGGCCCGGAGGGGATCGGGAAATCCACCTTCGCGTCCAAATTCCCCCGTCCGGTATTCATCGATACGGAGGGGAGCACCAAGCACATGGATGTGGCCCGGACACCCCGGCCGACAAGCTGGGCCATGCTGATGAAGCAGGTGCGGTATTTTCGGGACCGGACGGGGGAGTATGGGACGCTGGTGATCGACACCGCAGACTGGGCGGAACAGTTGTGCATCACGGATCTGTGCGCCCGGTCGAAAAAGCCGGGGATCGAGGATTTTGGCTATGGGAAAGGCTACACCTATCTGGCGGAGGATTTCGGGAAACTGCTCAATCTGCTGGAAGAGGTCGTGGAGCGGGGCATGAACGTGGTGGTCAACGCCCACGCCAAGATGCGGAAATTTGAACAGCCGGACGAGATGGGGGCCTATGACCGCTGGGAGCTGAAGCTCCAGAAGACCACGGCACCCCTGCTGAAGGAGTGGGCGGATATGGTGCTGTTTGCCAACTACAAGACCCACACGATCCGTACGGAGGACGGCAAGATCAAGGCGCAGGGCGGCAAGCGCGTGATGTACACGACCCACCATCCCTGCTGGGACGCAAAAAACCGGCAGGGGCTGGGAGAGGAGCTGCCGTTTGAGTACAGCTCGATTCAGGCGTGTATCCCGTGGGAGCAGACGAAAACGGACACGAACCGTTCAGAGGTCCCCGCGCCTGCCCGCGCGACTGAGGCCGCTGCGAAGACCGAGGCGCGGCCGGATACTGCGCCGGATTGTGGTGCTGATGACGATGCGACTGCCGCTGCCGTGGCCCTGAAGGGGCTCATGGAACAAAACGGAGTCGAGCTGCGTGAAGTGATGGCGGCAGTGGAATCCAGAGGCTATTATCCCAAGGGGACTCCCTTCGAGAACTATGACCCTGCATTCGTTTCCGGCGTACTGGTGGGGGCCTGGGACCAGGTCTATCAGATGATCCTGGATCTGCGGCCCCTTCCGTTTTAAATATTCAGGAGGTTGATAAAATGAGTGACTATAACACCACGGGCTACGAGTTGGACTGGGACAGCGAGATCGAAAACGACGGCCCGGAATATACCACATTGCCGGAGGGCGAATACGACTTCACGGTGGTTGGATTTGAGCGGCAGAGATATACCCCCAGCGCAAAAGCAAAGCTGCCTCCCTGCAATATGGCGGTAGTATCCCTTCAATTCAATGAGCCGGAGGGCTCGACCACAATCAAGGACAAATTGTATCTGCACAGCAGCGTAGAGTGGAGGTTGTGCGCGTTTTTCACCAGCATTGGACAGAGGCAGCATGGGGAGCGGGTCCGGATGAACTGGAATGCCGCCGTGGGGGCGCGTGGACGTGCAAAGCTCAGCATCCGCTCTTATACGGACAACAATGGGAAAGAGCGTACGATCAACGATGTGGACGCCTATCTGGATCGGGAAGAGGCCGCGGTGCCGAACGCCCCTCATCAGACGCCGGTGTCCAGCGCACCCCCTCAGCAGATGACGTTCCAGGCGGGTAAGTTCTGATGGAGCTGCGGCCGTATCAGCGGGAGGCGGAGGCGGCCATCCTGAACGAATGGGAGACGGGGGTGCTCCGTACGCTGTTGGTGTTACCCACAGGCTGCGGGAAAACCATCGTGTTCTCAAAGGTCATTGAGGACCGTGTGCGGGCCGGAGACCGTGTATTGGTCCTGGCCCATCGCGGGGAGCTGCTGGAACAGGCCTCCGATAAATTGGCGCAGGCGACCGGCCTGCGCTGCGCGACGGAAAAGGCGGACGAGAGCTGCCTGGGGAGCTGGTACAGAGTGGTCGTTGGGTCCGTGCAGAGCTTGATGCGTGAAAAGCGCCTCAGCCGTTTCGCGCACGACTATTTTCAAACGATAGTTGTGGACGAGGCGCATCACGTGCTCTCAGACGGATATCAGCGGGTTCTGGACCATTTCGGGCAGGCGAAGGTGTTGGGCGTCACGGCCACGCCGGACAGAGGAGATATGCGGAACCTGGGACAGTGTTTCCAGTCCCTGGCTTACGAATATACCCTGCCGAAGGCGATCCGGGAGGGATTCCTGACGCCGATCAAGGCGCTCACCATCCCCCTGAAGCTGGACTTGACCGGAGTGGGCATTCAGTCCGGCGACTTCAAGGCCGGAGACCTGGGGACGGCGCTGGACCCATACCTGGAGCAGATTGCAGACGAAATGCACCGGCATTGTTCGGACCGTAAGACGGTGGTGTTTCTCCCGCTGGTCAAAACAAGCCGGAAATTTCGGGACATCCTGCTCCGGCATGGGTTTCGCGCCGCAGAGGTCAACGGGACCAGCCAGGACCGGGCGCAGATTCTCAGCGACTTCGACGCCGGAAAATACAATGTGCTTTGCAATTCCATGCTGCTGACGGAGGGATGGGACTGTCCATCCGTAGACTGCATCGTAGTGCTGAGGCCGACCAAGGTGCGCAGCCTCTACAGCCAGATGGTGGGACGTGGTACCCGGCTGTTTCGCGGAAAAGACCACCTGCTCCTTCTGGACTTTTTGTGGCACACGGAGCGGCATGAACTCTGCCACCCTGCAAACCTCATCTGTGAGAACGAAGAAGTCGCACGGAAAATGACGGAGAATATTGAGGCCGCAGCCTGTCCCGTGGATATTGAACAGGCCGAGCAGAAGGCCAGCGAGGACGTGGTGGCCCAGCGCGAAGAAGCGCTTGCCAAACAACTCCATGAGATGCGCCGGCGGAAGCAGCGCCTGGTTGACCCGCTCCAATTCGAGATGTCAATCCAGGCGGAAGATCTTACGGGATACGTGCCTGCATTCGGTTGGGAAATGGGCCCGCCAAGCGACGCGCAGAAGAGCACACTGGAAAAGCTGGGCATCCTTCCGGACCAAATCGAGAACGCCGGAAAGGCGAAGTTGCTGCTGGATCGCCTCGGAACCCGGCGCGAGGCCGGACTTACGACACCCAAGCAAATCCGTTTCCTGGAGGGGAGAGGGTTCAGGCATGTCGGGACCTGGTCCTTTGAGTCTGCCAAGCATATGATCGACCGGATCGCCGCCAACGGCTGGAAGACACCGCGCGGCATCGACCCATCAACGTATCAGGAGAGTAATACATGGACCGTGAGCTGAGCCTGAAAGAGGCGCTGGAGTACATAGACCCATCATCTCTGGATTACCAGGATTGGGTGGGTATTGGCATGGGCTTGAAGGAAGCCGGCTACACATCCGAAGATTGGGACCGCTGGAGCAGTGGGGACCCCAACCGATATCATCCTGGCGAGTGCGCAAAAAAATGGAACTCTTTTCGTGGGTCCGCTACGCCGATCACAGCCGGTACCATCGTCCAGATGGCCATGGAGCGCGGCTGGCGGCCCAATGGAGGCGGTGTTGAGCTGAGTTGGGACGATATTATCGGGGGCCGTGAGGACCTGGTGGTGGTCAACCGCAACTGGCTCGAGGGCAAGGAAATAGCGGAGCCGGGAGACTGGGACCCGGCCCGCCAACTCATCACCTACCTCGAAACCCTGTTTGAGGCAGGGGAGAACGTGGGCTATGTCACCGAGACCTGGGAGAAGGATGGAAAATACCTGCCTACCAAGGGGAACTGGGACCGTACTGCCGGTGAGCTGATCGAACGGTTGAGCCGGTGCGGCGGGGATATCGGGAGCGTGCTGGGCGACTACAGCCCGAAGGCCGGTGCATGGATACGCTTCAATCCCCTGGATGGACAGGGCTGCAAGAACGAGAATGTGACGGAGTTCCGTTTCGCCCTGGTGGAGTCGGACTCAATGCCGGTCGAGGAACAGAACGCCATCATACGTGAGTTGGAGCTTCCGGTGGCCTGCCTGGTGCACTCAGGAGGCAAAAGCATCCATGCCATCGTGCGCATTGACGCTGGGTCCTACGATGAGTACCGCAAACGGGTGGACTACCTGTATGAAGTGTGTAAGAAAAACGGGCTTGAGATCGACCGGCAGAACCGGAATCCTTCACGGCTATCCCGCATGCCCGGCGTTATGCGCAATGGGAATAAGCAATTTCTGATCGACACCAATCTGGGCAAGGCAACCTGGTCGGAATGGAAGGAATGGATCGAGAGCGTAAACGACGACCTCCCGGACCCGGAAAGCATGGCTGACGCCTGGGATAACCTTCCCAACCTGGCGCCACCACTCATCGAGGGAGTGCTGCGGCAGGGCCATAAAATGCTGATTGCCGGGCCGTCAAAGGCCGGCAAATCCTATGCCTTGATTGAGCTGTGCTGCTCGGTTGCCGAGGGGCGGCCGTGGGTTGGCTTCAAGTGCGCGCAGGGCCGCATCCTCTACGTAAACCTTGAGCTGGACCGCGCTTCCTGCCTGCATCGCTTCCGGGATGTGTACGAGGCCCTCGGGTGGGAGCCGCGGAATTTGCAGAACATTGATATCTGGAATCTGCGCGGTCGTTCTGTCCCAATGGACAAGCTGGCTCCAAAACTGATCCGCCGGGCCCTGAAAAAGAATTACATCGCCGTAGTCATCGATCCGATCTACAAGGTCATCACCGGAGACGAGAACTCCGCGGATCAGATGGCCGCATTCTGCAACCAGTTCGACAAGGTGTGCACGGAGCTGGGGTGCGCCGTGATCTACTGCCATCACCACTCAAAGGGCGCTCAGGGCGGAAAGCGGTCCATGGATCGGGCCAGCGGCTCCGGTGTATTTGCCCGGGACCCTGACGCCCTGCTGGACCTGATCGAACTTGAGGTATCCGACGATCTGCGCAAGCAGGAAATCAACAATGCAGTGTGCGCTGCCTGCTCCTCCGCTCTGCTGGGGGCCGGTAAGCTGGCCGAGGCATCTATGGATGATCTGTGCAGCGAAACCAGAGCCATGGAGGCGTGCAGGGGCCTCTTGTCCGACCAGCAATACTGGGCGCTCCAGGAGGCTGTGGAGGCCGCCAGGAAGGCGGCGGAGGCGCACACGGCATGGCGCATCGAGGGGACTCTACGTGAGTTCCCGAAATTTCAGCCCGTCAATCTCTGGTTTGATTACCCCGTCCATAGGGGGGATGAGAGCGGCGTCCTCTCCGATATCGCCCCGGATGAAGAGCTCAAGCCGTATCAGCGGGGTATGGAGGCGCGCAAGAGGCGGGCAGAAAAACAGCGTGACGCCAAGCAAAGCCAATACAACATGGCGATTGAAAGTTTTCGCTTCTCCCACAACGATGAATACCCCACCGTGAAGGAGCTCTACGAGGAGATTAAGCTGAATGCGGAGGCAATGGGGAAGACCCCGCCGGCCGAAAAAACGGTAAGAAATTCCCTCAAATTACTCGGGTACATCGTCAACAGAAACACCATGAAGATATGCCCGGAACCCGAAAAAGACTGGTGATGTGCCCGCCCTGCACCTAGGTCACGGGAATGCCGGGCACGTTCCCGAAATTATTCCCGTGACCTGAAATTAAGGTGACGGGCAGATGCTTGCCCGCCACCATTATACCTAACGGTATAAATAAACAGTCGGGCAAGCCCCCTGTACGGGTGCCACCCCCTAAAGTGTGGGGGCTCATAAGCCGCCCCCACACACGGGAGGGGACACCCGCCCAGTACAGACGCGTACATGTGAGAAAAATCAAAAAACGATACTTTAGCGAGGTGAAGCGATGTGAGCGGGAGAATAAGCGCCCGTGATATTGCATGGCTGGACGAGGCCCTGGCGGCCCATCGGCAGAAAAACAGCAGAAGGTATAGGCCGGAGTTTTTCGTGCCGATGATTCCGCCCACCGCCACACACCAGGAAAAGAAGTGGCGGGTGGTCAATGGTAAGCCGGTACCCTATGAACCGGATGAAGTAAAGGCGGCTCGGTCAAAGCTGATGGCCCACCTGGCCGGGCATAAGCCGGAGCGGCCCCTGGAGGGGGGAATCCGGCTGCTGGTCAAGTGGTGCTTCCCGCGTGGAGAGCATGCAGACGGAGAATACCGGATCACAAAGCCCGACGTAGACAACCTCCAAAAGCTGCTGATGGACTGTATGACGGCGGTGGGCTTTTGGACGGACGACGCACAGGTCGCGTCTCTGGTCGCGGAGAAGTTTTGGGCGGAAGTGCCTGGGATCTATATCTCGATTACTGAGCTTTCGGGAGGCACGAAATGAGAATTAAGCTTTGCTACGCCTGCGCAGAAAAGGCGAAGGATGTGTACAGGTTGGACGAGTTGACCGACCCGGACAAGGGCAAATGCGATCAATGCGGGCAAACGCGTATGGTGGTGAGGTATGACACCCATGCCAAGAGGGTGAACCAATGGGACGAGCAAAGACACTGCTGATATACACCTGTGAGGAGTGCAGGGCGGAGTTTGCGCGGAAAAATCGCCCCGCCGCCCCTATCCTGTGCAAGAGGTGCAGATGGCCAAGCAGATCGGAGGGTAAGCGTCACAGGCTCGAAAGGAGAAAAACTATGGCACGGAATAAGTACCCCGGTCGCTGCTACTGCTGCGGGCCCTGGGTGGAGCCGGGATATGGGCACTTGAACGGGTCCGAAATGCGGCGCGGGGTCAGCCAAAGTGGCGCATTAAGTGTGTCCGATGCGCCAGTGGGAGGATACTTACGGATAAGGACCCCGGTGTGGTATGGGCCAAGGAGGCGGCGCGGAAAGCGAGGAAAGCATGAAACAGGAATTTCCGCAGCGGCTCCAGAAGCTGCGTGAGCGGCGGAGGATGAGCCGGAAAGCCCTTGGGGAGCTGTGCGGGTTGAGTAAAAATATCATCGGCCAGTATGAACGCGGGGAGAAGGAGCCAGCGGTTGGGACACTGATTGAGTTGGCGGACTATTTTGAGGTGCCGATCGATTATTTACTTGGACGGCAGAATTTTTTGTAGGACTCCCACCAGTGGTGGGAATCAGGTCTAAAAGCCATGCGATAATTACCGTGTAGGAGTGGATTCCTGCACGGTAATTTTTATGTGGAGGATCTCATGCTGAGGAGCTGCAAATATTGTGGCAGGGTACATCCAACTAGGTATGTATGCCCAATGAGGACAAAGAACAGGAAGCACAAAGATGAGAAAATAGATAGGTTCCGAAAGACCGCGCAATGGATGCATAAGCGCACGGCCGTACTGGAGCGGGATGGATACCGGTGCAGGCTGTGTGATTTAGAACGGGAGCCACGGCGTTATAACCCCGGGCGGCTGTCTGTCCACCACATAGAGCCTTTAAAAGCACGATGGGACTTGAGGCTGGAGGACTGGAACCTGCTTACGGTATGCGATCGGCATCACGAAGCGGCAGAGCGTGGGGAATATGAGCAGGAAATGCTGCATTCACTGACGGGGGTACCCCCGGGGGGTATAGGCTGAGGCGGAGAGAGCGAGGCTAGACCACCCGGCCCCCTCTGGGCAGGAAAAAGTTTAGAAATGGGATTTTACGAGAATGCCGTGTGTGAGAACGCTGTAGGCGAGGGCACCGCAGGCGAAGAAGGAGGTGAGGCATATGGCGAGACCGGCGAAGTCGGTGCGGGTGAAATCGGGAGCGATCGCCAAGGAGGAAGCAGCTGCCCGTCTGGATATGGAGGACAAGCTACGGGGGGCGGCGGAAAAGCCGAGCCCACCGGAGAATATGCCGGAGGATCAGCGTGAGGTGTTCCAGTTCATCGTGGACGCGCTGGTGGAGAGCGACATTCTGGGGAAGCTGGATGTGTTTGTGCTGGAGAGCACCGCGGTGGCGGTGGCCCGGCTGCGCAGGATCAACAGGATGGTCGACCAGGATGACTCGCTCCTCTCGGATACCGCGCTCCAGGGTGTGCGGGCCAAATATCAAAGCGACCTGTGGAGAGGGTGCAGCGAACTGTGCCTGTCGCCTCAAGCCAGAGCCAAGATCGGGAACCTGGCGGCCCAGGCTGCAAAGGCGTCCAAGGACCCGCTGCTGGCGGCCATAGAGGATGATGATTGAAGAGAGCCGGGCCTACCGCTACGCCAAGTGGTGCATTGGGAGGAACAACCGAAAGGTGGGCAGATATGTCAAGCTGCAGGCCAAGCGCTGGCTGAAGATCGCGGACGGAAAGCACAAGAGCGCCTATGTCAGCGAGAAGGCGTACCGGAAGATATGCCGGCTGCTGAAGCTGATGGTCCACCCAGACCTCTCCTGCTCCATGTACGAAGGTCTGGAGGACTACGCCTGGTTCCTCGTCACAGCTGTGTTCTGCACCCGGAGGCGGGCGGATAACCGCCGGTTCTACCAGACGGCACTACTGGAGATCGCCCGCAAAAACTTCAAGACTTTCAACTCCGCCGTAATCTTCCTTCTCGGGATGCTGACAGAGCCCCGTTTTTCCCGTTTCTTCTCGGTGGCACCGGACTATAAGCTCTCCTCGGAACTGCGGCTGGCAGTGCGGAAGATCATCAAGGTGTCCCCCGCATTGACAGAGCACTTCAAGGTGAACCGGGATATGATTACCTGCCTCATCAACGAGATTGAATACACGCCCCTTGCCTACTCCAACGATGGGATGGACGGCAGGCTGGCCAATCTGTGGCTGGCGGACGAGGCGGGGGCGCTAGACAGCTACCCGGTGGAGGCGATGCGCTCCTCCCAGATCACGCTGCCCAACAAATTGGGCATTATCATCTCCACACAGTACCCCAATGACAATAACGTCATGATTGATGAGATCGATATCGCAAAGAAGGTGCTGGACGGCCTGCTGGAGAAGGAGGATGTATTCGCCCTGCTGTATGAGCCGGACGACGTCCTGCGGAAGCGGTGGGAAACGGACGACCTGGTGATCTATCAGGCCAATCCCGTGGCGGTAAGCAACCCGGATGTGTTCCATGCCATCCAGGACCTGCGGACGATGGCGGTGCTGTATGAGAACAAGCGGGAGAACTACCTCTGCAAGCACTGCGACATCCTGTATAAGGGCCTCGGTGTGGAGGGATATATCGACATCCAGAAAGTAAAGCGGTGCCGGGTGGAGGAGGACCCGAGTTTCTGGCGGGGCCGCCGTGTGTGGCTGGGGCTGGACCTGTCGCAGACGGACGACAACACGGCTGTGGCTATGCTGACGGAGGCGGACGGCGTGGTACACGCCAAGGTCTGGGGGTTCCTCCCCAAGGATCGGTTGGACTGGAAGAGCGCCAAGGAGGGCGTGGACTACCGAAAACTGATCGCTGCGGGAAACTGCTTTGCCTGCGGCGAGGAGGTCATCGATTATGGTTTTGTGGAGCGGTTTATCCTGTCACTGGCGGAAAGATACGGGGTAGAAATCGTGCAGGTGGGCTATGACCGCTATAACGCCATTTCCACCGTGCAGAAGCTGGAGGAGGCCGGACTGGAATGCGTGGAGATCAAGCAGCACTCCTCGGTGCTCCACCCGCCCACCAAGCTCCTGAAGGAATGCGTGCTCAAGCGGACGTTCCGCTATGACGACAACCGGCTGCTGGAGATCAACTTCCAGAACGCGCGGTGCACGGAGGATACAAATTTGAACAAATATGTAAACAAGAAGCGGTCCGCCGGCAAGGTGGATATGGTGGTGGCGGTCATCAACGCTCTGTATCTTCTCCAGTTGGAGCTGCTGTATGGGGCATATGACTTTGTTGTACAGACTTGAGGAGGGATTCTGTGGGATTATTTGGGCGGAGCAGACGGGAGGACCGGGCGGAGGGCGAAGTGCAGTTCGAGGACTCGCTGCTGCAGGCGCTGCTGGGGAGCGGAGATGTAACCCGCGAGACGGCGCTCCAGGTGCCGACAGTGAGCGGGGGCATCGACCTGATCGCCAATCTTGTGGCCGGGACCCCCATCAAGCTGTACCGGGACACCGGCGGAAAGGCGGAGGAGGTCCGGGACGACCCCCGCCTCCGGCTGCTGAACGACGAGACGGGGGACACCCTGAACGCCAACGAGTTCTGGCGGGCCATCACCCGGGACTACTACCTGGGCAAGGGCGGATACGCCTACATACACCGGGAAAAAGGCGAGGTGGTGGGCCTCCACTATGTGGACGAGAGAAAGATCTCCGTGCAGCGGAATACGGACCCAATCTTCAAGGATTTCAATCTTCTGGTGGAAGGGCGTCCTTACCAGCCCCTTGATTTTTTAAAGATCCTGCGCAACACCAGGGACGGGGCGGAGGGCGTGCCTATCACAAGGGAGAACAGCAAGCTCATCGAGGTGGCCTATCAGACGCTGTGCTTTGAGGGCTACTTGGTGAAAAAGGGCGGCAACAAGAAGGGGTTCCTCAAATCGCAAAAGCACCTCACCGACGCTGGTATGGACGCGTTACGGAGCGCCTGGGCGCGGCTGTACAGCAATGCCAGCGACAACGTGGTAATCCTCAACGACGGGCTGGAGTTCCAGGAGAGCTCCAACACTTCGGTGGAGATGCAGCTCAACGAGAACAAGGTGGCCAACGCGGAGGAATTTGCGAAGCTGTTCCACATCTCCACCGGTGCGATGTCGGGGAAGGCGGGGGTGGACGATGTGTCCAATCTGGCCCGGCTGGCGGCCATCCCCCTGATGACGGCCATCCAATGCGCCCTCAACAAGGACCTCCTGCTGGAAAAGGAAAAGGGGAGTCTTTACTGGGCCTTTGACACAAAGGCGTTGCTGCGCGGGTCTATGAAGGAGCGGTTCGAGGCCTACCAAGTGGCGCTGGACGCCAATTTCATGGGTGTGGACGAGGTGCGGTATGAGGAGGATATGGAGCCGCTGGGCTTGACCTGGATCAAACTGGGACTGGACACGGTGCTCTACGACCCCAAAACCAAGCTGATCTATACGCCTAACACCAATCAGGTGAGCCGGATGGAAGCGAAATCGCTGCATGAGCCGCGAGCAGAACCGGGGAAAGGAGGAGAGGACAATTGAAGATCGAGATCAGAGCGGACGGAGCCCACATCTCCGGATACGTCAACGTGACGGAGAAAAAGAGCCGCCCGGTGATCACGCCCCACGGGAAGGTGGTGGAGGAGATCGAACCGAGGGCCTTTGAGCAGGCCATCAGCCGGGCGGGGAACATCACGGTGACGGTGGACCACGACAACAGCCACGTGTATGCCAGCACCGACGAGGGGACGCTCAAGCTCTACGAGGACAATATCGGCCTCCACGCCGATGTTCTGGTGACGGACGACACCCTGATCGACCTGGCCAAGAAGGGAAAGGTAAAGGGCTGGTCCTTCGGGATGTACAACGTCCGGGATGAGCTGGAGCGGCGGGCGGACGACCTGCCCCTTCGGCGGATCAAGGCCCTGGACCTGGACCACATCACCCTGGTGGTGCGGAAGAGCCCCGTATATTCCGCCACAAGTGTGGAACTGCGCGCCGACGCCGAGGTGGATCTGGAGATCAGAAGCACGGAGGAAGCTCCGCGGGTCACTGTGGACGAGCCGGAGACGCCGGCCTACGACAACGCGCCCTTCCGGGCGCGACTGGAAGCCATCAAAAAACACTAAAAATTTGGGAGGTACGAACATGAAGAAGCTGAAAGCACTGTTGGAGAGACGGGTGGAGCTCCAGAACCAGATGGACGCCCTGGTAACCGCCGCCGACACCGAGGAGCGGGCCATGACGGAAGAGGAGACGACTCAGTTTGACGCCGCAGAGGCGGAGATCAGGGCCATCGATGCGACGGTCGCCCGGGAGGAACGGGCCCGGAATCTGGAGTCTCCCGCCGCCCCCACCGGCACGGTGGAGGAGCGGGCCGCCGCTGAGGAGCAGGCGTTCGCCGACTATGTACTGGGACGCGTGTCCGAGCTACGGGCGGGCGAACAGAACATGACCATGGCCAACAACGGGGCCATCATCCCCACTAGCATCGCAGACCGGATCATCAAGGCGGTCAAGGACCGCTGCCCCATTCTGGCGGGGGCCACCGTGTACAACGTAAAGGGCACGCTGAAGGTGCCTGTATGGGGCAAGGCAAACACCACCCATGACATCGCGGTGGGCTATCAGACCGAGTTCACCGAGATCACCGCCGACTCCGGCAAGGCCACCAGCGTGGACCTGGGCGGCTATCTGGCGGGAGCACTGACTCTCATCGGTCAGAGCGTGGAGAACAACGGAGCCTTCTCCGTGGTGAACTTTATCGTGGAACAGATGGCTGAGGAGATCGCCGTGTGGATCGAGGGCCAGCTGCTGGCCGGTACCGGAAGCAGCGCCGCTCAGGGCGCCCTGAACACCACCACGGGTCTGACCGCCGCCGGCGCCGCCGCCATCACCGCCGACGAGCTCATTGAGCTCCAGTCCAAGATCAAGCAGGCTCACCAGGGCAACGCCTGCTGGACCATGCACCCCGACACCTTCACGGCCATTAAAAAGTTGAAGGACGGAAACAACCGCTATCTGCTCCAGGACGACGTGACCGGGGCCTTCCCCTACCGGCTGCTGGGCAAGCCCGTGTACCTGTCCGACAACATGCCGGCCATGGCCGCCGGCGCCAAGGCGGTGCTGTACGGAGATTACTCCGGCCTGTCCGTCAACTTCAGGGAGAACATCTCCATCCAGGTGCTCCGGGAGAAGTACGCGACGCAGCACGCGATCGGCGTGGTCTCCTGGTTTGAATTTGACTCCAGAGTGACCGACCACCAGAAGCTGGCCGTGCTGACCATGAAGGCGTCTTAAAGGGGGATTTGAGCCATGAAGCTCTCTGAAATCATGGTGAGCGACGTGGCGGAGTATGTGCGGGAGGAGGGGGACGAGTCCCTTCTCCCCCATATCCTGGACGCCGCGCGGCGCTATGTGCTGGACTATACGGGACTGAGCGCGGAGGAGGCGGACGGACACGCCGATCTGAGCATCGCGGCGCTGGCGGTGTGCGCGGACCTCTACGACCGGAGGACCACTGCCATTACCGGCACGATCATTGCAGAAAATCCCGTGGTGGCGCAGATCCTGGGCGCGCACGCGGTCAATCTGTTGTGAGGTGAGGGCATGATTTACGGAGCCGGAGACCTGAAGGAGCGGGTGGAGGTGCTGGAGCTGGCCGCGGTGGAGGGAGGCTGGGCGTGGGAGAGCGTGCGGCGGACCTGGGCGGAGGCGGAACTGACGGACCGAACGAACCTCTTTTCCAAGGTGGGGATCGGGGCCCGGGACGTGCGCCTGGTCCTGCGGCGGCAGAACCTCACCCTCCACAACGCCTTGCGTTGGAAGGGACAGCATCTGTTTTTGACCTCCATCGTGGAGAACATCCCCGGGTGGCTGGACGTCCAGGCCGCGCTGGTAGAGCCGGCGGCGTGCAGAGGCAACGTCCACCGGGGAGAGAACGGCCCCACATTCCCGGGTGTCCTCACCGAGAAGTACCTGCGCCACGAGCAGGACCACCCCATGGCCACCACCACCGTGTGCTACGTGCTGGTGACGCCCAAGGCGGTGGAGATCGAGCCCAAGGGCCTGGTGGAGGCAGGCGGCACGCGGTATGTGGTGCAGGTGGCCCACACGCTGGACGGCTGGAAGAATGAGTACGAGATCCTGCGAAAGGGGGACCAGTGATGCAGACGGTACGGCTGGACGGGGGAGACCTGGAGCGGCTGGCGGCGGACTTCAACGACCTGCTGCGGGAGTACCCGGAGTGGCGGCGGGAGATGTACGAGGAGATGGGCCGGGCCGTCCTGGCGGAGGTCAAGCGGGGCCTGGGAAACGGCGAGGCGGCGGGCTGGCAGGAGGCCGTGGTGGGCTCCGGCGGCGGCTACGCCGCAGTCCGGGCCAAAAAGGAGACCTTCGCCCGGGACGGAGGCTCCGGCGAGCCCTACGCCGTGGGCTACGTCACCAAATCAATCGAAAACGGACACAAGCAGGAAAAGGGCCGGTATGTTCCCGCCCTGGGGAAAAAGCTGGTGGCGGACCGGGTGGCCGGGAAAGGGGCCTATCTCGCGGCACGGCAGCGGGCGGAGGAGATCGCCTACCAGGCCGCGGAGCGGTTTGCAAAGAAGATACAGGCCAAATTACAGGAGGGATAGCATGCTTTCATTTCTGGCGATTACGGAGGCGGTAAAGGGGGTGGTGGAGGAGCGGTATCCGGGGAATACGGTCTATATGGAGCGGGTACCGGTGGACTTTGCGCGGCCGTCCTTCCTGGTGGAGCTGGGGCCGGTGGAGATGCTGGACGCCTCGTGCGGCTGCCTGGAGGTCAAGGCCACGGTGGTGGTCACCGCCTTTGTGGAGGCGGACGACTACTATAACAGCCACGTGCCGGACCTGATGACCCGGATGGGGGCGGTACAGGAGCTCTTCGCGGTGGACGGACTCCAGGTGGAGGACCGGTTCCTCCACGTGACGGCCAACAAGGGGAACTGCCAATTCGACTACGCGGAGACCAGCATCACGTTTCAGTACCAGGACGACCGCCCGGGCGGGGACGAGTGGCCCCTGATGGGCGAAATACAGACTAAATGGGGGCCCCCGCAGGGCGAATAAAGGGACCCCACCGAGCCGTGAAGCCCGGTGGGGGGAGGAGGGAGAACGAAGCGAAGCAGATATCCGGCGGACAGCCGGATGGAGCAAAGCGGAGTTTCTTCCGACGACGTGGGGGAGAGGACGAACAACGGAATGGAGCGGATATCCGCCTTTTGGCGGATGGAGCGAAATAGAGTTTGTGAGGACGAAAGGGGAATTGAAATGGGACTTCCCAGCATCAACATTGCATTCAAATCCACAGCGGCGAGCGCCATCGAGCGCTCGGAGAAGGGGGTGGTGGCCCTCATCATCAAGGACGCCAAGGAGAACGGCGGCCACGCCTACACCAACGCCAGCCAGATCCCGGCCACCCTGGGGACAGACAACCAGGCGTATATCCAGCGGGCCTTTACGGGGTATGTGAATCCGCCCCGGCAGGTGCTGGTCTACGTGCTGCCCGCAGCGGCGGAGGCGCTGACCGACGCCCTGACGTGGCTGGCCACCCAGACCTTTGACTATCTGGCGGGGCCACCCGACTGCACGGAGGCCGAGGCCACGGCCATCGCCGCCTGGATCGCCGGCCGGAGGAGCAACGACGCGGCCATCTGCAAGGCGGTGCTGCCGTCCAAGGCGGCGGACAGCGAGGCGGTGGTCAACTTCGCCACCGGGGATATCCTGGTGGGCACGACCGAGTTCACCACGGCGGAATACTGTTCCCGGATCGCGGGGCTCATCGCCGGGACGCCCATGACCATCTCCTGCACCTACGCCCCCCTCCCCGAGGTGAGCGACGTGGGGCGGCTGACCCGTGAGGCCATGGACGCCGCGGTGGACGCGGGCAAGTTCATCCTCTTCCACGACGGGGAGAAGGTGAAGGTGGCCCGCGGGGTGAACTCCCTCCAGACCACCACCCAGGACAAGGGGGACGCCTGGAAGAAGATCAAGATGGTGGAGGTCATGGATATGATCCAGACCGACATCCGGACCACGGCCCAGGACTCCTACATCGGCAAGTACGCCAACAGCTACGACAACAAGTGCCTGCTGGTGACGGCCATCAAGGGCTATCTGGTGGGGCTGGAGCAGTCCGGCAT
>CDZJ01025479.1_pt1 | contig 18159 bp, 21 predicted proteins | sample 557391 | NCBI WGS metagenome assembly CDZJ01 (sample SAMEA3182111, study PRJEB8094) | gut metagenome | biome: human; feature: gut; material: Stool; isolation source: human stools | place: Canada | collected 2013-05-07 | reverse complement strand
AAACTTTGCTTTGAATGCCTGGACTAAATCGTCACACTGCGTAGTCGTGAGATTGACGCCGGTCACGATCACTTTTCCTCCGGTAAAAGAAGCGTGATCGATTAAGCTTTGAGCAACGGTTCCGGGAACGTAGTGTCTGAAGAGATCCGTTAAAGAAGTTTTGACTTCTTCCGGCAGAGCGGCTTGCAAACTGACAGTCGATAGAGCGGTTTGGCCCTGACGGCCTAACGAGTCAAAGATATTGGCCGCGTTATTCGTCTGAAGCGTACCGGACGAGTTCAGGCGTCCATTAGCAGCAAATTCAAATCCGTTTTGAAAGTTCACTGAACCGCTGTTGTTGAGGCTGCCGGAAATGGCATAATGCGCGGTTTCTGTCCAGTTTCCCCGGTTATTAAGAGTACCGGTGGAGGTTAGGTTACCCCTGGTAGTGACATTGCCGGTTAAAGAAAGCGTTCCGGTATTTGCCAAAGTTCCATAAAGATTAGCGTTGCCAAGGGTCAAATTGCCGGAGTTTGAGGCAGTCCCGTTGCTCTGATTAAAGTTCGATACTGAAAGCGTTCCGGCATTAGTGAGTGTGCCATTTTCTTTCGTTAATGTGCTGAAACTATAGCTGCCCCCTGTAACAGACAATGAACCATTATTCTTGACGGTTATTGTTGGGGAATTACTAAACTGTCCGCCTCCTAACACCAGATAGTTTCCAACGTTTTGTCCCACAACGATGGGGTTTAAATTAACGTACGTTCCGCCGAGCAGTTCGAGCCCTTGAGAAATTGTCATTGGTACAGCGGAACTTTCAACGTAGCTGCCGCCGCGAACAATGACCTTCCCAAAATTGACCCTTCCGCTGCCTGTTTTAAAATCGACGGTTCCGGAAGTATCTAATACATTCGCGGACAATGAGATGTTGGGACTGGCATTCCCATAGACACTATCGCCTAGTGTCCCAGATTGTCCTACCTTTAAAACTCCGTTCACTTGGACAGAGCCGGTTTCACCTCCGCGGTCTCCGGCAAAATAAAGAGAGCCGTTAACATTTAAATTTCCACCGACAGACAGCGTGCCGTTTGATCCTCCTCTTCCAGATCCGTGTCCGGCTAATATGAAGATCGTCGGATTGTCAATCGTCATGTTGTCCCTGACAGTCAGAGACTGAATAGGCCGTCCTGTATCACCGTGTGAACAATCAAAGGCTATGAAAGTCCAGCCTGATCCCCGATCAGGCACTGTCAGACTGCCGTTGATTACATAATCCGAATGGATCATGCTGGAACCGTTGTCATGAAATGAGAACGCAATGTTGTTCCAATTTGTCTCACCATCGACGGTTGTAGCAAACACACAGGAAGGAATAACAGTGACGGCAGCGGTTATCACTGCGGCTTTTCCGCAGGTTTGGCCGGCCGAAGTCATCGCTTCAGAGACAGCGACGAAACAGCCGCGCACTCTGCTCCATACTTTTTTGTATATATGATTCATTTTTTTTCCTCCTCGGGAAAAGGATCTGATGCTTTAATCAGCACTGTTGAGAAACAGCACTGGTGAAAGCATCCGGGAGAAAAAACTTTGCTTTGAATGCCTGAAGTAAATCGTCACGCTGGGTAGTCGTGAGATTGACGCCGGTCACGATCACTTTTCCGCCGGTAAAGGAAGCATGGTCAATCAAAGACTGAGCAACGGTTCCGGGAACGTAGTGTCTGAAAAGATCGGTCAAGGCGGTTTTGGATTCCTCCGGCAGAGCTGCATGCAGACTGACAGTCGATAGAGCGGTTTGTCCTTGGCTACCTACTGAATCAAAAACGTTGGCTGCATTATTCGTCTGAAGCGTGCCGGACGAATTCAGGTGTCCATCAGAGGCAAATTCAAATCCGTTTTGGAAGTTCACTGCACCGCTGTTGTTGAGGCTGCCGGAAATTGCATAGTGCGAGCTTTCTGTCCAGCTTCCTCGGTTATTAAGGATGCCGGTAGAAGTAAGATTGCCTCTGCTGGTGACATTGCCGGTTAAAGCAAGCGTTCCGGTATTTGTCAATGTTCCATACAGATCAGCATTGCCAATGGTCAAATTGCCGGAGTTTGAGGCAGTACCGTTTGACTGGTTGAAGTTAGTAATAGCTAGAGTGGCTTGGTTCGTTAATGAACCGTTGGATTTATTGAGTGTTCCGATCCCGTAAGAGCCGCTCGAGGCCAAGACCGAACCGCCAACATGGGTAAGGACAGATAAATTGCTGACCGAACCGCCTGCCAGGTTCAATACTTGACCTACAGAGAATTTTCCGGAATCAGTACCGACAACAATTGTGTCGTTATTGATGATCGTTCCACCGGAAACAGTCAGCGTTCCGTTGATATGGAAATCATTTATTGCCAGTTGCTGAAAAGAGCCTCCGGCTTGAGTTACGTTATTGAAAGTACCGTTTAGATCATTCGGTGAATCGAACCAAAAAGAGCCGTGGTTGACAAAGTTGTTAATAGCGAAAGATCCGTAGGTTTTTCTTGCTTCATTACCACCGATGGAATAGAGACTGCCGTTGTTATAGAGCGTTCCGTTCACGATCAAGCTAACGTGCATCGTCGGATCGTTACCGCTGTCTCCGCTCGTAATCAGGCTGAGGTCTGAACCGGAATCAATGATCGCATCACCCTTTACGACCAAACTTGAATAGATGTCCCCGCCTCTGTCGCCGTTGTGTGCGATGTTGACGCTGCCGTTGTTTGTAACTCGAAAGTTTTTTTCAACGGTCAATGTATTACTGAGGGAACTATAGTAATCAGCACCAATCGAAATGGTCAGTACGCCATGTCGAAAACCTTCGCTTCTATCGATATTCCATGTGTAATTCCCATTGATCGTAGTGCTGTCCGAAAGGACAGTTCCTCGACTTTGGAAGGGAATTCTCGAATCCTTCCCGAATACATCCCCGTCAATGGTTGTCAGCGCAACAGCAGGTGACGCAATGACACTTAAAACTGCTGCCGCGACTAAAACGGACTTTTTGTTTTGCTGAGATGCCGAGCTAACAGCCTCTGACACAGCAACAAATACGCCTCGGGAGCGGTTAAATACCTTTTTGAATATTTTGTTCATAACGTGTTTTGATCAAAAAATCTGGCAGGACTTTTGCGCGACCCATCATGAACATCAGTTGGAAAGATAAAACACTCGCCGCTCTTTCCTTGCGGGGCAGGATTTAAAATTGGGGTGTCCGGGACGGTTAATGTGTCCTGCCAAGAACATTAACCAGCTTCTACTGAGAAGAAGGTCGCTGTCCCGGACATAAACTTTGCGACTACATATCTATGCAGCCTCTAATTGAGAGAGCAGCCAGTTCTGAAGGAATCCCAAATCTTCAGACTGTTTTTTATACGTCCGACCTTTTTTCTTTATCCGGGCCTCGTAAGTAAAAATTGCTTTGAGTCCTTTGAGTCCTTGGACTTTCCGTTCAGATACCACAGAAATTTCCGCGTTTTTGATTTCTTGATTGTTGATTCTCATTGTCTGTTCTCCTAGTCGGATTGTTCAGAAGGTTCCAATTTCGACACCGGATATTCAAAAACCTCTTTCCAGAGTTTTTGTTCCTCCTCTTCTCGGCGTCTTCCTGATTCTCTTTCGGCTTCTTCTTTTGCTGAAAGTTGCTCTTTCAGTTGTCTTATCGCATATTTGAGGCCATCCAAATACCCGCATAGATCATCGATAATCTCCAAATTTTTCGGATCTTCTTTTGGAAATGGTTTTCTTTCACAACCAAAAGCTAATAATTCGTTAGCCAAACGTTTAATTTTTGCGCCACACTCTGTGAGTCCCTTTGCAAGTCTCACGCTATTAGACTCTGCTGCCGGAGCACCATTAGCCAGCAATCGAAAGCTCTTTTTACAATACCGGAGCCAGGATTCATCCTCAATGAAACTGCGAAACCAATCAAGGAAACAGCTTAGGTGTCTGTACTCTGCTTCCAGCTCATTAATGACAGAGGACAAAATATCCAACGAACTGTATAGATTTTCACTTCTGACAAAAGAACCAATTTGGACGAGGTTAGAACCTATTTGTCTTAACTGATCGAAATAAGTGGGATACGAGTAAGAATAGCGGCCCAACTGATAACTCTGATCAGAGCGGTTAACGATTGCTATTTCCCTATGAGAAATTAGTCCAAGGTATTTACCGATAATCTGAAGGGCAGTTGAGAATAAATCCTGTTCTTCCCATTCCATAACAATATGGGGGAGCCAAAGGCATTCACATTCAAATGCTTCCTCAATGACTTCTAATGTACATATCAAAAAGTCTTTTGGTTCGGTTGTGTTGACAATGGAACAACTGTAATAGTCTTTTACTATGGGAGGGTTTATTTTTAATTCTTCAATTGTTTTCCTGCACAGCTCAACCAAAAAATACAATTGAACCCAAGAGGGAGCGTGATGATCTGCAATAGTGCTACGCAATTCATTGAAAGCGGTTCTCAAATATCGGTTGCTGAGATTGCAACTCATCGTTCTAACGCGATCTTCCATTTTGCCTATCTCTTTTTATTGTTATTTCTCTAACTCTTTGATATACATGGTGTTTTTGGTGCTCCTAAGGAGGGGTAGAATAATCAGTGAGCGGTGCACATTTTTTTCCGAAATCAACACCGTTCACTTATAGATTTTTTTAACCATTAACTCCTTAGGAGCGTAAAAATGACCTTAGATCCTGAAAAAAATCCTAATGTTGACCCTAGGCAGTGCTCTTACAGTCACTATGAAAGAGCTGAAAAGCTGTTGGTCGCAATGATGGCAGCCGGCCAACTGAAACTGGATACAGTCGATCCGAAAAAGGGGACTGATAGCGGTGTTGGCCAAATAAAAACAAATTTGGATACTTTTTTCTTATGGAGAGACACAGTCGCCCAGCATTTGTGGCAAAGAGACTTGCACGGTAAAGCTTTTCACTCTTACCCTGACTCATTCTCATAGCAGCTCCCAGCAGGCTCGAGAATACCGTTTGAATGCTTCAACCAGCTTATTAGATGGATGGCATTGCTCCGGATATTCTTTGCGTAAAGGACGAAGTCCTGCCTGGTAAGCTCTAACTTCCGGAGATTCATAGATGCAGGAGTCGTTAATCAGCTCATAGGCGCAGGCCCTATCGGCCTCCTGCATCTTAGGCGAGGTGCTTTTAAGCATGATTTCAGCCTCGATGCTTCGGATCTTATTTAGTTGAACCAATAATTTCGATTCAATTTCAATTACTTCACCCATCAATCCGTCGGCTTCAGCCATGCAGCGGAGACGTTCCTGATTAAGGGATGCAAGTTTTTTGAACTCTTCGGAGGGCAAAACGTCCTTCAGGATTTCAATCGGTTCTTTGGGAAATTCTTCTTTAGTGGGAAACATTATTACTTCTCCTTTGTCATAAATGCTTAATCGTTGTGCAGGCCTTTCTTGTCGAGTTGACTTTCCAGATGTTCCTTAAGGAAACGTTCTGTCAGTTCCAAAGCATTTTCGGCGACACCTTGTATTCGCTGATTGTTCACGATTGCCGGAAGAACTTTCATGGCAGCGTAGGTTTGAGAACTCGGAGTGAAGACCCAAGCGGTAAATGAAAAGATGCCAACTAACAGAGCGAAAAGCAAAAGTCCGACGGAACTGCTTTCGACGGCAATTACTATTAACAAGAGACAAAACAGACTCGTTAACATTAAGCCCAGCGATATTATGTCCATTGCGCCGATCCAAAAAATATCTGAAGCTGTGATTTCAATCATGCTCATTCCTTCTAATCAGACGCTCTACCAATGCACGCGAGTCCAATTTTTTCCGTTGATAAAAACGTCGATAGCGCGTCTGGATTGGTATTTCTGCCAAACAACTTCTTCATAGACCTTCACAGGTCGATAACAAGTTGTCGTGTAGGAGCTGTCCCCGGAATCTTCTTGGCATGTATAAGGTTCGTAAGCGATGCCTTGATAGCCCCGTACGCATGCTTTTGTTCCGCCCCAATAACCGGGCGAATCCTCTGTCGCTTTGAACCAGTGCTCACCGCCCCAGTTATAGGAAGAGTGACCGTGCGTTAAAAATTTCCTATTCCCCCGAGTCGTCTTGAACTTCTTAGCATCGTTTAAGTTCCCCTCGGTTAAGAACCCTTGAGGAGCATCCTCCATGCCTTGCAAAGAGCATGGATCAAAGCCGTCACTAAGCTGCTTGGCATAATTACCCTCACCTGCCATCGGACAGCTAGGGAATTTACAAGGATGACGCCACGACAAGCAATCAAATAATTTGTCAATTGGAGGCTTGCATTCAGAAACAGCGCGTGGGCCGTTAGGATTGGCTAGACAAAGGAGAACTTCACATCCCCAGCGATCGTTTCCGGTCATGATTTCCAACTTTGGCATTCCCGGCAGTTTGGAATAATCCACATCTTCTGCACATACAGCCTTCAAGCCTACCCCCATAAAGAGGACAGAGCCGGCAATAATTCCTGCCATGATGAGTTGATTTTTTGGGATTTGAGTTATTTTCATTTTTTTGCCTTATCCTACATGGCTAGTTGAGATTGATTACCTACCGAACAAATACGAAACACAAAAGTTCCGAGCAAGTAATAAAGACATTCCATCTTTAACCTCCTATACCTATCGCAGTAATGAAGCCGTGGACACAGAAATAGAATGTCCAGAGGAGCCCGATAACGAACGATGTGAAAAAAAAGAATTTGCAGGTTATTACGAAATTATCTAAAAACGAATCGGAAGAATTGACCAAATTAATCACAACCAGTTCTAGAAAAAATAATGAAAAGCCGGTACCCATCAAATAGAAGAACGCTAACATTTAGTTCCTCCATTTTCTCCAATCATTTTTGGGCAGTCCGCGGCCCTTAGGAATAAGAAACAGCGCCGCTGGCCGATCCGGCCAGACCGTGTTCTGAACAAATGGGAAGAGAATTTTGCTATGCACAAATACTGAGACCAAGCAATAAACCTCGAAGTAAATGCTTGCAGCAGCATAGTTTTCAGACACGCACGCGGCGCTAAAAGGGCTTTAGCTTTCCCTAAAGCCCCGAGGAAAAGGTGTCTCCGAGGAGAAGAATAAACTTTAGTTTGCAAAGACAAATTCCTATTCAACCCTCGGAGGAAAAGAAAATGTCCAATTTCGAAAAATGTCTCTATAAAACGGTCTTCTATGCCGCCTTCGTAGCTGCAATACTTTTTGTTCTTTTCTTGCTGGCGGATATTTACCAAAACAAAGACAGCCGGGAAAATATGGTGTTTTTGTGTACATTTATCGCTTGTGCCGCTGCGGTGATAAGTATTGTCCTCTCTATTGAAAATAACATTGAGCGCAAAAAACTTATCAGAGCGATTGAAAATGCAACAGAAGAAATTCAGGGCCTTAAAAATGCAATTGCAAAACTCGGTAAAACGAATGCCAGACAAAGATAATAAAGAACTAAAAACAAAAGGCTTTTCGCTTTCGAGGGAAGCAGAAGCGTTAAGGGAAATTCCTGGAGAATTTTGGGAAGTTTTGAACCCTTGATTAGTGTCCAGAACAATAGAAAATTCACTACTATTAGCATGTGCAGGGTTCCGAGAAGAAGGGCGTTCGGTGTCATTTGCTGCCAAAAATCGACAGTAACCATGTCTAACAATAACTGTTGAAAAAATGCGTTCATTTAGTGACAAACCCATTGTCGGGGCGTTGTAGCAGAAATAATAGAATGCGCTGCTGAAGTGCTCCATGGTTCTCTCTTGGGTTTTTAGTTATGCGGGGGATTCGTTTTGAAAATTAAATTTGCGGAGTATCTCTCCAGTTCAATATGTCCGCTTCATTCCAACGGGTGTATCTGGGGAAACGCTTCAGCGGCTGAGGAAAATTAGGCTTGTTTTGCATGAATTTCCAGACAGTCCGGACATTGATATTCAAAATGCGCGCAACGGTCTTTGCCGGTATTAGTCGTACAGCCTGAACGCCTGAATTCCTCTCGTTAGACATCATCTTTTTCCTTTAGCAAGCTCTGGCAGTTTCAATTTCATTGGCATAGCGCTTTCTAAAAAGCTTCCACACACTGTCCCAGTCAAAATTTGGGTTTAGTTCTTCGCAGGTGACAGCACCGTCCGTCAGCAATTCAATCTGAATGCAGCGTCCGGCCGAAATATTCGCTTTTTTGTTGGCCCACATGTAAACGTTCGTCGGTTGAATCTTGAGTTTCTTGGCTAACTGATACGACGCTCCGGTGCCTTGTTGCTTTAAATATTCGTCTAGTTTCATTTTATTAACCAAAGAAATATATTAGCCAAATTATAGTAAATAAATTACATATTGTCTAATACATTAGTAATACATGGCTACCCCATGTTTTTTAAAAATGTTATGAAAAAAGGAATTAACTATTTAGAGAAAGATAAAAGTGCGAGCGATATCATTAGTTCGGCAAAAGAATTTGCTTTATTTGATTGAACAATATGGTTCCATTGCAAGATTAAATTTAGCTCTTGGGAGACCGAAAAAAGATGCCACGTTAAGTCAAGTTAAGAACTTCGCAAAGCACCATAAAACGAATAAGCCTAGGGAGATGGGTGTTGCTTTAGCTAGAAGCATTGAAGAAAAGCTCAACTATCCGCCTGGATGGATGGATAAAGAGCACCCCGAAATTCAACCAATCCCGGAAAACCAAGAAGACATAAAATCAATAACAGAAGAGAAAAAAGCCACTTCTTTAAAGCTTACCGTTATTCCATTATTTGAGATACGCAGACGATCTACAGACGGCAGATTTGTTCCTTTTAAAATAGGAAACGTTCAAATGCCTGATATTTTTATTGAAAAGTCTGCGTATCCTATCCGTGCGGAAAAAGCAGAAAGTTTTTATGTTGACGAGTTAACTTCTAGCGATTTAGTTCCCTATGGATCAATCGTTATCTTAGATAAGTCAGTGCGCAGCTATACGAAGGATGGTCTTTACTTGGTTGAACTCAACGGAAGTGTTGTTTTTAGAAAGATTATCTCTTCTGCGAAAGGAGGTTTTATCGTTCAGTCTAGTTCTACAAATTCGGAACACATCCAAAACCTAGAAGCGCTAAAAATTCTAGGTTTTGGTGTCTTTATTTGGGTACAACAAGCTTTGTAATTTTTAACTCTTAGGAATATTACCGCCGTTTGTAGGTAATTAATGAAGAAAGGCACCCGTGCTGGATTTACGCTTATAGTGTTTAAATAAACCGGCTTTGCGACACCCCTCTTCCTGTTGAAACAGCTTGCTAGTCAAATGTGCTTTTTTTCTAATTTTCTTTTCAATTGCAAAATTCAATAATTTCTGCCTTAAGACCATAAATAATTCTGAGCTGCAATCCTCTTGACGCACTTGTAATGAATTTATCGCCTGAATAAGTTCTTCAGGGCTCAAGCTGTTCGCGAATTCATCTAATTCTTCAAAGTAAGTCATTTTCGTCGTGTCGTAGTTGTTCATCTCAAGACCAGCGGCAGATGAAGAAAAGAAGCCCAGTGAAATAAAGGGCATTCCTATCAAACACATCGTGAAAAATAACTTGTCTGTTTTCATGTTTATCTCTCGTCAATACATAAGCTACTTACAAAATTATACATATAGTTGACTAATTTTAATATAGTAGCCATACTATTACTAAAGAATAGACACAATTAGATTATCAGATGCTTCAATACTCGATAGATCCCTTACAGCTTCAGCTCAATCATTCCAATTTGACGGTAGCAATGAGCGGAATTATTTCCAGACTCATTAACTTCTTCTATCTCAACGGCGGGGCGCCGTTCTCGTACATGCAAGCCTGCAACAGCGTAGGTGCCTTGGACGATCAGCTAAATAGAACACTTCTTGACGATCTTGATCAAGTTCTTGCCCTTTACTTCATTGAAATCGACAAAGGACTTTTTATCCCTCGGGAAGAGTGCGGAACAAAAGCTTTAGAAAAGTCTCAGGAGGGAAAAAATGAAAATTAATGATCTGATCAACCCCTTTGAATTTACCGGATACTTAATTACAAGTGATGAATACGTCAGGGACTACATGGTGCTCCCTGATGAGTTCTCATCCTGTCTGTTTAAGCTCCGGCTGGGCTATGCGATGAAGGGGTCTCCTTTGACGCAGGAAGAAGTATTCGCTTTGTATCCGGTGTTAACCGAAAACAGACGTCACATTTTAGATACTGTGACAGCCAGATTCTTCAAAAAGGACAAAGAATTGCTGATTGATGAACGATTGGAGAAATCATTGTCCATGCGAAAAGAAGCCCACAGCTTGTTGGAAAACTTTATTCAGAATGAAGTGTCTAAGAGGTTGGAAAAAATGAAGGCCGGATGGATGAGTTCTGAAAAAAGAAAACTCACAAAGATTCTTCAAGAGAAAATTGAGGCGGAATTGAGAACTGAATCGGCCCGGCTTAAAGATGAAGTTGAGAACGCTGAGCCGCAATTTATCAACAAACCGGTGAGTATATCTTCAACAAACGTTCAACAAAACGATGGCAGAACGTCAACAGACGATCCAACAGACGGTCAGCAAAATTTCAACAGAGCGTCAACAAAAGTTCAACAAACTACCCAACAAACGTTCAACAGACAGGTCAACAAAACCTCAGCAAATGACCAGCAAAACGCCAACAGAATGTCAGCAAACGACCCAACAGAAGGCCAGCAAAATGTCAACAGAACGTCAACAAACAGGTCAACAAAAGTTCAACAAACCACCCAACAAACGGTCAACAAACAGGACAGCAAAACCTCAACAAACCACCCAACAAACAGTCAGCAAATTCATGAGAGTTGCTCGGAAGCCTTGAGTACCAATGGGTCTGCCGTAGCACAGAAGGACGGGAAAACGGCGGTTTTTTCGGCCGGAAATGTGACGAAAAACGAAATGGAAATCGCAGAAAATGAAAAATCGTCCTCGCGTACGTACACGCGCGCGCACCGATCGGATCGGATATCGGATATTAATTCAATTAATAAAAATATTAATAAATCGGAATCTGTATCGGAATCGGATAGACGTTTAAAAATTAAAAACCTATTCGCGCGCGAAAAATCGGCTTGGATGATCGGCGAAGTTTTAGACGTTTTGGTCTTTTTCGGTTTGGACGAAAAAGCACTTGCCCGCTGGAGATCCAGAAATCCGGAAAATCAAAATTTCATTTTGGAGCTGGCCGCCGGCGGTATGTCGCGCTTCGACTATGACACGATTGCTCAGGTGTTTGCACGCTGTCAGGCCGCAAAAGACAAGGAAGGCAAGCCGTTAAACTCGGCAGTAGCCTTTGTTCTCAAGTCCCTTCAGCACGAATTGACTGCGGTTTCAAACCGCAAAAATGCAAGACAATCCGCTTCCGAATCGGCTCAGCCCAAGCGATTCCGAGACATTGACTACATGGAGGGGATAGAACGGCTCAACCCGGACGGGACATTTGTTCTCAAACGCAAGAAGGAAGGACGTTGACATGATTTCCTCTCAAGTATCTGAAAAACAAGAGCTTACCCCTCGAGAGTCAATTGATGAAAGTCGGTTTGAAGCCGGGTTTTGCGAATTTCACGGTTGGTTTACCGCCGGGATTAAATCTACCGATGGCACGGGGAGCCGTTGGTTTGCGGGATGTCCGAGATGTTTGGCCGAGACCAAAATCAAAAAACTGTTCGGCCAAAGCATGATCCCCAAGCGTTTTGCGGACAAGAACTTTACAGGGTATGAAGCGACTGAAAAAGGTCAATATCAGGCTCTTAAAAGCTGCTTGGATTTCGCTCAAGAGCTAAAAACTGATTGGCTCAGCGGTAAAACTCTTCTACTGATCGGTACTCCCGGAACCGGAAAAACACATCTTGCCTGCGCCGTAGGTCATGAAGCGATCAAGTTGGGAAGGACAGTCCTTTACACAACGGTAACCCGACTTTTGGAAGACATTAAATCATCTTGGAACGACAAAGATCGCTCTGTAAAAAACATTATTGCCAGATATGTTTCGGTTGATCTGCTGATCATGGACGAGATCGGTGCATTTAGAGGGATTTCCGAGAGAGAAAAAGACTACCTCTTTGAAGTCATCAACGCCCGGTATGAGCAAATGAAACCGATGATTGCCGTTTCAAATCTAAGGCTTTCCGGTGCAGATTCCATTGAAGCCTACCTCGAAGAACGATCTTTTGACAGGTTATGTGAACAGGCTCGTTTAGTGGTCTTTGACTGGGAAAGTTTCCGGAGGAAATCGTTATGTTAGTGAATAATTCGGAGTGGAGAAAATGAAAAAAATTTCAATCATGAATCAAAAAGGCGGTGTAGGCAAAAGTATGGTTGCCAGCCAATTTGCCTTTTATTGCGCTCTTAAACTCAATCTTCGCGTTCTCTTTGTGGACTTAGACCAGCAAGGGAATTCGACCAAAGTTTTACGCTCCAGCGGCTTGGCAAAACAATCCGCCAAGACTGCCGGCCAGTTGATTTACAACGGTGGAACAATTCCTGAAAAAGACGAGTTCCTCATTGTCGGAGCTGACCCGTTATTGGCTCATTTGGAATCGGAAGGTAAGGCAAGTTATAACAAATTCATTAAAAATTTTTATCTTACGCTTAACGAAATAAAGGAAAATTACGACGTTTGCATTTTTGATACCAGTCCTACTCCGGATGTTCGGGCTGTCTGCGCCTTAGCCTTATCAGATTACGCCATCAGTCCAATAGAACTAAATCAAGAAGCTTTGGACGGAGTCCAGGCCTTGTACAAAGATATTGAAAAAGTGCAGGCGATCAATCCCGAGCTCAATTTTTTGGGTTTGCTGCCTAATCGCGTAGTGAGCAATCCGTTTCAGAAAGAAAACTTACGAGACTTGGTTTTGGCATACGGCAAGATCTTGCTTAAAGGCTCCGACGGTAAAGCCGTCTGTATTCCCTCCCGTTCCGCAATTTCCGAGGCGCAGGCTCAAGGACGTCCGGTCTGGACAGGAGATAAAAGCACTGCCGAAAAAGTTTGGCGCGAAATACGGCGCGTTTTTGAGGCCTTGGCACAAGCTATGCGTCTGGAATCAAGAGCTGTAGAGATTATTATTAAGGAGGAGTAAATGGCTTTAGATTTATCAGGACTATCCGGGTTAACGGAAAGTTTCGCTGACGGAAAACCAGTCAGAAAAATTCTCGATATTGATATTTCATTGATTTCTCCTGATCCTTTGCAGCCGCGAAAAGAGTTTAACGAAGACAAGTTGCAGGATCTGGCTACAAGTATCGGAGAATATGGTCTTATTCAGCCGATTGTGGTTAGGAAACAAGGCGAAGGTTACGTCATCGTGGCCGGTGAAAGACGGTATCGAGCCTGCCAAATTCTCGGCAAGGAATCTGTCAGCTGTATCTTGCAAGAAAAGGAAGATCCATTGGCACTTTCCTATATTCAAATTACAGAAAATATCAAGCGAGAGAACCTTTCGGTCTCTGAGCTCGCTGAATCTATTTGCTTGTTAATTCAGAATGGAGAACTTCAATCTTCAATAGCTCAAAAACTCGGACTTTCAAAGTCTTTAATCTCGGAATATGCCTCCTGGAAGGATGCTCCTGAATTCTTGAAAATCGCGGTAAAGGAAAAGAGAATAGAAAGTATTCAGGCCGTAGCTGAGCTTTTTAGAAAATGGAAGAAAGCCCCGGTTCCGGTTGAAGACTATGTAAGGTCTGCTGAAAAAATTACTCGTAAACAAGCGGAAAGATTTGAACCTTCGGAAGAAGTAGCAAAAAAAATCACAGAAGAAGAGACGGAAAATAGTTTCACCGGTGAAACTTCTACAAAACCTGATGAAGAAAATTTTAATGATCCGATAGCACAGAAGGACTTTCTTGAAACCGAAGAGTCTTTGTCTCACGAACAAAACGAAGAATTAAAAGATGGACAAGGCGAATTTTTAGATAAGAAGACTATTGCCGAAGAGTCTCATGCTGAGAACGAGGAGTTATTCCCAGGGGCAAAGATTGATGAATCTTGCTACCAGCCTCTGGAAGATCAGAATGAGATAGACAACGAGCAAGAAGAGAATGCAGAGGAAGCATTTAAAGAAAGCCCTAGTGAGGACTCTTTTGATGATGTTGATGCATCCGTAGAAAGTTTCCCGGACGAAGAAGAGAAAGAGCAGCTCTATAAAAAACCGATAATTTTTTGTCTTGTTGACGGAAGGGAATGTGAACTTCTTTATAAACGAAAAGCTTCAGACGGTATTGTCTGTGTAAAATTTGAAGACGGATCAGAGCAAGAAGTAATTGCAGAGAAAGTACAACTTAATCGTATTTGTGAATCTTAACCCTCCATAGTTAATAGAGAGACCCTCCCTTGGTAACGTCGGTGGGGAGGAAGTCAAGAAGGAAAAGCCCCGCTAGTGCAGGGCTAACCTTTGCCGACCTAGAAGACACTAAAACCGGTCGGAGTTCGTCTGTGACTATTCTAAGGTTTTTTAAAGCGGTTGGTATCCTTGATTCATAGCAACGGGAATAATTGACTACAGATTTTTGAAATAGTATGATTATTTCAAAATTTTCCTCTTTTTACTTCATCATGGATAAAACAACTAAAAAAGAAAACCGTGGCGGCGCTCGCGAAGGTGCAGGCCGCAAAGGTCTCGGCAGTACAAAACGGGTTTCTGTCTGCCTCACGGACAAATTGGTTCCGGTTTTCAAACAGTTAGGTGGCGCAAAATGGCTTCGCTGTGAACTTGAACGTGTCGCAGAACCTGCTCGTGCCCTCGACACAGACCAGATCCTTGTTCCGGCCATGAATCCGACGCACCTGAGCATTCCAGTTTACGAATGCGGGGTTCAGGCCGGGTTCCCTTCCCCGGCAGAAAGCTATATCGACAAAACGCTGGACTTAAATGAATATTTGGTTTCCAATCCCGCCTCCACATTCTGCGTCTACGTAACAGGCGATTCCATGGACTTGGCCGGTATGGACGAAGGCGACCTCTTGGTCGTCGACCGCTCGCCGGAACCCAAGAACGGAGACATCGTCATCATGAGCATTAACAATGAATTCACCGTTAAACGCTATATGAAAGACGATAAAGGACTGCGTCTGCTCCCTGAAAGCTCAAATCCGATCTACAAGCCCATCCTCCCGAAAGACTACGATGAATGGCGCTTTATCGGCGTCGTGAAGTACACGATTAAAAGCAACTAGCTATGCAGGTGTTCGCGCTGGTGGACGGAAACTCTTTCTTTGCCTCCTGCGAAAAAGTTTTTCGTCCAGACTTAACTGACCGTCCCGTAATTGTGCTCAGTAATAACGACGGGTGTGTCGTTGCTCGATCGAAGGAAGCCAAAAAGCTCGGCATCAAAATGTGCCAGCCGTACTTTCAGATCGAAGAATTCTGTATACGGGAAAACGTCGCCGTTTTCTCAAGCAACTACGAACTCTACGCCAATCTCTCCGGGCGGATGATGTCAACCATCGCCTCCCAAGTTGACTGCATTGATCCGTACAGTATTGATGAGTGCTTTGCCAACATGAGCGGCTACGAAGGTCTGGATACTGATCTAACCCAGTTAGGTTTTCGGATTAAAGACAAAGTATTTAAGGATGTAGGAATTCCAACGTGTGTCGGTATCGCGCCGACAAAAACTTTAGCCAAATACTGCAACCATTTAGCGAAACACTATGGCGGCCTAAAAGGCGTTTGCAATTGGCTCGACTTAACGCCTCAGCGGCAGGCAAAAGCGCTTGCTTGCGAACCAGTTTCTGAAATTTGGGGTGTAGGGAGACGTTATACGGAACACCTAGAAAAGATGGGTATTCGGACGGCCTTAGATTTAGCCCGTGCAGATGCAGAGGCCATCCGAAATCGGTTTGGCATTACGCTTTCCATGACAGTACGAGAACTTCAGGGAACGTCCTGCATTCCACTGGAACTTGTAAAACCAAAAAGACAGCAAATCATGAGAAGCCGCAGCTTCAGTCATTTAGTCTGCGACAAGGACGATTTGCTAGGTGCAATCACTTTTCATGCTCAGGAATGCGGAAGAACCTTGCGTCGCGAAGGTACGGTGGCGCACACCGTCGGTATTGTCTTAAACACGAATCCTTTCCGCCTTCAAGATGTCCAGCAGCACGCTTATCCGTGCGTTGGCCTTCCTTATCCTATTTCGGATACCAATACGATTATTCATTACGCTCGGCGATTACTTAATCAAACTTACCGCAGAGACTGCCTCTATAAACGCGCCGGCGTCTACGTCGGAGAAGTCGTTCCGAAAGACGCTGTCACCAAGGATCTTTTTGAAGAGACGGAAACCGAACAGCAGCAGATTATCTGTGAACTGATGGATTCCATCAACACGCGCTACGGTAAAAATACGCTTTGCTTTGCGGCTTCTAAATTAGGAAAAGGTACTTGGACAATGTCTCGCGCCCGTTTAAGTCCCGGATATACCACCTGCTGGAAAGACCTGCCCCGCGTCGGGCCGCTCATAGAAGAAACGGTTCCGTTCTGATTCAGTACTTCCATCTTGTTTGCCTCAGAAAATTTCCGAGGAATTTTTTAAATTTCGGCTGACTCTCCTTGGCGCCCTACATAGGCATTCAAAGCAAAGTTTTTTCTTCTTTTCCCGAATGTTTCCACCAGTGCTGTTTCTCAACAGTGCTGATGGAAACGTTTGCGTTTCTTTCCCTAGGAGAAAAATATGAACAAAATCTTTAAAAAGATTTGGAACCAGTCCCGAGAATGCTTAGTTGCAGTTTCTGAGGCGATGACTGCTGTGAGCCAAAGCGCGGGAAAAGCAACTGTACTCATTGGTTCTATTGGTCTATTGCTGTCTGGATCTTCACAAGCCGCAGTTGTTATAAATGGGAATGTCCTCAATGCAGATTCAAGGTTACCCAATAAGTACAACGGTATTTTCTTTATCAGTGAAGATACAACGATCAATGGCAATTTTGATTACAACCTTAGAACGACTACAACGAATTCGGATGATGATTTGTTAATCGGCTGTGTTTCTGACAACGAACACTTCCCCAATGTCAATTTGGTAGTCAACGGAACAACAAGTTTCGGCCCAGAAACATGGGTTTCTATTGGTCAAGTAGGGAACGGAAGTGCAAGTAACGTCAATGCTTCTTTAACAACAAGAGATCTAAATGTTTCCGGATGGCTTTATCTAGGCTCCAGAGCTGTCAACTATCAGTACGTCCCGTTTACCTCTCGCTTGGTTGTTAGCGGAACAATGAATTTGTACGGTTCGTTCTTTAATACCGGACACAAAACTGGAAGCGGATTGGGAACGGATGTCCATACCTCAGGTACAGGCAGTTTTAGCATCGGAACTCTTAACAATTGGGGAAACTTCAATCTCGCATCTAAAAACATGAATGTTTCCGGAGAAATTGGGCAACTCAATATTAACGGCGGATCATTTAATCAAAATTCCACTAACAATATTTATATCCATAATGGAGTTGCCTTAAACAGCGGTTCACTGATAACCCAACAGCCGATTATTATCGGCCAAAGAACGGGTAATTTTTCAATAGGAAATTCTCTCGTTTTGGCTGGTGGTTCTTTAAACCAAACAAGCCTCCTCACCCAAAAAGGCGGGCAGGTTTCAGTAACCAAAGGCTCCTATGTTTTTGGCACGATCAATAAAGAAAATGGTTCACTTTCCAATGCTGCAACCCTTTCAATAGCCAATTTCAATCAATCCAACGGTTCAAGCTCAAACTCCGGTAATTTGACCATTAGCAACGTTAATCTTTATGGAACTTTGGCAAATACCGGAACGCTTTCTTTAACCGGCAATGTCACTACCAGGGGTAACCTAACCTCCACCGGTACTCTTAATAACCGGGGAAACTGGACAGAAACCGCGCATTATGCCATTTCCGGCAGCCTCAACAACAGCGGTTCAGTGAACTTTCAAAACGGATTTGAATTTGCTGCTAATGGACGCCTGAACTCGTCCGGTACGCTTCAGACGAATAACGCGGCCAATATCTTTGACTCGTTAGGCCGTCAGGGCCAAACCGCTCTATCGACTGTCAGTTTGCAAGCCGCTCTGCCGGAAGAAGTCAAAACTTCTTTAACGGATCTCTTCAGACACTACGTTCCCGGAACCGTTGCTCAAAGCTTAATCGATCACGCTTCTTTTACCGGAGGAAAAGTGATCGTGACCGGCGTCAATCTCACGACTAC
>CDZJ01000195.1_pt1 | contig 18198 bp, 10 predicted proteins | sample 557391 | NCBI WGS metagenome assembly CDZJ01 (sample SAMEA3182111, study PRJEB8094) | gut metagenome | biome: human; feature: gut; material: Stool; isolation source: human stools | place: Canada | collected 2013-05-07 | reverse complement strand
ACAATTCAGACAGACATTATCGAGAAATCCGGTAAAATTCTGAATCCAAGAACCATCAATGCAGATGGTAGTATCTCCTATATACCTATTGATGACTGGTGCTCCGGTTTCTTTCCGGGCAGCATGTGGCTGACTTACAATCTGACAGGGGATAAAAAGTGGTTGCCTTTGGCAGAAAAATACACAGAAGCCCTCGATTCTGTGAAATATCTGAAGTGGCATCATGATGTCGGCTTTATGATCGGGTGCAGTTATCTTAACGGTTACCGTTTTGCAGATAAAAAAGAATATAAAGATGTGATTGTAGAAGCCGCAAAATCATTGTCTACCCGTTTCCGCCCGGGAGCAGGCGTTATCCAGTCATGGGATGCCGATAAAGGCTGGCAGGGAACACGCGGATGGAAATGTCCGGTGATTATCGATAATATGATGAATCTGGAATTGCTGTTTGAAGCTACGGCTTTTTCCGGTGACTCTACCTTTTACAATATAGCAGTGAAACATGCGGATACAACGATGGCTCACCACTTCCGTCCGGACAACAGTTGCTATCATGTGGTAGACTACGATCCCGAAACAGGAGAAGTGCGTAAGAGACAAACAGCACAAGGATATGCGGACGAATCATCATGGGCTCGCGGACAGGCTTGGGCATTATACGGTTATACCACTTGCTATCGCTATACAAAAGACAAGAAGTATCTCGATCAGGCACAGAAGGTGTATAACTTCATCTTTACCAATAAGAACCTGCCGGAAGACCTCGTTCCTTACTGGGATTACGATGCTCCGAACATTCCGAACGAACCTCGTGACGCTTCGGCAGCCGCCTGTACGGCCTCTGCTCTGTACGAACTCGACGGTTATCTGCCGGGCAATCACTATAAGGAAACTGCTGATAAGATTATGGAAAGCCTCGGCTCACCGGCTTATCGTGCGAAAGTGGGTACGAATGGAAACTTTATATTGATGCACTCTGTAGGCAGTATCCCTCACGGCCAGGAAATAGATGTGCCTTTGAACTACGCTGACTATTACTTCCTGGAAGGATTGATGCGCAAAAGAGACCTGGAAAAGAAGTAAGAACTGCCTTGCTTGTACTTTAGCCGGATATGTGCATATATTAGTCTCTTCCGGTACATTAACTGTTATTCTTTATATCATGATAAACAAATCAGTAAACTTATTGATGGGAGGCTTGACCCTCTTTGCAGCGCAAGGCTGTAAATCCCCCAAGCAGGTGGCAGAGCAAGCGGAACATCCAAACATCATCTATGTATTTCCTGATCAGTATCGCAATCAGGCAATGGGCTTTTGGAACCAGGAAGGTTTCAGAGATAAAGTAAACTTCCGGGGAGACCCCGTGCATACTCCTAACATAGATACTTTCGCACGTGAATCTATGGTGCTGACTTCCGCTCAAAGCAACTGTCCGCTGAGCAGCCCTCATCGTGGAATGTTGCTGACCGGTATGTATCCGAATCGCAGTGGTGTACCTTTGAACTGTAACTCTACACGTCCTATCAGCTCTTTGCGTGACGATGCGGAGTGCATAGGCGACGTATTCAGCAAGGCCGGTTATGATTGTGCTTATTTCGGTAAACTTCACGCTGACTTCCCGACCCCGAATGATCCGGAGAATCCGGGACAATATGTAGAAACACAGCGTCCGGTGTGGGACGCTTATACGCCGAAAGAGCAGCGCCACGGTTTCAACTATTGGTATTCGTACGGCACGTTTGACGAACATAAGAACCCGCATTATTGGGATACGGACGGCAAGAGACATGATCCGAAAGAATGGTCACCGCTCCATGAGTCGGGCAAAGTTGTTTCTTATCTCAAGAATGAAGGAAACGTGCGTGATACAAAGAAGCCATTCTTCATCATGGTGGGAATGAATCCGCCGCATAGCCCATACCGTTCGCTGAACGATTGTGAAGAACAGGACTTCAATCTTTATAAAGATCAACCGCTGGACAGTCTGCTGATTCGCCCAAACGTAGATCTGAATATGAAAAAAGCGGAATCCGTCCGTTACTACTTTGCTTCTGTGACCGGAGTAGACCGTGCTTTCGGACAGATTTTGGAAGCACTGAAACAATTGGGATTGGATAAAAATACAGTAGTCATCTTTGCTTCCGACCATGGCGAAACAATGTGTAGCCAGCGAACGGACGACCCTAAGAACTCTCCTTATTCCGAATCTATGAATATTCCGTTCCTGGTTCGTTTCCCCGGTAAGATTCAGCCTCGGGTAGATGATTTGTTGCTTTCTGCTCCCGACATTATGCCTACCGTACTCGGCTTGTGCGGTCTGGGGGATTCGATTCCTTCCGAGGTGCAGGGACGCAACTTCGCACCTCTTTTCTTCGATGAAAAGGCGGAAATTGTTCGTCCGGCAGGTGCGTTGTATATTCAGAATCTGGATGGAGAGAAAGATAAGGATGGATTGGTGCAATCTTATTTCCCCTCTTCGCGCGGCATTAAGACGGCTCGCTATACATTGGCTCTGTATATCGACCGGAAGACGAAACAGCTAAAGAAAAGTCTGCTGTTTGATGACGTAAACGACCCTTATCAGCTGAATAATCTGCCTTTGGATGAAAATAAGGAAGTTGTGGAGCAACTTTATCGTGAAATGGGAACAATGCTGAAAGAAATCGACGATCCGTGGTATACGGAAAAGATTCTTTCGGACCGTATACCTTACTGATACCGTATACTAATACGGTTTGTATGACACCCGGGTCTCATACATACCGACACCCGGATCTCATACATGCTGACACCCGGGTGTCGTGCATCCTGACACCCGGGTGTGGTAAGAACTGCCTTTAAACAATTAATGATCATGAAAGCTGTTTGTTTTATATTTCTGTTCTTGTTTTGTTCTTTGTCCTCTTATGCGCAGGTCATAGGGTTTGAAGAAAAGGTTCCCGAGACGTTCAAAGTTTCGGGGAAAGGTGAAGTGAAACTTTCTTCTCTTTTCTATAAAGAGGGAGAAAGTAGTCTGGAATGGGATTTCCAACCTGCCTCGACACTGGACGTTCAGATAGAACCTTTATCGCTGAATGCCAAAAAGGAACAGCAATTTGGTATTACCCTGTGGATATATAACGAGAAACCCCAACAGGACTCTATCCGTTTTGAGTTTCTAAATAAGGCGGGTGAAGTCTCTTATTGGTTCACGTATCATCTGCAAGCGGCAGGCTGGCGGGCTTGCTGGATATCTTTCGCCTACATGAACGGTGATAAGAAAGATAAAAATATTGTTTCTTATCGTCTGGTTGCTCCCGACCGTAAAGGGCGCATCTTTCTGGATCGCCTGACCTTTCCGGAAAAGAAGATGAACCTGCGCACGACACCGGACCAACAACTGCCAGCTAACAACGGTCTTTCCAATCGTGACCTCTGGCATTGGTGTCTTGTATGGAAGTGGGAACAGCAGTCTTATGATGTCCCCTTGCTTTCTAAACTGACAACTCGGCAAAAGAAGGACTTGAAAACAATCGAACAACGCCTGACTGAATTTCTCGATGTGAAGAAAGCTCCCCAAGGACAGATCAACGCTGCAAGGAAGACTTTTGAAAGAGCTGCCATTGCTCCCTCTGCAGCCGGAACCGGCTTTACCGGAACTCCTGTTGTAGCACCGGACGAGCAAGACAAGAAGAAAGGGGAGATGTCATGGAATGATATCGAAACGATGCTTGCCGGTTTTGCATACGATGCCTTCTACAATCAGAATGAGACATCGAAGAAGAACTATTTTACCGTATTCGACTATGCAATGGATCAGGGATTCGCTTTTGGCAGCGGCATGGGGACGAACCATCATTACGGCTATCAGGTACGTAAAATATATACTACCGCCTGGCTCATGCGGGACGCGATTTATAAATATCCTCACCGGGATGCCTATCTATCCACTTTACGTTTCTGGGCTGCTTTACAGGAGACTCGTCAACCGTGTCCGCCGGAGCGGGATGAATTACTGGATTCATGGCATACGCTCTTGATGGCAAAGTTTATCTCCGCCATGATGTTCCCCGATGCAAGAGAACAGGAACAGGCTTTGAATGGTTTGTCGCGCTGGTTGTCTTCATCGCTGAATTATACTCCGGGCACTCTCGGCGGTATCAAAGTAGATGGAACGACCTTTCATCACGGAGGTTTCTATCCCGGCTATACAACCGGAGTACTGGCTACCATCGGCCAATTTATCGCTCTCACCAACGGGACCGGATTTGAACTGACGGAAGAGGCACGGCAACATATCAAGTCTGCCTTCCTCGCCATGCGCAATTATTGTAACCTTTACGAATGGGGGACAGGCATTAGCGGTCGCCATCCTTTTGGCGGAAAGATGGGAAGCGATGATATAGAAGCATTTGCCAATATTGCATTGTCAGGAGACTTGTCCGGTCAGGGAAATACATTCGATCATGGACTGGCCGCCGATTATTTGCGTCTGATACGTGATCGGAATACAAGGAATGCACATTTCTTCAGAAAAGAAGGTATTCAGCCTGCACAGGCTCCCCACGGTTTTTTTGTTTATAACTATGGATCGGCAGGTATTTTCCGCCGTGCAGACTGGATGGTGACACTGAAAGGATATACCACAGATGTATGGGGTGCTGAAATCTATGCGAAAGATAATCGTTACGGACGTTATCAAAGCTACGGATCGGTACAGATTATGGGAAAAGGAAATCCCGTCTCCCGTGCCGGAAGTGGTTTTGTACAGGAAGGATGGGACTGGAACCGTCTGCCCGGTACGACCACCATTCATCTTCCTTTTGAACTCTTGGACAGTCCCCTGAAAGGTACGACGATGGCACGGTCTACGGAAAACTTTTCCGGAAGCAGCTCTTTAGGCGGCATGAACGGAATGTTTGCAATGAAACTGACGGAACGTGATTATGAGAACTTTACTCCCGACTTTGTAGCCCGTAAATCCGTCTTCTGTTTTGATAACCGGATGATCTGCCTCGGAACAGGCATCACGAACAGCAATGCTGACTATCCTACGGAGACCACTCTCTTCCAGACGAAATTTAACGGCAAAGAGCAGAAGACAGGTAAGGATAACTATTGGTTGCACGACGGCTATGATAATTATTATCATGTAGTTGACGGAACCCTTCGTTCACAGATAGCCGAACAGGAGTCGCGTCATGAGAAAACCCGCGAAAAGACTAAAGGAACATTCTCTTCTGCCTGGATTGAACATGGCAACGCCCCGAAGAATGCTACTTATGAATATATGGTACTGATTCAGCCTTCAGCTTCGGATTTGGATGAACTGAAGAAAACGCCTGCATACGAAGTATGGCAACGTGATCAGACTGCGCATATTGTCTATGACAGGAAAACGGGTATAACCGGATATGCTGTTTTTGAAGATTACCGGTCTGCTGACGATAAGCTGGTGGTTGCTTCCATTCCTGCGGAAACGATGGTCATGTATGCGGCAGAGGGAAAAAAGGCGATTCGTCTCAGCGTCTGTGACCCAAACTTGAATATTGCGGAAAAGACGTATACGACAAAAGAACCGAGCCGCCCTGTTCGTAAAATAATAGAGCTGAAAGGCCGCTGGAGTTTCTTGGAGACACCGGCGAATGTAAGGCTTGAATATAAAGGTGCCCATACGATACTGGATGTAACTTGTCAGCATGGACAACCGGTGGAAATGATTCTTGAAAATAAATGAAGAGATAATTTAAATAGGTATTGATGTTTGTGTTTCTATGAAAGAAAGAGGGTCGGTTCAGCGAAGAATCGACCCTCAGTTTTATATGCGGTTAATGAGACAGTTTGCTAGGGAGAACTTGAATTACTTGTTTAATCTCCATTCGAAACCATCTTTCGTATCTTTCACTTCAAATCCGAGTGCAGTCAATGTATTACGGATTTCGTCGGAAGTAGCCCAGTCCTTGTTGGCTTTTGCTTTCATGCGTTGTTCAAGAAGCATATCAACGACTTTGCCATAAGCGGCTTCGCGACCATCGGAAGAACCTTTTTCTTCTTTCAGCCCCATGATGTCGAAGCAGAACAGGTGGAAAGTTTCTTTCAGGTCTTTCAGATCTTCTGCGGAGATCGTTGCATTTCCTGCGTTGATATTATTGATGATGCGGGCACCTTCGAAAAGCTGTGCGATGACAATAGGAGTATTCAAGTCGTCATTCATAGCTTCGTAGCATTTAGCACGCAGCTCTTTCACGTTGATACCTTCCGAAGTTGTTGCGGCCGGAGTGATCTTGTCGAGTCCTTCGATTGCTTCTATCAAACGTTGCAGCCCTTTTTCCGAAGCTTGCAATGCTTCGTTACTGAAGTCTACAGTGCTGCGATAGTGAGCTTGCAGGATGAAGAAACGGATGGTCATCGGAGTGTAGGCTTGTGCCAGCAACTTGTGAGTACCGTTGAAGAATTCATCCAGCGTGATGAAGTTGCCGAGTGATTTACCCATCTTCGTACCGTTGATGGTAATCATGTTGTTGTGCATCCAGTAGTGAACCATGTCATCGCCTTGCGAAGCTACCGACTGTGCGATCTCACATTCATGATGCGGGAAGATCAGGTCCATTCCTCCTCCGTGAATATCGAAGTGCTCGCCCAGATACTTGCGTCCCATAGCGGTACATTCGGCATGCCATCCGGGGAAACCGTCGCTCCATGGCGAAGGCCAGCGCATAATGTGTTCCGGCTGCGCTTTTTTCCAGAGGGCGAAGTCGGCGGGATTACGTTTTTCGCTTTGTCCGTCGAGGTCGCGGGTGGTATTCAGTACGTCGTCGAGGTTGCGGCCGGAGAGTTTGCCGTAATGATAGTCCTTATTATATTTAGCTACGTCAAAGTAGACGGAACCTTCGCTTTCGTAAGCGTATCCGGCGTCCAGAATCTTCTGTACGAGCTGGATTTGTTCGATAATGTGACCCGAAGCGTGCGGCTCGATGCTGGGAGAAAGTACATTCAGTGCTTCCATTGCCTTATGATAGCGGTTCAGGTAATACTGAACGACTTCCATAGGCTCCAATTCTTCGAGACGGGCTTTCTTGGCAATCTTATCTTCTCCTTCGTCGGCATCGTGTTCTAGATGACCGACATCGGTAATATTGCGTACATAGCGTACTTTATATCCTAAATGAGTCAGATAACGGAAGAGTACGTCAAATGTGATGGCGGGACGGGCATGTCCCAAGTGAGCATCACCGTATACTGTCGGTCCGCATACATACATGCCTACATGCGGTGCGTGAAGCGGTACGAACAATTCTTTCTTTCTATCTAACGTGTTGTAAATGGTAAGTTGATGTTCCATAACATTTTATATTTGTTCTATTGGAAGTGCAAAGTTAGAATAAATAATTGATTTCAACTTAACTTGCAAGGGATTTTGTCTGATCTGCTGAAGGAAGAATGCCTTATGGGACGTTGAAGATTCTCTCTATCGCTTCCGCAACCCCATCTTCGTCATTAGTCAGTGTAATGTAGTCGGCAGCCTTCTTCACAGGCTCCTGCGCGTTGCCCATCGCTATGCCCATACCAGCGAATTTGATCATCGACAGGTCATTGTAGCCATCGCCTATAGCTATCACTTCCTCGCGTGTCATTCCTATATTTTCCAACAGTACGCTGAGGGATAAAGCCTTGTCGATACCTTGCGGAACCAACTCCAGGAAATAAGGTTCCGAACGGAAGACATTGATCTTTCCTTGCAGGCGGATGCAAAGCTCGGATTCTACAGGAATCAGCTTGCCGGCATCCCCGACGATGAGGCACTTGGCTACCGGCAGGGTGATGTCAGTCAGGAAGTCGTTTGTTTCCCGTATCGCCATTTTATTGAGGAAGGCTTCTTTTTGTACGTACGGATCTTGTGAGTTTTCGGTCACTATTTCTGCTCCGTCGTAAGTCAGTATGCTTAGATGATTGGTGCGGGCACATTCGTAGAGTACCGGAACGACTTCATTGGGCAGTACATTCTCGTACATCATTTCTTTGGTTTCCCAGTTGATGATCTCTCCACCGTTATAGGACAGGATAAATCCGCCGAACTCATTCATGCGTAACTCGTTGGCGAGCGGTACGATGCCGTAAGTCGGTCGCCCTGATGCAAGTACCAGACGGATACCTTGTTCTTGTATGCGTATCAGCGTTTCCCGGTTGCGGGAAGAGATTTCCTTTTTAGAATTGGTGAGTGTGCCGTCGAGGTCGAGCACTATGAGTTTGTATTTCATGTCGCATTGTTTTGGGTTGCAAAGATAGGAGAAAATGGATGACTACAAAGTGCGTGGTAATTAAAATATGCTTAGATTATGCACTTTTATGGTGCAATAGTGAGATGTTTGATTGTTATTGCAGCAAATCCGCCCACTGCTCATTGCTCAGTGCAGGCAGTGCCTCACTATCCGTAATAAATGTTTCTGCCAGCCTCCTCTTGTCCTCCTGTAGTTGGAGAATCTTTTCTTCGATACTGTTCTGAGTAATAAAACGATAGGCGATAACCTGTTTATCCTGACCGATACGATGTGCACGGGCGATGGCTTGTGACTCGGCAGCAGGATTCCACCAGGGATCAATGATAAATACATAATCGGCTTGTGTAAGGTTAAGACCGACTCCTCCTGCTTTCAAAGAAATAAGGAATGCCTGCACATCCTTTTGCTCGGTGAAATGGGCGATTTCGGAAGGTCGGTTGTTGGTGGAACCGGTCAGCAGAGCATACTTCCAGCCCCGTTGGCGGAATACCTCGGCAAGTATCTCCAGATGCCGGACAAAGGAAGAAAAAATAAGTACCTTATGTCCTTCACTTCTTAGTGTGTCAAAGGTATCGATGATTTGTTCCGTTTTTCCCGATATCCCGTCGAAGTCGGGAAAGATAAGCTGCGGATGGCAAGCCAGTTGACGGAGACGCAGGATACCGTTCAGGATGCTGAACATATGGTATCTGTCTCTGTTTTCGGGTTGCTGGAGTAATATGTTGCGGAGGCTGTTTTTCTCCTGTTCGTAGCTCTCACTCTGCTTTTCGGACATGGCGCAATAGATCGTTTCTTCGGTAAGCGGGGGAAGTTCCGGCGCTACCTCGCTTTTGCTTCTGCGAAGGATAAACGGAGCGATGATCTGTTGCAGCCTTTTCTCCATACGGACGTTTCCTTGCCGGATCGGAATGATAAACTGCTTATGAAAAGCGTTTTCTTCTCCTAGCAGGTCCGGTTGCAGAAAACGGAACTGTGCCCACAAATCTTTGAGAGAGTTCTCGATAGGCGTGCCGGTAAGTGCAATCCGATGCTTGCCCTGCAACTGGATGACCGAACGGAAAGTAAGGGAATCATTGTTCTTGATATTCTGACTTTCATCAAGTACGATGTATTCGAATGTGTAGGAGCGGAGAATATCAATGTTATTTCTCATCATCCCATAAGTCGTGAATATCAGATGGAAATGATTGAAGAACTTCTCCGGATGTCCTTTGGGAAATGCGGTGTTGCTGTTATATTCCGCTATCGCAAGAGTCGTGAAGCGTTTAGCCTCTCTTCGCCAGTTGTGGAGCAGGGAAGTGGGGACAACGATCAGAGTGGCAGGTTTACAGGAGTTCTTTCCGTGTTCCTGTCTGTGACCATCTTCTTTCGGTCTGTTTTTCTTTCTGATTTCCCGTGCATCCGGCAGTAGTTCATCTTCGGAGGAGAACGAAAATAAAGAGAACTGTCCTTCGGCATCTGCTATCTGCTCTTTGGCGGGAGGATTACCGGCAGTACATTCTTTGTCCGGCTGATTGTCGGAAGCTGTGCTTTCTGTAAATACGGGCTTTGTAGGAGCAGTGACCGCATCGGGAGAAAGCGGTTTGTATATATATTGCAGCAGCGTCAGCGTCTGAAGTGTCTTTCCAAGTCCCATATCATCTGCCAGGCAGCCGCCGAATCCTTGCTTGTTCAGCTGCACCATCCATGAGAATCCCTTCTGCTGATAGGGTCGTAGTTCCGCTTTCAGTCCTTGGGGAACAGGAACATTACGTATCTCTCTCTTGAAAGGCAGGTCTTTAGGTCCGTTCTCTTCTAAAGCCGATTGTACGGCACCGACAAAGGTCGGTTTCAGACGAATCCCCGTCTCCGTCTGGGTGCCCAGTTCCAACAGGTTTCCATATTTGCTGAACCATTCTTCCGGTAAAAGAATCATGCGTCCGTCCGGTAACAGAAATTCTCTTTTCTCTTCAAGGATGTGCTTGCGGAAGCGTGAGAAAGGGATACGCAGATTGCCGATGACTACCGTGATATGTAGCTCAAACCAGTCGGGCTCATCATCACAACTCTGTTCGATGCGGATTTCGTCCAGACAGTAAGGAGTATTCCCCATGTTTCCTGTCAGCAGAAAAGACTGTTGGAGCATCTTCCGATATGTACTGATCCATTCGGTAATTGTCTTTTCGGGTGCATCGGGCGACAGCTTGAAATGAACGTCGCTGACTCGTTGCAAGCCGGAATCTGTTAACATCCGGAGCTTCTCTTCTTCGGCATCGCTATCCCGACGGAAAAAGAATATCTCGCCGAAATCGTTCCGGTAAATGATCTTCTTCATTTCGGTCACGGTGTCGGGAGTAAATGACTGGTCACCATAACGGAAGCTAAGCCGCAACATCTGTTCGTCGTAAATGGTATCTTCAAGAGACAGGACAGCTTCGCAGGCATACGTCTCTTCAATGATATTCAGTCCCTGAGTCGTGATTTCATGATAGCGTGCTATTGGAATGACGATGTTATCGATGTATTTCTCGATTTGGGAAGCAGGGACGCTGATTTTCTTTTTCTTGGTAAAGGGCAGAATGCGTACGCTCTCAATATGCGGAAAGAAGTACAGCTCCATTCCCAGTAAGAGGGCAGACGGTGAGGAGGTCAGCACGATAACAGGCTTCTGTTCACTTAATGAGAGCGGCTGCCCGTCATAATAGCATTGCAGCTGGTAGCGGAAATTGGTCTCATCGGCAAGAAACGTAAAACGGATTTCCACGTCATGAGGATGCACATGATAGGCGTGATGCGCATATAGCAGTTTGCTTCCGACCTGTTTCTGATACAGAGGAAGATTATGATGGCGTATCAATGTCAGCATCTCCTGCATTTTTTTCTCGATGAATGGGCGGATATTGTTCTTTACCCGTTCCGGATCTTCGGATAATTTGCGCAGAAAACGGGATACTGTTTTCTCACGCGAATAGATTCCCATCAGATATTTCTCTGTGTAATGTGAGGCGATGTCGATAGCTTGTTGCTCGGCTTCGTTCATTCGGCTGATTGCTTCGGGGGAAGCGTGAAAAGCCTGTTCAATGAGTTGGTATGTACCGTCGTCAGATTTCTCTGCCATATAAGGAATCAGCAGTGTGCCGAACGTCAGATGTTCGGTTAAAACGATGATAACTTGTCCGGTATTTGCTTTCTCTTCCATTCTCTTTAGGCTTTAACAAACAAAGATACGGGAAAATCCTTAATTTTGCAGCATGATGGAAGAAAACAAACGAGTATTGTTAGGAATGAGCGGCGGTACGGACAGTTCCGTAGCTGCCATGCGATTGCTGGAAGCCGGATATGAGGTGACCGGAGTTACTTTCCGTTTCTATGAGTTGAACGACTCGACCGAATATCTGGAAGATGCCCGCCATCTGGCAGAGCGTTTGGGAATCCGTCATATCACGTATGATGCCCGCGAGATATTCCGCGAACAGATCATCGAGTATTTTGTGCAGGAATATATGGTGGGGCATACTCCTGTGCCCTGCACATTGTGCAATAACTATCTGAAATGGCCCCTTCTTTCCAAAATTGCCGATGAAATGGGGATTTTTTATATTGCTACAGGGCATTATGTCCGGAAAGTAAAGGTGGATGATACCTATTATATAACTTACGCTGCCGATTCGGACAAGGATCAGACCTTTTTCTTATGGGGACTCAAACAGGATATTCTTCGGAGAATGTTGCTTCCGATGGGAGATATTACCAAAGTGGAAGCACGTGCCTTTGCTGCTGAACGGGGATTTCAGAAAGTGGCGGTGAAAAGGGACAGTCTGGGCGTTTGCTTTTGCCCGATGGATTATCGAAGCTTTCTGAAAAAGTGGTTGGTCAGCAATTGTCAGCCACAGGTCAGCAATTGTCAGCCCCAGGTCAGTGCAGGTCAGACTTGGTCAGCGGAGGTCAGACGTGGACGATTTGTCGATGAAAAGGGAGATTTTATAGCCTGGCACGAGGGTTATCCTTTTTATACCGTCGGACAACGGCGTGGCTTGGGCATTCATTTGAATCGTGCCGTCTTTGTGAAGGAAATTCGCCCGGAAAAGAATGAAGTAGTACTCGCTTCCCTACAGGCTTTGGAGAAAACGGAGATGTTACTTAAAGATTGGAATATTGTTAATCGGGAACGTTTGTTAGGGCATGCGGATATCATTGTGAAGATTCGCTATCGGAAACAGGAAAATCATTGTACTGTGACAGTTACACCGGATAATTTCCTGCATGTACAACTTCACGAACCGTTGACGGCAATCGCTTCCGGACAGGCTGCTGCCTTCTATAAAGATGGTTTGTTGCTGGGCGGTGGAATCATTGTGGAATAATCATCACTTCCCTCCATTAAGTTTGAAAAAGTAAAAAACATCTGCCATCTGCAACAAAATTGGATTATCTTGTTTGTTTTCAGTTACTTACAGCGTTGCAGATACCTGTTGCAGATGGGTTGCAGATACTTTATCTGCAACACCTAAAGTAGGCCGATAATCTTTATGCTTGCAACTGTAATGAGTATCTGCTGAGGAAATCACAGTTTCTAGGCTGGGAACTGGCGTTCCCAAGGCGGGACACTGGCGTTTCCGAGGCGAGATACTAGAGTTTCCAAGGCGGGATACTGGAATTTCTGACCGTGGATACTGGAGTTTCCTGTATAGGGAACGATTGGAAACTACTGACGATCTAAGGCGAATGTAACTGGAATTATAGTCAAAGCAAGTCGTTTCATGATTTGTTGCATACCGGAAAGATATTTGAAGCAACTTGTATTCTGCCAGCAAGCTGGTAATACAAAAAAAAGTCCCACAGTGCATATTATGTACACCGTAGGACACTTCCTGTCATATAATGATTTAATTTGTTCGGATAACTTTATTCATTGTTCAGCACCAGCATTGTTTCTATATACTCGCGTGTATTGCTTAATCTGGGCACTTTGTGCTGTCCGCCTAATTTCCCCTTCCTTGCCAGCCAGTCATGGAACAATCCCGGACGCGCAACGATGACTTCCAGTGGTTGCAGAGCAATATCTTTCCAACGCTTCGCCTCATAGTCCGAATTTACTTCTTTCAATGTAGCATCAAGTATTGCGGCAAATTTCTCTACGGAATCCGGCATCTTGGCAAATTCTATCAGCCATTGATGACGGCATTTGGCATGTTCGTCCATAAATACCGGTGCGGCAGAGTATTCGCTCACCTGTGCACCTGTCTCGGCACAAGCCTTAGCTAAGCCTTTTTCGGCATTATCTACAATCAGTTCTTCTCCAAAAGCATTGATGAAATGCTTCGTACGTCCTGTGATGACGAACTTATATGGGTTCTTGCTGGTAAACTTCACCGTATCACCGATCATGTATCGCCACAATCCGCAGGACGTAGAAATCACCATTGCGTAATTTTTGTTAAGCTCCACCTCTTCGAGGCAGTAAGCGCGTGGATTTTCCTTATCAACTTCTTCCAATGGAATGAACTCGTAGAAAATACCGTAGTCGATCATCAGCAACATGGCAGGGTCTGAAAGATCGTTCTGCGTACCAAAGTACCCTTCGGAAGCGTTGTAGGTCTCTACATAATGCATCTTCTTTGAGTGAATCACCTGTTTGTACTGCTCACGATAAGGGGTGAAAGCCACTCCGCCGTGGAAGAATACTTCCAGATTCGGCCACACTTCCTCCAGAGTTTGTTTGCCGGTCTTTTCGAGAATACGCTTGATAAGTACCAGCATCCATGAGGGTACACCGGACAAACTGGTCACATTGACCGGAATAGTACTGTTGGCTATTGCTTCTATTTTGGTTTCCCATTCGCTCATCAAAGCGATTTTCTTGCTCGGCACACGAATGAAATTGATTAACGGATTGACGTTCTGAATCAGAATCGCCGACAAGTCTCCCACCAAACTATGGTTGGAGTTGAGGTTCGGACTATGGCTGCCTCCCAGAATCAACCCTTTTCCCGAGAAAAAGTGACTGTCCGGATTGATGCGGAAGTAGAGTGCCGCAGCATCTTTACCGCCTCTATAGTGAATGTCTTCCAGAGCTTCTTTGCTGACAGGCAGGAATTTGCTTTTATCATTGGTCGTTCCGGATGATTTGGCAAACCAGCGTATTTCCGATGGCCAAAGCAGATTCTGTTCCCCCGCCCGCAAGCGTTCTACATAAGGCTTTATTTCCTCATAAGTCTGTATTGGAAGGCGGTTTCTGAAATCCTCATAGCTACGGATGGAGGCGTAGTCGTACTTTTTTCCCCACTCTGTCTGTGCAGCTTGGTTCACTAAGCGACTCAGCACACGGTGCTGTATCTCACTAGCCTGACTAGCATAAAGGTCTATTTGTTTTAAACGGGAATCGAAAGTCTTACTAATAATCTTTGTAATATTCATTTCTGCTTTAACATAATAATGTTTAGTCGTGCAAAAGTAACCTTATTTATCTTTTTTTTCTATCTTTACGACGGAAATAATCGTTAAAATTTGGCGACTTTTCTTGAATCCCGAGTTTCTGACTAAAAAAAACGACAATGAGAATTGGAATCCTGACTTCCGGAGGAGACTGCCCCGGTATAAATGCCACTATTCGTGGCGTGTGCAAAACTGCCATCAATCACTATGGGATGGAAGTAATAGGAATTCATAGTGGTTTTCAAGGTTTGCTGACAAAAGACATCGAATCCTTTACTGATAAATCCTTATCCGGATTGTTGAACCAAGGGGGTACGATGTTGGGTACTTCGCGCGAGAAACCTTTTAAAAAAGGAGGCGTCGTCTCGGATGTCGACAAGCCGGCACTGATTCTTCAGAATATTCAGGAAATGGGACTGGATTGTGTCGTCTGCATCGGAGGAAACGGAACGCAGAAAACTGCCGCTAAATTTGCCGCAATGGGCGTCAACATCGTATCAGTCCCCAAAACCATTGATAATGATATTTGGGGAACGGATATTTCCTTTGGATTTGACTCCGCCGTGAGCATCGCTACGGATGCCATCGACCGCTTGCATTCTACCGCCAGTTCGCACAAAAGAGTGATGGTTATTGAAGTGATGGGGCATAAAGCCGGCTGGATTGCCCTGTATTCGGGCATGGCAGGTGGCGGCGACGTCATTCTTGTCCCCGAAATCCCTTACAACATCAAGAATATAGGAAATACAATCCTCGAAAGACTGAAAAAAGGTAAACCCTATTCTATCGTAGTGGTGGCAGAAGGCATCTTGACGGATGGTCGGAAACGTGCTGCGGAATACATCGCACAGGAAATAGAATATGAAACGGGTATCGAAACACGTGAAACCGTATTAGGATATATTCAGCGTGGTGGTTCGCCTACTCCTTTTGACCGTAATCTGTCTACCCGTATGGGAGGACACGCGACAGAATTGATTGCTAACGGGCAATTCGGGCGTATGATTGCTTTAAAAGGAGATGACATTTCATCCATCCCTCTTGAAGAAGTGGCCGGTAAATTGAAGTTGGTAACTGAAGATCACGATTTAGTAATTCAAGGCCGCCGTATGGGGATTTGTTTCGGTTAACTTATAATTTACTCTTTTATCGTTAGGATGGTAGTTGGAGTTATCATGCCTTTTCAGTTTCTGTTGCTTCGACCTCATTAACAGTCGTTTCGACTTCATTTGCAGCCGTTTCCACTTCCGGTGTTTCGGTCTCCAAGGTATCCGGTTCCATGGCTTCCGACTCAGTCAATTCGGGCTCAACCAACTCTGTGTCCACTTCTGACGGCATCGAATGCTGCAACTTCGCTTCATTGACTGTATCCATAAATGTCTGGTCTTTCACCTTCTTGATAGCCATTTGCGCGGCATTCTGCTGAGACTCTTTCTTGGAATAGCCCGTACCGGTTCCGGCAGGAAGCCCTTCGATACGAACCTCTGTCTGGAAGACGGGATTACTGTCATGGTCGAGGAACTGCTCGATCAACTCAAAGGAAACCTCCATCTTGTTCTTCTGGCTCCATTCGATAAGCTTGGACTTGAAGTTAACTTCTTTGCGGGATATTTTGTCCAGATCAATATAACGGTTGATGATCCGCTGCTCCATAAACTGCTTGCAACGTTCATACCCCTGATCAAGATAAATGGCTCCGATAAATGCTTCGAAAGCATTCCCGTACATATAACTGTTGTGGGAAGAGGAGCGGGTAGAATATTTGATAAGTTTGTCCAGACCGATCTCCACGGCTAACTTGTTCAAAGTCTCCCGTTGTACGATCTTGGAACGTGTGTTTGTCAGGAAACCTTCCCGTTTCCCTTCGAAACGTTTATAGACAATATCTCCTACGATGGCGTCGAGGATGGCGTCACCCAAAAACTCCAGCCGTTCGTTGTTCAGCGGACGTCCCTTCTCGGAGCGGACGGCAGATGACTTGTGCAGGAGCGCTTGTTCGTAAATCTGGATATTGTGCGGATAAAATCCGAGTATCCGGTAAAAACAAAGATAAGACTCTCTGTCTTTGCGGAACAGGAGTCTTATCTTATCTATTTGGTTACGTAACACGATTTTACTCAGCGTATTTCTTGAAGATAACGCACGCATTGTGACCACCGAATCCAAATGTATTGGACAGGGCAACATTAACCTCACGTTTCTGAGCTTTGTTGAACGTGAAATTAAGGTCGTAGTCAATGTTCTCGTCGTTGTCACCTTCTTCGTGGTTGATAGTCGGAGGAACAATGCCGTTCTTGATGGCAAGGATGCTTGCGATAGATTCTACTGCGCCGGCAGCTCCCAGCAAGTGACCAGTCATTGATTTTGTAGAACTGATGTTCAGTTCGTATGCGTGATCACCGAATACTTCCTTAATTGCTTTCGCTTCAGAAATATCACCTACCGGGGTAGATGTTCCGTGAACGTTGATGTAATCTACTTCTTTCGGATCCATTTCTGCATCTTCCAGAGCGTTCAGCATTACCAGTTTGGCACCAAGACCTTCCGGATGGGAAGCTGTCAGGTGATGAGCATCTGCAGACATGCCTACACCGGCAACTTCTGCATAGATTTTCGCACCACGGGCCTTAGCGTGTTCCAGTTCTTCCAAAATCAGGCAACCGCCACCTTCGCCCATGATGAAGCCGTCACGGCTTGCGCTGAATGGACGTGAAGCCTTGCTAGGCTCATCGTTGCGTGTTGACAGAGCATGCATAGCGTTGAAACCGCCTACGCCTGCAGGGAAGATGGCTGCTTCCGAACCACCGGATACGATTACGTTTGCTTTACCCAGACGAATCAGGTTGAAGGCATCCGCAATGGCATTGGTAGAAGTAGCACATGCTGAACAAGTCGCGTAGTTAGGACCATGGAAGCCATACATGATAGAAATCTGTCCGGCAGCAATATCCGAGATCATCTTCGGGATGAAGAACGGATTGAACTTGGGACCTATTTCCTTGTGAGTGTAGTAGTTGCCTACTTCTTCCTCGAATGTATGTATACCACCGATACCAGCGCCAAAAATAACACCGATTCTGTTCAAATCTTCTTTTTCGACGTCAAGACCGGAGTCCGATACCGCTTCTTTGGCAACAGCGACAGCATACTGAGTGTATAAGTCCATCTTTCTTGCCTCTTTGCGGTCGATATATTTAGTTACATCGAAGTTTTTCACTTCGCATGCAAACTGGGTCTTGAATTGCGACGCATCAAAATGAGTAATAGGCCCTGCTCCACTAACCCCGTTCACTAGATTTTCCCAGAATTCGGGTACATCATTGCCAACAGGAGTAATGGCGCCAAGGCCTGTTACTACCACTCTTTTTAATTCCATATTGATGAAATCGGATAATTACTTAGCGTGTTCTTCGATATAAGATACAGCATCACCTACAGTACCAATCTTTTCTGCTTGGTCATCAGGAATAGAGATACCGAATTCTTTTTCGAATTCCATGATAAGTTCTACAGTGTCAAGAGAATC
>CDZJ01003204.1_pt1 | contig 18733 bp, 13 predicted proteins | sample 557391 | NCBI WGS metagenome assembly CDZJ01 (sample SAMEA3182111, study PRJEB8094) | gut metagenome | biome: human; feature: gut; material: Stool; isolation source: human stools | place: Canada | collected 2013-05-07 | reverse complement strand
GATATATGGAAAAGACTGTATCAATGCATCACCCGTGCCAACACAGCTCTGCAATCACTCGACCAAATGGATGAAAAGACCTATCCGTTGAAGAACCAGCGCATTGCCGAAATGAGATTCCTGCGCGGACACGCTCACTTCATGTTGAAACAGCTGTTCAAGAAGATCGTTATTGTAAACGATGAAAACATGGAACCGGATGCTTACAATGAACTGTCGAATACCACTTATACCAATGACGAGCAATGGCAAAAGATAGCAGACGACTTCCAGTTTGCCTACGACAACCTGCCGGAAGTACAAATAGAAAAAGGACGCCCTGCACAGGCAGCCGCTGCTGCTTACCTTGCAAAAACTTACCTGTATAAAGCTTACCGCCAGGACGGAGCCGATAATGCCCTTACCGGAATCAACGAAGAAGACCTGAAACAGGTCGTGAAATACACCGATCCCCTGATCATGGCTAAAGGCGGTTACGGACTGGAAACGGACTATAGCATGAACTTCCTGCCGCAATATGAAAACGGTGCAGAGTCTGTATGGGCCATTCAGTATTCTATCAACGACGGTACTTACAACGGTAACCTGAATTGGGGAATGGGACTGACCACTCCGCAGATACTGGGCTGCTGCGACTTCCACAAGCCGAGCCAGAATCTGGTGAATGCTTTCAAAACCGATTCGCAGGGAAAGCCTTTGTTCAGTACCTACGACAATGAGAATTACGAAGTGGCTACAGACAATGTCGATCCCCGTCTGTTCCATACGGTGGGTATGCCGGGCTTTCCTTATAAGTACAACGAAGGTTACATCATCCAGAAGAATGATGACTGGAGCCGCAGCAAGGGACTTTATGGATATTATGTTTCTCTCAAAGAGAATGTAGATCCCGATTGTGACTGTCTGAAGAAAGGTTCTTATTGGGCCAGTTCTCTGAATCACATTGTGATCCGTTATGCAGATGTATTGCTGATGCGTGCCGAAGCACTGATTCAGTTGAACGACGGACGTATCACCGATGCCATCTCATTAATCAATGAGGTACGCAGCCGTGCTGCCGGAAGCACCATGCTGATCTTCAATTATAAAGAAGACTACGGAGTGAACTTCAAAGTGACTCCTTACGACCTGAAAGCTTACGCTCAGGACGAAGCCATGAAAATGCTGAAATGGGAACGCCGCGTAGAGTTCGGTATGGAAAGCTCACGTTTCTTTGACCTTGTAAGATGGGGAGAAGCCAAAGATGTCATCAATGCTTATTACGTGACGGAAGCATCCCGTTGCTCTATCTACAAGAATGCGGGCTTTACGGAAAATAAGAACGAATATCTTCCTGTTCCATTCGAACAGATCAGCGCAAGTAATGGAAATTATGCACAGAATTTCGGTTGGTAACTAACCATCTTAAAACAAAGAATACAATGAAATCAATCATAAAACAACTTTATACTATCCTGTTGGTGACTGTGGCATGCCTTACAGTCACAGGATGTAGTGATGACTTCAAATCCGGCCTTCGTCTGGACGGAGATGTTTGGGTGAACTCTATCCGGCTGGATGAATACGCAGGAACTGTCGACTATCAGAATAAGGCAATCGTAGTAGGAGTGCCCTACGATTACGATATTACCCGCATGGTGGTCACAGAAATGAATCTTTCCGAAGGAGCCAAGGCTAGCATCGCTATCGGTGAGACAATCGACTTTTCTCTTCCCGTATCTTTGACGGTGAAGAATGGCGATGTACAAATGAGCTACACGATTACCGTGAAGAGAGATGAGGCGAAGATACTGACCTTCAAATTGAATGATACTTATGTAGGAAAGGTAGACCAGTTATCGAAAACCATTTCTGTAGTCGTTCCGCTGACAGTGGATATCACTCAGTTGAAAGGTACGTTTACCGTAACGGACGGAGCTACCGTGACTCCGGCATCCGGAAGTATTCAGGACTTTACGAACCCCGTTACTTACACGGCAACTTACCGTTCGGCAGTAACTCCTTATGTGGTAACGGTTACTCAGGGAAATGTGATTCCGACTGCCTTTGTCGGTACGGCTTCTTCCGTCAGCCTTCTGACGAGTCCCGAAGAGAAAGCCGCTGCCCAATGGATGATGGATAATGTATCGATGTCCGAATATATCTCATTCAAGGATGTAGTGGACGGAAAAGTGGATTTAGGTAAATATACCGCTATCTGGTGGCATTTCCACGCAGACAATGGTGACAATCCTCCTTTGCCGGATGACGCGAAAGCGGCAGCGGAGAAGTTTAAAGTCTACTATCAGAATGGTGGTAATCTGCTGCTGACCCGTTACGCTACTTTCTATATCGCCAATCTCGGCATCGCCAAAGACGAGCGTGTACCGAACAATAGCTGGGGAGGAAACGAAGACTCGCCCGAAATCACCTCTGCCCCATGGAGCTTCCTGATTACCGGCAGTGAATCACATCCGTTATTCCAGGATTTAAGATGGAAAGATGGCGACAAGTCGACAGTCTATACCTGTGATGCCGGCTATGCGATTACCAATAGCACAGCGCAGTGGCATATCGGGACAGACTGGGGAGGTTATGACGACCTGAACGCATGGCGTAACCTGACAGGAGGAATCGATTTGGCACATGGAGGCGACGGGGCGGTAGTCATTGCCGAATTTGAACCGCGTTCCAATAGCGGACGTACGCTCTGTATCGGTTCCGGCTGCTATGACTGGTACGGCAAGGGAGTAGACGCTTCTGCCGACTACTATCACTACAACGTAGAGCAAATGACTCTCAATGCAATCAACTACTTGTGTAAATAAAAAGAATAAGCAACAATGATGAAAAATATGATCTTACCTATAGCATTTACCGCACTGATAGCTTCGATGACTGCTTGCAGTGACGAGACTGACCCCATCTTGACTCAGAAAGACTGGGACGGTACAGCCACATACTTCCAATCGAGTGATGAGCATGGCTTCTCGATGTACTATAAGCCACAGGTCGGCTTTGTAGGTGACCCGATGCCATTCTATGATCCGGTTGCCAAGGACTTTAAAGTGATGTACCTGCAAGATTACCGTCCGAACCCCGAAGCTACGTACCATCCCATTTTCGGGGTGGCTACCAAAGACGGTGCTACTTACGAATCTCTCGGCGAACTGATTTCCTGCGGAGGGCGTGACGAACAGGATGCTGCCATCGGCACAGGAGGAACGATCTATAACCCTGCCGACAAACTGTATTATACCTTCTACACCGGTAATAAGTTCAAGCCTTCTTCCGACCAGAATGCTCAGGTAGTGATGGTAGCTACTTCTCCCGATTTCAAGACATGGACCAAGAACCGCACCTTCTACCTGAAAGGAGATACGTATGGTTATGACAAAAATGACTTCCGTGACCCGTTCCTGTTCCAGACCGAAGACGGTGTGTATCACATGCTGATCGCTACCCGCAAGAACGGAAAAGGGCATATCGCCGAATTTACCTCTGCCGACCTGAAAGAGTGGGAATCTGCCGGAACCTTTATGACCATGATGTGGGATCGTTTCTACGAATGTCCGGATGTATTCAAGATGGGGGACTGGTGGTATCTGATTTATTCGGAACAGGCTTCCTTCATGCGTAAAGTACAATATTTCAAAGGCAGAACGCTGGAAGATTTGAAAGCAACTACCGCCAATGATGCCGGAATATGGCCGGACAATCGTGAAGGAATGCTGGACAGCCGCGCATTCTATGCCGGAAAGACCGCTTCCGACGGAACAAACCGCTACATTTGGGGTTGGTGTCCCACACGTGCCGGAAATGATAATGGAAATGTTGGTGATGTAGAACCCGAATGGGCAGGCAATCTGGTAGCACAACGTCTGATTCAACACGAAGACGGTACTTTAACCCTCGGAGTACCCGATGCAATCGACCGTAAATACACTTCCGCACAAGAAGTGAAAGTAATGGCAAAAGATGGTAACGTGATCGAAAGCGGTAAAACCTATACTTTGGGCGAAGGTGCCTCCGTCATCTTCAACCGTCTGAAAGTACATAACAAGATTTCTTTCACCGTAAAGACCGCTTCGAATACGGACCGTTTCGGAATCTCTTTTGTACGTGGAACGGATTCCGCTTCCTGGTATAGTATCCATGTCAATGCCGATGAAGGCAAAGCGAATTTTGAGAAAGACGGTGACGATGCCAAATACTTATTCGATAATAAATTCAATATTCCGGCAGATAATGAATATCGTGTGACGATTTACAGTGACCAGTCCGTCTGCGTGACTTATATCAACGATCAGTTATCTTTCACCAACCGTATCTACCAAATGCAGAAGAACCCGTGGTCACTCTGCTGTTATAAAGGTGAAATAACTGTATCAGACGTTCAGGTAAGCACTTATTGATGAAAACTACACCGGCAAGTAACATCTTTTACAGCGTTTGAAACAAAAGTGATAGGCGCTAACCTTGGAAGCGCCTATCTTTGCACTGTAACAACTATCAAAAGTATAACAACCTTAATACCATAGAACATGAATGTATTTTTGCCTGTCAAACAACTTCAGACCTTTCTGATTTGTTTTATTCTCATGACTATTTCTGTTTCAACCCGAGCGGCGGATTCTCCTTTGCTGATTAAGAATCTGGGAGAAGGTCATTGCCTTGTACGTGTCAATACTTCCCAGAAGTACCTGCTTCTGCCCGTAGAGGATGCGTCTCCCGATGTACGTATCAGCATGATCGTTAATAATAAAGAGGTGAAAAACTTCGACGTGCGTCTCGCCATACATAAAGTAGATTACTTTGTTCCGGTAGACCTTTCCGACTTTTCCGGCAAAACGGTCTCTTTCAAGTTCAAGATGAACTCCAACGATCCGATCCGTGTCAATCTTTCGCCGGATAATACCGCTTGCTGCAAGGAAATGAAACTCTCCGGCACCTTCGATACGACCAACCGTGAAAAGTTTCGTCCGACCTATCACTTCTCTCCCCTTTACGGATGGATGAACGACCCGAACGGAATGGTCTATAAAGACGGTGAATACCATCTTTTTTACCAGTACAACCCTTATGGCTCCAAATGGGGAAACATGAACTGGGGACACGCTATCAGCAAAGACCTCGTAAACTGGGAACACCGCCCCGTTGCGATAGCACCGGATGCGCTTGGTACTATCTTCAGCGGCTCTGCCGTGGTAGATCATAACAATACAGCCGGCTTCGGAGCAGGCGCAATCATCGCCATCTATACACAAAACAGCGACCGTCAGGTACAAAGCATCGCTTATAGCACTGACAACGGACGCACTTTCACCAAATACGAAAACAACCCCGTACTTGTATCCGAAGCTCGTGATTTCCGCGACCCGAAAGTTTTTTGGTACGAAGCAACAAAACGCTGGATCATGGTGCTCGCAGTGGGACAGGAAATGCAGATTTTCTCTTCTCCCAATCTGAAAGACTGGGCATTTGAAAGCAGCTTCGGCGAAGGATACGGTGCTCACGGCAACGTATGGGAATGCCCCGATTTATTCGAACTTCCGGTAGAGGGCACCAACGAAAAGAAATGGGTATTGCTTTGCAGCCTCGGTGACGGTCCTTTCGGTGACTCCGCTACTCAATACTTTATCGGTAGCTTCGACGGCAAGAAATTTAGTTGTGACAATCAGCCGAATGTCACAAAATGGATGGACTGGGGAAAAGACCATTATGCTACAGTTACTTGGAGCGATGCCCCCGACAACCGCCGTATCGCCATTGCATGGATGAGCAACTGGCAATATGCAAATGACGTGCCAACTTCTCAATACCGTAGTCCGAACTCCATCCCTCGTGATTTGAGTCTTTTTGCCATCGACGGTGGGATTTATCTTCAATCCGCTCCTTCTCCCGAATTACTGAAACTGCGTGGTGTTTCCAAAAAGCGCTCATTCAAGGTTAACGGAACACGTATCGTGAAAGATTTGATTCCGAACAATGAAGGTGCTTACGAAATAGAACTGTCCCTCAAGAATCAGCAGGCAGAAATCATCGGTTTCCGTCTCTACAATGACAAGGGCGAAGAAGTAGACATGCAGTACGACATGAAAGAGAAGAAATTCTCGATGGACCGTCGCAAGAGTGGCGAGGTAAGTTTCAACGAAAACTTCCCGATGCTGACTTGGACTGCGATTGAAGGGGATAAGGATGAAATGAAACTCCGCCTGTTTGTAGACAGATCAAGTGTAGAGGCTTTCGGTGACGGTGGACGCTTCGCTATGACCAATCAGGTATTTCCTTCGGAACCTTACAATCATATCAGCTTCTACAGTAAAGGCGGTGCCTATAAAGTAGATTCATTCGTGGTTTACAAACTGAAGAAATAAAAAACGACTTTCTTCTCCCTGCGCTCTTTTTAATTCACGCTAACATACCTTTATCCTTGCGTTAACATGCCTTTATGTTCTCCTTATGTATAGGAGATAGATAGCGTTTCACCTACGTGATACGATCTGTTCATTACTGTGATAAGGTCTTATCACCCTTGTGATACGGTCTGTTCACAGCCGTGATAAGCAAAGAAAATAGGAGGCTAAAAGAAAAAGGATCAATAGGAAAGGAAAATAATTACTGTGCTAATATACGAAATTATAATAGATAAAACAATGGAAAATACTAAAAACGCTTCTCTCTCCAAGCTAGTCCCGGTGATGCTTTGTTTCTTCGCCATGGGATTCGTTGATCTGGTGGGCATTGCCTCCAATTATGTAAAAGCAGACCTGGGTCTGACAGACTCACAAGCAAACATCTTCCCTTCATTGGTGTTTTTCTGGTTTCTGATTTTCTCCGTACCGACAGGTATGCTGATGAGCCGTATCGGTCAGAAGAAAACCGTGTTACTCAGTTTGATCGTGACTTTTGCTTCTTTACTGTTGCCTGTCTTCGGGGACAGTTACGCACTGATGCTGATTTCTTTTTCCCTGTTAGGTATTGGAAACGCACTGATGCAGACTTCACTGAACCCGCTTCTTTCCAACATCGTTCGTGGTGACCGTCTGGCAAGCAGCCTCACCTTCGGACAATTCGTGAAAGCGATCGCTTCTTTCCTTGCACCGTACATTGCCATGTGGGGGGCAACGCAGGCGATTCCTTCTTTCGATCTGGGATGGCGTGTATTATTCCCTATTTATATGGTAATAGCCATCCTTGCCATTCTGTTGCTCAACGCGACACAGATTGAAGAAGAGAAGGAAGAAGGCAAACCTTCCACTTTCGGACAGTGCCTGGCATTGCTCGGCAAACCGTTTATCCTGCTTTGCTTTATCGGAATCATGTGTCACGTAGGTATCGACGTCGGTACAAACACTACTGCACCTAAGATTCTGATGGAACGCATCGGCATGACACTGGATGATGCTGCTTTTGCAACCAGCCTCTATTTTATCTTCCGTACGGCAGGCTGTTTTCTAGGATCATTCATCCTGCGTCAGATGTCTCCGAAATCTTTCTTCGGTATCAGTGTTGTTATGATGCTGGCTGCTATGGTAGGGTTGTTCATCTTCCATGATAAGGCGGTGATTTACGCTTGTATCGCTCTGATCGGTTTTGGTAACTCGAATGTGTTCTCTGTTATTTTCTCGCAGGCATTGCTTTATCTGCCGGGAAAGAAAAACGAAGTTTCCGGTCTGATGATTATGGGACTCTTCGGAGGAACCGTTTTCCCGTTGGCTATGGGAGTTGCTTCGGATACTTCTATGGGGCAGAATGGTGCGATTGCTGTGATGACAGTCGGTGTACTTTACTTGCTGTTCTATACCTTCCGTATCAAAAAATAATTTTATATTTGGAAAACAATTAAATCTGTAGATCATGAATAATATAATTGTAGGAATGGGCGAAGCATTATGGGATGTATTGCCCGAAGGAAAGAAGATAGGCGGTGCTCCGGCTAATTTCGCTTATCATGTTTCACAGTTTGGTTTCGACAGCCGTGTAGTAAGTGCGGTGGGCAATGACGAACTGGGAGATGAAATCATGGAAGTATTCAAAGAAAAGCAACTCAAAAATCAGATTGAGCGGGTGGATTATCCTACCGGTACGGTGCAGGTGACACTGGATGACGAAGGGGTACCTTGCTACGAAATCAAAGAAGGAGTGGCATGGGATAACATTCCTTTCACGGACGAACTGAAGCGGCTGGCTTTGAATACGCGCGCCGTTTGTTTTGGTTCGTTGGCTCAACGCAATGAAGTGAGCCGTGCTACAATTAACCGATTCCTCGATACAATGCCCGATATAGACGGACAGCTGAAGATATTCGACATCAACCTCCGTCAGGACTTCTACACGAAAGAAGTATTGCGCGAGTCTTTCAAACGCTGCAACATTCTGAAGATAAACGATGAAGAACTGGTGACAATCAGCCGTATGTTCGGTTATCCGGGCATCGACTTACAGGATAAGTGCTGGATTCTGTTGGCCAAGTACAATCTGAAAATGTTGATTCTTACTTGCGGTATCAATGGTAGTTATGTGTTTACTCCGGGAGTCGTTTCTTTTCAGGAAACGCCGAAGGTTCCGGTAGCCGATACGGTAGGAGCGGGGGATTCCTTTACTGCCGCTTTCTGTGCTTCCATTCTGAATGGCAAGTCTGTTCCCGAAGCTCATAAGCTGGCTGTCGAAGTTTCCGCTTATGTTTGTACGCAGAGCGGTGCAATGCCCGAACTTCCGGTTATTCTGAAAGACAGATTGTTGTAGAATCTCTTTAAATTCAAAAAGAAGGTGTGTCAAAAGCAACTAAACTCTCCTCCTTCCTGAAGGAGGGGAATTTAGTTGCTTTTGACACACCTTCTTTTCTGTTTCTTATTTCAGTAAATGTCCCCCTTCCCTGTGTTTTGATTTACTACTTAATCTGTTAATTATTAGAATGATAATAACAGATGTTCTTTTTTCTAATTGTCCCCCTCTTCTTTGCCTTGTTTTATAAGCCGATTGCCTATCTTTGCGGCAGGTTTTTAAATAATAAATCAAAAAGAGAAAACTACTTTATGAAACACATTTCGAACTTCCTCAGATCAAAAAGCTGGAACGTATTTTTGTTTTTATATCTTGCTCTTCCTTTGTTTGCGCAAAAGGAATATAAGATCGATCAGGTATCTGTTGTTAATGTAGGCGATGGCAGACTGTTGTTTCAGGAACTGAAAACGGAAAAAGCATTGAATGGCGAACATCGCATCATAGATGGTTATCATTCCGCCTATGTGCTGGCATCTTTTAAAGATGGTTTTTATGATGGCGGATACAAAGAATATGTGGACAATATATTAATAACGGAAGGAAGTTATAAAGAAGGGCGGAAGGATGGCCTCTTCAAGATTAACTCCAAGTTTGACGGTAAGCTGAAAGAAGAAAAGTCCTATAAGGAAGGTAAGCTGGACGGTACGAGCAAAAGTTACTTTACTACCGGAAAAGTGGAAAGTGAAAGAAACTTCCGGATGGGGAAAGAGCACGGGAAGCAACTGTCGTACGAATCTGACGGTACTTTGCGGAAAGAGCATAATTACAAGGACGGGAAGCAGGTAGGCAAACAGTATACTTTTCTGAAAGGTACATATGATTTGTATGAGACCGTTTATTTCAATGAAGAAGGTTTGCAGGACGGTGAATATTCGTCCGTGTTTACGTTTGGCTCGCCACGTATACTGGGTAGTTATAAGAATGGAAAGAAGAATGGTCGGTGGACTACTTTTGCTGAAAGCGGAGATACGCTGATGATTGAAACCTATCTGGATGGAAAAGAAGATGGACTCCATGTCTCATTTGCCAACGGAAGTGGGGTAAGGCAGAAAGAATATTATATGAAGAACGATCGTAAAGACGGTTTATACCGTGAATATAATTTGGAAAATGGTGAATTGAGATATGAAGCTACCTATCAGGCCGGCAGATTGCATGGCAAGGAACGACGGCTGATAGTGAGCAACCGCTTTGATTATTGGGAAACTTCTACCTATGTGAACGGAAGGCAGAACGGACCGTTCGAAGCTCGTTATGTAAAGAATGACCAGCTTCGTGAATGTGGGGAATATAAGAATGGTCACCGTGTAGGACGATGGAAACGCTACACTATTGATGGTAAACTGGAAAAGGAATGGGATGAAAACTAACCGGTAGATGAAAGGTCAGAGCATAAAAAAAGGAGCAACGCCTTGCTCCAACCTTTGTTAACCTTAAATCTAATACTATGAAAAACACAGTGCAAAGATACGGACTTCTGTGAAATCTGCAAATTATCCAAGTAAAACGCTATGTTTTATAACATTGATTAAGTGTTTGTTTTACGCTTTATACTTTTGTTAATACTTTCCGATGGTCTGAAAGAGGACTGCTTTCCTTCTTTTTAGAATAATAAATAGCTGAAGTTAGAGAACTTTACAGTATTATTTCTTATTTTTGTTCTTAATTGGATTACAGAAAGAACTATGAAATGATGAGATGGATGAAGACGATGAGATATCTGAAGTGGATGCTGGTGCTGTTTGGTTTAATCGGGATGACGGCTTGCCGGCAGGATACACCCCGTTTTCGTATTGGGGTGGCTCAATGCAGCGATGATTCATGGCGACATAAGATGAATGATGAGATTCTTCGGGAAGCGATGTTTTATAATGGTGTTTCGGTGGAAATCCGTTCGGCAGGGGATGATAACAGTAAGCAGGCGGAAGATGTCCATTATTTTATGGACGAAGGAGTCGATCTGCTGATTATTTCCGCTAACGAAGCTGCTCCTATGACTCCGATTGTAGAAGAAGCTTATCAGAAAGGCATCCCCGTTATTCTTGTAGACCGGAAGATTCTTTCGGATAAATATACTGCCTATATCGGAGCCGATAATTATGAAATCGGTCGTTCGGTAGGAAACTATATTGCCTCCAGTCTGAAAGGGAAGGGAAATATAGTAGAACTGACAGGATTGAGCGGTTCGACTCCTGCAATGGAACGGCATCAGGGATTTATGGCTGCCATCAGTAAATTCCCGGATATAAAGCTGATTGATAAAGCGGATGCTGCGTGGGAACGTGGTCCGGCAGAGATAGAAATGGATAGTATGCTTCGGAGGCATCCTAAGATTGATGCTGTGTATGCCCATAATGACCGTATCGCTCCGGGTGCCTATCAGGCAGCAAAGATGGCAGGGCGGGAGAAGGAAATGATTTTTGTCGGCATAGATGCCTTGCCGGGTAAGGGAAACGGACTGGAACTGGTTCTGGACAGTGTGCTGGATGCCACCTTTATCTATCCGACCAATGGCGATAAGGTACTGCAACTGGCTATGGACATTCTGGAGAAGAAACCCTATCCCAAAGAAACGGTGATGAATACCGCTGTTGTGGACCGTACCAACGCACACGGCATGCAGTTGCAGACCACACACATTTCCGAACTCGACAAAAAGATTGAAACGCTCAACGGACGTATCGGTGGCTATCTCTCTCAGGTAGCTACACAACAGGTCGTTTTATACGGCAGTCTGATTATCCTTTTATTGGTAGCCGGTTTATTATTGGTCGTTTATAAATCACTCCGCTCTAAGAATCGCTTGAATAAAGAGCTTTTTAAGCAGAAGCAGCAATTGGAAGAGCAGCGTGACAAACTGGAAGAACAGCGTGACCAATTGATACAGCTCTCTCATCAACTGGAAGAAGCTACCCATGCCAAGCTGGTCTTTTTCACCAATATTTCTCACGACTTCCGTACTCCGTTGACATTGGTTGCCGACCCGGTAGAACATTTATTGGCGGACAAGACATTGAGTGGAGATCAGCACCGGATGCTCATGCTGATTCAGCGAAATGTGAATATCCTTTTGCGCCTGGTCAATCAGATTCTGGATTTCCGTAAATATGAAAACGGCAAGATGGAATATACTCCGGTTACGGTGGATGTCCTTTCTTCTTTCGAAGGATGGAATGAGTCTTTTCAGGCGGCAGCCCGTAAGAAGCATATCCATTTTTCTTTTGATAGTATGCCGGATACGGATTATCATACACTGGCAGACATGGAGAAGCTGGAACGTATTTATTTCAATCTTCTGTCCAATGCCTTTAAGTTTACACCGGAAAACGGGAAAATAGCCGTCCGTCTGTCTTCCCTTAGTAAAGAGGACAAGCGATGGATACGTTTCACGGTGGCAAATACCGGTTCCATGATTTCTGCCGAACATATTCGCAATGTATTCGACCGTTTCTATAAGATCGATATGCACCATACCGGTTCGGGAATCGGACTGGCATTGGTAAAAGCCTTCGTAGAAATGCACGGTGGTATGATCTCCGTAGAGAGCGATGAGAAACAGGGCACGGTCTTTACCGTTGAACTGCCTGTACAGTCTTGTGAGGCTGTTGCTGCCGAACCGGATACCACCCTTGTTTCTGCGGATTCCCGTACAACAGATGTTCTATTGGCGGAAGAGGAAGAACTGGAAAAAGGATATGACTCTTCCAAACCGTCCGTACTGATTATTGATGATAATGAGGATATCCGTTCGTATGTCCATACGCTGTTGCATACAGACTATACGGTGATTGAAGCGGCAGACGGCTCCGAAGGAATCCGTAAGGCTATGAAGTATGTTCCGGACCTGATCATTTCTGATGTGATGATGCCGGGCATTGATGGCATTGAATGTTGCCGCCGGCTGAAAAGTGAGTTACAGACCTGTCATATTCCGGTTATTCTGCTGACAGCGTGTTCACTGGACGAACAGCGTATTCAGGGATATGACGGTGGTGCGGATTCTTATATTTCAAAGCCGTTCAGTTCACAGCTGTTGCTGGCACGTGTCCGCAATCTGATCGATTCTCACCGTCGTCTGAAACAGTTCTTTGGTGACGGGCAGACATTGGCAAAAGAAGATGTCTGCGATATGGACAAGGATTTTGTAGAAAGATTCAAGTCATTGATTGAAGAGAAAATGGGAGACTCCGGTTTGAATGTGGAGGACTTGGGCAAAGACATGGGACTAAGCCGTGTGCAGCTTTACCGCAAGATTAAATCATTGACTAACTACTCTCCGAATGAATTGCTCCGTATCGCCCGTTTGAAGAAGGCAGCTTCTTTGCTTGCTTCTTCGGACATGACCGTAGCGGAGATTGGTTATGAAGTCGGTTTCAGTTCACCTTCTTATTTCGCCAAGTGCTATAAAGAGCAGTTTGGAGAGAGCCCGACAGATTTCCTGAAAAGGAAAGGATGATTTCATTGTGATCGTAAAGAGGGATATATGAAAGATTATAAAGTAGATAAAGAGAGCTTTTCCGAATCCTTTCGGAAGGAAGTGTACGAAGTCGTATCCCAGATACCTGTGGGAAAAGTATCTACCTATGGAGGTATTGCTTTGTTGTTGGGGGTACCCCAATGCTCGCGGATAGTGGGACGTGCATTGAAAGAAGTGCCGGATGAATTATCCATTCCCTGCCATAGAGTTGTAAATTCCGCCGGAAGGCTGGTGCCCGGTTGGGTGGAACAAAAACAACTCTTGCTGGCAGAAGAAGTTTCTTTCAAAGCTAACGGATGCGTTAATCTGAAAGAACATTTGTGGCACGTGGATGAATGAAGGATGCAAGGAAGGTAAGCCATATCATCCGTATCCATACAATAAAGAAAACCCATACATGAAGCCATAAGGTCCTGGTAATGAAATCTCTGATGGGTACAGGGACGAATATGTCGATAGGAACGATACATAACAGCACAAAACAGCACCAAAATAGAATCTTGTCTGTTGCGGTACGTGTTGGTCTGCTCCAATACCAGAGCATGAAACCTGCCAATGCGATAATATAGGTATGCTTCTCGGCGGAGTCACTCAGTAATACTACCCAGCCCATGAGAATGCCCAAAGCCTGGGCACGGAAGGCAAAAGACGACCATTTGCGGAAATTCCCCAAAAAGAGCAGAGTCAGCAAGCCGAGCATTCCTATCTGAAGTGCACGGAAGTGTGGCAATGTCCATGCTACAATGGGGCGGGCATAGAAAAATGAATCATAAGCTCCGGCGGACTGATGAACAGCAAGACTATGGCACCATTCTTCATAATAGGGGAGCAAATCTGCAGGAGCTATTTTGATTAACGGTAATGCAAGCAATACAATGCCCATTGTAACGGCATAGCCAAAGTTACGCCATACGTGAGGATAGCACAGCAACAATGCCAGTTCGAAAATTCCATATACTTTGGTACATCCCGAAATCATGATGAACAGAACAGCCAGAAATCCACGGTCTTTTTCCAATAACGTATAGGCGAATAAGAATAAATAGGCTACCGTTATGTTATACTGAAATGAAAGTAAACTTTGTCCTAAAATCAGTAACAGAAAAAGGAACATACGGCATTTCTGCTGCTGGGTGAATTGTTGGGGCAGCGTGAAGATCGCCATAAAGAACAGCGAATAATTGAATAGATTCCACGCGAAAGGTCCCAGCCATGCAGGCAGATACGCAAACGGAGCGAACAATACCGTGAAAACTGGAGAATAAAGGAAGTAGCGTCCGTGAGCTTCTACAAATTCAGTTGTGTATGGGCTGATGCCTTGCCAGAAGAATTGAGTAGCGTCCGAGAAGACCATAAAGTTTTGATGCCGTCCTCGTATAAATTCGAGCAGAGTCACTATAAAAGCGAGCAGGAAACCTATCATGTAGAGATTCCGCCGGCTATAGAAAAACGGTATTTTGGGGTTCTTTTTACTAAGGAACTGTACTTGGCTTTTGTCGTCTAGTGTGGCAGTACCTGTTTGTTTTTCTTTTGTTGTGTAATGACAATTATCCTTCCCCAGGAAAATTGTAATAGCCCTGTTGAACATATAAATCTAGTTTAGTTATTGACGCCAAATATACGGTGTTTAAGTGAAATATTCAAACTTATTTTATATTTATCTGCCGGTTTGTTCTATTTTGCTGAGTGATAGGGGAATATTACCCGGAAACTTTCCATATCATTACAAATAAAGCCCTCTGTATGCCCCGGATTTTGAATATAATTTGTATGTTTAATCCGTTTTTTGTATCTTTGTGCCAGCAAGATACTGGAACAGGCTGTTTTTATACATAAAAATGCTATTTTTTGCTATTCGTTGAAAGGATTATCTTATCAAATTCTATTCCTTTTTTAATTACTCAGTCTGTCAATAATCATTTTATTAATTATTTCGGGATTCATTGTTATTTGTCCCGTATTTAAATCAGAACTTTATACGATATAAAGAAAGATTCCTGTTATCGTTTGTTCTTGTCTTGCTGTGTATATTATTTTAATAACCTAAACCATTTTATTGTATGAGTAAAATAGAAATTAAAGATCTCTATCTGGTTTTTGGCAATGAGAAGCAGAAGGCTTTGAAGATGTTGAAAGAAGGTAAAACAAAAAGTGAAATATTGAAAGCGACCGGATGTACAGTTGCGGTGAAAGATGCGAATCTTTCCATTAATGAAGGCGAAATATTCGTCATTATGGGGCTGTCCGGTAGTGGAAAGTCCACTTTACTCCGCTGCATCAACCGTTTGATACGCCCTACTTCCGGAGAAGTGATTATCAATGGAACAGACATAGCCAAAGTGTCGGATAAGGAACTGTTGCAGATTCGCCGGAAAGAACTGGCTATGGTCTTTCAGAACTTCGGTCTGCTTCCTCACCGTTCTGTCTTGCATAATATAGCTTTCGGGCTCGAACTACAGGGAGTAAAAAAGGGAGAACGGGAGCAGAAAGCGATGGAAAGTATGCAACTGGTGGGGCTGAAAGGCTACGAGAATCAGATGGTAAGTGAACTGTCGGGTGGGATGCAGCAGCGTGTCGGGCTGGCGCGGGCTTTGGCCAATAATCCCGAAGTCCTGTTGATGGATGAGGCCTTCTCGGCACTCGATCCTTTGATCCGTGTGCAGATGCAGGATGAACTGCTGACTTTGCAGTCGAAGATGAAAAAAACGATTGTCTTTATTACTCACGACCTGAGTGAAGCGATTAAATTGGGTGACCGGATTGCTATCATGAAGGATGGAGAAATTGTACAAATCGGTACATCGGAAGAAATCCTGACCGAACCTGCCAACGCTTATGTAGAACGATTTGTGGAGAATGTAGATCGAAGCAAGATTATAACAGCTTCCTCTGTTATGGTAGATAAACCCATAGTGGCACGTTTGAAGAAAGAAGGCCCGGAGGTGCTGATCCGTAAGATGCGCGAACGGAATCTGACCGTTCTTCCGGTAGTCGATTCCAATAATCTGTTAGTAGGAGAGGTGCGGTTGAATGACTTGCTGAAACTACGAAAAGAGCAAATCCGCTCCATCGAGTCCGTAGTAAGGCATGAAGTTCATTCAGTGCTGGGTGATACGGTGCTGGAAGATATTCTTCCGTTGATGACAAAAACGAACTCGCCAATCTGGGTCGTAAATGAGAATCGGGAGTTTGAAGGCGTAGTGCCACTTTCCTCATTGATCATCGAAGTAACGGGAAAAGATAAAGAAGAAATTAATGAAATCATTCAAAACGCAATAGAATTATGATAAATATCGGACAATATATAGAGACTGCCATTAATTGGCTCACAGAACATTTTGCTTCCTTTTTTGATGCTCTCAGCATGGGGATCGGAGGATTCATAGACGGTTTTCAGCACGTACTGTTTGGAATACCTTTTTATATCACAATTGCAGTGCTGGCTGCGCTCGCCTGGTTTAAGTCGGGTAAGGGGACAGCCGTATTTACCCTCTTGGGTTTATTGCTTATTTACGGCATGGGCTTTTGGGAAGAAACGATGCAGACATTGGCATTGGTACTTTCTTCCACTTGTCTGGCATTGCTTTTAGGCGTTCCGTTGGGAATCTGGACTGCCAACAGTGATCGTTGTAACAAGATAATGCGCCCTGTCCTCGACTTTATGCAGACAATGCCTGCCTTTGTCTATCTGATTCCTGCCGTTCTATTCTTCGGATTGGGAACTGTGCCGGGAGCTTTTGCCACCATCATCTTTGCAATGCCTCCTGTGGTTCGTCTGACTGGTCTGGGCATTCGTCAGGTTCCTAAAAATGTAGTAGAAGCCTCCCGTTCTTTTGGAGCTACTCCCTGGCAGCTTCTTTATAAGGTGCAATTGCCTTTGGCATTGCCTACTATTCTGACGGGAATCAATCAGACGATCATGATGTCACTTTCGATGGTAGTGATTGCCGCCATGATTTCTGCGGGAGGGTTGGGAGAAATCGTGCTGAAAGGTATCACCCAAATGAAAATCGGACTCGGATTTGAAGGCGGTATCGCAGTCGTGATATTGGCGATCGTGCTGGACCGCATCACTCAGGGTATGGCAGATAACAGAAAAAGTAAAAAGAAATAAGAATCACACCAAAGAAAGGAATAATCAATGAATAAGATAAAAATGATTGCGGCAATGTTTATTGCCGGCATACTCTTAACCTTCGTTTCCTGCGGAGACAACGGAAAGAGTAAGAAGATAAGTATCGCTTATGCCAACTGGTCGGAAGGTATTGCAATGACAAACCTTGCCAAAGCGATTTTTGAAGATCAGGGGTACGATGTAAAGTTGCTGAATGCCGACCTTGCACCTATATTTACCTCTATCTCCCGTAAGAAAGCAGACGTATTTATGGATGTCTGGATGCCTGTCACTATGGAAGATTATATGAAACAATACGGGGATAAACTCGAAGTTATCGGGGATATTTATGATGGTGCCCGTATCGGGCTGGTGATTCCGGATTACGTTACGATCAACTCAATCGAAGAACTGAACGCGGAAAAGGAACGTTTCTCCGGTCAGATTGTCGGTATTGATGCCGGAGCCGGTATTATGAAAGCTACCGATCAGGCCATCAAAGACTATGGATTGGATTATAAACTGATGACTTCGAGCGGACCTGCCATGACTGCTTCCCTAAAGAAAGCGATTGATAAGAAAGACTGGATTGTCGTGACGGGATGGACGCCTCACTGGATGTTCGACCGTTTCAAGCTGAAAGTTCTTCAGGACCCGAAGCTGATATATGGAAATACGGAATCCATTCATACCATAGCATGGAAAGGTTTTAGCGAGAAAGACCCTTTTGCTGCCGAACTTTTGGGCAACATTCGTCTGACAGATGCGGAAATCAGCTCTTTAATGACTGCTCTGGAAGAGGCGCAGACAACGGAAAGACAGGCTGCCCGTCAATGGATGGAAGAACATCAGGAACTGGTAAACAGTTGGATTCCTGAGAAAGATTGATATGCAAACACTACTTCAACCATCCTGCCATTCTTTCTTTACCATAGAAGTAGTAGAAAAGTAGTCCCAGCCAGCTGGTAAGAACGATTAATACAATCGCTATAAGTCTTTTCTCTACAGCCGCATTTATATTCCAAATCTCTATGGCAGCTCTGAAAGTCAGTATCAAACCGATAATCCAAATAACAAATCCGATCATATCTTTAGAGTTTTAATGAATATCTTCGTGAGAAGTAATCGTTACTTCTAAGATATAAACAAAAAAGGCAGGAATCTGTTTCCAGGATTCCTGCCTTTTATTATGTATAAAGTATTTCTACTTATTATTCAGCTGTATCAGCTCCCCAGTTTTCTCTGGCAAGACGTTTGTAGCTGTTGTAACGCCATTTAGCGTTTTCTTCAGCAGCTTTAAACAGTTCTTCAGCTTCAGCAGGATATTGTTTCATTACAGAAGCGTAACGAACTTCACCCTTCAAGAAACCTTGGAA
>CDZJ01019408.1_pt1 | contig 18775 bp, 19 predicted proteins | sample 557391 | NCBI WGS metagenome assembly CDZJ01 (sample SAMEA3182111, study PRJEB8094) | gut metagenome | biome: human; feature: gut; material: Stool; isolation source: human stools | place: Canada | collected 2013-05-07 | reverse complement strand
CCGCCGCTGTCCAGCGGCGGGGGAGGAGGCGGTGTCCGCCTCCTCTATGAGGCTTTCGTCCACCAGACCCAGGATTTGAAACAACCGCTCCGCTTTCACAAAAACACCTCCTCCTGTTCCAGATAGGTCCGCAGGGCCTTCCGGGTGCGGAAGAGAGAGGACTTGACCTTCCCCTCTCCGCAGTTCATTCCGGCGGCAATATCCGCCACGCTCTGCCCGTACCAGTACCGCCGCAGGAAGATGATGCGGCTCTCCGGACTCTGCCGCCGCAGAAACGCGCTGATGAGCGACGCGATTTCCTGGTCCTCCATCGTCTTCTCGGTTCCGTGGGGCTCCGGCACACAGTCATCCAGCTCCCCCAACAGCACCTCCATGCCGTCCCCGCCCCGTTTGGCGGTGCGGCTCTGCTTCCAGCGGTCCAGAGAGAGGTTGCGGACGATGCGCCCCAGCCAGGCCCGGAAGGCGGAGGGGCGGGCCGGAGGAATGGCGTTCCAGGTGCGCAGATACGTGTCGTTGACGCACTCCTCCGCGTCGCTGTGACTGCGGAGGATGTTCCAGGCAATCCCCGCCAGGAAGCCGCCGTATTTGCCGTGGGTCTCGTCAATAGCCCGCTGATCCCGCTGCCAGTACAGGTCGATGATCTCCGTGTCCTCCATGTTATCCTCCTCTCTCCCGCAGCAGCTCGTTGGCAAAGCGGTTCAGCGCCTCGCAGGGCGCATAGGCGGTGCGCCAGCCGGTGCCGTCGATAATCAGAAACGGGTTGTAGGCCGTGACGTTCGCAGCTGTGCCGTCAGCCATGGTCACCGTGAACAGGACGGTCTGTCCGGCATACTCCGAATAGGACTGGTCCGGCCGCGTGATGCGGACATCTGCCAGCAGATCCGCCAGGGTCTCGATCTCCCCGGCATCCAGCTCCAGTGTCACATCCGGGGGGCCCACCAGGACGGTGGCTGCGGCGATGTCCGCCGCCTCCAGACCCCGGAAGGGCCTCCGGCCCCAGAACAGCAGTCCTGCCGCCAGCGTCAGCAGGATGGTCAGCACGGCTCCGCCCATCAATAAGTACCGCTTTTGCAGATTCATGGGATCCTCCTCCTGTCTCCAGCCCGCGGCCGGAGGTTCTCTCACCAACATAGACGAGAAAACGTGATGCCGGTTGCAAAGAAGTGGAAATTTTTCAAAGGAAACCGCTCTGGAGCGCGAACGCTCCAGAGCGGTTTTGAAAGAGAGCGGGGATCAGGCCTCCAGCAGCCCCAGGCTCACCAGGAACTCCCGGGCCACCTCATCCACAGTGCGGCCCTCCACGTCCACCTGGTAGGTCAGCTCCGCCATCTGCTCGGTGGGGATCTTGCCCGCCAGTTGGTTCAGAATGTCCGCCACCTCCGGGTACTTCTCCAGCAGATCGTCCCGCACCAGAAAGACGCCGTTGTAGTCGGGGAAGAAGCTCTGGTCGTCCTCCAGGACCTTCAGCCCGACCTTTTTGTTCAGGCCGTCGGTGGAGTAGACCACCGCCACATCGAAGCTGCCGTTTTCAATGGCGGAGTACTTCAGGCCCATATCCACAGAGACCGCGTCCTGGAAATTCAGACCGTAGAACTTCACAAAGGGGTCATACTTCATGCTGCCCTCCAGGGTGAAGAACTCCTGCTCCGCGCCGAAGGTCAGCTGGTCCGCAATGGGGATGAGGTCGCTGATGGTCTCCAGGCCGTACTCGTCCGCCAGGGCCTGGGGCACGCCGATGGCGTAGGTGTTTTCAAAGCCCAGCTGCTCCAGCTGGGTGAGGCCGTAGCTGTCCAGCTCGCCCTGGACGTAGTCGTAGATCGTCATGCCCTCCGGAACGTCCACCGTGTCCTGGCCCAGAAAGGTGGTGAGGATCGTGCCGTCGTAGGAGATCATCAGGTCGCAGGTGTGGCTGTCATCCTTCAGGGAGTTCCAGTTGTTCACCTGGGACATCTGATCCTGAATGGTGACGGTCAGGTCCGTCTGGTCCTCCACCAGCATCTTTACCATGTGGTGCATCAGCTGGGTTTCGGAGTAGTCGCCGTCATAGAGAAGAATGTCGCCGGTGCCGCCGCGGCCATAGGGCAGCAGCAGGATGAACGCCAGTACGATGGCCGCCACCGGGATCCACATTTTCTTGGAGCCGCCCCGGCTCTTGCGCATCTGCCCCTCGAACCAGCTCATGATGAGGTCCAGCACCACGGCGATGACCATAAGGACGCCGGTGGCCGCCAGAATCAGGGACATATCGGAGATCCGGATGGCCTGGGTGATGACGCCGCCCAGACCGCCGCCGCCCACGAAAGCTGCGAATACCGCAGTGCCGATGGCGTTTACCACCGCGATGCGGATGCCGGTGAACACCGTGGGGAAGGCCAGGGGGAACTCCACCATCAGCACCCGGTAGGGCTTGCTCATGCCCATGCCCCGGGCGGCTTCCTTCACACCCGGGTCCACCTCCTGGAGTCCCAAGCAGGTGTTCCGCACGATGGGCAGCAGGGAGTACAGCGTGATGCCGGTGATGACCGTCAGCTTGCCGGGGTCCAGCACCACCATGATGATGCCCAGAAGGGCCAGGGAGGGAATGGTCTGCAGCAGGTCCACAATCCGCAGGATGACGGGCCGGGCGGTCTTGGAGACGTATGCCCAGATGCCCAAGGGCAGTCCCACGGCGATGGACAGCAGGCTGGCCGCCAGAACGATGAAGAGATGTTGAAAAATCAGGTCCCAGCTCATTTGCCCGCCTCCTTTCGCAGGCCGCGGGGCGTGACCCTTTTCTGCAGCAGGTCAATGACCAGTCCGAAGAGAACGGCCAGTATGGCCGCCGGGATGGCCCCCAGGAGAATCAGCGTGTTGTTGTTGGAGCTGGTGCCCCGGTACACAAAGTCGCCCAGGCCGCCCAGGCCGATCATGGAGGCCAGCACCGCCCAGGAGACGGTGTAGATGGCGGCTATCCGCAGCCCCGAGATGATGACCGGCATGGCCAGGGGCAGCTCCACCCGCACCAGCGTCTGGAAGGAGGACATGCCACAGCCCTTGGCGGCCTCGATGTATTTCGGCTCTACCTCCAGAATGCCGGTGTAGGTGTTTTTCAGCACTGGGAACATGGCGTACACACTGAGGGCCACGATCACCGTGGGATAGATATTCCCCCACCAGATGAACAGCACGCCGATGAACACCAGGCCGGGAATGGTCTGGAAGATGGAGAGAATGGGGATGATGATGCCCGACAGCCACCGCGGGATTCGGGAGAGGAGGATGCCGAACACCAGTCCCGCCGCAAAGCCGATGACCACCGAGATCAGCACATATATCGTGTGCAGTCCGATGGCCCGCAGCAGGTCGGCGCCGTAGTCCTGGATCAGCGTCATCATTTGGAATCACCCCACAGATTCTCCGCCACGCTGCGGGCCACGCTGGTCTTGGTGACGATACCGGCGATGGTGTCGTCCGCATTCAGCACCACCACGTAGTTGGCACCGGAGTCCAGCAGGTAGTCGAAGCTCTCCTTGGCCTCGTCCCCCACCCGGACGGTCCGGGCAGTCTGGCGGATCAGAGGCTCGATGCTGGTGAGTTCCCGGCCCCAGTGGCGGATGTCGCCGATGGAGATGGTGCCTAAGTACCGGTTCTGCTCGTCTGTGACCAGCAGGGTGTCCACGCTGCCTCGGGCCATGCGCTCGGCGCACTCCAACACGCCGCGATCCTTCCGGACGCTGAACACATTGGTGCGCATGAAGCTCTCTACTTTGGAGGGGGCGGTGTCCGGCGTGTGCTTGCCCATAAAGGTGCGGACCAGATCGTTGGCGGGGTGCTCCAGCATCTCCTCGGGGGAGGCCATCTGGACGATTTCTCCGGCGGCCATGAAGATGATGATGTCCGCCAGCTTCAGCGCCTCGCTCATGTCGTGGCTGACGAAGACGATGGTCTTGTTCAGCTTCTGCTGCAGGTTCTTCACCTCATCCTGCAGGGACTCGCGAGTCAAGGGATCGAGAGCGGAGAAGGGCTCATCCATCAGCACGATGGGGGGAGAAGCCGCCAGGGCCCGCAGCACGCCGATGCGCTGCTGCTGGCCGCCGGAGAGCTCGGAAGGATACTTGTTGGCAGACTGCTCCATGTGGACCAGCTGCAGCATCTCCTGGACGATCTCATCGCACCGGGCCTTGTCGTACTTCAGCAGCTTGGGGACCACGCAGATGTTCTGGGCCACGGTCATGTTGGGGAACAGGCCGATCTGCTGGATCACATAGCCGATATGCCGCCGCAGCTCCACCTTGTCCTGGGAGTGGATATCCTGCCCGTCGATGCGGATGGTGCCGGAATCGGGCTCCAGCAGGCGGTTGATCATCTTCATGGTGGTGGTCTTGCCGCAGCCGGAAGGGCCGATCAGGACCACGAACTGTCCGTCGGGAATGGTGAAATTCAGGTCCTTGAGGACCGGGGTCTTGCCATAGCTCTTGGAGACGTGTTCAAACTGGATCATATCGCTGCCTTCACTCCTTTGTCGTTACTAGCCGGTGGGCGGCCTCTGCGGCGCTGGGGCTTCCCACCAGGATGATGACGTCGCCGCTGTACAGTTCGGCATAGGGACCGGGGGAGAGGATCACCGTCTGGCCCCGCCGGATGGCCACGATGGTGCCGCCGGTGGACTGCCAGAATTTCAGCTCCCCGATGCTCTTGCCGATGAGAGGGGAGTCCTTGGGGACAGGGACCTCATAGTTGGGGAGGGGCTGACCGGCCGCAGCAAATGTGTCCTGCCCTTTTACCAGGGCCGACACGGTGTCCGCCATGCGCCGGTTCACCTCGGCGGACTCCGCCAGCAGCGCCTTCAGCTGGAGGCGCAGGGAATGGATGTCCGCATCCTCGGAGAAGTTTTCGATGTACCGGCGGGCGCTGTCGGCGGAGAGGACTACGGCCCCGCTCTGGGGCTTCACATCCACCACCTTCATGTCCGCCAGCAGCCGCAGGGCCTTGCGGATCGTCTCCGGGGATACCCCGTACTCCGACGCCAGCACCGACCGACCGTAAATCCGGCTGCCCTCCGTCAACTCACCCTGGGCGATGCGGGTAGCCAGATCCAAAGCGATCTGCAGATACTGGGACGGGACAACTGCCTGCCTCAAGCCATCACCTTCTGTTCTGCGATTGTATGGCCCCTATTATACACTGCCAACTTTGAAAAGTAAATAGGGATGGCAGTTAAAAAATTATAAAAATATAGGAACAATTTACGGAAAAAGAAAAAATCGGAAAGACGGCACAGAAAAACGCCCCTCCCGTGAAAACGGGAGGGGCGTTTGACCGGGAATACTGATCAGCCGAAGTTCTCTACAATGTCCACCAATTCCGCGCCGATGCGTTTCTGGGCTTCCTTGGTGCCTGCGCCGATGTGGGGCGTGCAGGAGACAGCCGGGTGGGAGGCCAGGGCCCAGTTGGGATCCTTCTCGCTCAGCCACACGTCCAGACCGGCGGCCTTGACCTTGCCGGAGTTCAGAGCGTCCAGCAGGGCGGCCTCGTTCACGTTGGCACCCCGGGAGACGTTGATGATCACCACGCCATCCTTCATCTTCGCAAGGGACTCCGCATCCACCAGGGGCTTGTCGCCACTGGGGGCACAGAGGACGACGATGTCGGACTGGGAGAGCAGCTCGTCCATAGTGACAAAGTGCATGGTCTCGCACTCGCAGCCCTCCGGCTTGTTGCGGTGGACCACGGACAGCACATTCATGCCCAGGGCTTGACCCTTGGCGCCCACCAGCTGGCCGATCCGGCCATAGCCGATGACGCCCATAGTCTTGCCGGAGAGCTCAAAGCCCTTGGAGTAGGCTTTCTTCTCCCACTTGTTCTCCCGCATGGTGTGGCCCGCGATGGAGATGTTCCGGGCACAGGAGAACAGCAGGGCCAGAGCCAGCTCCGCCACCGCGTTGGAGGAGGCGCGGGGCGTGTTCTTCACCTGGATGCCGTGTTCCTCTGCGTATTTGACTGCGATGTTGTCTACACCGACGCCGGCCCGGATGATGAGCTTCAGGCGGCTGCCTGCGGCGGCGTCGATCTGCGGCTCCTTGATCTTGGTGGCGCTGCGGATGATAACCACGTCGAAGTCCCGCAGGGCTGCGCCCAGCTGATCGGGCTCATAGAACTGCTCGATGACTTCATATCCATCCTTGCGCAGCTGTTCCATTGCGCCAGCATCCATCCCATCGGTAACCAAAACTCTTAATGCCATATATAATACCCCTTTTCATACATTTCCGGCACACCCCAGGGGTGCCAATGTCGGAAACCCCAAACGCCCATTGGGGGACAGGCGCCTCCGTGAGAGTGGAGTTCAGAGATAGGAGCTGCGCGTACGGCAGTCTGCCTGACGCTCCGGACTCCATCGCAGGAAGGGGGAAGGCGAAGCCTCTCTGGCTTCACCGGAGTGAAGATGTGGAGCGTGAAGAGTGGAGATACGCCTGGCGTGTTCCACTCGCTCTCCCACCCGCACAAAAGGAAGGGGGCTGGTAGAAATCGTGGGGGCTACACCGTTGCGGCATTGCGATTCCCGGCCCTTTTGGGCCGCCAATCGCGCCGCGGTCTCGAAATCGGCTCGCTTTCGAGACCGCTGGCGGCGCTTCGCCGGTTTCCCCAGTTCTTTTGCCGGAGGCAAAAGAAGAATTTTTAATCCTTTTCCGCAGGGCGTGTACCTGCCGAAAATTCCCCGACTCAGACGCCTTGGGCGGCGTTCACCAGTCTGCAGACTGACGGGGGGCCTCCATGGGGGAGCAGGTCCCCCATGGAAAGCCGTTACGCGTGCTCTGCCTCGTACTTCTTCAGGAACTCCACCAGGGCCTCCACGCCCTCCTTGGGCATGGCATTATAGATGGACGCCCGCAGGCCGCCCACGCTCTTGTGGCCCTTCAGGTTGTCGAAGCCGGCGGCCTTGGAGGCGGCCACCACATCGGCATCCTGCTCCTTGCTGGGGGTGACGAAGGGCACGTTCATCAGGGAACGGTCCTCCTTGCGGACAGCACCGGTGAAGAACTTGCTCTGGTCCAGGAAATCGTACAGCACCGCGGCCTTTTCCTCGTTGCGCTTGTTCATGGCCTCCAGTCCGCCGTTTGCCAGCAGGTACTTGAAGACCTTGCCGCAGCAGTAGATGGCCCAGCAGTTGGGAGTGTTGTACAGGGAGTCATTGTCCGCATGGGTCTTGTAACTCATGTAAGTGGGCACGAACTGGGGCAGGTCCTCCCGCAACAGGTCCTCCCGGATGATGACCACCGCCATGCCGGCGGGACCCACATTCTTCTGTACGCCCGCCCAGATCAGGCCGTACTTGGTGACATCGCAGGGACGGGAGAGGAACATGGAGGACTGATCCGACACCAGGATCTTGCCCTTGGTGTTGGGCAGATGGAAATAGGTGGTGCCGTTGATGGTCTCGTTCTCGCAGATATAGACGTAATCTGCGTTGTCGGGGATGTCCAGATCGGAGCAGTCAGGGATGTAGGAGAAGTTCTTGTCCGCGGAGGAGGCGACGATCTTCACCTCACCGTACTTCTGGGCCTCCTTGATGGCCTTCTTTGACCAGTTGCCGGTCTCCACATAGCAGGCCACGCCGTTCTTCATCAGATTCATGGGCACCATGGCGAACTGCACGGTGCCGCCGCCCTGAACGAACAGAACCTTGTAGTTGTCGGGAATGCCCATCAGCTGACGCAGGTCCGCCTCGGCCTCGTCCCGGATCTGCTGAAAGACCTTGGAGCGGTGGCTCATCTCCATGACGCACATGCCGCTGCCCCGGTAATTCATCATCTCGGCGGCGATCTCCTCCAAGACCTCCTCCGGCATCATGGCGGGTCCGGCGGAGAAATTATAGGTACGTCCGTATTTCATACTCATTTCCTCCAAACTTTTTTGTTCTGGGGTTTCGCATCGGCGCGCAGACATCTGTCTGTTTCCTCTTCCAGTATAGCACAGAATTGGAAAGAATCAACCGGAAAAGCGGGATGAGTCCGCCTGTGAGAGAGGACGGCGGACAGCCCGTAAAAAGTTTTAGGGGCACAAAAAAACTTGCAGAAAACTTGCTTTTTTGGCAGACTTCGGGTATTCTGAAAAAAATTGCCATTGGTATGACCTCTTGACGGGATCAAGAATTTTGGGAAGGGAGCGCCGCCGCACTGCGGCGGCAGGGAGATAGATGAATCGGACTTGGATTGAATTGGACAGGGAGGCCCTGGCCCACAACATCCGGCGCTACCAGAACCTTCTGCCAGCGGGCTGCCGGATCATGGGCGTGGTGAAGGCGGACGCTTACGGACACGGGGCGCGGGCGGTGGCCGCCCAGCTGTGGGAGCTGGGCATCCGCCACTTTGCCACTGCCACGCTGGACGAGGCGGTCCAGCTGCGGGAGGCCGGCATCCAGGGGGAGATCCTGATCCTGGGATACAGCGCCCCTGCGTATTTCCACCTGCTGGCAGAGCACGGGCTGACCCAGACCGCCACCTGCCCGGACCACGCCGCCCAGCTGGAGACCTACTGCCGGGAGAACGGCGTGCGCCTCAAGGTACATATCGCAGTGGACACGGGTATGCACCGCATCGGATTCCTGCCGGAGGACCTGGACGCCATCCGGCGGGTGTATGAGAACGGCGTCCTGCAGGTCACCGGCATCTACTCCCACCTCTGCGTGGCGGACACGGACGAGGAGGAACATGTGGACTTTTCCCGCCGGCAGGCGGAGACCTTCAAAAGCGTGGTGGAGTCCCTCCAGGCCCGGGGCGTGGAGCTGGGGACGGTTCACCTTCTGAGCAGCTATGCGGCGGTGAACTACCCGGAGTACGCCTATGACTACGCCCGCCTGGGCATTTTGATGTTTGGCGTCAAGAGCAGCCCGGCGGACTACCTGCGGGAGGACCTGCAGCCCATGCCGGTCATGACCCTGAAGGCCCGGATCACCTCTGTGCGGGAGATCGGACCCGGGGAGACGGTGAGCTACGGCCGGATCTTCCGGGCGGAGCGGCCCACCAAGGTGGCCTCCGTCTCCATCGGCTACGCCGACGGCATCCCCCGCTGCCTCAGCGGCGGAAAGCTGCGGGCCATCGTCCGGGGACAGTACGCCCAGGGCATCGGCCGGATCTGTATGGACCAGCTGATGCTGGACGTCACCGGCATTGAAGATGTCCGGGTGGGGGACGAGGCGGTGTTCATCGGCCGCCAGGGGGACTGTGTCATCTACGCAGAGGAGCTGGCGGAGAACGCCGGCACCATTACCAACGAGCTGTTCAGCCGCCTGGGCGCCCGGGTGGAGGGGCGCTGCTTCCGGCAGGAGGCCTGAGTGAGATGTGAGGCCGCGGAGCGGCTTTGCATAGATCAGAAACCAAGCGGGGGCCGGCCAGCGGAACGGTGCCTGCGGAGAAAGGAGGAAGAGAGATGGAACGGTATGTGGAGTGCGAGAGCCGCGGCCTGACCCTGCGGGGGATGCTGCATGTGCCGGACCAGCGGCCGGGGAAAGTACCCTTTGTGATCCTGTTCCACGGCTTCTGCGACGACCGGAACGAGATCAACTTCGTCCACACGGAGCTCTCCCGCAGGCTGTGTGAGCGGGGGATCGCCAGTGTCCGGTTCGACTTTGCCGGCAGCGGCGACAGCGACGGGCGGTTCGAGGACATGACTGTCTCCAGTGAGGTGGAAGACGGCCTTGCCATCTTGGACTATGTCAAGAGTCTGGACTTTGTGGACCAGAGCCGGATCGCGATCCACGGCCTGAGCATGGGGGGATGTGTGGCCTCCATGGTGGCGGGCCTGCGGGATGTGGACGTGTGCGCCCTGAGCCTGTGGTGCCCGGCGCCGGACGTGGTCTACAACATGAAGCACAAGATGCTCTGCGGCGTGGATGTGTCTGACATCGAGGAGAAGGGCTACGCAGACTACGAGGGCCTGCGGGTGGGCCTGGGCTTCTACCAGGATGCCTTGGAGCTGGATCCTTACGCCGTGGCGGCCAAATTCACCAAGCGCGTGAATCTGGTACACGGGGATGAGGACGTGACGGCCTCCATCCACTGTTCGGAGCGGTACAAGGAGATCTATGGAGACCGGGCGGAATTCCTGGTGGTCCATGGCGCGGAGCACCGATTCAAATCCTGTGCGTTTCGGGCCGCCCGGATGGACTCGGCTCTGGCATTCCTGACCCGGGAGCTGCTGGGCTGAACGGAGGACTCCTGCGGCGCCGCGGGCGCGGTCCCGCGCCGCCGTACAATCTAGAAGGGAGAAACGAGAATGGATAAGACAAAGACAGTCAAGACGCGGAAGACCCCAACTCCGGCTTTCGCCGTGATCTCCTTCCTGGTGATCGTGGCCGTGCTGGTGGCGCTCATCAACCTGGGCGTGGACACCACTATGTCCGTGTTCATCGCGGCCCTGATCGCCGTGGTAATCGCGCTCCTGCTGGATATCCCTTGGGCGGATGTGGAAAGGACGCTGTTGCGAGTGGTGTCCGACTGCATCCCGACATTTTTGATCGTCATCATGGTGGGCATGCTGGTGGGCATCTGGATGGCCGGCGGCACGGTCCCGGCCCTGATGTACTACGGCATGAAGCTGATCTCCCCGAAAATCCTGGTGCCCCTGGCCTTCGTCCTCAGCGGGCTGACGGCGGAGTTCACCGGAACCTCCTTCGGCAGCGTGGCGACCATGGGCATTGCCCTGGTGGGCGTGGCCTCCACTACTTCCATCCCGGTACCGCTGGTCATTGCTGCGGTGGTCTGCGGTGCCTGGTTCGGCGACAAGATGTCCCCTCTGTCCGACACCACGAACCTGGCCTCCGGTGTCAGCAGGGTTCCCCTGTATGACCACATCGGGTCCATGATGTACACCACTATTCCCGCTGCACTGGTGGCGCTGGTGCTGTTTACCGCCGCCGGCCTGATGCATAGCGGCGGCGAGATGGATACGACTCGCGCCAACCTGATCTGCGACACCCTGGCGGAGCACTTCAACCTCAATCCCATCCTGATCCTGCCCGCCATCCTGGTGCTGCTGGTGTCGGTGTTCAAGCTGCCGGCCCTGCTGGGTATGGGCCTCACTGTGGTGGTCAGCATCGTGTTCGCCATGGTATTTCAGGGAGTGAACTTTGTGGAGCTGATGAACTATGCGGCCAACGGCTTCACACTGTCTACCGGCGTGGACATTGTGGACCCGATGCTCAACCGCGGCGGCATTACCAGCATGACCGGTCTGCTGATCACCTTCATGGTAGCCAGCGTCATGGGCGGCATCATCACCGCCACCGGCATCCTGGACGTGCTGGCCAAGGACGTGCTGCTGAAGTTCATCAAGAGCCGCGGCGTCCTGGTGACCGTCACTCTGATCTACTGCTACATCGTCAACTTCCTCACGGCCGGCGGCCAGACCGTGGCCATCATCGTCACCGAGCAGACCTTCGAGGACGCCTTCGACCGCATGGGCATCCACCGCAGGGTCCTCTCCCGGACGCTGGAGGATGCGGGGACCCTGAGTGCACCCATCGTCCCCTGGGGCGTTGCCACGCTGTATGTGATGGAGGTACTGGGCTGCGGCACGGAGTATATCCCGTATTGCTGGTTCATCTTCATTGTACCCATCTTCTCCATCCTCTGTGCCTTCTCCGGCTTTGGTATATGGGACAAGGACGGCAACAAGATGTGGGGCAGGAAAAAGGCTGCTGCAAAGTGATTGAGTCTGCCTGACAATACGGGCCGGCCCGAAAATCGGGCCGGCCCTTTTCGCGCGGCGCACCATGCCTGTTGCAAAGAACGGCCGCCTGCCGTATAATATTTCCATTGCAAGCACGGCCCGCCCTTCGGCGGCGGGGAAGGGAAGTGAACGGATTGGAAAAGGAGCATGGCCACACCCACGTGGGCCTTTACGTCCAGGCCATGGCCAAGTGGCTGGCGGTGGCGCTGGTCACCGGCGTCTGCTGCGGCGTGGTGGGCTCCCTGTTCCACATCGGTGTGGAGCGGGCCACAGAGCTGCGGGAGCAACATCCCTGGCTGTTGTGGTGTCTGCCGGCGGCGGGACTGGTGATCGTGGCCTTCTACAAGCTGACAAAGACGGAGGGCCAGGGCACCAACGACATCATCGACGCGGTACACCACGGAAAGCCCCTGTCCATCTGGCTGCTGCCCGCCATCTTCCTGGGGACAATTCTCACCCACCTGTGCGGCGGCAGCGCCGGACGGGAGGGCGCGGCTCTCCAGATGGGCGGCACCATCGGCCGCCATGCGGGGAACCTTTTCAATCTGGATGACCGGGACCTGCGCACCGCCACCATGGCAGGCATGGCGGCGTTTTTCTCCGCCTTGTTCGGCACACCCCTTACCGCCACGGTGTTCGCCATCGTGGTCATCAGCATCGGCGTGGTGTACCACGTGGCGTTCATTCCATGTCTGACCGCCTCCCTGGTGGCCTACTGGATTTCTGTGGAGTTGGGGGTGGCGCCCACCCGCTTTTCTGTGGCGGCGCCGGAGCTGGAGAAGCTGATGCTGCTGCGGGTGGCGGTGCTGGGCGTAGGCTGCGCCCTGGTGTCCGTTCTGCTGTGCCGGACCCTGCACTTCGCGGAGCATCAGATGAAGAAGCGCCTGCCCAATGCCTGGCTCCGCGTCCTTGTCGGTGGCGGTGCGGTCATTGCCCTGACATACCTCTGCGGGACCCGGGATTACAACGGCGCGGGCATGGATCTCATTACCGCCGCCGTGGAGCAGGGCACTGCCCGGCCGGAGGCGTTTCTGCTGAAGATTCTGTTCACCGCGGTGACGCTCTCCGCAGGGTTCAAGGGCGGTGAGGTGGTGCCCTCCTTCTTCGTGGGGGCCACCTTCGGCTGTGTGGCGGGGCCGCTGCTGGGGATTCCGGCTGGCTTCGCCGCGGCGCTGGGGCTGGCCGCTGTGTTCTGCGGGGCCACCAACTGCCCGCTGGCCTCCATCTTCCTGTCCGTGGAGCTGTTCGGGGATGGTGGGCTGCTGTATTTTGCCCTGATCTGCGGCATCAGCTACATGCTCTCCGGCTACAATGGGCTGTACTCCAGCCAGACCATCGTCTACTCCAAGCTGAAGGCCCAGTATATCAATGTCCGCACCAACGCCTATCACGCCGGTGAGCCGGTGCCCCCCTTCCAGCAGGGAGGCGGGGAAGAGACGGAGAGGGATTGAGCACGTGCATTTTGGAAAAAGGGACGGCCGCTCACAGGGCGGCCGTCCCTTTCTAAAATGTGTTCACACCGGCGGAGCAGGATGAATGGCTCCGCTCAGGCATAGAATGAGAGCGGTGATGCGATGATGGAACTTTCCTGTGATCCGCTGGCCCTGACCACCGCTGTCAACACCCTGGCGGTCTCTCTGGCTGCCCGGCTGAACGACGAGGACCTGGAGCTGACAGCGGCGCTGCTGGTTCAGCTGGGAGAGACGCTGGAGACGATCTCCGTCCAGCGCCGCCGGACCCGCGGCGGGAGGTAGCGGCTTACTGTACCGGGCCTGTCAGCTCAGTGGGACAGGACTCGCCTGCGGCCATCTGACAGATGCCGCCGATGCCGCAGTCCACCATGCTGGACACGGCGGCATCGGTGTAAAAGGCCATGTGCTGGGTCATGATGACATTGCGGAACTGGTGGAGATAGAACCAGTTCCGATTGGGCAGAATGTCGACCCGGTGGTCGGCGTGGATGATGCCCTCGTCCCCCTCCACGGTGTCCATACCCAGGGCGCCGATTTTTCCCGTCTCGATCCCCTCAATCAGGGCCTCGATATCCGCCAGCTCGCCGCGGGAGCAGTTGACGATTACCACGCCGTCCCGCATTTTGGCGATGGACTCCCGGTTGATGATGTGGCGGTTGGAGTCCAGCAGAGGCATGTGGAGGGTGATGACATCCGACTGGGCCAGCAGGGTGTCGAAGTCCACATAGGTGACCTGGGGTTCCACTGCCGGATTGCGCCGCAGGTCATAGGCCAGAATCCGGCAGCCGAAGCCGGAGAGATTTCGGGCAACCTGGGCGCCGATCCGGCCGGTGCCGATGATGCCGATGGTCAGATCCTTCATCTCGCGGCCCTGGAGGCCGGTGAGAGAGAAGTCGTTGACCTGCCCCCGCCACAGAGCCTGCTTGTAATGCCGCAGGCACATGAGGATCATCATGACGGTGAAGTCGGCCACGCCGTTGGGGGCATAGCTGGCGCTGCACACCCGCAGGCCGATGGATCGGGCGTGGTCCAGGTCAATGTGGTCATATCCGATGGTGCGGGTGGAGAGATACCGGATGCCGAGGGCGTGATAGGCATCCAGCAGGGCCGCGTCGATGCACCCCTGGCCCAGGATGGACACGCCGATGCAGCCGGCGGCCAGAGAGGCGTTCTCCAGTGTGGGCACCGCGTCTGTGACAGACAGCTCCACTCCGTGGAGCGCCGCCTGCTTCTCCAGGTCCGCCCGTTCGTCCGGGCGGGCCTCATAGACCATAATTTTCATAGATTCCTCCAACAGGTGGCCCCGTCAACCCTTCAGCAGGCGGCGGGCCACCTCCACATTCTTCTGCTCCATGGCCTGCAGGTTCCGCACGGCGGCGGCCTGGGCCTCCGGATGGGCCGCCTGGGCCACGCACTGGTCGATCATGGCGCAGAGATTCTGCCCGGTCAGCTCTGCCAGATCCACGAACTGCTCCTGTCCGATATACCGCAGGAAGGCGGAGACCTTGGGGTCGTAGACAACGCCCGCCAGGGGGATCCCCTGCCCGGCGGCGAAGATCAGCGCGTGGAGCCGCATGGACACCACTGCCTGCATCCGGCTGAGGGCGCCGATGATGGTCCCGGCGCCGCCGGCATCGTCCAGGAAATAGTGGGGGATCGTCAGCCCGCGGGCGGCCAGCTGGCCCGCACCGGGGTCCAGATGCTTTTCCACCGCCACGAACACCGGCGTCAGGCCATAGGTGCGGTAGGCGTATTCCGCCGCCGCGCCGAAGAGGGGGGCCTTCTCTTCAAACCCCTTCCACCGCCGCAGGGCAAAGCAGAGGTAATTGCCGTGGGGCGGGATACCGGCGCGCAGCAGCACGCTGTCGGTCTCGTCGTCCGGGGCCTTTTGCAGGATCAGCGCTGGGTCTGCAGTCAACAGGACCTCCGGCTCCGTCACCCCCATGGCCCGCAGTTCTTCCAAAGAGTCCGGCTCCCGCAGGGTGATGACATCCACATATTTGTTAATGATCTTCGCGGCCAGACTCCGGTGGCTCTCCCGGGTGACGGGGCCGATGCCGCAGCCGTACATCTGTACCCGGTTGCCTGCCCGCTTTGCCGCCCGGATATTGGCCAGATAGAACCACAGGGAGCGGCGGGAGGTCACGTCCTGGATCAGGCTGCCGCCGCCGTTGATGTACAGGCGGCTGTTCCACATGGCGGCGTGCCAGGCCAGGAAGTTGGAACGGTGCACCGCCCGCACCCGGTAGGTGAGCCGGGTGCTCCTGGGATCCTTGCTGAGCACGGTGATGGGCATGTCCGGGTCGATGGAGCGCATCTCCTGGAGGATGGCCTCCAGAATGGCGTCATCACCTGCGTTGCCCCGGCCGTAGGCGCCGCAGATCACCACGCCGTCCCGGGCGGAGGAGCGCCGCCGGTGGCGGCGGAGGATGGAGGCGTATATCTGCAGCTGGGTGGACACGGTCTTCTGAATAGAGAACTGGGTGGACGCCTTTTCATAGAGCTTTTCCCCCAAGCGGCGGCGCAATTCATCGTCATTGCCCAGGGCGGCCAGATCGTTGCCCAGGGCTTGCCAGTCGCCGGGCTGGAAGAGATAGCCGTTCACGTCCTGGTCGATGAGATAGGGGATGCCTCCCACGGCGGTGGAGACGGTAGCCAGATGGAACCGGGCCCCCTCCGTCAGGGCATAGGGGAAGGTCTCGGACAGGCTGGTGAGGGCGTTGATGTCCAGGGCGCTGTAAAACCGGTCCATGCCGCCGGAGATCCATCCGGCGAAGCACACCTGCCGCTCTACGCCCAGCTCTGCCGCCAAGGCGGTGAGCTTGTCCTTCTCCGGCCCGTCGCCGGCGATCAGCAGCCGCAGTCGGGGGCACTTGGCGTGGCCCGCGGCGAAGCCCCGCACCAGAGTGGCCATGTCCTTCACCGGATTCATCCGGGCGGCGATGCCTACCACCACAGAGTTCTCGTCCACATCTGCGCCCAGGCTCCTCAGGTACTCCAGCCGGTCCCCCTGGGTGGGCGGGGGCGTGAAGTCGATGCCGTTATAGATGGTGTAGAACCGGTCCGCCGGGAAGCCCCGGGAGATCAGCAGGTCCACCATGGCGTCGGACACGCCGATCCGGTAATCCAGCCGCCGCAGGGCCAGGGCGTTGATGGTGCCGAAGGTCAGATGGCTGAGGGGGCGGCCCATGTAGTCCAGGCGGTAGTCGCTGTGGACGGTGGTCACCACCGGCAGTCCCGTGACCTTGCGGAGCATGGCGCCGATCATGTTGGCCCGGGAGCCATGGCAGTGGATGATCTCGTAGCCGCCCTCCCGGATATAGGCCGCCAGCTTCCGCCGGGTGCGGAAGACGTTGTTGCCCCCGCAGATCATGGTGGGAATGCCCATCTGGCGGGCCTCCTCGGCAAAGGGGCCGTCCCGGAAGCACACCAGCTGGGCGGTGATGGTTTGATTCAGATGTTGCAGCAGGCTCAGCACATGGGTTTTTGCGCCGCCGGAGTCTCCGCCGCTGATGAGATGAATGACCTTCATGGAATGCCTTTCTTTCCGCTTTCCGCAAATAGGGGTTGTGAAATCGCGAGAAATATTATACAATACGAACCAGATATTGTCCAGACGACAAACGCCAAATACAGGCGCGTCCGCGCCTTTTACGGAGGAGACCATGGAACAGAAAGCAAAACGCGTTGGAAAGTTCAACATCATCGACATCATCGCCGTGATTTTGATCGTGGCGGTGGTGGCTTTTGGAGCCTGGAAGCTGCTGGGCAGCAGCGGCGGCACCGCCGCCGAGGACGGCGGCATGGTGAAGGTGACCTATGTGGTTAAGTGCGAGGGTGTGCCCACGGAGCTGTACGAGACCTGCCAGGCCCATCTGCCCTCTCCGCTGATGGCCTCCGGCGCTCTGGTGGGCGGCCAGATTGAGAGCGTGGAGATGGAGCCCTACTACGTGCTGGGCCCCGATGGGCAGTGGATCGAGGATCCGGAGCATGTGACGCTGCTCTTCACCGCCACCACGGAGACGCCTGCCGGCGAGGTCATGACCACCAAGGTGGGAGACCAGGAGGTCCGGATCGGCAAGACGGATTATATTTTGAAGAGTGAGTACATTGAGTTCTCCGGCGGCACCATCGTGGATGTCCAGTGGGAGGGACTGGCAGAAGAGTAACAGAAACGCATGAAAAGCAGAACAGGCGTCCGCCTCATTCCAAATGAGGCAGACGCCTGTTTTTCAGTTGAACGCACAGCTCTTTTACGTCTATGGGCTGTCCACCTGCAGAAGGGGCTTATCTCCACGCCTTCCAGGTGTCCCGGTTCAGCATGTTGGCGGGCATTTCTCCGCTCCGTGCCTGCCGGATGCTACTGGGAAAAAGGAATCCTGTTTTTCGTGCAGTTTCACGCCGCCAGGATCCCCTGCTGTGTACGGCGCGAGGATTACGTTGAGGAGCGCCCTCAGCCAGCTTGCTTGGGAAAATGGCTCTGCCTCAAAGACATCCGGGCAAGCGCCGGCGATCTGATGGTCGCTTAAAGCCTCGATCAGGACCTCTTCGTGAACGATCCCTCTTGGCCATGTTGACCAGAAAAGCAGACGGCTCTATCTTCGCCATACCCGGCCCCGGTTTGAATCATCCGCAGCTTCAGAGCCTTGTCCCCAAAAGAGGGAATCGGGATGTGTTCCGGGATGAGCGCATCCGCACTCTGCAAAAAGGGGCCGGACAGATCCGATTCGGTGATAAAAACCTCCCGGTCAGCGGGAAGGAATGCCCTGATCTGCGTGTCTGTGGCCGCAGGGAAGCGCCCGATGATGACGAGATTCATGGACGAATGCTCACAGGGAGTTCTTGCCCCGGGCCATATACTTGCCCGCCGGCGCCTCCACCAGGACCTTTCCGTTTTCCACGGAGAGCTGCCCCCGCAGCCACACCTGCCGGATGCCGCCGGCGGTGACGAAGCCTTCATAGGGGTTGTAGTCCACATTGGCCACGCAGTCCTCCGCTCGGATCACATGGCTGGCGCCGGGGTCGTAGACCACGATGTCCGCGTCGCTGCCGGGCCGCAGCACGCCCTTCCGGGGATAGAGACCATACAGCCGGGCGGGATTCTCGCTGAGCACCCGGCACATCTGGGCGGCGCTGATCTTCCGCTTGGCCACGCCGTAGGAGTACAGCAGCTCGCCCCGGGTCTCCACGCCGGGCAGGCCGCCTGGGATTTTGGTGAAGTCCTCCCGGCCCATGTCCTTCTGGGCCAGGGTGAAGGAGCAGTGGTCTGTGGACACGGTCTGGATAGCGCCCCGCCGCAGGCCCTTCCACAGGTGCTCCTGCTCGGCCTTGTCCCGCAGGGGCGGCGCGCACACATACCGGGCAGCGGCGGAGTAGTCCTCGTTGAAATACACGCTCTCGTCCAGCAGCAGGTACTGGGGACAGGTCTCCACATACACGGTCTGGCCCCGCTTCCGGGCGTGGTCCACCTCCAGCAGGGCCTCCCGGTTGGTGAGGTGGACGATGACCACCGGCGCGTCCGCTGCCTGGGCGATCCGCAGCAGGCGGCTCACTGCCTCAGCCTCCAGATAGGGCGGTCGGGTGCGGGGGTGGGA
>CDZJ01027628.1_pt1 | contig 18838 bp, 15 predicted proteins | sample 557391 | NCBI WGS metagenome assembly CDZJ01 (sample SAMEA3182111, study PRJEB8094) | gut metagenome | biome: human; feature: gut; material: Stool; isolation source: human stools | place: Canada | collected 2013-05-07 | reverse complement strand
TTCATCCAGTGGTAGAAGTAGGAGGCGTTGGCCTTCACGCTGTCAGAGAAGCGGGCGTAGGACTGCTTGCCCTGGTTGAACGCCTTGATGACCTCGATGCCGCCGATGTACTCCACGATGGCGCTGTTCATGGCCTGGGTGGTCTTGACCGAGCCCTCGTACTGCTTGCCGTAGCCGGCCATCACCGCCATCATAAAGGCCATGCCCACCGGAATGGACACCAGGCTCAAAAGGGCCATCCGCCAGTCCAGAACGAACAGGTAGATGAGGATGCACACCGGGCCCAGCACGTTGGCGGTCATCTCCGGCAGGAGATGGGCCAGGGGCCGCTCCATACTCTCCACCTGGTCCACGATGATCTGCTTCATCTGGCCGCTGGAGGTGTCCAGGATCGTCCCCAGAGGCATTCTGGGCAGCTTCTCCAGCACCCGTTCCCGGATGGATTTCAGGATGGCAAAGGTGGATCTGTGAGAGATCGACAGGGCCAGAGCGTACAGGGTCGCCCGGAGCAGGAAGCCCGCCAGGGCCACGGCGCACCATATCAGGTAGAACCTCGTGTTCTGTTCCCCTTTCAGCAGGCCCAGGATGATCTGCGCCGCGGCGAAGTAGGGGAGCATCCCGAACAACACCCCCACCACGGCGGACAGGACCGCCCGCTTCAGGCCGCCGTGCTCCGATTCTCCCAGCTCCCACAGCCGGAGCATGGGACTTTGCTGTTTCATAAAAATTCCTCCTTTATAGTTAGTTTTTGCTAACCTTTATGCAAATGAGAGGGCTGCACCATGGGTACAGCCTTCTGCTTCAGGGCTTGGCGTTAAACACGGTACCGAAGCCCGCCATGTGGTAGCGGTTGAGCATCTTGACATAGCGGTGGGCGGCGGCGCGGTCCATGTTGTGCCGCACCACCTCGAACATGCCGTTGAAATAGGCGGTGACGATGATATGGATAAACTCCTCCGTCACCAGGCCGGACTTGACGCTCTCGCAGCCGATGACCTCCATGTACTTGTAGGTGTAGTCCACCTCGATGTCCACCAGTTCGTCCAGGAAACAGGAAAACCGGGTGCCGTGGGCCCCGTCCAGCAGCAGGCGGAACACATCAAAGTGGTCGTAGATATAGTCCAAAAGCTCTTCCTGATGGCGGGCGGTGTACTGGCCCATCTCGGCCCTCTGCTCCTCCTCCGGGAACTGGTGGAAGTCCTCCTGGATCTTGCGGAACATGGCCTTGAACGCATCCACCACCGGCTCCGCGATGGCGCGGAACAGCCCCTCCTTATCCCCGAACCGGGTGTAGATGGACCCGGTGCTGGTTCCCGCCTCCTGGGCGATGGTCCGCAGGGAAGCCAGCGCAAAGCCCTTTTCCAAAAACTCCTGCTGGGCACAACGCATCAGGTTCTCATAGACTCCCTCGATCTGTTTTGCCACGTTATCACCTCGCAATTCAAAACACTGTTTCATAACCGTGTTTTGAATATACACCCATCTTTATGGTTTGTCAATCAAAATTTTCCGCTCCCCCTTGACACAGCAGTGAGAAGGTAGTATTTTGATAATTAGATTATCGGTAATCAAATTATCAGTTTATGGGAGGGATGGTATGGCGAAACCGGATACCTCTATTGATCCCCGTATCCTGGACAGCGCCAGAGAGGAATTCCTGTCTCTGGGGTTTGAGAAGGCTTCCCTGAAGTCCATCTGCCAGCGGGCGGGGGTGACCACCGGGGCCCTTTACAAACGATACGCCGGGAAAGAGGATCTGTTCGGGGCCGTGGTGGCGGACACGATGGCGGATCTGAACGCTGTCTATGAGGAGCGGACGGCGGTGCCGGCCTCCTCTCTGTCGGATGAAACGCTGATCCGGGCATGGTACATGGACGAGGAATACATGCTGTGGTGGTTCCGCTTTCTCAATGAGCGGCGGGACGGCTTTGTGCTGCTGCTCACCGGTGCGGAGGGCACCGCCTACGCCAACTTCCAGCACGACTGGGTGGAGAAGATGACGGAGGGCACCTGGAATTACTACGCCGAGGCCCGCCGCCGGGGGCTGTGCAGTGTGGAGCTGACCCAGGCGGAGCTCCATGTGATCCTCTCCGCCTTTTGGGCCACCATCTACGAGCCCTTTATCCACGGCTTCACCTGGCCGGAAATCCAGCGCCACTGCACCCTGGTCTGCCGTCTCTTTGACTGGTACGCCGCCCTGGGATTTCCCAAGTCCTGAAAAGAGCCTCTCCGGAGGCTTTTTTCACCACAAATAGTTAGCAAAAACTAACCTAAAAAGGAGTGATCTCGTGTTTCAAAAAGTCCTCAGTTATGCCGGGCAGCACCGGCGGACCACCTATGCCTCCATCCTGGTGCTGGTGGCCGGCGTGACCATGAGCGTGCTGCCCTACTTCTTCCTCTACCGCATTCTGCGGCCCCTGCTGACAGGGTGCGGCCTCACCCTGGAGGAGACGCTTCTGAATACCGGCGCCATGTCCCTGTGCATGGTCCTATACGGCCTGCTCTATGTGGAGGGGCTGGCTCTGTCCCACCGCTCCGCCTACCACACCCTGGAAAATCTCCGCTTCCATCTCCAGAGCATGCTGGAGAAGCAGCCCCTGGGCGCCATCCAGGAAAAGGGCGTGGGGGTCTGGAAGAAGATGTTTATTGACGACATTGAGAGCATGGAGCTGCTGCTGGCCCATGCGCTGCCGGAGGGCGTGTCCAACCTGTCCGTGCCGGTGGTGGTCTTCGCGGCCATGTTCCTCACCGACTGGAAGCTGGGCCTGCTGTCCCTCTGCTCCCTTCCCCTGGGGGTGCTGGCCATGGGGATGATGTACCGCTCCGGCATGAGCAAAATGGGCGCCTACTACGCCGCCGGTCAGAAGATGAACAACACCATCGTGGAGTACATCAACGGCATGGAGGTGGTGAAGGTCTTCAACCGGGATGGGGAGTCCTACCACCGGTTTGAGACCGATGTGAAGAACTACCGGGATTTCACCCTGGACTGGTTCCGGGCCTGCTGGCTGTGGATGGCCCTCTACACCAGCATCCTGCCCTGCGTGGCGCTGGTGCTGCTGCCCGCCGGCGGCTATCTGGTGCTCACCGGGGCCTCCACGCTGCCGGACTACGCCCTGGTCCTGTGTATGTCCTTCGCCGTGGGACCGCCCCTGGTGCGGGCCATGAGCTTTATGTCGGTGATGCCCCAGCTGAGCTATAAGATCGATCAGATGGAAGCTCTGTTCAACATCCCGCCTCTGCTGGAGGGGAAACAGCCGTTTTCCGGCAGCAGTCTGGACATCCGTTTTGAAAATGTGCGCTTCTCCTACAAGGCGGCCCCCGCCGAAAGTGGAAAAGAAGGCGGTCTGGCCCTTGAGAAAGACGAGGTCCTTCACGGCGTCTCCTTCTCCGTCCCACAGGGGAGCCTCACCGCTCTGGTGGGAGAGTCCGGCAGCGGGAAGTCCACTCTGGCAAAGCTGCTGGTCCACTTCTACGATGTGTCGGATGGGCGCATCACCCTGGGGGGCCAGGATCTGAGAGACATCACCCTCGCCTCCCTCAATGATCACATCTCCTTCGTGGCCCAGGAGCAGTTCCTGTTCAACACCACCCTGCTGGAGAACATCCGGCTGGGCAAGCCCGGTGCCACCGACGCGGAGGTGCTGGCCGCGGCGGAGCGGGCCCAGTGCGGAGAGTTCCTGAGACGGCTGGAAAAGGGCATCCACACCATGGCGGGCGACGGCGGCAAGCAGCTCTCCGGCGGGGAGCGGCAGCGGATCGCTCTGGCCCGGGCCATTCTGAAGGACGCCCCCATCGTAGTACTGGACGAGGCCACCGCCTTCCTGGACCCGGAGAATGAGGAGAAAATGAACGCCGCCATCGCCGAGGTGATCCGGGGCAAAACCGTCATCGTCATCGCCCACCGGCTCCAGTCCATCGTCGGGGCCGACCAGATCGTGGTGTTGGAGCAAGGACAAGTGGCGGGGATCGGCCGCCACGAGGAATTGCGGAAGACCTGCCCCGCCTATGAGACGCTGTGGCAGGCGGCAGAGGGCTCTGCGGCGTGGCATGTGTCCGCCGGGAAAGGAGGCGAAAAAGCATGATCGCACTGATGAAACGGATCTTGTCCGTATCCGGCCCCTATCAAGGGCGGATCAAGCTGGCCTTTGTCTTTGCCTTTTTGAAGGCCATGCTGTCCAAGGCCCCCATCGCGCTGTCCTTCCTGGCCCTGAGCGCCTTCCTCCAGGGGACTATGACGGCGCGGCTGTGTCTGTGGCTGGCGGCGGGCACAGTGGGCTGTGTACTGCTGGAGTGCCTGTGCCAGAACATCGCCGACCGGCTCCAGGCCGCGGCGGGGTACATGGTGTTCGCCGACCTGCGCATGGAACTGGGGCGGCATCTGCGCCGTCTGCCCATGGGCTATTTTACCGAGGGCAATATCGGCAAGATCAGCTCCGTCCTCTCCACCGACATGTTGTTCATCGAGGAGAACTGCATGCACGATATCGCCGACATGATGAGCTATACCTTCGCACAGGCAATCCTGGTGCTGTGGCTGGCCTTCCTTGACCCCTGGCTGGGACTGGCCGCCTTGGTGGTGGTGCTGGTCATCTGGCGGTTGGGTCGGGCCGCGCTGGGGAGCACCCTGGCCCACTCCCATACCCGCCAGGAGCAGAGCGAGGCCCTGACCCGTGCGGTGCTGGACTATATCGAGGGCATCGGCATCGCCAAGACCTTCAATCTGTTGGGAGAGCGTTCCGCGGAGCTCACAGACAATTTCGTCCGGAGCCGCAGGGTCAGCATCGAATTTGAGCACAGCCAGGCACCCTGGATGCGGGCGCTCTATCTGGTGTGCGGCCTAGGCTCGGTGCTGATGGTCCCCCTGTCCATCTGGCTTTACAGCCAGGGACAGCTCTCCATCACCTTCCTGCTGGGCGTGCTGCTCTTTGTCTTTGACCTCTTTGGCCCCATCAAGGCCCTGTACAGCCAGGCCACCCGCCTGACGGTGATGAACGCCTGCATGGACCGAATCGAGGCGGTGCTGGCGGAACCGGAGCTGCCCGACCGTGGTAGGGAAACCCTGCCCAAGACAGGCGGCGCCCCCGAGGTGGAATTCCGGGATGTTACCTTCGCCTACGGGGAGAAGGAGGTCCTGCACGACATCTCCTTCACCCTGGAGAAAAACCGGATGCTGGCCCTGGTAGGCCCTTCCGGCGGCGGCAAAAGCACGGTGGCCAATCTGCTCTCCCGGTTCTGGGATGTCAAGGGTGGCCAGATCCTGGTGCGGGGCAGGGACATCCGGGAGGTCCCGCTGTCCGAGCTGATGGATCAGATCTCCATGGTGTTCCAGCGGGTCTATCTGTTCCAGGACACTGTCTACAACAACATCTCCATGGGCCGGCCCGACGCCACCCGGGAGGAGGTCTATGAAGCGGCGAAGAAGGCCCGGTGCTATGATTTCATCATGGCGCTGCCCGACGGCTTTGATACCGTCATCGGCGAAGGGGGCGCCAGCCTCTCCGGCGGCGAGCGGCAGCGCATCTCCATCGCCCGCTGCATCCTGAAGGACGCTCCCATCGTCATTCTGGATGAGGCCACCGCCAGCGTGGACGCCGACAACGAGAGCTACATCCAGGAGGCCATCACCCAGCTGTGCCGGGGCAAGACCCTGCTGGTCATCGCCCACCGGCTGAACACCATCCGCCATGCAGACGAAATTCTGGTCATTGACCAGGGGCGCATCGCCCAGGCGGGCACCCATGACGCGCTTATGGAGGAACAGGGCATCTACCGCCGCTTTGTGACCGCCCGCTCCAACCCCACCGGCTGGTGCCGGTGAGCGCGGCGGTCTGCGCGAAACCGAAGGGGCTGTGAAATGTGATTTTTCACAGCCCCTTTTCATCTTGAAAGAAATATGTTCCGCATAGTTGTGTTGTTTTCTCGCAAAAGGGCTTGCAGCCCAGGACAATTTGTAGTATCCTATGGTTAGCAAAAACTAACTCGAGAATGTGTATCGCTATCAGGAAGAGTACATTGATTGGAAGGGAATTCAAATGATCCAATACACGATTGCAGTGGAGGGCATGGCTTGCTCCATGTGCGAGGCCCATGTCAACGACGCGGTGCGCAAGGCGTTCCCGGTCAAAAAAGTTTCATCTTCCCACAGCAAGGGACAGACGCTGGTCCTTACCGAGGAGCCTTTGGATGAAGAAACTCTCCGTCAAGCCATCTCCGCTACCGGCTATCAGGTCTTGTCCATTCAATCGGCCCCCTATGAGAAGAAGGGCCTGTTTTCGTTTCGCAAGTGACGATGCTGAAGGCGTGTTCGGCGTGGCCTGGATGGAGCCGCACTCCACTGCCCGCAAATGTTGCTGAGGTCGAACTGCTCAACGGGCCCCCACCGAAGGAGCCGCTGTCCATCTCACAACCTCCGGATCTCTTATATGTGCTCTTCTGCCGCAGCGGTGGAGCGACTTTGAACTGGCCAGATGGTCAGAGATTGCATTTAGGTCCCGGCCGGACGCTGTTCCTCTCCGGAAACGCCGGAACATATAACTGCCGCTTTACACAGGTCCCCTTTCAGGGCGTAATGATCCAAGAACCGGAGCAGGCGGCGCTCGCCGCGCTGGCCTTTCTCTGGCCCGATCAGAAGCGCTCTTTTCCAAGCCCACGGCACGGCTGCGCCGTACTGGAGGATATGCTTTGGAGTGAGTCTCTGTTTCTTACGCTGGACCAGCTGCCTTTGGACCGCCGCGGAAATTACTGTGTCCTCAAGGCCCTGGAGCTGCTCTATCTGGCCCATGCCGGCGGTGGGCCTCAGCCTGAATGGAGCCGGCATTTGGACAGCCAGCAGATCGAACTGATAGAACGGGTCCACGATTATATTCTGGAGCATCTGGAACAGCGTCTGACGATCCAGCAGCTCTCTCAGCGGTTCGGGATCTCTGGGACGAACTTGAAGGCATCTTTCCGGAAATTTTATGGCACCTCGATCCACCAATATATTTTGGACCACCGTCTGGCCTGGGCGGCCCAGCTGCTTTGCACCACAGAGCTGAGTGTGCTCCAGATCTCCGCGGCAGTCGGATATGGAAGCGTGAGCCAGTTTGGCGTCGCCTTTAAGAGCAAATATCATATGTCCCCATCTCAATTCCGTGCAGAAGCAAAAATGTCTTTTTTCGACGGATTTTTGTCCAATACCGTGTGACGGTGCGGCGCCTGGGGAATATAATAAATAAATAATCTGGTGCCGCTGCCCGGCAGAGAGGAGGACCCGCTTTGAAGCATCATCGTTTCTGGGCCTGGGGCGCCGTGATCTGCATGGTCATGGCCATTGTTACCGGGTATCGTCATCGTTGATCGTGAGGTGAGCATAGCATGAACATATACAAAGGTGTTGCCTTGTTCGCCGGCGGCGTGCTGTTCGGCTCTGCCGGGTTCAAGCTGTTGTCCAGCAAGGACGCGAAAAAGGCATATACACACGCTACCGCCGCGGCCCTGCGGATGAAGGAGTCCGTCATGGAGACTGTTACATCGGTTCAGGAGAACGCTGCCGATATCCTTGCTTCGGCCAAGGAGATCAATGAACAGCGCGCACAGGAGGAGACAGTGTCTGACGACGCTCAGGCATAAACGGCGATCATTGATCCAAGAGGGGCTGCCGAAAGGCGGCCCCTCTCTATCCATGGAGGCAGAGTATGAAATTTCAGATCAAGCACGAATGCCGGGGCCGCATCCGTGTCCAAATGGCCCAGTCCAGGATGACGATGGAACAGGCCGACCTGCTGGAGGCATGGCTCCAGACGCTCCCGGATGTGGAGCGGGCAGTGGTACATGAGCGGACCCGCTGCGCAGTGATCGAGTACGGCGGCAATCGCGGTGTGATCCTGGATGCTTTGAAGCGCTTTTCTTACCAAAATAAAGCACTGGACCAGCTGGCTCCCATCCACAGCACCCGGGCCCTCACACGCACTTATGAAGAAAAGCTGGTCGGTATGGTGGCCTTTAAGCCCCTTCGCACACTCTTTTTCCCAGCGCCTCTGCGGGCGGCCTATACCGTGTTCCGATCCATTCCTTACCTGTTCCGGGCGGCTCGCTGCCTGCTCCGCGGGCGGCTTCAGGTGGAGGTGCTGGATGGCATCTCCGTGGGCTTGTCCATGGTCCGCCGGGAGTTCGATACGGCGAGCTCGGTCATGTTCCTGCTTGGCCTTGGAGAGTTACTGGAGGAGTGGACGCACAAGAAGTCCGTGGACGACTTGGCCCGGAGCATGTCGCTGAACATCGACCGGGTGTGGCTGAAAACAGCGGGCGGCGAGGTGCTGACGCCCCTCCATCAAATCCAGTCCGGCGATCAGGTGGCGGTCCGCATGGGCAGTATGATCCCCTTGGACGGCACGATCATAGAGGGCGAGGTCATGGTGAACCAAGCGTCCCTTACCGGCGAGTCCATTCCGGTGGCCAAGCGTCCCGGAAGCAGCGTCTACGCTGGTACAGTGGTAGAGGAAGGCGAGTGTGTTCTCACGGTCACCCAGCACTCCGGACAAGGCCGCTATGATAAGATCGTGGCCATGATTGAAGAGTCGGAGCAGTTCAAGTCCGCGGCGGAGAGCCAGGCGGCTCACTGGGCGGATAAGCTGGTCCCCTACACACTGGCGGGCAGCGCCCTGGTCTATCTTCTGACCCGGAATGTGACGCGGGCCATGTCTGTGCTGATGGTGGACTTCTCCTGTGCGCTGAAGTTGTCCATGCCCTTGGCGGTGCTGTCAGCCATGGGGGAGGCCAGCCGCTTCCACGCCACGGTGAAAGGTGGAAAATATCTGGAGGCTATGGCCCAAGCGGATACGATCATTTTCGATAAGACAGGCACCCTGACCCACGCCAGCCCGGTCGTCGCCCAGGTGATCCCCTTTGGCGGAAAAGCGGAGCCGGAAATGCTCCGGCTGGCCGCCTGCCTGGAGGAGCACTTCCCCCACTCTATGGCCAATGCCGTCGTTCAGGCGGCAAAAGAACGGGGGCTCTCCCATGAAGAACTGCACTCCCAGGTGGAATATCTGGTGGCCCACGGCATCGTCAGTACAGTGTGCGGCGAGCGTGTTGTCATTGGAAGCGCCCACTTCGTTTTTGAGGACGAGGGCTGCACCATCCCCCCGGAGGAGCAGGGGAAGTTCGGGAGCCTGCCCCGGCAATACAGTCACTTGTATCTGGCAGCGGGCGGCGTGCTGGCCGCTGTCATCTGTATTTCCGATCCGCTGCGGGCGGAGGCGGCCGACGCGTTGAACGCCCTGCGGGGCCTGGGCGTGCAGAAGCTGGTCATGCTCACCGGAGACAGCGACCGCACGGCGGCAGCCATCGCCGCCCAGGTTGGCGTAGACGAGTACCGGGCGGAGGTGTTGCCGGAGGACAAGGCCGATTTTGTCCAGGCGGAGCGAGCGCAGGGCAGGACCGTTGTGATGATCGGGGACGGCATCAACGACTCGCCGGCGCTGTCCGCGGCCAATGTGGGGATCGCCATCAGTGATGGGGCGGCCATCGCCCGGGAGATCGCGGACATTACGATCGCCGCCGATGATCTCTTTGAACTGGTGAAGCTGCGCGCGCTTTCACAGCGGCTTATGCGGCGCATCCATTCCAATTACCGTTTTGTTATCGGCTTCAACGGGAGCCTCATCGCCTTGGGTGCTCTGGGGATCTTGGCGCCGGCCACCTCTGCCATGCTGCACAACCTGTCCACGCTGGGCATCAGCCTGCGGAGCATGACCCATCTGCTTCCTCCAAAGAAACCTCAACCGGGAAAAAGCCCAGCCGAAGGAAACTGAACTTTTATTGTCTCGTGGCCATATGATACAAGGGTGGAATGAAATATAGGAGAGCCGACTATACATCAGGTATAAGCCGGGTTTCTCGACAGACTGAGGCAGGCGGCCCCAAATCTAGGGTCGCCTGCCGTTTTTATACCTCCCGTTCTCGGAGGGCTTCCCGAAAGGCCGCCGGACTCTTCCCGGAGCTGCGGCGGAAGAGCTCCGCAAACCGGCTGGGATTCTGGTAGCCCACGATCTGGGCGATCTGTCCCACAGGCAGATCCGTGTCCGCCAGCAGACGCTCCGCCTGCTCCATCCGCTGCCCCTGAATATACTGGGTGACGGTGCAGCCGTAGTGTATGTGAAAAGAGTCCTTCAGCTTGGAGACGCCCATACAGCCGATGCGGGCCAGGCGCTCCAGCGGAAGCCGGTCCGCGCAGTGGACGGTGATGTAGGCCGCCACATCGGCCAGCCTTCGCTCGTCCTCTTGGGAGAGGCGCCGCTTAGGCTTGGGGTGGGCTCTGTTCCGCTCCACCATCAAGGCCACGGCCTCAGCAACCTTACCGTCATAAAAGAGCTTGGCAGCCAGTCCCTCTCCCCGGTAATCCCGCACCTCCTTCAGCAGACGAACCATCTGTGGAAAGTATTCAGTTTGGTCCAACGCTTGGAAAGACTCCAGCAGACTTTCCCATTCCTCTGGGAATTGGCGGCGGAGATAGTCCCGGTAGTAGGCCGGGGTGATCTCAATGCCAATGGACACGATGGGGACCCGGCGGTGGATGAGCACCCGGTAAGGCTCCCGCCCGCCGATGAAGCTTTTGACACAACCGGGCGCCAGCCGCCGGCAGGGTGAGAACTCCTCCCCGGAGATGGACTCGTACCAGGTGACGCTCAGACTCTCCGGCCAATGGAACTCCATAAGCTGGTCCTCATGAAAGGAAAAGTCGTGGATCTTGAGTATGTACAAGTCCTGCTGTCCGTAGGTCCAGAAATAGCCGTTCCCCTGGGGGCCTGCCTGCCGCCAGCACAGGCCCATGGACCCGTACCGCCGGTTATCCGGCTCCGGCACAAAGCCATGCTCCGCCATGGCTTTGGCATAGTGCTCATCCAGCACATCGCAGCTGTACAATGCCGTCCCTCCTCTGCCTCAAACAGCCGAACCAATACCCCGATCAGCCGCGGGAGCCGCAATGGTCTTGCGGCGGCAGAACGCGGGGTGTATTCTGCTAAATGGTTAGTATCTGCTAACTAAAATATCACATCCGGCACACTCCGTCAAGGCCGGAGAAGGAGGAGATGCATATGAAACAAACGGGCGAGAGCCCTGTGAAACTGCTGCTGCGCTGGGCAGGACCGGAGCGAAAATGGCTGATCGGATCGGTGCTGTGCGCCTTTGGCAGCGGCCTGCTGGCCATCACCGCCTATCTGGGGCTGTACCGGCTGATGGACGCGGTGCTGTCCGGCACCTGCACCTCGGTGGTGATTGCAGACTGCGCCGTGTTCGTGATGGCGGGCACCGTGGGGCGGATGGTGCTGCTGGGGGCCTCCGGGGTGCTGTCCCACAAGGGGGCCTACGGCGCTCTGTTCCGGGTGCGGTGCATGGTCACGGAGCATCTGGCGAAGGTGCCCCTGGGCGCACTGGACGAGCGGAGCACCGGAGCGGTCAAGACCGTGCTCAACGAGGACATCGAGAAGCTGGAGCTGTTTCTGGCCCACAACCTGCCGGAATTCGTGGCCTATCTCACCGGCCCGGTGGTGATCTTTTTCTATCTGCTCTCAGTCAATGTTCCGCTGGCCCTGATCTCTCTGATCCCTCTGCCGCTGGCGGGAATTGTGATGGGGGTCATCTTTGGCCGCATGAAGGGGATTTTGGAGGATGCCAACCGCTCCCTGGTGGGATTCAATTCGGTGATGATCGAGTATATCTCCGGGATGCGGCTCATCAAGGCGTACAACATGGGCAGCCGGTCGTTTCAGAAGTTCTCCCACGCCATTGAGGAGGAAAACCGCATCTGGAATCTGGTGACCCGCAAGACCGCTCCGCCCTACGCCGCCTTTCTGCTGTTGGTGGAGTGCGGTATGGTGCTGATGGTTCCCGCCGGAGGCCTGCTGTTCCTCCGGGGCTCGGTGAGCGCAAGCGTGTTCCTGCTGTTCGCCTATGTGGGTGGACTGTATCTGACCGAGATCCTGCCCCTCCAGAAGATGGCCACCACCTTCGCCCAGGCCCTCAGCGGCGTGGATAAGGTGCGGGAGATCCTGGAGCTCCCTGTCTTCACGGGCGGAAGGCCCTTCCCGGCAGACTGCGGCATTGAGCTGGATCATGTGACCTTCTCTTATGACGGGAGGACTGATGTGCTGAAGGATTGCCCCCTGTCCGTGCGGCAAGGAGAGAAGGTGGCCCTTGTGGGGGTGTCCGGCGCGGGCAAGAGCACCATCATCCAGCTCATCTCCCGGTTTTACGATGTAACAAATGGAGCGATCCGCGTCGGCGGGATCAATGTGAAGGACATTGACTACGAGGACCTGCTTGCCCACATCTCTATCGTGTTCCAAAAGACCTTTCTCACCCGGGACAGCGTGCTGGAGAACATCCGTATGGGTATGCAGGCCACGCTTGAACAGGTGCGGGAAGCCGCCCGTCTGGCACAGATCGATGACTTCATCCTGTCGCTGCCCCAGGGGTATGACACGAAAGTGGGGTCCATGGGCTCCCGCTTCTCCGGCGGAGAGCGCCAGCGCATCGCCATCGCCCGGGCCATTTTGAAGGACGCCCCCATCCTTATCCTGGACGAGGCCACCTCCGCTGCCGACCCGGAGAACCAGGTGGAGATCGACCGGGCCATTGAAAACCTCTGCCGGGGCAAGACCGTGCTCATCGTGGCCCACCGGCTGGGGGCGGTGAAGCTGTGCGACAAGGTGGCGGTGGTGGAGGACCACACGGTCACCTGCTGTGGGACCCATGCGGAGGTACTGGCACAGAACGGCTATTACCGCAAAGCCTGGGCCGATTACCAGGCCGCCCGGGCCATCACCTATTCTGTGAAGGGAGGCGGCAGCCATGAACACTGAATCCCCGTTTCGAAAAAACCGGGCATTTTACACCGGCGTGGCGCTCACCATACTGGAGGGTGTCCTCTCCGGGTGCAGCTATCTGTCCATCTACATCGTCCTCTCCGGTCTCGCGGCGGGAAACCTCACCGCCGGGACGGTTGGGGCGGTCACGGCGGGTCTGGCCTTCATCTTTCTGGTGCGGCTGGCGGTCTACGGCGCCGGGTATACCCAGGTACAGATCGGCGGCGCGGCGGTATCCAGAGGACTGCGGCTGTTCCTGGGTGATAAGCTCAAGAAGATCCCGCTGGCCCGCTTTACCCAGGGGCAGGTGGGTCGGTATGTGAACACTATGACCAGCGACGTGAGCAGCTATGAAAAGATCTTGACCCACTCCAGCGGGAATATCATCAAAAACGCCGTCCTCTCCGTTATGCTGGTGGGCTTTGTCTGCACAGTCTGGCTGCCGGCAGGGCTCATCCTCCTGGCGGCGGTGGCGCTTCTGATCCCCGACCTGTGGCTCTCTTTTCGGGTCGTGAGGGTGTACGGTACGGCAAAGCACCGGGTCAGTGCCGAGACGGTGAGCAGCATCGTGGAATATATCGACGGCATCCAGATGTTCCGGGCTTACAACATGGGCGGCGTGAAGAACCGGACCACCACCCAGGCAATGGAGGAGTTCAGCCAGGTGTGCTACCAATATGAGGCCAAGGGCATCCCCATCGGTTTCGGCTACAACATCCTCAGTTGGGGCAGCGTGCCCCTCATCATGGTGCTGGCCGCCGGTCCATGGGCGGTGGGGACGCTGAGTGGGGTTGATTATTTGATGGTATCCATGCTCCCCATCCTGCTGACCAAGCTCACTGCCAGCATCGCCATCGACCTCTTTGAGTGGAAGCACTTGATGGTCTCCAAGGCCAATATCCAGCAGATCATCCGGGAGCCGGAGGAGATGGGGGACGAGGCGCTCTTTGCTCCGGAGCGCCACGACATCGCCTTTCAGGACGTATCCTTCTCCTATGTGCCGGGGGAGCCGGTCCTGGGCGGCGTCTCCTTCACCGCGCCCGACGGAAAGCTCACCGCCATCGTGGGGGACTCCGGCTCCGGCAAATCCACCATCCTGAACCTAATCGCCAAATTCTACGAGCCCCAGGCCGGGACCATCTCCATCGGGGGCAGACCCATCGGAGGCGTGTCCGCCGAGCGGGTGCTGGCGCAGCTCTCCATGGTGGACCAGCAGGTATTTCTTTTTGACGACACCGTGCGGGAGAACATCCGCCACGCCCGCCCCACGGCATCGGACGGAGAGGTGGAGGCCGCCTGCCGGGCCGCCGGATGCGACAGCTTTGTGCGGGGTCTGGAGCGGGGCTATGACACCGAGATCGGCGAAAACGGGAACCTGCTCTCCGGCGGAGAGCGCCAGCGGCTCTCCATCGCCCGGGCCATTCTGAAAAACAGTCCCATCCTATTGCTGGACGAGGCCACCGCCTCCCTGGATATTGAGAACGAGCTGGCGGTCAAGCAGGCCATCACCCATCTGCTGGAGGAAAAGCGGACGGTGGTGATGATCGCCCATACCCTGTCCATCGTACAGCAGGCGGACCAGATCCTGGTGGTGGACGGCGGGAAAATCGCCGAATCCGGCACCCATGAAGAACTGCTTGCCCGGGGCGGCAAATACGCCGCTATGTGGCGGGCAGAGCAAACCCTTTCCGCTTGACCGGAGAACAGCAGAGGTCCCGGCTGTAACAGCCGGGACCTCTGCTGTCTGTTTTGATGGAATCGTCCCAGCCGCTCCTCCTCTACTTGATCCGATGAACGCTGCGGTACTGTTGGGGCCCCATGCCAAAGGTCTCCCGAAACAGCCGGGAGAAGTGGCCCGCGTGCCCGTAGCCCACCTTACGGGCCACCGTTTGGATATTGTCATCCGAGTCCCGGAGCAGCAACAGCGCGTCATTCATCCGCAGGACCTTGAGATAGGCGTAGGCTGTGGTCCCATAGACCTGACGGAACGCCATCTGAAAGCGGGATGGACTCATGTGGGCCGCCTGGGCCAGCTGGGGGATGGAGGGGTAGGCGGCCAGGTCTCGCTTCATCAGGGTGACCGCTTTCCCCAGCGCCCGGCGGTCCCGGTTGTCAAGCTTCACCGGCAGATGCCGCCGGCCCTGCTCCCGGTCCAGACTGCGGGTCACCAGGGACAGCAGTTCCATCACCTTGCCCTCCATGTAGAGCGTCCGGGCCCGCCCCTCGGCGGGGCAGTCCCTGATCTGTTGAAAGACAAAGTTCAGCTCCGGGGAGTTGGGATCCTGGAGCAGATACTCCAGTGCGTTTTTGGACGCCTCATAGGTGTCTCCGTATCGCCGCTGCAGGAACTGATCGAAGTAGGCGCGGGTGACGATGACCTTGGTGAACCGGGTGGGCTTCCCGGCCTGACAGAAGGCGCAGGCGGTCTTTTGGGAATTGGCGTAGCAGCAGATGCCCCGGTCCACCGGCCGGGGCCTGCGGCCGCCCACCCGGAAGGAGCTGGAATCCGTCTCGAACTGACTGATCTCGAAATACTCCTGCCGGGTCTCCGTGATCTTCTCGAAGTCCTCCAGGGGCGTAAAATCCGCCAACACGATCAAAAATTGCTGGTGGAACTCCAGAATGCGGACGTAGCCGGAGCCGCAGCCGGACAGCATCCGGTAGGTGTCGCACCCCTCGTCGGACTGCTCCGCCACGCGCACGAAATGCAGATGCTCCGGCAGCTCTCGGTAATAGGAGATGATCGTATCCTCCATTTGCTCACCGCCTCTCTCCCTCCATGATAGCACAGAATCCTATCAGAAAACAGTATATTTCTATCACGATATTTCAATATTTCCGCTTCTTTCTGGCCGCTGCTGCTTGCAGTTCAAGGAACTGCGGGGAGTGTCGAAAGGGTCTGCCCGTGCCGCCAGTTCAGTTGATTTTCAACCGCTCCGGCGGTACCCTGGTGTCCCGGGAACATCGTTTGTATATGGAAGGAGCAATGAATATGAAAACAGACCGCATCCAGCTGATGCGGGAGGCCCCCGTGTCAAAGGCCCTGTTTCAGCTGGGCATCCCCATGGTCATCAGTATGCTGGTGACCGCCCTCTACAACGTGGTGGACACCTATTTTGTCTCCGGCCTTGGCAAGCAGGCGGTGGCCGCTGTGTCGGTAGCGTTCCCCCTCTCCCTGATCTTCTCCGGCATCGGCCTGACCTTCGGCGCGGGAGCCGGCTCCTATATCTCCCGGCTGCTGGGAAAGAAGGACAGGGAAATGGCGGAGCAGGCGGCCTCCACCGCTCTGTTCACCAGCGTGCTGATCGGCCTGGCGGCGGCCGCGGCGCTGCTGCTGGCCCTGGAGCCGGTTTTGACCTTCATGGGCGCCATCCCGTCTATCCTGAAGCCGGCCAAGGAATACGCGGTCCTCTTTCTTTTCAGCACGGTTTTCAGCACAGCCAATGTGGCGGCGGGCAATCTGGCGGTCGCCCAGGGAGCCTCCAACATCTCCCTGACCGCCATGATCTCCGGCGCGGTCCTCAACATGATCCTGGACCCCATCTGCATCACCGCCCTGGGAATGGGCGTCCGGGGGGCGGCGGCCGCCACGCTGGCTTCCCAGATCGTCACCAGCGCCATCTATGTCTGGTTCTTCGCGGGTGGAAAGAGCTTCTTGAAAATCGCCGTTTCCAAGTGCAGGACCTCTGCTGCGGTCTACCGCGAGATCTTGAAGGTGGGCGTCTCCATGCTCCTGCTGCAGCTCCTCTCCAGCCTCTCCATGAGCCGCATCTCCGCCGCGGCAGGGCCCTACGGCGAGGACGCCATTGCGGCCATGGGCATCGTACTGCGCATCGTGACCCTGGGCGTCAATGTGGTGTTTGGCTATATGAAGGGATTTCAACCCATGGCCGGCTTCAACTACGGAGCCAAAAACATTGTCCGGCTGAGGGAGTCCATCCGGAGCTGCTTGAAGTGGACCACCATCTTCTGCGTCCTATGGACCGGAGTGATCTTCCTGCTGGCCGGCCCCATCCTCTCCCTGTTCGGCGACGATCCCCAGGTACTCGCCATTGCGGTCCCCGCACTGCGGGCCAACACCGTCCTGTTCTTTACCTTCGGCTTTCAATTCACCTACTCCACGCTCTATCTCGCCATGGGGAAGGCCCTGGGCGGCGGTTTTTTGAATATCTGCCGGCAGGGCGTCCTGTTCATGCCGGTCATCCTGATCCTGCCGGGCATCTGGGGCCTGGGCGGCGTGATCTGGGCGCAGGCCGTTGCGGACATTCTGACCACGCTGGTGACCGTTTTGTTTGCCGTCCATATCCATAAAGAACTGCGGGAGACTGCGGGTTAGGCCCATGCGCCGCGGTACTTGTTCTTGACAGGATACGATACAGGCTGTATCATTCAGTTAGCTATTACTAACCAAAAAGGAGGTCTCCGATGCCGCCCGGCGGGTGGGGTTCGTCAGCAAGGAAAAGCGGACCGGGACGCTCTGCTCCGGGACCCAGGACCTCGACATCCTGCGGAAATGATAAAGGAGGAATGATTGGATTGAGATTTTTTCAGCTCCCTAATGGAGCGACTTTATCCTATGCGGAGTATGGCACGGCGGAGGGCAGGCCGGTCCTGCTTTTTCACGGCCTGGTGGGAAGTATCTGCTCAGAAGGGATGGAGGAACAGCTTCAAGGGCTTCCTCTCCGGGTCATTGCGCTTGCCCGTCCTGGTTATGGAGCTTCTGATTATTTCGATATGGACTGTATCGCCGACTGGGGCCGCCTTTTGGACGGTTTTTTTGAGCATCTGAATATCCAGCGGTGCGATATCGTCGGGATCTCCGCCGGGGCGCCCTATGCGTATAGTCTGGCGGCCCTCTACCCTGATCGAATCGACACGCTCTATATCCACAGTGGTATGCCCGCAGTCTGCCTCCCTAATGTTTTGGCTCAATATCCATCTCAAGATGCCGCACTATATTGCGCGTTTCGGAAAATGCCGCGGCATGAAGTTGGCAAGGCTTTATACGATAGCTATCTCCCCCTCTTTTCAGGGGAAGCCCTGCAGAGCCGGGATTTCCAGGACTCCATGGGCGGGGATCTCCGGAACATTGGCCAGGAAGCCAAGCTCCAGGAAGCGCCTTGGGGGTTTCGCCTGTCTGAGGTGCGGTGCCCGGTGGTATTGCTCCACGGAACTGCTGATTCTGAGGTGCCTTACGGGGCCATGGAGGAAACTGCTAAGGAGCTTCCTTGTGTCCGCATCATCACGCTGGAGGGGGAAGAACACGCTTCCCCAGCGATCACGGGCAGGCTGATGGAAGAATTATTACAATCGGGCAATGTGTGAACGGCGGATATGCGATATCCGTATTTTACCGATCCCTGAAGGACAGAGCTGCAATCCCTCTCTGGATGCAAAAATGAAGGGAACGGTGAACGGAGCGTGGGTCGCATAAACGGGCTTGGAAAATATCGAACTTCGTATATCGTTCGGAGGTGAGGTAATTCCCATGGAATTGAACTTTGAGGGGGTTGCGGTAGGCATCGCCTCTCTGCTGGTGATCGGCATCTTTCATCCGTTGGTGATCTGGAGCGAGTACCACTTTTCTCAAAGGATTTGGCCGTTGTTCCTCTTGTGTGGGCTGCTCTGTCTGGGATCGGCCTTATTCGTGCAGGGGCTCCTCTCCATCCTTCTCGGCCTTGTAGGGGTCGCATTCCTGTGGAGCATCCGGGAGCTGAAGGAACAGGCCCGGCGGGTGGAGCGCGGATGGTTTCCCAAAAATCCAAAACGGACCTAATATCTACGCACCGCACGGAGCGATCTTCCGTGCGGTGCATTTTATGTTATTTGCCCTCTGTTAGATTTGCGAATATTTTTGCGGTGCGATATTGTCGGGATCTCCGCTGGGGTTCCCTATGCGTATAGTCTGGCGGCCCTCTACCCTGATCGAATCGACACGATCTATATCAGCAGTGGTATGCCCGCAGTCTGCCTCCCTAATGTTTTGG